>Ga0209570_1000046_pt1 | contig 354286 bp, 292 predicted proteins | sample EBPBio172007_DNA_FD_185861 | JGI IMG/M metagenome (GOLD analysis project Ga0209570, IMG submission 185861) | Wastewater treatment Type I Accumulibacter community from EBPR Bioreactor in Madison, WI, USA - Reactor 1_9/17/2007_ DNA (SPAdes)... | ecosystem: Engineered > Bioreactor > EBPR >... | reverse complement strand
CTTGTATTAGCGCATTAAGTAGGCTACTTCATAAAATACAAGGGACAAATTTGCCCCATCCCTACTGTTGTCCGAATACTTTTTTCAGCAACTCGGTAGCGCGCGCCAACGGATCTTTACGAATTTTACGTTCTTCTTGAGCAATCAATACGTACAAACCATCGACTGCTTTTTGAGTAGCATATTGTTTTAAGTCTGGATTGATTTTTTGTACCAACGGTATTTTGTTGTAGGCATTAATCAAGTCCGCGTAATACTTGGTTGTATTGTTTAATTTTAATGTGCTATCTACTACTGGATAAAACTGCTTGTATAAGTCAGCATTCGTGGTTCGTTTCAAGTAGCTCGTGGCTGCCGTTGAATCACCTTTCAAAATTCCTAACGCATCCTGAATACTCATGGACGTAATCGCTTTCACAAAAATCGGTTTTGATTTTTTAGCGGCATCTTCAGCTGCGCGGTTGAGTGATAACAAAAACTTGTCTACTTCATTACCAAGTCCCGCTTTGCGGAGGGTTGTTTCAACTTTTTGAATATCAGAAGGAAAAGGGATGCGAATAAGTGAGTTTTTGTAAAAACCATCCACAGCCGAGGCTTGTGCCGAACCGTTGGAGATTCCCACCGTTAATGCTTCTTTCAAACCTTGGACGATTTCATCATTGGTCAGGCTAGTACCTCCCTTTGTTGCATCATTGATAGCGGTTTCGGCTTTTTTGAGGAGATCGCCAAAGGTACTTTTTTTCTTGGGTTGATCTTGCGCATACACTGTTGTACCAAGTACCAAAGCGGCGCAAATGCTAATAATAGACTTCATGGGTAAAAAAATGTGGGTTTTAATTGGTCTAATAGTAGGACGAAAACGTTTTGAAATGGTAACACTGAAAATTGCTTATGATTTTCAAACCTAATGCACTGGTAGAACGTTCATACCAAAACAGAATTTTGTCTACCTTTGAAAAAAATTTAGAATACATGGTCAAAGCAGAAGTAATCACGATTGGCGACGAAATATTGTTTGGGCAAATCACCGACACCAACACCCAATGGATTGGTACCGAACTTACCAATATAGGCATTCGTCCCATTAGAAAATCATCGGTGGGCGATACCGAGGCCGCTATTTTGGAAGTGTTAACCGAAGCGGAAGCCCGTGCTGACGTCATTCTAATAACGGGAGGACTGGGGCCTACCAAAGATGACATTACCAAAACTACACTCTGTAAGTACTTTGATACCGAGCTGGTTATCAACGAACATGCGTTGGAAATCATCACTTCATTTTTTGTAAAAAGAGGTAGGCCAATGACGGAATTAAACCGTCAGCAAGCTGCTTTACCCAAAAACTGCACGTACATTGCCAATTACTGGGGTACGGCCCCTGGCATGTGGTTTGAACGGAACGGCAAAGTATTTATCTCCATGCCTGGGGTTCCGTTTGAAATGAAAAATCTCATGACGCATGGGATGTTACCAAAACTCCAACAGTTTTTTGAGACGCCCGTCATTCAGCACAAAATCATTCGTACAGTGGGACTGGGCGAGTCGTTTTTGGCCGAACGCATCGAAGCGTGGGAAGATGCCCTTCCACCTCATATTCGTTTGGCTTATTTACCTAGTTTTGGCCAAGTGAAACTTCGTTTGACCGCCACAGGAAAAGACAAAGAAACCCTCAAAGCCGAAAATCAGGCTCAAGTAAACCAAGTCCTTCCGCTGATTCAAGACTACGTTTTTGGCTACGATGACGATGAAATGGAAACCGTCGTTGGGCGCTTGTTGAAAGAACAAGGTCAAACAGTTGCCACCGCTGAAAGCTGCACAGGAGGCTACGTTTCTCACCTGCTGACCAAAGTCCCTGGCTCTTCGCACTATTTTATGGGAGGAGTGGTAAGTTACAGCAACGAGGTTAAAATCAACCAGTTGGGCGTAAAACCCGAAACACTGGCCGAATATGGCGCAGTAAGTGAGGCTACCGTCATTGAAATGTCGGAAGGTGTACGCAACCGTTTGGGTACCACCTACGGTATTGCGGCAAGTGGCATTGCGGGCCCCGATGGCGGCACTGATGAAAAGCCCGTAGGAACGATTTGGATTGCTTGTGCGGGTCCCCAAGGCACCGTTACTCATAAATTACAGTTAGGGAAGTTTCGCGAACAAAACATTCAGTTCACGGGCATTTACCTTTTGAATTTACTTAGAAAACAGATTTTGGCGAATCGATAAACATCAACAACCATGGCAATAGTAGAAATGGTAATGCCTCGCATGGGTGAGAGCGTTATGGAGTGTACCGTTATTGGAATTTTAAAAAAAGTGGGTGACCGCGTTGACGCCGACGATTCAGTAATGGAAGTAGCGACCGATAAGGTGGATACCGAAGTTCCTACTCCTTACGGTGGAGTCATTGCCGAAATTTTGGTCAAAGAAGGAGATGTGGTTCCCGTAGGCAATGCCATCATTCGAATTGAAACCAATGGGGACGTGCCAATCACATCGCCCGAAGAGCCTAAAGAAGTCCAAACCCTAGAAAAGGAAATTGAGTCGGTTACTCATTCTTTGGCTGCAACAGCCGTCCCTAATTTACCGACAGAAGTGAGCCATGCAAATAGCATTCGGTTTTACTCACCCTTAGTGCAAACCATCGCCAAAATGGAAGGCGTCTCCGCCCAAGAACTCAACCAAATTGCAGGCACAGGAGCTGACAATCGGGTAACAAAAAAAGATATATTGGCCTATTTAGAGAATCGTAAAAACGTTGCTAGTGCGCAACCAAAAGTAAATAGCCCACAGGCGAAGCAAGAAACCGAAGCTGGATTCCTCGTTCGTCGGAATGACAATGAAGAGGTAACGGCCAACAAAACGCCGCAAACGGGTACGGAAATCATTCCGATGGACCGTATGCGTAAAATGATTGCAGAACGAATGGTGGAATCGAAGCGTATTTCGCCGCACGTTTCGTCGTTTGTGGAAACGGACATGACCAATATCGTGCTTTGGAGAAATCAAATTAAGGATGAGTTTAAACGACAAACGGGCGAAGGGCTTACATTTACTCCTTTGCTGATTGAAGCTGTTGTTCGTGCCATCAAAGATTTCCCACTCATCAATATTTCGGTGGATGGCGATACGATTATAAAGAAAAGAGATATCAACGTAGGGATGGCAGTAGCTTTGCCAAGTGGCAACCTCATTGTCCCTGTCATACACAATGCCGACCAATATAGCTTGATTGGGCTCGCCAAAAAAGTGAATGACCTAGCCAATCGCGCACGCCAAAACAAACTTACCGCCGACGACCTTGCGGGCGGAACATACACGGTGTCTAATATCGGTACGTTTGGCAACATTATGGGCACGCCCATTATTTTGCAACCTCAAGTGGCTATTATGGCGTTTGGAGCCATTCAGAAACGGCCTGTGGTCATCGAAACTCCACAAGGCGATGTTATCGGTATTCGTAGCATGATGTACATTTCTCACTCGTACGACCACCGCGTAGTTGATGGCGCTTTGGGTGGAATGTTCGTCAAGCGCGTAAGCGATTACCTTTCTGAGTTTGATTTACATCGTAAGTTATTCTAACCTATACGCTTGGGCTTGGCGTCAGAGACGCTAATCCTTTTTCGCCCCGACGAGACGTCGGGGCGAGTCGTTTAAGGGCGTTGAAAATTAGGATTTAACCATCCCATAGGCACATCCGCCACAATGCTTCCGTCGGGGTCGAGCACCCGTCCTTCGGCACGGCCTTCCACTTTAAATCCAATTTTTTTATATAACTCAATCGCTCTAGGATTACTTTCTCGAGCGTGCAGCTCCACCCTCAAAATATCCCTGCGCTCGGTTTGAACGTAATCGAGTAATGCGCTAAACAGCTTTTTGCCTACTCCTTGTCCCTGAAAATCAGGATGCACGCAAATAGTAGTATCTCCAAACAAATGCGTAAAACATTCGATTCCAAGCGAATAAGTATGAACCTCCGCTACTATTTCACCTTCCTGCTCCGCTACCAGAGAGCAACCATTGGCTATACTTTTACTCAAAAAATTATAAATATAACTTTCTAAAATTTCATGCTCTTTGCGAGCAATACCGCCCGACCGCCGAGCCACTGTTTTGTACAATTGCTGGATGGCAAGCAAGTCGTCCATCGTGGATTTTCGAATCGTCATATTTCTTACAGGTTATAAATCATCAAGTGATAAATATCCCACTGCTTCCTGTGAAATTTCAAGGATGTGGGGTAAAACAGGGTTGGTATCCTCCGAACGCCAAATTAAATACAATTGGGTCATACTTGGAAGTTTTAAAAAACGAACTCCCAGCGCCGACGAACCTTGACGGTACGAAATGGGTAACACTGAAAGCCCCAATTTCTTTTCGACCAACCTTAAAATGGTTGCGCCGTAATTGGAGTGGTACACCACTTTCGGGCGAAAGCCACCTTGATCAAACACATTATTTAATAATTTTCCATAGTTGACATCCATTTCAATTTTAGGCAGGATAAAACCCGCCTCTTTGCACTGAACAATGCTCTCAAAAGTAGATTCGTTGAGCCAATGATCCGAAGGAACCACCAAGGCAAAATGCTCCTCAAACAACAGTTGTGTTCGAAATCGGGTATCGGTGGAAACTTCTCGCGTAAAACCTACGTCAATTTCGTGGTTCAAGAGGGCCGCCACCAACTCCACTTCCGCAATTTCGGTCAGTTGCATCTTCACATCGGGAAATCGTTGGTACATCATCGAAAGCACTTCGGGTAAAATTGAATACAATGCCGAACCTGGATGCCCCATACGTATAGCCCCCACAGAACCACTGTGGATACGTTGCGTTTGTTCGATAATGTACCGCAACTGATGTTGAAGCCGCGTAATTTCGTCCCGAAAATAGCTCCCTGCGGGGGTTAGCTTTACATTTCGCTTATCTCGCTCAAACAAAGTTACCCCGATTTCTTCTTCCAACTGCTGGATATGACGGCTTAGGGCGGGCTGTACGATGAAAAGTTTTTCGGCCGCCCTTGAAAAATGAAGCTCTTCGGCAACTCCTAAAAAGTAATTCAACTGACGTAAGTCCATGGCTTCAATTCATTTGATTATTTATACAAATTCAGCATAAATCTATCAAAAAATAACATTTTTCATTATAAAAACAACTCACTTATTTTGCAGAAATACTTAGTAAACTCACCATAACGTTCGCCGCCATGATTCAAGTTAAAGAATACCAATCCGTATACGAAGATTCGGTTATCGACTTAATTTTAGACATTCAACAAATTGAATTTAAGGTTCCAATTACCCTTGAAGACCAACCCGATTTACTCATCATTCCTCAGTTTTATTGCCAAAATGCAGGGAATTTTTGGGTCGCCACCACCCTCAGCGGCCAACTTGTAGGCACCATTGCTCTCATCGACATTGGTCACCAAATGGGCGCGATCCGTAAAATGTTTGTCCACCAAGATTTTAGAGGAAAGGAATTGGGAGTAGCCGCCAAACTGCTCGCCACACTTCTCAAACATTGTCAAGCACATTCAATCAATAAATTATATTTGGGCACTAATCCTCGCTTACAAGCTGCTATGCGCTTTTACGAAAAAAATGGCTTTGAACAACTGCCCGTTGATTCACTTCCTACCGCCTTTCCGCGCATGGCCGTAGACAGTATTTTCTACCAAAAGACCATCACTAATGCTCTCACACAACATCTCAATTAGAACTGACTTTCGTCCCGAACACGACGTTGAAGCCGTTGCCCAACTTCACAATGCTATCTATAGTGATGGGTATTCGTTTGGGGGGGCTATTTTTTCTACGTACGTAAGAGAGGGCTTAGAAGAATTTACCAATCACTTTTCTCCCGACCGAGATGCGGTTTGGTTGTGTGAAGTTGAAGGAAAACTAGTAGGGAGTCTTTTTCTAATGAACCGAGGTAATAAAGCTCAATTAAGGTATTTTTTGCTACGACAAGAAGTGAGAGGGCTGGGGCTGGGCAAACGTTTAATGGGACTATTTTTTGAATTTTTACAGAAAGCAAACTATGCATCTTGCTATTTGTGGACGGTAAAAGGTTTAAATGAAGCCGCTGCGCTTTACCTAAAATACGGCTTTATCATGACGGAAGAAAGCGAAAGTACTGCATTTGGGACGTCTGTTATCGAGCAAAAATACGAAGTTCAACTCCCTCACGTACTTCCCGCCCAAATTGGTGATGCTGAGGAATTACGGGCGTTAAGTCAGCAGACCTTTGTGGATACGTACACCGAATATAATACGCCTGAAAACATGGAAATGCACATTTCCACCAAGTTTACCCTTGGGCAAATTCAGCAAGAACTCACTGACGCTACGGTTCAATACTTACTTTTAAAAAAAGGCGAACAGCTTATTGGTTTTATTAAATTAATCAAAAACCACGCCCCCAAAGAACTTACTCCCGAAGGAGTCGTAGAAATTGAGCGGTTTTACGTTGATAAAGCTTTTCACGGCTTACAACTCGGCAAGTTTTTAATGAATTACACCCTCGACTGGTGCCGAAATATGGGGTTCGCCACTGTTTGGTTGGGCGTTTGGGAAGAAAATGCCCGTGCGTTACGGTTTTATACCAAAATGGGTTTTGAAAAAATAGGCGAGCATGTTTTTGTCCTCGGAACGGAGGTTCAAAATGATTATGTAATGGCCCTCCACTTAAGTAATGATGCAATGCTAACCGTTATTTGTTAATCGTTAACCGTAGTGATTATCAAAAACTTATTGCTAATACTAATAAAATAAAAATCAAGCTAACGACCCTTATTCACCCCAACTTAGCGTATCTTGCTTTCCAATTATTTACTCAACAAAATACGCAACACAATGGAAATAGGAATTGTCAAATGGTTTAATGATGCCAAAGGCTTTGGATTTATTCAACGAGACAGAGGAGCCGACATTTTTGTTCATCACTCAAGTATCGTCGGGGAAGGTTTCAGAACCCTGAATGAAGGCGATAGAGTTCAATTTGAAGTAGTGGAAGGCCCCAAAGGCCTCGTTGCAAAAAATGTGCAGAAACTACCTTAATCAGTTGGTTACTTCACCAGGATTGTATACTCCTTCTCAAACACCGTTATTGACAACGGATAGCTACTATCAAGCTTGTTGTAAGTAGCAGATTCTTGATTAAGGCGGTGTTTGGTTACTTTTGTTCGTAAGGTTAGCGTTTGTTTCCCTTTGAGGGCATGTTTAAAGCTAAACGTGCGGGCTTCTCCTGGATTGACGTTGCTATCCGACAGTTTTTTAGCTGCGGGCCACCACTCCCACTTTTCCCCGATGCGGTCGGTAGAAGTCGCTATTACTTTCTGTTGGGCATTGATAAGCTCAAACGAGACGTTAAAGAAGCGTTCAGGGTCGCCAGTGGGTACTCGGTGGCCCGCAAACTCATTTTTTAGCATCAGTTGATAGGTAAGTGTATCGTTGGTTTTATACGATTTTGCCAACTTGGAAGGAGTAAATGAAAAGCCATTTAAGCCCTTGGTTTTAGCGCCCTTCTCCTTGGGTATGCCCGAGCCCGCAAAATAATGTACATGACTCGTGCGTTTGCCATATCCCGTCACAATCTCCCGCTCAACCGATTCCATGTGGCAACTGATACAGGTCTTTTGCCCATAATAAGGCCCTTTTTTCCATTCGTCACCCGTTTCAAAGGTACAAACGAGCGTTGGCGTAACCACCGCGCTTGCGTTGTGACACGAAATACAAAGTTTTTCCGACAAAAATTTGGGGTCTTTTTTGGTGGCGTGTGGAGCCTTTGTGGTACCAGTTGTTCCAATAACGACATTATCCCGAACATGGCAACTCGCACAATTGATTCCTTCCTGCTGTAAAGTGCGGTCGAAATGAGGATTCTTTTGTTTAACGGGCTGATAAATATCTCCGTCGATAAGCCCAGAAACTACGTATTCTTGCTGATTTTGAAGCGGGATATGGCAATTAATGCACAAATAGGGGCTAGACTCTTTTTTTAACTCCGCCTGAAACTGCTTATCCGTCCACGCGTGAGAGTGGGTCGAATATTGCCATTCTTCGTAGTGAGCTTGGTGACACGCCCCACACTGCTTGGCACTGAGCGAGGCCAGTCCTTTCGGAATTTGTTGGTGCGGCACCGCTTTTTCCCAGCTTTTAGTGAGCGGTTTTACTTCTTTTTCAGTGGCTTTTACGTACAACTGATACGCCACCATCCCCACAAAAACGGCCAAAGAAAGGTATAGGAGCTTTTTTTGCATTGGAATACATCACTTACACACGGGGCGAAAAACGCTAAATGTGTATTATTTTAAATTTTTACGGCGGTTGCGTTGGAAATCCTCCAGTACAAAACCACCTAATCCTTTTAGGTTGCTGTAGTAAGCTCGTCCGTTATTGACACGCGTAAACTCCTGCACAAACTGTTTTAGATACGCATCCGACGCAATCATAAAAGTTGTAATCGGAATATCTAACCGACGGCATTGGGCGGCTAAAGTAAGTGTTTTGCTAACAATCTTGCGGTCGAGACCAAAGCTGTTTTTATAGTAACGAATGCCCTCTTTTAAACAAGTAGGTTTCCCGTCAGTAATCATAAATATCTGCTTGTTTTTGGTCTTACGACGACGTAACAAGTCCATCGCTAATTCTAACCCCGCGACTGTGTTGGTGTGATATGGCCCTACTTCTAAATACGGTAAATCCTTGATTTGAATTTGCCACGCATCATTCCCAAACACGATGATGTCGAGCATATCTTTTGGGTACTTCGTTTTTATCAACTCGGCCATCGCCAAAGCTACTTTTTTGGCAGGTGTGATACGGTCTTCTCCGTACAAAATCATGGAGTGACTAATGTCAATCATTAACACCGTTGCCGTACTCGTTTTCTGCTCTTTGTCAACGACTTCTAAGTCATTTTCCAACAAATAAAATTCATCTGCTCCGTGGTTAATTTGAGCGTTTTTGATGGACTCCGTCATGGAAATTTGCTCCAATGAATCGCCAAACTGGAAGTTGCGGACATCACTACTCAACTCATCCCCTGCCCCCGTGTACGGCGTACGATGATTTCCCCCCGACTTCGACCGCTTCAACTTTCCAAAAATTTCCTCCAAGGCACTTTTCCGAATGCTCCGCTCGCTTTTGGGCGTCATCGTTACTTGCCCTTCCTCATTTTCCTCGGTGATATAGCCTTTGCGCTTCAAATCGTCAAAAAAATCACCAATCCCGTACTGGTCATCCGTCAATTTATACTGACGGTCCAATTGGTTCATCCACGACATCGCCTGCGACACATCGCCCGAAGTCATCAAAAGCAATTGTTGAAAGATATTCAACAACTCGTCAAATTTGTTTTTACCTGATTGTTCAGACGGTTTAAATTCTGAAAAGCGATGACCTATCATTGAATTGACTATTTAAGGGTTACTAGTAAAGAAGAGCCTTCTTTTGGTAAATTAACAAATAAACCACCGTAGAAGTTTAACGAAGGCAAAATCCATCCAAATAAAAACCTCTCGCCGTGAGACAAGAGGTTTTTATTTGGATGGATTTTTAATAATTTATCCCATTTATAATTGCTGGATGGTAGAAGTAACCTTAACACTCACCCCTTGTACATCTTCTGAAAGTAGCCTTACAAATTCAACATATTCAGTATTTTTAAAAAATGCAACCCCTAAAAACGTTCTAGGAACCGAAGGTAAATACTCAAATATCTTACTAGCAGCGGCTTTGTCTTCATCTACAAATACTGACAATAAGTTATTTATACTACCACCGTTCTCGCTAATAGCCTTAACTACCCCCTCATGAATAATACTACTCTTATATGAGCTAATAATGAGCAATGTAAAGCCACTTAAATTACTCATTATGTTCTCCACTTCATTACTTGTTTGCAACGTTGTAAAGCCATGAGATTGAAGAAAAGTGCGTTGAGTTTTTGAAACCTCGGACATGTGTATTAAAAAAGTTAAAGGTGAAAGTGTAATAGTAATACCGTGTTGGCAGCTATTTAAGCTTTTTCGCCACAAAATTCTTCAAATGCGGTAATAAGGTGTTCGCCAATCATTTGTGCATTACGACCTTCAATGTGGTGGCGCTCGATAAAGTGTACCAACTCATCATCTTTGAAAATCGCAATCGCTGGCGACGACGGTGGGTAAGGCAAGCAATACTCACGCATTTTGTTAGTGGCTTCGATGTCTGCCCCCGCAAAAACCGTCACCAAGTTGTCAGGTTTTACATCGCTATAATGCAATGCCCCCAACACGCCTGGACGAGCTGCACCTGCTGCGCAACCGCACACCGAGTTTACCACCACGAGGGTAGTACCTTTGGCATTTGCCATAAATTGATCCACTGCTTCAGCCGTTTCGAGGCTAGTAAAACCGTTATCGGTCAATTGAGCCCGCATAGGAGCTACCAAATGTGGAGGATACATAATCTGTTTACAGTTTTTAAGTTGTCAGTTGTTGTTATTTTACTCCCCTAGGGGAACGATGGCTACATAAAACCAAGTTCAAGTTTAGCTTCGTCGCTCATCATATCTTGCGAATAAGGCGGATCCCACGTTAGTTCAACGCTCACATCATTAACCCCTTCAATTTCGCGAATTTTTTGTTCAACTTCAACAGGAATTGTTCCAGCCGAAGGACACGAAGGAGAAGTCAATGTCATTTCAACGTACACATTGTTTACGGGGAATATTTTTAAGTCGTATATCAAGCCCAGTTCCCACACGTCTACGGGAATCTCGGGGTCGTATACTTGCTTGATTGCTTTCACTACTTCTTCTCTGAGTTCTGCTTCTGACATAGTACGTTAGAATTTCGATACATGAAAAATAAGGCGTCCGATTTTACTTCATCAATAGGCGTTTATCCTTAACCGATAAACCGAAAACCTGTGACAAGAGTTCGGTCGTGATTAGTTCACCTCCAGTTGTTTTTCGGCAAAATCTTTCATCCGCACAATCATGGAAGCCAACCCACCCGCTCTGCGCGACGTAATAATGCTGCTCATGCCAATTTTTTCGATAAAGTATAAATCGGCCTTTGCTACATCCTCTGGTTTTTCTCCCGAAAGAATTTTAATAAGCAAACTCACCAATCCTTTACTAATTTGGGCGGTAGGCTCGCTATCCGCTTCAAAATAAACGCGGTCGCCGCGCATTTCAGTATGTAACCACACCCGCGACTGACACCCTTTGATGAGGTTATCATCGGTTTTATATTCCTCCGCAATGGGTGGCAATTTTTTCCCCAAATCAATAATGTATTGGGTTTTTTCTAGCTGATCATCGAAGAGGTCAAAATCCTCAATGAGCTCGTCTTGTTTTTCGTTAATTGTCATTTATACTGCTTAAACGGTTTTTGAATCCGCCGTTTTAGTTTAACTCAACATCTTCTTAACTCTCTGCAATCCAACCACTAATTTATCAATTTCTTCTTTTGTATTATAAACGGCAAAAGAAGCGCGGGAAGTTCCGACTATTCCAAAACGTTTCATCAAGGGCTGTGTGCAGTGGTGTCCCGTCCGAACGGCAATCCCTTGCTGGTCTAAAATAACGCCAATATCCTGTGGGTGAATGCCTTCAATAATAAACGACAATACACTTACTTTCTCCTTAGCAGTACCAATAATTTTTAAGTCTTCGATGCTCGACAACGCATCGGTACCGTACACTAGAAGTTCGTGCTCATAGTCAGCAATTGCTTTTTTGCCCAAGGTTTCTACGTACTCCACTGCTGCTTTGGTCGCCACCACATCGGCAATATTAGGCGTTCCTGCTTCAAATTTATAAGGTAAATCGTTGTAGATCGTTTTTTCAAACGTCACTTCTTTGATCATTTCTCCACCCCCTCGGTACGGAGGCATCGCTTCCAATATGTCCGTTTTTCCGTAAAGCACGCCCATGCCCGTGGGGCCATACAACTTATGCAACGAAAACACGTAAAAATCACAGTCTAATGCTTGTACGTCGATATCGATGTGCGATGTGGCTTGTGCGCCGTCAATGAGCACTTTTGCACCCACGGCGTGTGCTTTTTTTACAATGTCAGCCACTGGGTTAATCGTACCGAGGGCGTTTGAAACATGTACTACCGAAACTAATTTTGTTCGTTCTGAAAGCATTTTCTCAAACTCATCCATCAGCAATTCTCCTGCGTCGTTGATAGGAATTACCCGCAAAACACAGCCTTTTTCTTCACACAGCATCTGCCAAGGCACGATATTAGAGTGGTGCTCAAGGGTACTGATTATGATTTCGTCGCCTTCTTTCAAAAACTTACGCCCAAACGTCTGTGCCACGAGGTTGATTCCGTCGGTAGTCCCGTAGGTAAAAATGATTTCTTCTACGCGAGGCGCGTTTAAAAACGTTTGGATTTTGTGTCGTGAGGCTTCAAACGCCGACGTAGCTTTTTCAGCTAAAAAGTGAATCCCACGGTGAATATTGGCATTGTAGTGCCCGTAATAATTGGCCAATGCTTCAAGTACGGGAAGGGGTTTTTGAGTGGTGGCAGCGTTGTCAAAGTAAATAAGCGACTTGCCATGAACTACTTCGTCGAGAATTGGGAAGTCTTGGCGTATTTTCTGAATATCTAACATAAATACAAATAAGTGAGGTCCAAGTCAACAGGCGATAAACGTTTGAGTTTTCGGTTTGATTTATTGCCGACAAATATTGACTTTTGGTTAAGACAACAAAATAAAACAGAATTCAGTTTGGACTTTTTCTAAATAAACTCAACTTACGCATGAAAAAACTTTCACTTAAAGAGTATGAGTCAGCAGTGGCTCCCATTCTCGCTGACTTAACTACTCATTTTCAAGACAAACCTTTTTTGGTTTCCGACGTCATCGACGACGAAGGACACCAATACGTCAATCTTGTGCAAGAAGGTGGCGGAGTACTTGGCGTGGCTTTAGTAGGCTACACCTATATCTTAGAAATGATGGGTATACGGTTTCTCAAGCTCGCAGGTACGAGTGCAGGAGCCATCAACACCATGCTTTTGGCTAGTATCGGTAAGCGTAATGAAGTCAAATCAGTCGAAGCCCTCAACCTACTCGCAGCCACCAACTTATTTGATTTTGTTGATGCCTTTTGGGTTGTAAAACGCCTAATCGCTTGGATTATGAAGTACAAACCTAAATTTACCATCAAAGTTTTATTTCTTACCATTGGACTTAGTTTGGCGTTGACGGTAGTATGTAGTCTATTTTATTGGGTTTATCGCAACGCTCCGTCAACCCCGCCCCTCGTCAGTGCGCTCTATGCCGTCAGTGGACTATTGATTATATGTTCGGCGCTCATTGTTGGTTACACGTATTACTTGTATTACCGATTTAAACGAAGTCGCTTTGGCATAGGGAAGGGCAACGCTTTTTTGAAATGGATGCAGGACATTCTGGAAAGAAATGGCATTTCAAATTTGGGCGATTTTCGTAAAAAAATCGAAGACTCCGCCACGCATATCCATTTGCGCCCTTCTCGTGAAGATCATTTACAAGTCGCCGACCTCAACAAACCTATTTTGGAAGAATCCATCACCATTATTGCTTGTGACATTACGAAGCAGGTAAAAATTGAGTTTCCCAAAATGTGGCGACTGTATTGGGACGACGAAACACGGGTTCAACCTTCCGCCTTCGTTCGTGCTTCCATGTCGGTACCCATTTTTTTTGAGGCTTTTCAAATCAATCATATCCCTAAAGCCAACGTCGCGGCCGCTTGGAAAGAGTTTTTTTTGGTTGAAAACCCCAATGACATTCCCTCTTGCGTGCAATTTGTGGACGGTGGGATTGTCTCAAACTTTCCCATCAACGTTTTTTTTAACCCCAACCTTAAAACACCACGTCTGCCCACGTTCGGAATTAAACTCGACGACGATGCCACTACCATTCATGAATACGAGACATTTGGTAGTTTTATTATGGGAATGTTTAACACCGTTCGGTTCAATTACGACCGTGAGTTTTTGTTGAAAAACCGTGATTTTGAAAAAACCATTGGTCGTATTGACGTCCGTGGATTTAACTGGTTAAATTTTAATATTTCCGACGAGGAAAAGTTAGCGTTATTTGTCAAAGGAGCTCAAGCGGCCGCCGATTTTCTAAAGAAGTTTGACTGGGAAGCCTACAAAAAGGGGAGAGAACAAATGTACCAAACGCTCCATGCGTCGTGAGTGCCAAACGCCTTTCCATCCGATTGAAAAGCGGGTTTATCCATTCCTGTAAAAAGTCATTGTATAAGCCATACGCATTCTCTACCTTTCTGCCATCAACTTTAAAACTACCTCTATAGTCATGGTCAATGCAAAACACTTAGCAACGTTCATTTTAGGAGCAGCCGCAGGCGTCGCTTTGCACAAGTATTTACAAACAGAAGAAGGTGAAAAAACGCTGGAAGATTTAAAATCAAAAGCTAACGATTTGAAGAGCGAAGCCGAGCAGGCACTCGACAAAATGCCTGAGTATTTTGAGCAACTCAAAACGGAAGGCTCCGAAGCTTTGAAGAAATATACGCCCGAAGCAGAACGTCTTTTGCAAGAGCTGCTAGACAGCATCAAAGGCAAAACGCCCACGGCCGAAGCCGTTCCCAACGACCCACCTTCACAAGGATAGAAAAAAACAAAAAGCGCGTTTTTCAACGCGCTTTTTGTTTGGTATTCAACACTGAATGGCTTATTCTTCGCCTACAACGTTGATGTTTAAGCTGTGCTTAACTTCTTTGTGAAGGTCAAGCTGTGCTTTGTAAGTACCTACCACTTTCACGTCTTCGATAGTGATTTTCTTACGGTCTACCTCAAAACCTTTTGCCTTAAGGGCATCAGAGATTTGGATACTAGTAACACGACCGAAGATTTTACCACTTTCACCTACTTTCGCAGCGATGTTAAGTGTAATATCACCAATAGCCGCAGCTAGGTCTTCGGCATCTTTCTTGAGTTTTTCTGCTTTGTGAGCAGCTTGCTTCAAGTTTTCTGCCAATTGTTTTCTATTAGAATCGGTCGCCATTACCGCAAATCCTTGCGGAATGAGATAGTTACGACCATAGCCAGGTTTAACGTCTACGACGTCGTTCTTATATCCAAGCCCAGCAATATCAGTTCTTAAAATAACTTGCATCGTCAGTTTCTCCTTCCGTTTTTTACTTTAATTGGTCAGCTACATACGGTAATAAAGCCAAGTGGCGCGCACGCTTGATAGCTTGCGACACTTTACGCTGATACTTCAAAGAAGTACCTGTAAGACGGCGAGGTAAAATTCTACCTTGCTCGTTCACCAATTTCAACAAGAAATTAGGGTCTTTGTAATCAATAAATTTGATACCCGCTTTCTTAAAACGGCAGTACTTTTTGCGATTTTGGTTACGCTCGATTGGTTCGTTTACAAGTGTCATGTCTTGGCCCTCCTTAGTTGTTTTCAGTTTGTTTTTTTCCAACTAATCCGCTACGCTTACGCTCTGCATAAGTTACGTGGTGCTTTTCCATAGCAACGGTCAAATAACGCATAACGCGCTCGTCACGACGGAACTCAGTCTCAATGGTTTGAATAAGACTAGGCTCAGACTTGAACTCGATCAAATGATAAAAACCAGTGTTTTTGTTTTGAATTGGATAGGCCAATTTTTTAAGCCCCCAGTTCTCTTCGTGTACTAGTTCCGCGCCGTTATCGGTAAGGAGTTTGCGGAACTTATCGACGGTGTCCTTCATCTGTTGATCAGATAAAACGGGAGTCATAATGAACACCATCTCATACTGTTTTGTGAACATACTGAGAATTGTTAAATGTGTATAAAAATAAACTCATTGAAAATGAGCCCGCAAAGGTATTGTTATTTTTTAAAATTTCAAACATTACGACCTCTTTAGTTGGAAAATAAAAAAAGAACGGTAGTTTTGGTTCTCAAAACGTCTCTTTTTTTTCTTACGATTGTTTTTAAACACCATTTTGCCATGCCAACCCCTAACATTCAACTCACAAGCGATTTCAAAAAGATGACGACCAAAGCTATTTTGGCGATTTTCTTCTTTGTAGTGGTGTACCTCATTTTAATCGTTCTAGCCATTGGCCTCACACTTTTGAGTAGCTATTTGGGTATCATGTTCATCACCCTACAAGTCCAATGGGTTACCATTGCGGTTGGGGCTGGGCTCATCGTTATGGGATTACTTGTTCTTTTGTTTTTACTCAAGTTCATGTTCAAAAAGCACGTAGTGGATCGCTCTCACTTGGTGGAACTTACGGCAGAAAGCGACCCTCACTTGTTTGCGTTCGTAGATTCACTTGTTAAAGAAGTAGGCACTCAGTTTCCAAAGAAAATTTACCTTTCTGCCGATGTCAACGCCTGTGTTTTCTACGATTCTAGTTTTTGGAGTATGTTTTTGCCCATACGCAAAAACCTTCAAATAGGCTTAGCTCTGGTCAATTCTGTTTCGGTTTATGAGTTTAAAGCCATACTTGCGCACGAATTTGGGCACTTTTCTCAGCGGAGCATGAAAATTGGAAGTTACGTGTACAACGTTAACCAAATCATTTACAACATGCTCTATGACAACAACTGGTACGGCACGTTAGCTCAGAAAATTGCGGATGTACACGCCATTATTGGCTTTTTTGTCATGGTTGCTGCCAAAATCATTCAAGGCATTCAGTTAATCTTGCGTAAAGTGTATGAGGTGGTCAACCTCAGTTACATGAGTCTTTCTCGCGAGATGGAATTCCACGCCGATGAGGTAGCTGCCAACATCACGGGTTCTAAACCTTTGATTACGTCTCTCCTGCGTTTTGGTCTTGCCGACGAAGCCTATACTAATGTACTCAACTACTACGACGAAAAATTTACGGAGGCTGTTACGACAAAAAATATTTATCCACAACACCATTTTGTGCTTGGTTTTTTGGGCAAAGAGAATGGGTTACCACTGGTCAATCACTTACCCATGGTAAGTCTTGAACAGCTCAATCGTTACAATAAATCGAAATTAGTCATTACGGACCAATGGGCTTCACACCCAAGTACCGAAGATAGAATAAAACGGTTGGAACAACTTGCCCTTGAGCCGATAGTAGAAGATTTGCGACCCGCCTCTGCCGTATTCAGCCACATTGAAGCCCACCAGCAACTTCTCACCCAAAAGATTTTCGCGAACGTCGCTTATTCAAAGCCAACCACTGAACTTGCAACCCAAAAATTTGCGATAGATTACGCAGAAAACTACCGTAAGCGTCGGTTTAGCGCGTTTTTTAACGGTTATTTTGATGTCCAAAATTTACTTACCCAGCTACCAGATGCCGCCTTAAATCCACCGTCAAGCGCCACTATTAATGAATTGTTTGGGGCAAAAATGATTGAAACCCTTCACAACACAATGGCATTACAGTATGATTTAGCAACCCTTACACAAATAGCGGAAGGAAATACTGGTATCAAAACTTTTGACTACGACGGGGTGAAATATACCGTCAATAACTTGGCTCAACTCCTCCCCTCCTTGGAAAAAGAGTTAGATGAATTGAAAGTAAAAGTAGCAGAAAACGACCAGGCGATTTACCATTCTTTTCATCACTTAGCTACGCAACAAGGAGAAATCGAGCAGTTTAACGCCATCTATCAGGCATTTCTGGAATTTGACCAATGGAGCGATGACTCAATGAAAGTTTTGGGTAAACTATCTGGTTCACTTGACTTTATTCAGGAAACCACTCCCTTTGAGACGATTAGAGAGAACCTAATAGCGGTAGGAACAATCGAAACCGACTTTAAACAACACATCGAAACGCTTTTGGCATTTCCCCTTCTTGAAACAGAGCTGTCGCCTCAAATGAAGGAAAGCTTCAGAAAGTATCTCTCAAAGACATGGGTGTATTTTACTCAACCTAGCTACGACGACGAAGCGCTCAATGTGCTTTTTGATGCCATCCGCAACTTCAATTCGGCCGTTTCTAATGGTTATTTTGCTCATAAAAAACGGGTCCTAGATTTCTTAGAAACCTTAGCAACGGCTCACCATAATTAGTGCATTTTCGCATCTTTTTCTCCCGCTTCTACGCGTATCTCAAGGGTATTTTCGGCGGGGGGAAGAGGGCAGGTAGCATACGGACTAAACGCGCAAGGCGGATTAATAGACTTGTTGAAATCAAGTACAATATTGCCTGCTTCGTCTGGCTTGTCGGTGTATAAAAAGCGGCCTGCGCCGTAGGTTTCGTGGGAAGTAGTTTTGTCTTTGAAAATAATAAACAATCGCCCACCTCCAGCATCTGTCGCAGCTAGACGGTACGTTTTGCCTTTCCACTCAAACACGGCATGACCAACCAATTGCTGCTGGCTCACTAAACCCAATACATCCGTTATAGCAATCGTACGCGGCGTAGTAGGCTTTTCTAATTTAGCCATAATTTTCCAAGATTCATTGACAACAAAACGATCAACGCCTTGAAAATGAGCCAAAACTGGGTGTTCCAAGTCTCGTAAACGAATACCATATTTAGGCCCTCTTTTTATAATAAACCAGCGTAAAGCGCCTTGTTCCATCGTGGTAGTTTTCCCGTCTTCAAACACAAATTCGGGCGAGGTGCCGACTTCTAACAATTTTACTTGAGCGTTTGGGTCAGCTTTAAAAGCTACTTTCCCGTCTTTAAGCACCAAAACTCCCACGTGTTTTGGTGCTTTTTTGGGAAAAATGATGTCGTTTTTTTCATCACTACCAAAAGTATTTTCTCCCTCTTTTAGCCAAAATAAACCTGCTAAGTTCAACCAACCTTCTTCACTTTTTAGGCCTTCAATCCGCTTTTTATGCCATTGATTGATTTCCGTTTGGTAGGCTCCTTCGTCGTTTTTAGTCGTAAAACTCACGAAAAATAAACTGACAATTACCGATAAAGTAAGAATGGTTGGATTCGCTTTCATTGTTAATCTTCTGGATAGGGTATAAAAATAAAACCTGCAAAATCGCCTTGAATGACGAATAAACAACAGTATTCGTCAGGGTTTTTATAGTTCTCTTTAAAAAGCTCAATCGACTCAAAACCAACAAGGTTTCGCTGAATAAACTCATCTAAAAAGGAAGCGCGGTACGACCATTCGTTTTCCAATTCTGTTTTGGCAATCAAAAGCAGCCCTAGGTCAATTTCTTTTTGAACAGCCACAAAAATAGGATGCTCTGAAAAACCCCGTTTACGAATCTGATACGAAGCTTCTTTTAATTGGTCGGATACTTTAACAAAATCTTGTGACACAATTCCCAGAAGTTGTTTGTTCACTTCGGGCGAATTTGCGTCGTCCATCAAGGTATTTTCGTTACTGTGATTTATCATAGTTTTTTTAATGTCGAATGGATGAATAACGAATGGCCTTACATTAAAACCTAGCGGCTAGCAATAAGCTTAGATCTTTGTGACGCATCGCAAACTTCTTGGCAATGAAAGGATTGGTGAGTGTACCTCGGTGGGTATAAACTCCTTTGCTGAACCAACGTCGCGCATACATCATTTGCTCAACGCCACCTAGCGAGCCCATTTTTAGCAGCATGGGTAAAAATACGTTGCTCAGAGTAACACTAGCCGTGTGCGAAACGCGCGATGCAATGTTGGGAACGCAATAATGTATGACATCATACTGGCGATAAATCGGGTCTTTGTGCGTAGTCATTTTTGAGGTTTCAATGCACCCCCCTTGGTCAATCGATACGTCGATAATCACCGAATTGGGTTTCATTTTTGACACCATTTCTTCCGTCACCACGTAAATATTTTGACCATCTTCAGGGCGTAACGCACCAATAACCACATCTGCTCGCTGCACTGCTTCCGAAAGCGTATCTGATTCGATAATGGAGGTGTAAATATGTTGACCAATCGCGTATTTTAGTCGCTGTAAACGGTAGATGTGTTGGTCGAAAATTTTGATTTCAGCTCCCAACCCTAGGGCCGTACGAGCGGCATATTCGGCGACCGTTCCCGCTCCAATAATCACCACTTTGGTAGGGGGCACTCCCGTGATTCCTCCCAAAATAATGCCCCGACCTTTGTTGGCGCTGCTCAAGTATTCGGCAGCAATAAGCATCACCGTACTTCCCGCAATTTCACTCAACGAACGAATAACTGGCTGCCCGCCTGCGGGGTCCTCGATGTATTCGTAGCCAATGGCTGTAATATTTTTCTGATTGAGGTGTTCGAAGTACGAGCGGTCACGCGTAGGTAAATTGAGCGCCGAAATAATGGTTTGTCCATTTTTGAGGTGGCTAAACTCCTGCTCCACAAGCGGTTCAATTTTAAGAATCAAATCGCTCATAAACACCTCTTGCGGCGAAAAAACGATTTGCGCGCCTGCCTCGCTGTAATCATTATCAGAAAACTGTGCGCCTTCTCCCGCTCCTTTTTCAACCACGACGCGGTGGCCATTACGTATCAAAATCGCGACAGCCTCGGGGGTCAGGGCTATGCGATTTTCTTGCAGTGATACTTCTTTTGGAAGCCCAATTAACAAGCTATTTTGGCTTGTTTTGAGCGGGGCAAGCGCTTCTTGCGGGTACAAAGCAGTTTGTTGCGCCAATTCGCCAAAACCCATCATATCCAACTTATTCGATTTACGTTTGTTGATAGTAGATTTATGCTTTTTTTAGAACTTCCAACCTTCGGCCACCGTCGGGTAAGCTCGTGATATGGATTTCTACGTAATTTTCAGGTAAAAGTTCTTCGATTTTATCGGGCCATTCAATCAAACAAATATACCCAGAATCAAGGTATTCCTCTACCCCAATATCGTACGCCTCAGCCGTATTTTTTAGTCTATAACAATCAAAATGGTAAATCGTTTCCCCTTCGGCAGTGATATATTCATTCACAATCGAAAAGGTAGGACTCTGAACGGTATTAACCACACCCAACACTTTACCAAGGGCTTTCACAAACGTTGTCTTCCCCGCTCCCATCGAGCCAAACAGCAACCATATCGTTTCCTCTCCACATGCTTCCAGCACCTTTTGGGCTACTTGCTCCAACTCTACTAGTTCATATCGTTCTACGGTCAACAGTCTCATTTTCTTACAGAACGCCTTGTTTTTTAAGATCTTGCGAAAGTTTCTCCATCAACAAACGGTGCGCTTCTGGATTGGGATGTCCATCGTATGTAAGTTGATATTGTTTTGCGGGATAAGGGAATAACTTGCGATAATCCAGCACTTTCACTCCTCGTTCTTTCAACAAAGTAAGCATGGGCGAATCCTTTTTGAGCGCATCGGGATAGAGAATGACGTAAAATTGTTCGTTTTTGAACTGCTTTTTGTATTCTTCTTGCGTCGCTTTTATCAGATTAGCCGTCAACTCATAATCTTTCGGGCGATAGGCAAATGGAAAATCCATCGCAAAATGTTGGCGTACTTTGCTTTTAAACAATAGCATTCCCATGCGGTATTTTAGTGGGTGAGCAAACCGATACACGCCTTGGGTTTGCATCGTTTTTTCGTCGATGTCAGGAAAAAAACCGTCGTACATTCCAATCCAACCCACGGAAGGAATGGCGCGGTTAACGTGGTCTTCGATGTACGTATAAATTCCAATACCCTGTGATTGAGCTACTTGTTTGGTCAAATCTTGGTGTTGTAAACGTGCCAAGGCATGTCGTGGCGAGTATCCAAAAAATCCATAATTATAGGCTTGTACCGTTGGGTTATCTTTTTGGAAATAGTAAGGCATGGTTTCGTTATCGTGAACCGCGTCGCCATAGGTAAACGAACACCCAAAGAAAAGGGCATATTTGTTACGCACGGTTGTCGATGAGTCGGCCAAAGGTGTAATTCTTCTCGAAAAAGAATCCACTTTCATCGGAATTTGGATAAAAGGCTTTCCATCAAGGGTCTTAGCCCACATAAAGGTGTGATTTGGAATGGGTTTACGCCCCAAAAACTCATCAAACGCGTAGCTCGAATCATAGGCAGGCCCTGCATATTGCGGCCCTGCACTGGGGGTATTTTTTTGACCCGCATCATGAATCCAGCCCACCGCTGTCTCAACCCCTAAAACAACAAATACGACCGATACCAACGACAGTAGAATGTTTTGAATAAGTGGGGAAGAATTACGAATCAACAACGACAGGGTCACCAACGAAACTGCCCAAGCCGCTACACGGAAGCCGATTAAGCGTAAATCGTAATCAAACCAGACTCCATCGCCATTTCCTACAAAGTACTCTACTCCAATGAGTAAGACCAACAACAGTGTTACCAGCGATATAAAAAAGCCCAAGCGAGCTAACAAAGTCTTATTTTTTTCAAAAAATTGCATTCTCAAAAAGCTGTTCAAATGAGGCTACAAAGCTACAAATTAATCACGCTTTAACGAAATGCAAGTTTTGGGCGCCTTCCTTTCAGATTGAATGAGCGCATTTCGAATTAATCATCAACTTTAGAGTAACTTTCGTCTCGAACTAACTTCGATTAAAAAATAACCGCAATTTTATTACACATGAACTCACCTCTTGAACCTGTTATTAATGTTGGATTAATTGGATTTGGGCTTTCGGGGCGGTATTTCCATGCACCGTTTTTAGCGACCAATCCGCATTTCAAACTATCTAAAGTCGTCACCCGTAACAGTGCCTCTGTTCACGACTTTGATCCTACTATCGCGGTGGTGAGCAGCACCGATGAATTGCTTGCCGATTCCAACATTGATTTGATTTTTGTTTGTACGCCCAACGATTTACACTTCCCGTACGCAAAAGCGGCCTTGGAAGCTGGAAAGCATGTAGTGATTGAAAAGCCTTTTACCAACACCACTGCCGAGGCTGACATACTCATCGCATTGGCTGCGGAAAAAGGTCTCACTCTCACTGCCTATCAAAATCGCCGCTGGGATGCCGACTTTTTAACCATCAAAGCGCTCATTTCGGACGGCCAACTAGGTGACATCGTAGAATATGAGTCTCATTTTGACCGATTTAGACCTGAAGTAGCAAAAGGAACTTGGAAAGAAGTTGCCTCAGCGGGAGCAGGAAATTTGTATAACCTTGGGCCACACTTGATTGACCAAGCATTGGTGCTTTTTGGGACTCCCAAAACGGTAACGGCTAGCATCAAAACGATTCGACCCGATGGTGAAACGGACGATTATTTTGACATTCGGATGGATTACGAAGATAAACGAGTGATTTTAAAAGCTAGCTTATTGGTCTTCCAAAATGACCTTCGCTATTTGATACACGGTACTAAAGGCAGCTTTATTAAATCGGGATTAGATATTCAGGAAGAAACTCTTCGTAAAAACGCACTTCCGACTACCGATGACTGGGGAGCTGAACCTGAGCACCTTTGGGGAACTTTATACACGGAAGCAGGCGCTCAAATCATTCAAAGTCACGCGGGGCATTACGCGCCTTTTTATGAAAATGTCTACCAAAACATTGTCAACAAGGTTCCGTTGGAAGTAACACCACAACAAGCCCGAAACACCACAAAAGTGATGGAATTAGCCCTGGAAAGTAGCCAATCTGGAAAAACCGTTGCTTTTTAAATGGGTTAAGGATAAGTTGAAGCACGTAAAAACACTCGCCCCGACTGGATGTCGGGGCGAAAATGGCCCAGCGTCTCCGACGCTGCTTCTGGCAGTCTGAAAATGAAAGGGCTACTTAAACTTCGCCGCCAAAGTGACGCTGTTTGCAACGAGCCCCGTGCTTCTCATGTAGTGCCCCACTCTCAGTTCCAATGAGTTAAAGTGTTTCCAATTCATTACTCCGTTCATTGGCATCAATTTCACACCCGTTCCGACAAAATGCGATTGCAAGGCCGAGACATCGTAGTCGCTGGTATGAAATTCGCTAGTAGCTGCGTTTTGTTGGTAAGGGGCAAAGTAATCAATCGCCGTTTGGGTATTAAAACGATAAAAAGGACTGACCACAAAGAAAGGCGATAAACGAATAGACGTTTCCAAGTTAGCCGTATGCGCAGTCATCCCCCAATCGTCTTGATAGAAGCGATAAAACGTTCGAAAGATAATTTTATCTCCCAAGAAATAATTAGCCCTAAACGCCACGGGGAGTTTTAGGCGAGTACCTGGTAGAGTTTCTAATCCTTCCGAGCCGTTATTAAAATAAACACGATGGTACGGCGTACTCAATAGCCCTTGTTGGTACGATGGCTCGGCGATTACTGCTACTTGCAAACGAGAATTAATAACTTGCGACCATGAAAATGTCGCTGAAAAAGACTGCCGTGGTTTGTAATCAATGGGTGTTGGGTCACTTTTTGCCCCCGAACCATACCCAACGGGGCGTAGTTCCACGGGTAAAATCACCGACCACGTATCAAAAAACGCGTTAATTTTCACGCCAAATTCACGGTTATTGTCGCGGGAGCTTTTAACAAAATTAAGGCTTCCTCCTAATGATTTATAGTCGTATTCGGTCGAAGCTGACCCTGATATTCCGAATGTTGTACCCGCTTTCTCATCTCTAACCGACCATCCAATGGTTGGGTACACGCGAGTGTCTCGGTAAGACGCAGATGTAAGAGAAATAACCGCATTAGGGTCACTTGTTATCCGCGAGGGCTTTGAGCGTCCTCCTCCCTTCCCCGAAGCTGAGGAAACAGTTTGGGTAACAGGTTGAATGTTTGAAGACGAACCACTCGACGAAGAAGCTCCTGTAAGGGTGCCCTGCGTGACTGGATTGGGATTGATTTTATCAGAAGAAGCTGAAGTATAGGTATCTACACCCATATCTACCGTCAATGAGTGTTTACGGTTTTTGCTATCCGTTTTTACCCATTTTAAGTCAAGGGTATTCCCAAAATCAGTCAATTTTTCCGTTCCAATCCCCCCCGTCACGGCTGAGTTATTGCCTTCCTGATGGTAGTAACTTGAAACTAAATTTACTTCCTCTAGTTTCAATTTTTTGACTTTGTAGTTCGCACTGTTCGCCAATGATTTTTGCTGGGCATTTGCTCCCCACAACAATCCTAAATAAAGGCCTACGGCAATGGTTATCTTTCTCATGGTTAGTTATTTTCAAAATACAGCACACCCGTTTTCTAATTTCACTGGCTTATGAGCAAAAAGCTCCATTTCTGAATCGTTTGGCCTTGATTTTTGGCATACATTTACCGAAGAACATCCTTGGAACACCCGCACAATACCTGCGGCGTTTAAAGCCAGCAAAGAGCAAGCAACGTTTTTAATCAGCATAGGTTAAACTGGATTGAAGCAAAGAGGAAGTTATTTAATAGGCTATACGAACCCACAAAGTCAAACGTTGCAAAAAGTCATAAATTTTTCATTGGTAAATAGTTAAGCTGTAATTCTCATAAAAAGGGGGAGACAAAGTTACCTTCATCTCCCCCTTCACTAGTAATAAAACGATTAACTTGTTTTTTAGCACTTAAAAGTGGCATCACACGCGCCATAAAGCATTTTTCCCTATTTCATCCACGGAACGACACCCCGCAAGGGCCATCGTCAAATCAAAATCCGCTAAATAATTGGACAGAACCTCGCGTACCCCTTCGCTACCTCCCAGTGTAAGGCCGTATACATAAGGTCTCCCGACACAAACCGCCGTGGCGCCTAGTGCCAATGCTTTGAATATATCAGCTCCTCCGCGAACTCCGCTATCAATTAAAATGGGCATTCGTTGTTGAAGTGCCTCCGCAATAGCTGGCAACATATCCAACGTCCCCACGGCTCCATCCACCTGCCTTCCGCCGTGGTTAGAAATAACAATCCCGTCTAGGCCATAGTCATACGCTTTTAGGGCATCGTCTGGGTGTAGAATCCCCTTCAATAGAATAGGCAACTTGGTGATTGAGCGCAAAAAACTCAGGTTTTCCCACGTCAATGAAGGACGTGTATAAATGTCAACAAATTTTTTAACTGCTTTACGAGGGTAGCCCGATTTTGTATTTTGCCAAAAACTCCCTGGATAATGTCGAATCGCGCTCAAAAGGGTTCGAATCGCGTCAAAGGTGATTTTGGGTTGAGGAGCGGGCGAGGCGTCAGGTTCATCAAGTAGTTTTCTAAAAACGGGGTCAGAGGTATACTGAGCAATTCCCAAACCATATAAAAAAGGCAGGTATGCAAGGTCTAAATCTTGCGTTCTCCAGCCCAACAACGTGGTATCGAGGGTCACTACAATGGCCTCGCAACCCGATTTTTCGGCCCGTTGAACAAAACTCGCGACCAGTTCATCCGATTTGCTCCAGTACAATTGAAACCAGCGAGGTTGGGTTCCCATCGCAGCCGCACACTCTTCCATCGGTACCGAAGCCTGATTAGAAAAAATGTAGGGAACCCCCAACGCCGCCGCCGCTTTTGCCACTCCCAAGTCCGCCTCAGGGTGCACCATTTCTAATACTCCAATGGGAGAAAGCAAAAGCGGATACGGGAGTTTTCGACCCAATAATTCAATGCTCGTATCGCGCACCGAAACATCACGTAACATCCGTGGGATAATACGCCAACGGTCGAATGCCGCTCGATTTTGTACCATCGTCGTACCATGCCCTGCCCCTCCGCCAATGTATGCGGCGGCTTTGGGCGACATGGCCTTGAGGGCTTTTTGTTCCAAAAGAGAAGCATCAACTGGAATCGGCGATATAATTCCCGATGCCCCATCAATGTAAATCTTTTTTTGACGTTCAAATGCGTTCATTGCGAGTACAGTGACTGGGTATTAGTAAGGAATACCTACCTTTTTGTAAATAAAGTGCATGAGCCACGCGGGACCAATCATCAAAAATTGGAGATCTTTAAAAAAAGATGGCTTTTTACCTTCCACTTTATGACCCCAAAATTGCCCAATCCATGCTACCACAAAGACTGTCACCGACACTTTCCAGAGCGTAAGTCCTTGATCCTCTATTTTTTGCGCCAAGAACAAACAAAGTCCTGAAAAAATCAGTAGTCCAATAGCAAGCGTTACCGACAGTCGAAGGTAATACAGCGTTACTAGGCTAAGAATTACCATGGCTAGGTTTAGTTGCAGGGTATCCGTAACGGGTAAAGGCAATTTCACCCCGTACAAGAGCCCGACGATACTGAAAAAAATAGAAGGAACACAAATCCAATGAACAAGTTTGTTGGTGGGGTTTTGGTGGCTTTCTCCGTACTCATTTAGCCAAGCATCAATGGGTCTCATCGTTAAATAGGTTTGGTTTTAGTTTGTTCAAATTTATAATTATTTTTTGATATTTTTAGATAATTACCTGTCAATATCCCTCTAAAATGACCCATTTAGCCTGCTTCTCATATGCTTTTTAGTAACCCAGCCTTTCCCTTTGAAGCGATTTTTTCTACTTTTTTCTAAACCAAGTTGGGGTAAATTTCGTAGTTAGAGCAGAAATCATCCAAATTCAAAAACGATTTTAGATACCTATGAATCCTGCTATTCAACAAATCAACGCCAAGATTGAGCCCATTCGTCAGCAAATCATTCACCACCCCGTATACGCTGCTATCGAAAGTATTGATGACTTAAAAATCTTTATGCAATACCACGTCTACGCGGTTTGGGATTTTATGTCATTGCTCAAATCACTCCAAAACTCTCTCACTTGTACATCGGTACCGTGGGTGCCAAAAGGCTCAGCCGATACTCGTTATCTAATCAATGAAATAGTCGTGGGAGAAGAGTCGGATGTTGACCCCAATGGCAACCGCAAGAGCCACTTTGAACTGTATTTAGATGCCATGCAGCAAGCGAAGGCCGATGCGGAGCCCATCAAAAAGTTCATTGATGCCTTTGTTTCAACGGGCGATTTAGATGGGTCATTTGAAATTGCCCAAACACCCGCCGCTGCGGCAAGTTTTGTCAAGCACACGTTTGAGGTTATCGGGGGTAAAAAAGACCACGTTCAAGCCGCCGTTTTTACGTTTGGAAGAGAAGATTTAATTCCAAATATGTTTGTAGCTATGGTGAGTGATTTGAATAAAAGTACTCCCGAAAACATTTCAATTTTCAACTATTACCTCGAACGCCACATCGAAGTCGATGGCGACCACCACAGTCATTTGGCCCTTCAGATGACCGAACATTTATGCGGCGAAAACCCTACATTCTGGCAGGAAGCCGAAGAAGCGGTCATTGCCTCTTTACAGCAACGGCTCACGCTTTGGAATGGCGCTTACGAAGACATCATGGCACAGAAAGATGAATTTGTGTCGGTCGTATAAATTGTCGTACATTTAGTGCTTTGGTACTATTTCCGACTCTTAACCTTTTATTCTGAATGAAAAAGTTTTTAAAATGGGCAGGTATCAGCCTAGTCGTCCTCATTTTGATTTATTTCATTGGCCCACGACCTGCCACTCCCACCCTTTCGCCCGAACTGCCCGTTATTTCTGCTGACCTGATTCAGTTAGAGAAAGACATTAAAACTTCGGAAGCCACCTTTCCACTTAAACCCGACAACGCCGCGAGAATCATTTGGGCGGACAGTACTCAAAAGCAAAAAACCAAGTACAGTATTGTCTACATTCACGGCTTTGGGGCAAGCTGGGCCGAAGGTGACCCTATACATAAGCAACTTGCAGCAAAATATAAATGTAACCTCTACTTAGCCCGAATGTACGATGCGGGGGTAACCTCCCCTACGGCTTTCCAGGGCCTCACTCCCGAAAACTTCCTTGCAGGAGCCAAACACGCCCTTGCCGTTGGGAAGGCATTGGGAGACAGTGTCATCGTCATTGGATGTTCGGCGGGAGGACTACTGAGTACGTACCTAGCCGCCACGCATCCCGAAATAAAAGCCTTAGTACTTTACTCCCCTTGTTTTGCCGTCTATAAAAACGCCCTGTCCATTTCGACGGGCCCGTGGGGAAAACAGATGTTGCATTTGTTGATGGGTGATTACCGAAATAATACTCACTATGCCCCCGACCGAGCCAACTACTGGCTCACACGGTATTCGACCAATGGACTCTTGACGCTTCAACAATCCATGAATGCCATCGTCAAACCCGAAACGTTTGCTAGTATCAAAATGCCCGTCTTTATTGGCTATTATTACAAAGACGAAGAAAATCAAGATAAGGTAGTTTCGGTCGATGCCATGTTGACGGCCTTTGAGCAATTGGGCACACCCGCAGCTCAAAAACGCAAAGCAGCTCTCCCCAACACAGGTGACCACGTGATTGCCTCCCATTTTACCTCCAAAGATCTCCCTAGTGTTTTTAACGAAACCGACCGATTTTTAAAAGAAGTAGTAGGGCTATAAACAAAACCCCCGTCTAGGCACACTGCCTAAACGGGGGTTTTGTTTTACAAACTACGCCTATTTATTCACTTTTATCACTTTCAAGGTAGTTTGTTTCGCCTCCGCATTTACCCTCAGAAAATACATTCCGTTGGCAATTTGGCTCACCTCAAACTCTTCTTGGTGCTGATTTGAGACAGGAATAAAAGTGCGTCCTAAGACTTTACGGCCAGAAGCATCTAGTAAGTCAGCATTTACAGATTGGCCTTTCACATTCTTAACTTTCAAATAAAGTGTCTGTGAAACTGGGTTAGGTGCAATTTCGGCAAGGTCATTTTGTTCCACCGTTACCAAAGTTTCACTTCCTTCCCTTGCCGCTCCTACCCCTACGCCATTTCTTGATTGAATTCTAAACCAAAACTCTTGGTAGGCCAATACGTTTCCTTGAGGTTGGCGCGTAGATGGATAGATACTCCCCCATCCTTTCATATCCCAGTAACGAATACCCAACTTGTAAAACCCTTTGGGAAAGCCTTCATCATACACGTTTCCACCTACGCCGTTATCTAAGTAAAAGCCATACGCAGGGTGGTTTTGGGCATAAAGTTCTCGGTATCCTTCACGGTTGGCATACATAAAGTACGGCGCATTGTTTTCGTGGGTATTATATGACCGTACGACTCCCGTTTCTGGAGTTGATAGCAAATTATACGTCAATGAGCCATCTGTCCCTAGATTACAGGTTTCTACTTCTATCGTCCAATACCTAGGGGCACCTTTGTTGGGATTCTCGGTATAATAAATAGTAGGATTTCCTTGGGTGCTTTTTTCTAACGTTGGGCCAGCATCAGGCGTAACGAAGTTTGAACTCCAGTCAGCTTTGGTGACCACCGCCCCTTCTTTGACTCCTGAACGGGAACTACCCACATTGTACACAGTTAAATTGAACGCTCTCCAACGAACCTCTTTTGGAGCGCTCATTGGCGTTTCACACCCACCCTGAAAAATACATTTAGCGCTGTATGTTTTAGTAACTGGGATTGCTGAGCTTTCTTCTAAAGTTTGACCCGTAAACGCCGTGTTCCATACGACGGTTGTTCCCGCAGGGCAATTCGTTGTTAATTTAGCCGTCGCGCCTGCGCACACATTTTCATCTCCGATTACTGATACAACGGGTGCCGTACCACCTTGATATACAGTAATTGTCACTGTATTACTTGGTTCGCTGGCACAACCACCTGCATTTTGACATTTTACGTAGTAGGAACTTGTCACCAAAGGAGTTTGGCTTGGCATATTGACGACCGCATTCGTTGTGGCATCGTACCAAATAGAGACATTACTACCGCAGTTTGAACTTGACAAAAGTGCTACCGATGGGCTCGTACTACAAATACTCAACGGTGATAGCGTGGCGGTAGGCTTAGGAGGGACTGGATAAATTCGCAATGACATGGCACCCGACTCTGGCCCAAGGCACGCTTCGATGCCTACCCCCGCTTGGCAACGGACACGGTAATTGTGCAAGGCTCCGTCCACTAATTGTGATGGCACAGTGGCCGAATACTCACTTCCATCGACCGAAATCAATAGCTGTTGACCGCTTGGGCAAGCACTTGCAAACGCAAGGGTTGAGCCTGTTACATCACAAAAACTTGCCGATTGACCCGCATTGACCGTTTGACCGTCAGCAGTCAAGCTAACGTTAGAAGGAGCACTTCCAACAGGCAACGCCGTAAAGGTAATTTTGGCACGATCAGCACTTTCGCAACCCGTTAAAACATCCCTACAAGCGACATAGTACTCTTTTGTAACGAGAGGCGTTTGATTGGGCACCAACACGCTGTTGCCACCGCTTGGCGCATCGTACCACAGCGCCGTTTTTTCGGTACCACAGCTTACCGTCGAATACATCGTCACAGGCTCCAAAACTGGGCATCGACTACTAGGAACAAGTCCGCCAGTGACCGTAAGCGTAGGTTGTGGCTTGACTTGCACCGATGCCACTGCGGAGTTTGTACATCCATTGCTACTTGCCAGATAGGTCACTTGCACAAACCCTGCTCCTACCCCTGTCAATTGTCCCGTTGTAGGATGAATAGTAGCAATGGCGTTATTGTTTCCACTCCATGTTCCACCCGCAGGGCCAGTGCTAGTTAAGTTGATGGTCTTACCTACACAAGCCGCCAACGGAGAAATGACCCCAGCATTTGGTAAGGCTTTAGCTGTTATAGCTTGGGTTGCGGTAAATGTACAACCGACTCCCGCCGTATACACAGCGGTAATGGAAACAGACCCACTCCCAGTTATTGTTAGGATATTTCCCGCCACAGAAGCAGGTCCTGTTGCGCTAAAAATAACCGAATTAGGAGCATTTGTTGTGAGTGTTCTTGATTCACCGACACACATGGCAGCATCGCTACTCGTGATGGCCAACGTAAACAGTGCATTTACTCCTGAGACATTAAATGGATCAGTATCTTGATTCGTTATCGTACCCGTATTGGAGGAGATTGTACTAGCAGCCGTAAACCCATCTTCCTGTTTTTTGATGGAGCCTTTATTCGTAAACGTTCCCGAAGTAGTAACAATCGCAGGTCTTGATTCGATAGAAGCGCACGCTTCGTTGGTAAATGTTCCTTGATTATCAATCCCTTTTGCACTACTGCTTATGGGTCTCAAGGCCATCGTAATATAGATGTTTGAGTTAGTCGTATTCGTGAACGTACCCGTATTTAAGATTCCTTTTTGTGCTGCCCTTCCAATCCGAATTAATTTATTATTGATAAAAGTAGCGGCATTATTAATCCCATTAGCAGCCAAACTATCCGTTTGAGCAATCAATATCTCGCCATCATTGGTAAACGTTCCTGTAGCGACTCCAATTCCATCAACAGAAATCATATCCAGCAATATTTTTCCTGTGGCAGTGTTGGTAAACGTTGGGTTTGTCCCTAGTTGTTCAATCCCTTTGTTACCTACGGTATCAATCTCAATAACTCCCGCATTGATGATAGTTCCGCCGTTATTTTTTACTCCATTGGTATGAAGCCCACCCTCCAAGCGACCATTATTATAAAATGTTCCTCTATTATCTAACAAAGGGCTATCGAAATAAGAGAATACTAAAGCCGCATCATTTCTTATCGTACCCGAATTGATGATAGGAGCCGTAATTCTGAAGGAATTTATGCTGAAAGTGCTTGGTAAAAGCAACGTTCCTGAGTTTTCAATAACTTTATCGGCATTGGACACTTTATGATTACCATCTATGGTCATATACCCCGAATTTTTGATAAAAAACTGAGTATAAAACCATTCTCTTGCCATTGCGGGGCCAACAATCAGGGTATCACTATTCTCAAATGCACCACCTCTACTGGTTCCATAACCAGTAAAAGTTACGGGTACATTTATATTCATGTATTTCTCATTCTTAATAAATGTAGTAAAATCTCGCACCGTAATATCTCCATTCAAATGCGTATATCGTCCTTTATTATGAACCACAGAGCCACCAAAAGCAGAACCTTGCAAGTTGCAGTTATTAACAAAGGTAGCGTTAGACCCATTCAAAATCGCGAAAGACATATTCTCCATTTTGATTTTACACCCCACTGAAGTAGTAAACGTGTTCAAATTAAGGATACCATACCCTCCTATATTCATCAAATTAAATGAGCCCGTTCCACCAAGAATCACATTTCCCTGGTTGAAAACACCAAATTGCGTCGAAGAAAGGGACCACGTGCCGTTATTTTTAATCTCAGCCCCCATTTTATTAACGACACTGCTATCGGCATTTGATTGAGTCTGAAATATATTGGCATTTTCAATTAATCCCTCATTCCTAAGGGCGGTTTTAGTCGTACTATTTATGTAGAAACTACCCGTTGCGGTATTAAGTAATTTGGCGCCATTTCGGTTGTAAACACCCCCTTTATCCCCTCCATTACTGACCGTAAATGTCCCTTCGTTAAGTAAATATTTGAGGTTATCAAGCAAAATGCCCTTTTCATGGCCTCCAACTTTAAAGTTTGCTCCAGTTCTATTGATAACCGTATCCGCATTTATAAATTGAGGTCCTGTGTCTCCTTGTAAAACATTTATTGTGCCCGCATTGTCAATTTTACCTTCATTTGAAACACCTCCATTTTTTCCGCTCTCTACATTAAAAACTGATCCAGAGGTTGTGTTAAGTAACCTAGCCCCTGGATAATTGTAAAAACCTAATGAAAGCCCTCCTAACACATTAAATGTCCCTGAATTAGTAATAGTACTCGAATTTTTCAAGCGACTACCTGTTCCCTTAGCAACCGAAAAAGTAGCTGTGTTTACCAACGAAGATCCTGCTAGGTTTATAAATCCATCACGGAAGGCGGAGTCTAGCTCCGTTGTTCCGTTATTGGTAAAAGTTCCAGCATTCGTAACTCCGTCGGTATCACTTCCAGAAACTCGCAATTTACCCCCGCTCGCCACCGTCACACTCGCGCCCGCCGCAATCGTGAGCGAACGAGCACCTGCATTGGCGGTAACTATAGGATAACGGCCACTAGCAACAACGGGTACTTGAACATGATTCCCAACGATAAAACCATAATTAGGTATCCCAGTTGCAACGACACTATTAACAAGCCAGTTGCCCGCTGTATGCCAATCAGTGCTAATCGCCCCCGACCAAACGTACACATCTAAGGCAGGCGGGTTGTTCAATTTTTTCACCGATATGACTCCAAAAGACTCAGGAACAATCGTGCCACCTGCCGTTGGCGCAATCAACGCCCAAGGCTCGTTGTGAGCTACAGCTACTTCATTTCCTTTTAGAGAATATTCACCATTTTGTCGGTTTAATGATACTTTTCGGCGGGATTTGTTGGGGGCAGACCACGTTTGTCCAGCTGCCCAACACAGCAAGACAAACAGATACAAAAGGCGTTGTTTAGAAATAGACATGGTACATGTAGAATAAAAAAATATAAATAATAGAGTAAATTCGTCAATGAATCAGGTTAAACGCATTAAAAAGTAGCCTCAGCGAGGCAAATCTTAGTAGAAAAAAAGGGGTAAAAGCCATCCAAAAGCCCCATAGGGGTGACATCTTTCACCCAACGTCGGCCGCCCCGATGGACTTTTTGGTGGATTTGATTTTTTTTCTACGAAGATTTAGCTCCTCTGGAGCAATCAACAGCCACTCTATATTTTAATGCGCTCAACCTTTCAATGAATAACAGCTTCTTTCGCCTCCATCTCTTCCATAATTTCGCCCTCTTCGATGTGTTCTGTTTTGTGCCAATACATAGGTGAAATGATGTATTCGGCAAACGCTTTTAATCCCGCTACAATGTGTAATACCAAATACAACAACCAATCTTTTACTATTCTCGGAGCACTTACCGCTACCTCCATCCGCTTGTAGGTAATCGAGTTTATCGTACACGTCATAAGAAAATTCAACCCAAAAAGGCACCATAAACCAATGCTCATGATTGAAACATCCCACAACGGAATAGCACTTAATGTCATATATAAGGGAATATATACGTTGAAAAATGGAACAAGCGCCGCCGCAATCATGGGTAACCAAAAACTAGCCCATGCTTCAGTTGCCCATTTTTTACTAGAAAAAGTACGACTCAAATGGACCAACTGAGTAATAAACAGTCCTTTATTCCAGCGTGTTCGCTGATTAATCCAACCCCTAGGCGTATCTGGACACGTCTCGGTTGTCATCGAATCAAGAATTTGAAGTTTGACCCCCATATCCGTCAATCGAACGCTTAAATCGGCATCTTCCGTCACATTGTACGGGTCCCAAGCACCTGCTTGTTCTAAGGTGGTTTTGGCTACGAAAAAAGAATTTCCTCCTAAGCCAAAGGGCAGTCCCCTTGCCGACAGTTCACTTAGGTGCCGTTCGTACCATTCATAGTATTCTCCCGCAAAATTTCGGGTCAGCCAGTTTGTATGAGCGTTTGAAATCCTAATTTTGGCTTGAAAGCACGTTTCTTCCGTTGAATTTTGAAGGGCAAAAGCTGCCTTTTGTAATTGATTGACTTCGGGACGACTCTCGGCATCATAAACGGTAATATACTCACCCGTGGCTTCGTATAATGCATAGAGCAGCGCCCTTCCTTTTGTAAACGGTGGTAATTCTGGTATCCTGATGATTCGAAACGATAGCGGCAACTCAAAACGAGCGAGGCTTTGAAGAGTGATAGCGTCGGTTTCTTCGACCACAATCAGGACTTCTTTTTTATCACTTGGGTAATCTAGGTTGTCAATCGTCTGTAAAGTCGCGTGGATTACATCGTCTTCGTTTTTCAAAGGAACCAATATCGAAAACTTTGGCCAGTGCCCTCGGAGAATCGAACGAATGGGAGAATGGGCGAGACGAGGGAATACATTATTACTTACTCGATAACTCAGTAATAAAACATAGTTAAGAAAGCCGAAACAGAAGAAAAACAACCCAACTGTTTGAGGGTAGAGTATTCCTAAAACGACGATGATTATGCCCAAAGCAAATACGATCAAGCGTGTCTTTGGCGAGATTTTAGTCAGTGCAGTTTTATTTCGCAACAGTGATACCTGGTAAAGGGCACGGGAATCCATCTAGGTGAGGCTTAGGTAAGAGTTTTCCAATAACGAGTAATAGGTTGAAGATAAAGACTTTATATTTGCCAAGCAAGTTAAATTGCATATAACCCAGAATTCTTTCACTTTTTCTATGCCCAACGACAAAGAATAAGCACTCTTTTATGTCTTTTAATCGTTTTTTTCTATTAAAATTTGTCGCATTCATTACATCTACCTTATGATATCTATCCAAAATTCAAGCCTAAAAGCCGTCATTCACCCCAAAGGAGCCGAACTTCAACAGCTTATTTCCCTCCAGGATAACGTTGATTTTATGTGGAATGCCCAACCCAACTTTTGGGCAAAACATTCGCCCATTTTGTTCCCAATCGTGGGTAGTCTTAAAAACAATTTGTATTGGTTTGAACAGCAAGAATATCATTTACCACGGCACGGATTTGCCCGCGACAAAACGTTTGAGGTGGAAAAACAGCAAAGCGACAGCGTTACTTTCTTGCTTAAAAACGACGACGAAACGTTTGTAAACTATCCTTTTGCTTTTGAACTTCGGCTCATTTATCAACTCGTTGAGAATGCACTCAGAGTCACTTATCACGTCACCAATCCCGCGGATACTACTCTGTGGTTTTCGGTGGGAGGGCACCCTGCCTTCCGCGTGCCTTTTTCTTCCAACGAAACATACGAAGCCTACCAATTGACGTTTAATGCAGATGAAGAATTATGGCGGTGGCCTTTATCAAGCGACGGGCTGATTGAAAAAAGTCCTACTTTAGTAAGCAACACTTCCAGCCTTTCGTTGCATAAATCACTATTTTATGAAGACGCGCTGGTATTCAAACACTTAACGTCCACGTCTATTCAATTACACTCCGATACCAGCCCATACTCACTTCAATTTGACTTTCCCGACTTCCCTTATTTAGGAATTTGGGCCGCCAAAGACGCTGATTTTGTTTGCCTTGAACCTTGGTGCGGAATCGCAGATAGTGTGGATACTAACCAAGATATTACGCAAAAGGACGGAATAGTTGCCTTAGAAAGCCATACGACGTTCCAACGCACATGGTCAGTGCAAGTTCAGTAACAAGCGTAAAGGAGAAGTGGTCAGTAGCGATAAAGAAGCGTTCATCACTTCCCCTTTACACTTAGAATTGAAAGTAAATGAATTGATTGGAATCAAACACTCCAAAGAAATACGTTAGGAAAGAAACCACGACAAAGACGACCCAAAACACCTTGTCTTTGTGCGTGGGGATGTGAAGAAGATAATGCTCTTTGAGAAGTAAGAAAACAATCAAACCCACCGAAAACCACATTTCAACGTTGTTTAACGCTGCTTGAATCGGTTCGTGGATGGATAGTTGCGTCATTTTCTTCAGAATAATAAACGAACTTCTTACCTCTTCGCCCACCGTGAGTCGAGGGTTATCGCCAACGGCAAAAAATACCCACGTCAGCATCACGAGCAAAAATGTAATGATGGTTTGTAGATAAACGTACCAAGTACTTTCAGGAAATGTAATGTTCCATCGTTTCAGGTATTTATCTCGGATAGATGCTCCTACTTGATATAACCCGTGGAGCCCTCCCCATATAATAAAATTCCAACTTGCCCCGTGCCAAAGGCCGCTCACTAAAAAGACAAACACTTGATTAAAATAGGTACGTCCCTGGCTCACACGGTTCCCACCGAGGGCTCCAATGTAGAGATAGTCGCGAAACCAAGTTGAAAGCGAAATATGCCAGCGCCCCCAAAATTCTTTGATTGAAGCGGAGAAATAAGGCGTACGGAAGTTTTCCATCAACTTGAATCCCATCACTTGGGCCGCCCCCAACGCAATATCTGAATACCCCGAGAAATCGCAATAAATTCGGAAAGTGTAGAAAAACGTAGCTACCAAAAGTGTCAGGCCATTATGATGTTGCGGGTCTAAGTAAGCGGGTCCCGCCATCAAGGCCAGTCGGTCGGCAATAACGGCTTTTTTGAATAACCCAAAAGCCATCCTAGTAAGTCCTGCTTTGACATTTTCCCAGTCGTACGGATGATTTTCGTGGAATTGATGTAAAACATTTTGAGGCCGCTCAATAGGCCCTGCCACCAACTGTGGGTAAAACATGACATACAATGCGTAAATCCCGAAATGCCGCTCAGCTTTTTGGTTGCCTCGATATACCTCAATGGTATAGCTCATCGCCTGAAAGGTGTGGAATGATAAACCAATGGGTAAAACAAGGTCGGGGTTCAAGTGTTTGAGGATGGGCAAACTCCATGCTAGCCCCATTTTCCAAGATACTGCGTTAAAACTTTCTGCAAAAAAATCGAAGTACTTAAAGACGGCCAGTATGCCTACGTTGGTCACAATACTGATGATCAACAGCCATTTTCGCTTTACTCCCGCCGAAGATTCAATCCAAAGTCCTGCAAAATAGTCGATTACAATGGTAGCGAACAAAATGACGATGTAAATCGGTTTGAACACCATGTAAAAATAACAACTCGCCAACAACAACAATAGCCAACGGCTATTCCAGCGAAGGCTGTAATAGGCTAGCGTAATGACAATAAAAAAGAGCAGAAACTGAACTGAATTGAAAAGCATGGCTTTCTAAAAACCGAAAAATGTTAAACCGACTCATTTAATTTCCCATCAACAATCGTCTCTTTTACGATGAACAACGGACGACCTTTTGATTGGAAGAAAATTCTCAGTACATATTCGCCGATAATACCCAATGCCATCAGCTGAACACCACTAAATAAAATAATCACAAACAAGAGTGCTGTAAAACCTTCGATTACATCTGCAAAAAAGAGTTTTTTGGCAAGCACAGTAACGAAATAAACAAGGGCTATTCCGATAGAGACGCCGCCCGCCCGCGTCATAAAGGAAATCGGAAATTCACTAAAATTGAAAATGCCATTATAGGCCAAACGGAAAAGCTGCTTGAACGTATACTTTGATTCACCAGCCACCCGCTCGCTTCGTTCGTACTCAAAACCCGTTTGTTTGAAACCAATCCACGAACGCATTCCCCGAAGGAAGCGGCTTTCTTCGGGCATTTGGTTAAGAACATCCGCCACTCGACGACTTATCATGGCAAAATCACCACTGTCGAGCGGAATATCAACGTATGAAATAGATTTTAGCAAGCGATAAAACAGAAAATACCCCGTGCGTTTGATGATATTTTCTTTACGTTTGCGCCGAACCGCATAGACTACATCAAACCCTTCTTGCAGTTTTTTGTAAAAATCAGGAAGGAGCTCTGGTGGGTCTTGTAGGTCTCCGTCAATGATAAACAAGGCTTCTGTCCCTCTTGCCGCGGCTAAACCTGCTGTTAAGGCCAACTGGTGACCGTGATTTCGGGAAAGAAACACACAATGAAAACGCTTATCGGTCAGCGCGATTTGCCGCATTTGGAGTGCCGTATTGTCACGACTACCATCATCTACCAACACCACTTCAATCTGAAGAGTGAGGCTGTCCATGAGTTTCGTGAGGCGTTCGACTAAATGAGGAAAAGATTCCGACTCGTTGTAGAGAGGAGCTACGATGGATATTTGTGGGGTATTCATGCCTTTTTCTTCCATTCAATGGTTTGATAGTAAGTTGCTTTGGGCGTATTGTCTCTGACTAAAACAAACCCTACTTTATAAGTACCAGGGTCAATCATTTCGTACGGAATGGTCAACGACGCTCCAGAAGTATATCGCTTGAGCCAATTACGGCCTGTGTATAAGTTAGGTTCCAATTTGAAAAGGTATTGACGATTTTCTGAGGTTAGCACCACATACAGCGCGCCGTTGATTTCAGAAGAAAATGAATAGGTTTCTTCCCGAATCAACAGTCCGTCGGGTAAATAGTCGAGCTGCGGAGCTATGGGAAATTTTGAGGGCTTTTTGAGCGCGTCCACAACGCCAGCCAGTGTCGTTGGATAGTGATAAACTCTTCTTCCCACTTGGAATTTCATCAACGAGTCAATGTAACGTGCTGCAGGGGTATGAGGCGCAAACCCAAGCCCAAAGCCATTGTATTGTTGATTAAACGCCCCCGCTAATAACGTTTTACGTCGTTCGTTGATGGTCGGCCAATAATGGAGCAAACTCAACGCCCAAATCCCGATGCTTACTCCAAGCGCAATTTTGAAATAATTGCGCTGTAGCTGCGGGCGATTCAGTACCAAGTAATACCCGTAAATAACCATCAAAAACAGGGCTGGGTAAATTTTGTAGTTACTGACAATCATTACAAAATACCCAAAACGCGGACGAAGGAAGGCAATGATGCTGGCATTGGCCAACAAATACGTACTTACGCCCAACAAAAACACTAAGCCTTCTTGCTCTGCCAGCACTCGCTTTTTGAACAATCCCCACACTTTCCACAGGGCAAGCACGAGCGTTCCCACCATGAGCATCCCACCGATTGTTGGCAAAATCGAACGTTCGAGCGTGCTTCGGTCAGGAAAGAAGTCAAACAAACCACCAATGAAAGTAAAAAAGCCAAAAAAGGTTTGGTGAGGATGTTGAAGAAAATACCCAAAACTCGACTCGTTGTTTAGCGTTTGCATTCCTCTAAAGTAAAAGAAAACCCCCGCGATACCCACCACAATCCAGCTCATAAGTATTTTATATCGCCCCTGAGCGAACAAAATCACCGCTCCCGCAGGCCAAATAAAAATACCATTACTCATAGCGAAGTTGGCGCACAAACCAGTAAGCATTGCCCAACCCACTTGTTTTTTACTCAAAAGATAACTCGTCAGACATACAAAGAAAATGACAGGCTGGTGCTGAAGAGCCGTAATAGCCCACAAGCTTGTCATGTGGTATTGTAGTTGAAACAAAAAGAATAACAACGGGATAAGGTACACCCACGAGATTTGTTGGTGACGAAAAACAGCGATAAAAATCGCTAACGTTCCAAGAGTAAAGCCAAAACCTAGCCAATGTAAAAAGGTGAAGTTCAACTCACCACAAACCCAATAATAGAGGAGCGTCCCCAGTTTACCAAAAATCATTCGGTGCTCATTGTTTGGCTGAAAAATAAGCCCAATCTGGGTCGAAAGGTCGTTGGCGGCCATCCATTTGCGCAGAAAATCAGGAAAAGGGTCAAAGTCATCAAACCAAGGAACATTGACCGAAAACTGTAACAGCGTTAGGAAAAATAACCCAATGGGTAAGGCAGCCAGTAGACCGAAGAGAACTTTACGCATTAGGGAGTAGCTTTAAGTACAACTGCTTTTTTACCGAAATACCCCCCCATGCACTTACTCCACCAATGTTTAGGATCTGGATTGGCGTCGTCCAAGTACAGCGACTGTGGTTTCGCTTGGAGTGGGGCAACGTACACGGTATCCCCTGGGGTTTGTTCAATGTATTCGTAGCGCGCCTTTAGTTCTTGGTCATAAGCCGCCGCCCGTCCCCTCAACCAATCCCCGTAAAGCATCCGAAGGTTCGTATTAAATAGTGTACTGACTAAAATGAGTCCTGCCAAAACTGCTTTTATGGAAGGCGGTAAATACCAGTTTTGCGCCCCAAAAGTATTGGAAGAATACAGCCAATACAATAAAACTGACAAGGTGTAAAACCACCCTAACAGAAAGTAAAAGTAAACTGAATTGATAACCCGTGGGGCAGGTTCAATCCCGATTCCGTAGTAGGATGGAAAAATTTGCACAAATAGTACCCCCAGATACCCCAACAAAACCACCCAAAGTGGTACTTTAAAATAAGGAATGGTGGTAGAATAATGTGAGAAGAACTTGGGCAAAATGGCTATCCAAAGAATTGTAAAAACAAGAAGTGGGGTTCTAAAAATCCAATCGATGCTTAACTGTACCAGCTTTTTAATCGATTGAAACGTAGAAAGTGTAAAATTACGACCTTCAGGATTGCCATTCATGCGGAGGGCATTGCCAGGCGAAGTGAAGAATATATAACACGATACCACCGCCACAATCACCATAAACAACGCAAAATTGTCCCATCTACGACGAATCACCAGTTGGTAGCCAAACCACCCCGCTACCAGCAGAACCATGATGGTGAGGTTTGTTTCACTGCATCCTATGACGGCAAATACCAAAAATCCTGCCCAAACGGCCGTTAATTTTTGTAGCGTCCCGCTAGGCTGTTTGTAAAGCCGAATCATGACCGTAATCCAATACAAGGTCAGGATGTTGGGAACGGTGTAGGTAACAAAAGCGGCCATCCAATAAAACGCCTCTACGATGCTCATAATTTTGAGGATAAAGAGGAGCATAATACCGCCCGTTAGTCCCCAAACAGCAATACGACTAAATTTTGAAAACAACTCCCGTATGAGCAAATACAAACTCCCCGTTAAACTCAAAACCAATAAAAACGACAGGAGTTTAAAACCACCCGCCCATTTGACCACCAGTGGATTGGAATGGTTGAGGAGAATACCAAAATAACGCCCCGTCCAGCCCGTGTAGTAAAAGTTCATGGCCTCAAAATAGCCATACTTAAAAACGGTATCAATGTAGCAATAATCGTCGACAGGGGAAGGATGGTTGTAGAGCGCCAACGCCAATAAGGGAACGACCGCGATGGCGAGTAGTCCCACATTGAATATATCCTGAAATAAAGGTTGCTGTAGTTTTTTGAGCATTGAATGCTAGAGATTTATGACCCGATTGGCTGCAAACTCACTTTGCTGAATCGGTGGTTATTTTTTCAATGATGTATCTTGGTCTTCCTTTTACTTCTTCATAAATTTTACCCACGTACTCCCCTATCAGTCCAATGGCAATCATGTTGGCCCCGCTAAAGAAAGTCATCGGAAGAACAATAGAGGTCCAGCCCGCAACGGTACTTCCAAATAGATAGGAAATACCAATGTAAACGCCTATCGCAATCGCAATCAGGAAATTGAACACCCCAAAATAGAGTACAAGCCGCATGGGAAACGTACTGAACGATGTGACGCCATTCCAAGCGAAGAGGAGCATTTTTTTTAGGGGATACTTGGTTTCCCCCGCTTCCCGCTCAAAACGTTTGTAAAATACTTTTTCGGAACGAAAGCCAATCAGCGGGATGATGCCCCTTAAAAATAGATTGACTTCTTTAAAATGAGAAAACTCTTCCAAGATACGACGATCCATGAGTCGAAAATCGGCGTGGTTAAATACCACAGGAACCCCCATCCAGCGCATCATACGGTAGAAACTTTCGGCCGTGGTGCGTTTAAACCATGTATCTGAACTACGGTCGTCGCGCACTCCATACACGACCATCGCCCCGTCACGGTGCTGATCGAGCATTTGCCCGATGGCCTCCACGTCGTCTTGTAGGTCGGCATCAATGGTCACAAAACAGTCGTATTCCTCAATATGCTCCATCAACCCCGCAAGAATCGCACTTTGATGACCGAAGTTACGAGAGAGTTTAATGCCAATAGCGGCTGAATCTGAAGCGCAAATTTCGTCAATAAGCGACCAAGTTCGGTCACGACTTCCATCGTTGACGTAACATATTTTACTTTCGGTGGAGATTTTTCCTTCTTGAACCAAACGAGTACGGTACTGCTGAAGCGTACGATGAGTCTTAGCAAGAATTTCTTCTTCGTTATAGCAGGGTACTACGAGTAATAATTTGGTTTGAGGCATTTGAGATGATTCAACAGTCCTTGGAATTTGGCAAAAATACGGCACTTTCCACAACTGAGCGTCATTTTGGGCAGAGATTTTATTTTTCGGGGTCGAAAAACGGGTAGTTTGGAGCGTTTATTCCCAAAAATAATAGCGCCACATAAGAGTTTATACCCTCTTATGTTGACGCCATATATGATGTAAAAGCAATGAGATAACGTATGCTTCACACAAATAGATAGAACGCTCACAAACCCCATCGCGGCGGCTTAGGCGAGGTAAAAGATGCCACCGAGCGTCGGCCGCCCCTATGGAGCTCTGGGATAGTCTTTGTCCTTCTTTTTCTACTAAGATTTAGCCTCGCTGAGGCTTCTTTGTTTTAATGCATTTAACATATCACACAAAGACGCAAAGCACACAGTTAGCTAGGTAGTTTTATTTTTTACCCGCAGAAAGTCGCAGAATTATAAACGCTGATTTTCGCTGAAAAAGGGCTTTATATGGTCATTAATCTGCGACTTTCAATCTGCGTTAATCCGCGGGTAATAGTAAAAGTAACTTCCCTAACACTGTACTACGTGGTAAATGATTTCTTTACCTATTTCTTAAAGATACGGTACAAACGTCCTTGGTCAGTAACGGCGTAGATAGAACCATCATTACCTTGGGTTACGTCGCGGAAACGTTGGTATTCTTGCGAAAGAAGACGCTCCTCGCCTACTACTTTGTTGTTTTCAATGACCAAACGGGCGATGTGCATTCCGCTCAAACAACCTACAAACAAGTTGTTTTTCCACTCGGGCACCATGTTTCCGCTATAAAACGTCATTCCGCTTGGCGATACAGACGGATCCCAGTAGTAAACGGGTTGTTCCATGCCTTCTTTTTGCTGAATAACATCCCCGATTTTCTTGCCGCTGTATTCAATACCGTACGTAATGGTAGGCCATCCGTAGTTTTTACCCGACTGTACGCGGTTGATTTCGTCACCGCCTCTTGGCCCAAATTCATTTGACCACAAATCGCCCGTTACGGGGTTAAATGTCAAGCCTTGCACGTTACGGTGTCCGTACGAATACAACTCAGGTTTAGCTCCCGAAGTGCTCGCAAAAGGGCCATTCGCTACGGGCTTCCCGTCGGTAGTAATGTGTACAATCTTACCCAAGCTTGAATTTAATTGCTGGGCTTGAGGGCGCGTAACCATGTCTGAGCGCTCGCCCGTACTAACAAACAAATCGCCTTTTTTATCAAACAAAATCCGACCACCGTAGTGGAGATTTCCTTTGTGAGCTGGCGTAGCACGATAAATCACCGTAGCTCCTTCAATTTTAGTCTCGTCGGCCGAAAGCTTTCCTTTTGCGACCGAAGTGAGGGTGCCGCCGTCTACGTTTTCGGCAAACGTCCAGTACACCATGCGGTTTTTGTCGAAGTTAGGGTCGATGGTAATTCCCAACAAACCACCTTGTCCGCTCGTATTGACCGCAGGCAGCCCCATGATAGGCTTACTTAGTTCGCCATCGGGTTTAGCAATGCGAAGATTTCCTGCTTTTTCAGTAATAATCAAACGGCCATCGGGAAGGCTTTTCACTCCCCACGGAAACGTTAGACCTTCGCTGAGGACTTTAAACTCGTAAGGGGTTTGGGTTTTAACGGCGCCAATGCGGGTTTGGCCAGGGAAAGCTGATTTATAATCGGAGTTTGGGGCTTTTGTTTCAACGGATTCAGACGTGCCCTGAGCGCAAGACACGTACGCTAGTGAGCTAAAAACCATTGAAAAAAGTGCGATTTTTTTCATGTGTGAACAGATTTTAAAAATTACTAAGCTACTATTTGATTGATTTTTGTTAGTTCTTCTTCGCTAAATTTCGTGTTTTCGAGGCACTTTATCGAGTTGGTAAGTTGTTCTGGTTTACTAACTCCTAAGATTACCGAGGTGATTCGTGGATCTTTTAAAATCCATGCCAACGCCATCTGTGCCAAATTTTGCCCCCGCTGCTGTGCCAATTTATTCAATTCAATCACTTTGGCAATGTTAGCGTCATTGATACGTCCGCTTTCCAAGGCTCCATTTCCACGTCCCGAAGCCGCTCTCGAATCCGCAGGAATGCCTTTGATGTATTTGTCCGACAACAACCCTTGCGCCAACGGTGAGAAAGCAACACAGCCTGCTCCATTTTGCTCCAATACGTCTAAGAGTCCATTTTCGACCCATCGTTCAAACATTGAATATTTGGCTTGATGTACCAAGCAAGGCGTGCCCATTTCTCGTAACATTTTCACTGCCTTTTCGGTTTCGGTCACATTGTAATTTGAAATTCCTACGTAGAGCGCTTTTCCTTGACGAACGATTAAATCGAGCGCCGCCATCGTTTCTTCAAGCGGTGTTTCGGGGTCTGGGCGGTGATGATAGAAAATATCAACATACTCAAGCCCCATTCGTTTCAAACTTTGGTCGAGGCTCGAAACTAAGTACTTTTTTGACCCCCATTCACCGTACGGGCCTGGCCACATGTAGTATCCTGCTTTGGTCGTAATAATCATTTCATCGCGGTAGGGTAAGAGGTCTTGTTTTAACACACGCCCAAACGTCTCTTCTGCCGAACCCGCGGGTGGGCCGTAATTGTTGGCCAAATCGAAATGTGTTATTCCTTGATCAAAGGCTAATCTTAGCATATTTCGGGCATTTTCGTAGTGGTCAATCCCCCCAAAATTATGCCATAAACCTAGCGAAAGCGCGGGTAATTTAATCCCACTTTTGCCACTGCGACGGTACTCCATCGAATTGTAACGCTGCGGAGAAGGTAAAAAAGCCATTATTGTCTGTTATTTTTGTATTGATTTTGTAAACGATGCGCAAAAGTCGGGATTATCACACGAATAAAAATTGAACTAGAACAAGAAAGTTAAGTCATACAATGCACTTCCAACTTCAACAATACATTTCTCGCTTTGTTCAACTTACCGAAGAAGAAGTCCAAATCGTCACGGATTGTTTGAGTTGGAAGTCCATTCCCAAAAAAACAACCTTGCTCCAGGCGGGCGACATCTGCCATTTTGAAGCCTACGTTTTAAAAGGCTGTATCCGAGAATATTTTACCGAAAAAGATGGAACCGAGCTCACCCTCGAATTTGCCGTTGAGGACTGGTGGGTCAGCGACATCAGCAGTTTTGAACACCAAACTCCCAGCATGATGACCATTGAAACGTTGGAAGATTGCGAGCTGTTGCTCCTCTCACGCGATTCAAAAGACAAACTACTCCAACGCGTTCCCAAATTAGAACGAATGTTTCGACTGATGATTCAGCGGCATTTGGCGGTGATCCAAAAGCGGTTAATACGAACTGTTTCCTATTCGGCAATGGAGCAGCTGGAAGAGTTTGTAAAGCGCTACCCGACCCTTCCCAACCGCGTGCCGCAGCAGTACATTGCGTCGTATTTAGGAATTACGCCTGAGTTTCTAAGCAAGTTAAGAAAGCGGCAAATGATGGGGAGAAGCTGAATAACTGGCGTCTCGCCCCAGCAATACAAATAGCCAAAACTACTTCTTGAGTTTTGTCAAAAGGTAATCATTTCAACGCCTCCCACTCTTCCTTGGAAGCCTTGGCTTTTTGGTACTCCATCAAACAAAGCCACTTGCCGTCACGCTTCACCAGTAATGCTTCCAAATGCGTATACCCCTCCGAAATGAGCTTACCCGTGCCATCATGAGAAGTGAAATAGAAAATGCCCGTTTCGTGTGCGGTGGTTTCATCACCTATTCGTTGTGAAAAGCGAAACTGCACGTTGTCCATCTGCTTTCCTTGTTTGGTATTGAGAAAACCCTGTTTCCAGCCAGCCAATGCCTTCGTCATCGGATAGGATTGCTTATTTTTTCCCGAGGTAGTCACCAAGACCGCATTTTCGTGACAAGTGGCTTTGTAACCTTCAAAATCACCTTCTTTGACCGTTCGAGATATTTCCGACCAATAACTCTTATCTATTTCGGATTTGCGAAGCTGGTCTGCTTCCGATTGCGCTATCGTTTTGGTGACTGTTAGGAAAGTTAAAAGCAGGGTTGTCAGAAAAAGGATGTTTTTGTTCATTGTTGGGATTGGTTTTTGGGTTAAAGATAGCGAAAATACCGTGAGAGCTTTTTATTATTTGAGCTCCTTAAGCCTTTTGATACTCACCGCTTCATCGGCTGCACCTTCCAATACGTGAGGCTTCTCCAAAGCCATTCCAAGGGGCCAAACAAGAAGTATTTTAGCCAAATTGGGCTGATGATTAATTGAAATACCCAAACGACGAGGACAACGTAATAAATCTGGTAAAACTCCAATTCGGCGTAATAATTGAGGCCGTACCCAAAAAAGAATAGTGTACAAATCACCGAATGTGAAATATAATTGGTAAAGGCCATTCGACCCACCGCGACCAAACGACTCATTAATCCCTTGACAACTCCCGATTTATAGAGCAAAATTAGCGCTGCTGCATGGGCCATTACCAGCAAAATTCGCTGAAATGGATAAATCAGGTTAACCCAGTTGATAGGCACCTGCTCCATCCGCGCCAAATTTGCCTCAAGGGTTGAGAAATGATGAAATGCGTAATAGTTTGAATAAATAACTAAAGGCAACCCTACACCATAGCCGATTTTCACTACTGTCCAGTAGTCTTTGTTTGACCACGCACCTGTCAAAAATCCCCATTTGAATAGCGCTAATCCCAACAACATCAACGCCAACGAGTCCCACACCTCAAAAGGCAAGTACTTAGTCTGAATATCCAAGGCTATCGGACGCAAATAACCCGCCACTGTACTGTAATCCGACTTCATTTTTTTGGTATTGGCTTTAGCATCTTCACGGTTAGGAATCAGCGACTTTTCTACTTCACGCCATTCGGCAAGTGCCTTATTCTGGGCCGTGGTCAACGTTTGATTCTGGGCCTTCGCTCGCATCGCCTCCGAATACGCAATGCGTTTTTCCCGCACATCACGGTATTGAATTGCCCCTGCCACAAAACTAACAACGGCCACGATGGGTACTGCCCATACCAAGTACTTGGGTGGTACGTTGCGAAACAAATACAAAATCATTCCACAAATGGCATAGAGATACAAAATTTCTCCAATCCACAGAATGAGGTGCGCATGAATCAATCCAAACAGCAACAGCCAAAGCATACGACGATAATAAAGAAGATGCACCGACTTCCCATTCGCTCCTTTATTAGCAATAAAAAGCAATACCCCCGCCCCAAACACCATCCCAAACATCGCCCTCATTTTACCCTCAAAGAAAACCCCAATACATTCATAGAGCCAAAAATTAAAGCTTTTGGGGTCATTTTTAAAAGACTCAAAGGCATAATCGGCCATTGCAAACCCAGGGATATTCATCATCAATATCCCCAACAGGGCAAATCCTCGTAGCATGTCAATAATGGAAATACGATTTGATTCCGCCACGGGGGTAGAATTTGACGAAGTAATGAGCTGTTCCATACGTTTGCTGGCTTACATGGGTTGTTAAGAAAAGTAGTGTTTAGGTGTGAAAATTTACGTAATTTTTTGATTATCAAAAAATTAAAAAAAATCCCTTGCAAGAGACAAACTCCTACAAGGGAAAAACGACGGGGTTACGTTAGGCTTTTTTTACCTATTGTTTATTCATACAACTCAAACATTGCTTCAATCTCAACGGGGATATTGTCGGGCAGCGTACCCATACCCACGGCACTTCTCACTCCAATGCCATTTTCGGTACCCCATACTTGCGCAAATAGCTCACTACAACCATTAATCACGTACGGATGACGCAAAAAATCAGAAGTACAGTTGACCATACCTAGCACTTTCATCACCCGTTTTACCCTATCCAACGACCCTAAATGGGTTTTGATGGTAGAAAGCATTGTCAAACCCACTTGGCGAGCCGCTAATTTGCCCTGTTCGATGTCAAGTTCTTCGCCAATTTTACCAATGATGAGGCTCTTATCATCTTGAACGGGGCCATGACCAGACAAAAACAAGTACTTCCCGTCAATCAAATATGGCTTATAAACCCCTAGCGGTGTGGGTGCAGGAGGGAGCGATAGTTGAAGTGCGGCAAATGCTTCTTCTGGACTCAAGGTTTCAATTACTGTCATGTTGTTGATTACTTTATTTATTATAAAAATGATGGCTTGTTACTTAAGTGCTTACGCACAGTTAATTATTTTACCTAATTACTTATCCCACCAAACGCGCGTCAACAAGTCATCAGTCCCTTGGCGCTGAACCGCCTCGTTGTACGATGCTCTGTTGAGGGTTTGTTCCAGAACAGGATATAAGAAACGGCGGAAAATTTTACCCCCCGTAGCATTTCCAGGATACACGTTTGGCACCAACGCAGGATAGCCCGTGCGGCGGTAATTGTTGTAAACTTCTTGCGCATCTGGAAAAATACCTACCCAAAACTGATAATAAATTTGTTCGGTCTGTTCGGCTACGGTACCCGCTGTTTTGAGGGGATGTGCCGTAACGTAGCTATCAATACGGGCTTTGTCAATAACATTAGACACACCACTGATTAAGTCCCACTGCTGCATCGCTGCCCGAATCCCCGTTTCATACAAGGCAGAAGCTGTTTCGGTTTTGTACCATCCTTTTAGCGCAGCTTCGGCCAACAAAAAGTTGGCTTCCGCGACGGTAAAAATCAACAAAGGAGCGTCTACTTTCAACACCGTCGTTTGCTTTGGTTCTGAGTAAGTGACAAAATCCGCGGGCTTTGTACCGTTGATGGTCGCAGGCATTCCTTTCTGAATACTTTCGTCCGAACTCGCTACGCCATTGACATACACCACCGACAAAACTCCGAGGCGCGGGTCTTTGTTGGTTTTGAGTGAACTGATAAAAATCTCTTGAAACTTTCCTCCTTCGGTATTATTTACACCGTCGGCACGGAGGTAGTTGTCATTCAACAATTGCCACGCGATAGGGTTTTTGTTGATATTTTGTCCTGATGCCAAATAACTTACCTTCGCAATGTCAGCATAGTCACGAATCACCCCGCCCGCAATCGCTTTTGTGACCCAACTTTGTGCCAATGTAGCATCTACTTTGCTCAAACGCATCCCCAACCGCAACATCAACGAATAAGCAAATTTCTTCCACTTTGTCACATTACCTTGGTAAATCAAATCAGACGTACCAAAAGTTGTCGGATTAGCAGCATCAAACGACGTTGCTGCTGTTTCCAATTCTTTCAACATATCGGCATAAATCGCACTTTGAGCGTCGTATTTGGGCTGGAATATCGAAAGATTGTATCCCTGAGCCGCTTCCGAATACGGAATATCTCCGTATAAATCTGTCAGGCGACTGTAACAAAACACCCGCCAAATCCGAGCCGCCGCGTAAAGGTTTACTTTGGAAGGATCATCTTTTACTGCCTTGATGACCTCTCCGATTTCATTGATTTGAGTAGGGTACGAATTGGAAAAAACACCTCCCGTGGCGTTTACCTGCGAAGCCGTATATTTTGACCCAAAACCTTCTACATCGTTGTAGCTGGTGGTATATTGCATGAGCCCAAACAGAAGGCTGCCTTTGTTTCCGCTATTAGCTGCGCCGTCGTAGAGTGCCTTACTGAAAATATAAGGAGTCGTCGGTACGGATACTGCGTTAGGGTTGGTGTTTATTTCGACAAAGTCTTTATCGCAGGAGGTCAAACACAAGCCCCCTATTCCCCAAAGGGGAAGTAGCAACATATTTTTAAGCGATTTTTTCATTTTAAAAGAAGTTTTGGGGGTTAAAATTTCAAGTTTAAGTTGATTCCGTACGAACGTGTACGTGGCAAGCCAATTGACTCAATTCCTTGAGCAGACCCGTTGGTCAATCCTTGCTCAGGGTCGAAATTGTCCGTCTTCTTAAACAAAATCAGCAGGTTACGTCCAACCAATGAAACGTTAGCCGATTTTACACCCAATGTTTTTAACGCGCCTACTGGCAGATTGTACGAAATAATCACCTGACGTAGTTTTACAAAACTTGCGTCGTGTACAAATAGCTCAGTATAACGGTTTAGGTTGTTGTAGTAGGCACTTCTTAAGTTGGCTACTGGAACCGTATAAGCGTACGCGTCACCTTTGGCCGTTACTCCTTTTAAGGCTAAGCCATTTTCACGTCCTGGCAAGGTCGATTTCATCAACCCCAAACGAGTGGCGTACACTTCCATCACGGAGAAGATACTACCGCCAAACTTACCATCCACTAAAGCATCAAAGCTGAAGTTTTTGTACTTGAACGTATTGGTCAAGCCCATCGTATAGGGATGTACGCCGTTGCCCAAGTACTGATTATTATCGGTCTGCAACGGAAGGTTTGAGTTGGTATCATAAATGATGTTACCCGCAGCATCTTTTTTCATGCGGTATCCATAAATACCGCCAAATGGCATCCCTACTTGGTTGTTGATGAAGGCATTTCCATTGGCTGAGTTTCCAATGGAGAAAGTAGAAATACCATCCGCCAACTTCAATACTTCGCTCTTGTTATACGCAAAGTTGAAACTTGTATTCCACGAAAAATCGCTTGATTTAATAGGCGTACCCTCTACCAACAATTCGATTCCTTTGTTGCTTAATTCTCCCGAGTTCAAAATCGCGCTTGTGTAACCCGAAGCGCCTGAAATGGGAACACTTACAATGTCATTGGTCGATTTTTTGTCGTACACGGCCGCGTCGATGCTCAAACGTCCGCCAAACAAACGGGTACTAAAACCTAACTCGGTTGTAGTGGACGTAAATGGTTTTAATTCGGCATTGGTAATGGAATTTGAACTTACGTTTTGCAACGGCACCGAACTAGCACTGGGGACACTGCTATAAGCCAAGTTGATGGTGTAAGGATCTGGCCCTCCTCCGCCTACTTGGGCCCAAGAAGCACGTAATTTCAAGAAATCGAACGCACTAGGCATGTTGACAACGTCGGAAAGCATGAAGCTCGTCCCTACACTTGGATAAAAAATGGTGTTGTTTTTTGGGCTTAAAGTCGAGAACCAATCTTGACGTCCCGATAATGTCAAAAACAAAAAATTCTTATAATCTACATCGGCCGACGCAAATACCGAATTGGTCTTGATTGTACTTGCTACTGGCGTCGCAGTTGAGGTCGCCAAATTGGAGTAGCTGTAGAAATAAGGAATGGTATAGCCTTGTCCAAAGAAATCGAACTGATTATTTTTAAACTGGCGCGTGTTGGCTCCTGCCAATGCTGATAATCCTACGGTTTCACCAAAACGGGTAGTGTATGCCGCCGTAACCATGCTGTTTGTTTCCGAAACATCCGATTTGATTCCGTCGTATTGCCCTTGAGGGATGTATTGTCCCCCCGTCGGCATAATACTAGTGAAGTTGTAGTTATAAAAATCGCGCGTGGTAGTGGCCTTGAGCGTTAAGTTTTTCAGGATGTCGTACGAAATAGAGGTTTGGCCGATAAAACGGTCTTTCGTGTCGGTTTCTTTAAACTTATTGATAAAAAAGTAGCCGTTGGTCACAATCCCAGCATCATTCCAGAAGATTTCATTACCGTTGGCATCGTGTCCTGGCGCCAACCAACGAACGTCCACCGTATTTGCCACTTCGTACGCCATCCAGTTAGGGTTTCCTAAGGCATCCCCTGCAATTGGGCGGTTGTTACCTTGTTCGCGGTTGTATTGTACAACTGCCTCAGCACGAAGGCGGTCACTAAGTTTAGCAGAAATGTTTAAGTTAGCCGTTTTTCTGTTATAGGTATTTGAAGGTAAAACACTTTTCGCGTTCAAATCCGATAGCGACAAACGATACACAACGGCATCATTTCCGCCCGACAAAGCAATCGAATTGGTGAGCGTAGTACCCGTTTGGTAGAAGTTTTTCAAGTTATCTTTTTGGGCAACGTACGGGTGCGTTTTGCCATCGGCAGCCACATAATCGGTAGAGCCGTCGATTTTTGCCCCAAATGAACGGCGCCCCGTCGCTTGCGCTTGAGCGAGGGTAGTAGGTTTCACCCCACCGTCACCTTGGCCGTACTCGTACTGAAAATCAGGGAATACCGCTACGTTTTCCATGGAGAAAGTACCGTTATATTCCACCCCAACCCCTTTCTGCGATTTTCCTTTTTTCGTGGTAATCAAAATAACACCGTTGGCACCACGCGAACCGTACAAGGCGGCTGCCGCCCCTCCTTTCAAAACAGTCATCGACTCAATATCGTCGGGGTTAATGGCCGCGATACCATCGCCACGGTCGGTCCCTGCTTTTGTTCCTAACCCATTGGCCAATGAACTTCCTCCAGGTACGCTATTATCAATTGGCATCCCGTTGATTACGTACAATGGCTGGCTATTTCCTGTCAATGAACCGTTACCACGAATCACCACGCGGCTCGACCCACCTGGCCCAGTAGAAAGACCTGTTGCATTTACCCCCGCAATTTTACCCGTAAGGGCATTTGCTACGTTATTTTCACGAGCTTGGGTAAAACCCGTTCCTGCTATTTCGGACACCGAATACGACAAGGCCTTTTTTTCTTTCTTAATCCCCAACGCCGTTACCACTACTTCTGCCAGCTCTTGAGCACTTTCTTTTAAGAGAACCTTAATCGCCGTTTGGGCTGGACTCACGACTAATTCGTAAGGCTCATACCCAATAAAGCTCACCACAATAGTCACAGGTGAAGCCGCCAATTCTTCAGGAAGTGTCAGTTTAAAGTTCCCTTGCGCATCGGTACTTGTCCCAATTCGCTGGTTTCCTTTGACAATAACCGAGGCTCCCACCACAGGAGTTGCATCTTTTGCAGACAAAACAGCCCCAGTAAGGTCACTAATTACCGCAACTTTTGCAGAATTTAAAGCTAAAATACCCTTATTTTTATGGGCATCTACAAACGAAAAAGGGCTTAATGTCAAGCATCCTGCCATGGAAATCCACAGCAAATGTTGATTTTTTTTAAGTAGTCGAACTTTTTTCATATAGAGTTAAAACAGTTTGATATGAATAAGTAAATTGCAGCAAAAACTTTACAATTTTGCAACAATTGCACAATACTACAGTAAAATTTCGCTTTTTGTGCAATATTTGCAATATAAATTTTGCATTTATCGCAAAAATGAGTGTTTTTGCCTATTTTCTATACTGTTTTTGCAACATCTAGCATAAGTAGTTATTAAGCATTTAGTATTTTTTATATCTTTGTATCGTACAATCATTTATCATTTTTTTGCAATAGAATGTCTGTCAATCTACTTAAGAGAGAGCGAAAAGATCTGATTTTGAAGGAAATCAATGTGCATACGCGAATTTCCTTAATTGAGTTAGTAGAAAAGCTCAACGTATCGGAAGACACGGTGAGAAGAGATATCAACGAGCTCTCGGAAGAAGGGGAAATCATAAAAATCAGGGGCGGAGCCATGTCAAAAGCCTACCACCACGCTTCCAACCTGAAAGAAACGTACGCACATTCTCAAAAAGAAATCATAGGACGTAAAACGCTCAGTTTGCTAAAAGATGGAATGCTGGTGATTATTGGTGGAGGCACGACCATCCGTGAGTTTGTCAAGCTTATTCCCGATGACCTGACGGCAACGTTTATGACCGTCAATCCACTCACTGCCGTTGAGTTGCTTGACAAACCTAATCTTGAGATAATTTTAATCGGAGGTCAACTTTCAAGGTACAGTCAAATGTCGGTTGGCGGCGAAGTACATTACCGCCTCTCAGAAATGAAAGCCGACTTGTGTATCATAGGTACCAACGCGATTGATGTTCAAACGGGCTTAACTGACTCCGACTGGGAAACCGTTCAGGTCAAAAAAGCCATGATGAAAGCTTCCGATAAAGTAGCGATTTTGGCGATTTCGGAGAAGTTAAATTCCGTCATGAAAATGAAAATAGCCGATTTGACCGAGATAGACTACCTCATTACGGAGCTTCCCGCCGAATCGGCCATCCTTGCCGCTTACCAGAACAGCAAGTTAAATGTATTATAGGTGAATTTTTTAAAGATGCTTTCCCTACTCTTTATCAATACGATAAAGCCTCCCGCCGTCAGTAATGGCATACAATGCCCCATCTGCCGCTTGGGTAACATCCCTAAACCGCTGACCTTCGGCTGCCAACAACCGCTCCTCGCCCGTAACGCGGTTGTTTTCTATGACTAATCGAACGATGTGTTGACCACTTAAAGCGCCAATAAAAAGATTGTTTTGCCATTCAGGCACGCGATTTCCTTTATAAAAAGTCATTCCGCTCGGCGAAACAACGGGATCCCAATAGTAGACAGGCTGTTCCATCCCATTTTGGCGTTGGATGCCCGCCCCCACTTTTTCACCGCTGTACTCGATGCCGTACGTAATGGTAGGCCAACCGTAATTACCGCCCGCCTGTACCCGATTTAACTCGTCTCCACCACGAGGGCCGTGTTCGCTTTGCCACAACTCTCCCGTAGTTGGGTGCAGCGCAATACCTTGCGGATTTCGATGTCCGATGCTAAACAACTCAGGCAAAGCCCCCGTTCCATTAAATGTTGGATTGCCAGAGGCAGGGCCACCATCGGTCGTGATGCGAACGATTTTCCCCAACGCCCCCGAAACCGATTGTGACAGCGGGCGAGTAGCTAAGTTAGAGCGTTCGCCCGTACTAACGAGTAAATGCCCCGTTTTATCAAACAAAATACGCCCGCCATAATGCAAGGTGCTGTTGGCCGCAGGATTCGCTCGGTAAATAACGGTTGGATTTTCAATGGCCGTCTCGCCTATCGCCAATTTTCCTTTGGCTACTGCGGTTACTGTTCCCCCCGTTACATTTTCCGAGAATACCCAATAGACCATTCGGTCGGTTGCAAACGATGGCGAAACGCATACGCCAAGCAAGCCCCCCTGCCCGCCTGCGTTAACGGTTGGGATACCCGTGATAGGTGCACTCAACGTTCCTGAAGCAGTGACAATTCGCATTCTTCCCGCTTTTTCGGTGACCAACAGTCGTCCATCGGGCAACGAAGTAATGCCCCAAGGCGCACTAAGAGCCGAAGTAAGAAGTGTTACTTTGTAGGGCGTGGTTGTTTTAACCCCACCAACGCGGGTTTGTCCCTCAAAAGCAGGGCTGTAATTGGTGTTGGCGGGATTGGTTTCTACGGATACACCCGTCGTTGGATTGCCAGGATTTTGGATTGTTTCAGGCGAATTATCTCCTTCTGAGCAAGCTACTAAACTAAGTACTAACCCAGTAATTCCGATTAATTGAATGGTGTGTTTCATACTGTTAGAAATTTGCAAGTTCGTAATTCCCAACGCCTCAGCTACGCATTTAGTGTGTTTCGTTCTCGAAAGTTCATCCCTTCAACGCTTACTCCTTCACCTCAAAACGCACCTCCACGTTACCTGTCCCGAGGGCGGCAGCAAGTCCATTGACGTCGTCAATTTTACCCACTTTGGTATAACTATAAGTGGTAGAAAATCCTTTATAAAAAAGCACTAACGTGCTTGACCCGTACATCATTACATCCCCCACCTGAATACTCGCAGGCACTGACGCGTTGGTAGGTACACTTTTGGGCAGTTGAGCATACTTTTCGTTGTTATTGAGTTCAATCATGGTTAGCGTCAATGGCAACTGCGCGACAAAAGCCTTAGCCGCAGGCGTATCGGTCAGGGTCGCTGAAAAGGCGTTGTTTCCTATTTTAATGCTTATTTTATTGGCGGTTGTTTTGGATTGTGGTGACTCAGCCATTAGAGGTTCAGCTTGATTAATGATTTGTTCGGTTTTACAAGCTATTGAGACAATTATTGTAACAAAAAGCGAGAATGTTATGTTTTTCATTTTCATCATTGCTTACATGATTCTTCAAGTATTTTTTCCAATCATTTTTACAAAAGAGTAACCCGTTACTTCAACTTTTTCAGGTTTTTGCTAAAATTGTAACTCACGCCAATATTCCACATAAACGCCTTGTTTCCAGGCAAATCAGCTTTCATCGTTTGGTTGATAGTAGAACTGAGGCTAAATGGAAGTTTCTTGTGGGCTAGAACCGTGGTTAGCGTAAAATAGTCACCTCTAAAGCCATCCGTGTGTAAGAAAAATACCGACGGGAAAAGACTAAGTCGAACATTTTTGGATAGCCCCAAATCGACGAAAGCCGTATTTAGGAACAAGACGTTGGTAAACTGTGGCCCCCATTTTTGAAAGGCATGGCCTTGTAAATACATGGCACTCACGCCAAACCGCTTACTAATTTGATAACTTGGTACTATTTCAAACGCCCCGAATCTGAGCATTTCGGTAATTTCTTTGGTAACTCCTGATTCGGTATCTTCTCGGCGAATTAAATTGAATGCAGGGTGTACGCCCACTCTTAAACCAAACTTTTTAGCATTAATAAGTTTATACCGAAGCCAAAGTAAAATACCACCTTTACTAGCGTTAGGAACTAAGCGAATATCTGGCTCAAAACTCAATCGTTTTTTACGCCAAGATAGATTAGTGATGAAAGCGGGGCTATTGAGCGAAAACGAAGGGATGATAGAAAAGCCGTTGTTGGTAACGCCTACAGAACCTGAAAAATTGGTCACGTTTTTGGTGCTATCTGTCGTTTGAGCCAAGGCAATTTGGGTTAAAAAAACAAAAAGAATGGAAAGAACGAGGAAGTTTAAAAGCTTCATTGATAGGTTGTTAGAATAGACACTGAATAATTATTTTGCAAAATTACTTCAGACCCTACCTACTCTTTTTATACATTTTACGGTTTTACCTACCATTTTCACTGATGTTGTTTCAATTTGTGTTTGAAGGTGGTAGTTTTGAAGAAAAAGCCCATGATTATCTTCGATTCTATCAAAACCTACAGCGAATTTTTTAAAAATAAAACGCTACATCCGCTCATCAACTATGTTGATTTGAATAAATCAGATATGATTCCGAGGCACAAAGCTCGTATTGATTTTTATGCCATCATCACCAAAGAAACGCTTTGCGGTGAGTTCCGATACGGCAATACATCGTATGATTATTCCGACGGGTCAATGATTTTTATCGGGCCTAATCAGGTTATAGGCAGCGAACCCGAAGGTGAAATACATCATCCCTATGGCAAGGCATTGGTATTTCATCCTGACCTCATTAAGGGTACGAATTTGGGGAAGCTAATTCATGAATATACTTTTTTCAGTTACGAGCTACATGAATCATTACATTTATCGGACAGAGAACGAGAGATTGTGGATCACTGCTACACAAATATCATCTCAGAAATCAGTCAGAATATTGATAAACACAGTAAAAAACTGATTGTAGCCAATTTAGAGTTATTACTGAAGTACTGTTCTCGTTTTTATGATCGCCAGTTTATTACGCGTGAACACGTCAATCATGGCCTGATTGAACAATTTGAACAGAAGATCAACGACTATTTGTGGAGTGAGCACCTACCATTGAATGGTCTGCCTAGCGTGGCATACTTCGCCCAAGAACTCCACCTTTCAGCCAATTATTTTGGCGATTTGGTCAAAAAAGAAACGGGGAAATCCGCCTTAGAATTTATTCATTTAAAGCTACTCGAAGTGGCTAAAGAGCGAGTGCTTGATTCGACCAAATCAATCAGCGAGGTATCGTACGAACTTGGTTTCAAATACCCCCAGCATTTCACTCGATTTTTCAAGCAAAAAGTGGGGGTAAATCCGTTGGAGTATCGGGGAGTGAAGTGAAGTTACACTTCAATCACAGGCACGTCGCCTTCCACAATCAGTTTTCCTTCTGTCACCGACTGAACATATTCGACGGTAATGCCTGGGGCAATTTCCAGTAGTTTGAAGCCACCTTCGGGTACTACCTCAAATACGCCGAGTTCGGTCACGATTTTTTTGACACAGCCAATACCCGTCAGCGGCAACGTACAGCGTTTTAGGAGTTTAGACTCGCCCGCTTTGTTGACGTGCTGCATGGCTACAATAATGTTTTTGGCCGAGGCCACCAAGTCCATCGCGCCGCCCATGCCTTTCACCATCTTACCAGGGATTTTCCAGTTGGCGATGTCTCCATTTTCGGCCACTTCCATCGCACCCAAAATCGTCAAGTCCACGTGCTCGCCGCGAATCATGGCAAAACTCTCGGCTGAACTGAACAACGACGAACCCTCTTGCATCGTCACGGTTTGTTTACCTGCATTGATGAGATCCGCATCCACGTTTTCTCCCGTCGGGAAGGGGCCAATCCCCAACAAGCCATTTTCTGACTGAAGCACCACGTTGATGCCTTCGGGGATATAATTGGCGACTAAGGTAGGAATGCCTATCCCGAGGTTGACGTAATAACCATCGCGGAGTTCTTTAGCAATACGCTTGGCGATGCCGAATTTGTCGAGCGGTCCCGCCCCCCCCGCCCCCGATGGGGGAGCAGCATCCCGCAAAAGCATAGCTCCCCCATTGGGGGCGGGGGGGCTTGGGGGGCTACTTACCGTCCGCTGCTCAATGCGTTTTTCGTAATTTTTTCCTTCAAAAATCCGCTGTACGTAGATGCCTGGTACGTGAATTTCGTTGGGGTCGAGGGCGCCCGCAGGAACTAATTCTTCCACTTCGGCAATACAGATTTTACCCGCTGCGGCCATCATTGGGTTAAAATTACGCGCCGTACCACGAAACACTAAATTGCCAGACGTATCTCCTTTCCAAGCCTTTACAATCGAAAAATCAGCGCGTAGCCACGATTCCAGCAAGTATTTTTTTCCGTTAAACTCTCTAACTTCCTTTCCTTCGGCGACTTCGGTACCAACCCCCGCAGGCGTAAAAAACGCAGGAATCCCTGCTCCTCCTGCCCGTACACGCTCAGCCAACGTTCCCTGCGGAATGAGTTCAACTTCTAGTTCTCCCGAAAGCAGCTGCCGCTCAAACTCCTTATTTTCACCCACATACGATGAAATCATCTTTTTGACTTGCCGCTGTTGGAGCATTAATCCAATCCCAAAGGTATCGACACCTGCGTTATTAGAAATGCACGTTAACTCTTTGACTCCTTTCGTCACCAAGGCCGAAATGCAGTTTTCGGGAATTCCACAAAGCCCAAATCCTCCTAACATCAGCACGGCTCCATCTTGTATATCGGCCACGGCCTCAGCCGAGCCACTTACTACTTTATTGATCATTGTTTATTGTCTGTTAATCTGTTTTTGGATACAATCGGGTCTGACTATCGTCTGACCCTGCCTTAGCTCACGGTCAGACGGTAGTCAGACCGATACCATTGCTTGTAAAACGACCTACGAATGGCTTTAGTTTATTTTATACACCTGAATCAGCACTTTATCGGGCTTACGAATCCCCGTTGCTACAAACACCGATTGGCTCAACCACGCATACTTTGGGTCGGCGGTTTCAAAAATAGGAATCGAGCGAAAATAATACTCCGACGGATCTACCTCTTTGCCTTCGGACAATCGTTTCATTACCTCGGCAGGGCCGCGCCGAAGCCCCTGATTGACAATGGTAATCAAGGCTCCATCTTCGGTCACTAATACATAACGAGCGTCCAATTCTGCCACGCCGTCGGGGCGAATTACTTGCCAATCGTAGCCCCCTGCTTGTACGTTACCCTTGATTGAAGGCCCTTCAAACGTACCTCCCGTAATTGGAATCATACGACGATTGCCACGGGGCGTATCACCCATCACTTGAATGGCCGATACCTCTACGCTTAATTCAAATGCAAACTCTAATTCCATCATTGATTTCTTATTTAAAGTCACCCTCGTGGCCTCCATTCATTCAGTTTTAAATTTATGGGTTTTGCCGTTTTACGGTTCATTTACTTCTTTTGATTAAGCGTCTGCACATCAAAGCCCGCAATTTTTTTATAATGCTCCATCACGTTTGCCAGTTCTTCGTGAGGAATTTCGTCAGGAGTAAAGCCTTGTGGAAAACGTTCTTCCATCATGTCCATGATTTGATCGGGGCCTTTTGCTCGGTTTTGAAGAACTACCTTGGCCGCTGCAGGAACTCGTTCTTTGTCGTAGGCTTCCAACGCGTCAACTACGTTTTCTGAAGTTAACAGACATTCTGCCAAATAGTCGGCATCAAGAATTGCCTGCGATGCCCCATTGGAACCAATCGGATACATAGGGTGGGCAGCATCTCCTAAAAGCGTTACGCGCCCAAACGTCCAACGCGAAAGTGGGTCACGGTCCGACATCGGAAACTCATAGACGGCTTTGGCTCCGTTAATCATGGCAGGAACGTCCAACCAATCAAACGTCCAATCTTTGTAAATAGCTACCAACCTAGCTTTGTCTGCTTCGCGGTTCCAGTCGCGGGCCATCAATCTCGATTTTCCTTCTTTCAAATTACCCACCCAATTGATGAGGTAATTCCCATCTGCATCGGGCGTGGGGTCGATAGGATACACCACCATTTTTTGCTGCATACTCCCAATCATCGCCATCGAACTCCCGTTCAAAAAGGGCTTCATACGCGTTGTACCACGATAAAGTACATTTTCGGAATAGACAGGAGGCCCTTCGTTGGGATACAGTTGTTGGCGTACCACCGAGTCAATTCCATCCGCGCCAATGAGTAACTCCCCCGTTTCCACTCTACTATTTTCGCCCGTTTCTCGGTTGGTAAAATACGCAGTTACACCCGTTTCATCTTGCTCAAAGCGCGCCAAGTGGTGATTAGCAATAAGGCGATCTTCCCCAAGTACTCGCTTGGCTTCTTCCCACAAAATCATTTGTAACGTGCCTCGGTGAATAGAAAACTGAGGCCATTTGTATCCCGCAAATCGTCCACGAGGCTCCGTCCAAAACTGCTGTCCAAACTTATTAAAATAAACCAAATCAGTGGTTTCAATGGCATTTTTTGCCAAAACACCTTGGAGGCCAAGGTTAGTAAGTACCCTCACCGAATGAGGGAGCGTATTGATTCCTACGCCTAACGGTTTTACTTCTTTGACCGATTCAAACACCTTTACTTCAAAACCAGCCTGATGAAGGCGAAGGGCCGTAGTTAATCCCCCAATGCCACCACCGATAATTAATATGCTCATAGTTTAGCCCTTTTGTGGGTTGTTTATTGTAGAATGACTTCCGTTTCACCCATCGGCGTTAGTTTTTCATTCCCCATTAACACCTTGGATAAGTAGTCAATTTTTGTCACTTCGTAAGTATAGTAAAATTTCATCGTGTGGATTTTGGACTGGTAAAAGTCAAGATTCAAAGGCTTGGACGCTAACTTTTGTTGAGCGACAGTGCCAATTTTGAGCCAATGCCACGCCACGTTCAGAATACCAAACAACTCCATGTAGAGGGTCGCATCGGCCAAAAAGGCTTCGTTTTCGCCTGCCGCCGCAAACGTCAACAAGTGGTTGGTCACCTGTTCAAATTGTACCAACGCCTCCCTCAACCTTGCACTGTAAGCGGTCAGTTCCTTCAATGTTTCTGCCTTAGCCAAATCAACTTCGACTTCTTGCCGCCACCATTTCAGCGCAAGTCCTTTGTTTCTGGTGATTTGCCGTCCCAAAAGCGCTTGTGACTGTATCCCTGTCGTTCCTTCATAGATACTCATGATGCGTACATCACGCGCCATTTGTTCCAACCCAAAATCTTCAGTATACCCGTACCCACCGAGCACTTGTAATCCCTGATGAACAGCTACAATGCCCATTTCAGCCCCGTAGGTTTTGGCCACGGGCGTGAGCAATTCGAGCAACGAGTCGTACTTTGTACGTTCATCCTCCGTTTGGCTCACTTTCAACATATCTAGGTAATAGTAACACTGAAAAATAAAGGCCAACGTCCCTTCGACAATTGCCTTTTGGGTCAACAACATTCGGCGCACATCGGGGTGATGGATAATAGCAACCGAGTCTTCGCTGGCCAACGCGGGCGACAATCCTTTCCCTTGGGTACGTTCCTTGGCATACGCCAACGATGTCTGATAAGCCGCTGAGGCAATCGCAATCCCCGTCATGCCTACCCCCAGGCGCGCGCTGTTCATCATTTGAAACATCTGCGGCAACCCTTGGTGTGGTTGTCCCAGCAAATAGCCAATACAGTTGTTGTCTTGCCCAAATCCTAAATGCAACGCAGGAGTCGCCTTTTGTCCCATTTTGTGAAATATACCAATGGAAACAACGTCATTATTAGCCCCCGTTGGGGGAATTTCTGCCTTAGTTTTCGGGACAATAAAAAGAGAGATACCTTTTGTTCCCTGCGGTGCGCCTTCAATGCGTGCCAACACGAGGTGAAGAATGTTCTCGGTTGCATCGTGGTCACCCGCCGAAATGAATATTTTTTGCCCGTTGATTTTGTACGTACCATCTTCTTGTGGAACAGCTTTGGTACTAATCGAGGCCAAGGAGCTTCCCGCTTGTGGCTCCGTCAGGCACATGGTTCCTCCCCATTGTCCAGCTAATAATTTTGGAAGAAACAGCTGTTTTTGTTCCTCGGTACCATAGCTTAAAATCAAATTGGCACAACCCACCATGAGGTCAGTAAACATAATGAAGCTATTGTGCCCACACATACAGATAAACTCGACGGCAGCGTTGACCGTCTTGGGTAGCTGTTGTCCTTCCCACTCAAATGGAAACGTGGCGGATAACAGCCCCGTTTCGGCGTACGCCTTGATAAAGTCATGAACCCCGCTATGCACCGACACTTTTCCGTTTTCTAACTGGGGAGGATTGCGGTCAGAGGATACGTAATTGGCCTGCATTATTCGCTGGCTAATCTCCGTCGCAGTATCGAGCGTCATAGCGAACGTTTCGGAGCTATGCGCATGAAAGTAATCCAATTGAAGCAATCGTTCAACTTCAATGACTTCGTTTAGTAAAAAATCAATGGTCTCCCGCGAAAACAGCTTCGTCATTTTTGTCGAATGGTTGAATATGATTAGCACCGAACCACAAACCAGCTAACCCAATAAACGCTACGACGGCCATGACGCCCACCATGGGCATGGCAGTACCGTCGTCAAAATAACTGCAAGCAGCCGATGCCACTGCACCCGCTCCCATCTGAAAACTGCCTAGTAATGCCGTAGCAGAGCCTACATTTTTAGAAAAAGGGCGAATAGCTAAGGCCATCGCATTGGCCCCAATCATTCCCAAACAAAACGTGTACACCGCAACGAGGGCCATCAAGCTCCCTAAGGAGAGGTATTGAAAAGCTACCACCAATACCAATCCAATGCCCATAACAGCTTGGACGAGTAACCCCCTCAGCGCGATGGTCTCGCTTGAATGGTATTTGAGCAACCACCTATTTAACTGACTTCCAACCACAAACGAGGCCGCATTGAGGCCAAACACCCAGCCAAAAGTTCGCTCGTCGAGGCCAAGGAGTTTCATATAGACAAAAGGGGCGTTGGCAATAAAGGCAAAAATCCCCGCCGTATTCATGGCGGCGACGATAGTAAAACCGATAAAGGCGCGGTTTTGGATAATCGAATAAAAATCAGTGAGTACGGCTTTAGGTTTCAGTGATACACTTCGGTCTTTTCCCCTTGACTCGGGTAAATAGAAATAAACCAACACCAAAATAAGGCTAGCAAAAGCCGCTAACACCCAGAAAATAGCCCTCCAGCCCATACCTATCACCACAAAACCACCTACCGAGGGCGCAATGATGGGGGCAATGCCCATCACCAACGTCATGGTTGAAAATACTTGCGCCAAACGATTGGCAGGAAAAACGTCGCGAACAATGGCGCGGTTGGCGACCATTCCCATGCTTCCTCCGATGGCCTGAAAAAATCGAAGTAGGATTAACCCTTCCACGGAATTGACCAGCGAACAGCCAATACTTGCAATGATGTACAACCCCAGCATGATGAGCAGGGGATTTTTACGTCCAAAACGATCTACTAGCGGCCCATTGAGAAGCTGCCCCAAACAAATCCCCACAAAATAGCTACTCATCGAATAGGCCACTTCGGCGATAGTTACGTTCAGTTCTTGTGCAATGGTGGGAAAAGCCGCTAGGTACATATCGGTCGAAAATGGCCCGATACCTTGCAAGGCTCCTAATAATAAAATGATGTTTTGTTCTTGTTTTTTTGTCATGTTGCGATGGGCGAAACCTATAAGGTTTTTAAAACCTTATAGGTTTGGTTGGTGGTTCCTAAACAAAATTGACTAATTATTGGAATAGTGCAAATTTCCAACAATTAGTCAAAAAATGGTTAGGCGAAATTCGTTTTATTTTATGCAGAATCAATCAGGTCACCAAATTAGCCATTCCCCTACACCCGCTCAATCACAACCGCGTACCCCATTCCTACGCCTACACACATCGAAGCAAGGGCATAACGCTGTTGCGAACGAACAAGCTGGTTGACAGCTGCTTGTACGATACGCGCACCTGACATACCGAGGGGATGACCCAACGCAATCGCTCCACCGTTTGGATTGATACGGGCGTCATCATCGGCTAATCCGAGATTTCGAGACACAGCCAAACATTGGGCCGAAAACGCTTCGTTGAACTCAATGACAGCCATATCATCGAGCGTCAATCCCGCTTTTTGAAGGGCTTTTTGCGAAGCACCTACGGGGCCAATTCCCATGATTCGGGGCTCGACTCCCACTACTGCCGAACTTACGATTCGCGCTTTGGGAGTTAAATTATAGCGTTTTACTGCCTCTTCTGAGGCAATAAACATCGCCGCTGCGCCGTCGTTTAACCCAGAGGCATTGCCCGCCGTGACCGTTCCACCTTCTTTTTTGAAGGCAGGTTTTAGCTTGGCCAATCCTTCCAACGACGTACTTGGCTTGATAAATTCGTCTTTGTCAAAAACCGTTACATTGCCTTTTCGGTCGGTCATTTCAACAGGAATGATTTCTTCGGCTAAAATCCCATTTTGCTGCGCAGCAAACGCTTTTTGCTGCGAACGATACGCAAACAAATCTTGGTCTTCGCGGCTGATATTGTACATTTCTGCCAAGTTTTCCGCCGTTACACCCATGGCGTCGGTTCCGTACAATTTGTGCATTTTGGGGTTCACAAAACGCCAGCCAAAGCTCGAATCAAACATCTGGGCATCGTTCCCGAAGGGCTTTGATGTCTTTGAAATGACCCACGGTCCGCGCGTCATGTGCTCCATTCCTCCAGCAATAAACACCTCACCGTCTCCCGCCTTGATGGCTCGATTGGCATGAATCACCGCCGACATTCCCGAAGAACACAGGCGATTAACTGTCTCCCCAGGCACGGTATAGGGAAGTCCCGCTAGCAGCAACGCCATCCGCGCTACGTTTCGGTTGTCTTCCCCCGCTTGGTTATGGCACCCCAAAATCACATCTTCCACTGCCTCAGCGGGAATGGATGGGTTACGTTTTAATAATTCGATAATCGGAAGGGCGGCCAAATCATCTGCTCTTACGGGCGACAAACTGCCACCAAAACTACCAATCGGAGTACGAATGGCATCTATGATAAATGCGTCTTGCATATAACTATACAATTGTTCTAATAATTAAATAAAAAACCGAAGGACACAGCAAACATCCAAGTCCCGTATAAAAAGTAGCGGTTAGTGCGCCATAGGGCACTAATTTGGGGTCAGTGGCAGCTAAACCAGCCATAACACCAGCATTTGTCCCCATGATTCCACCAAATACCATCGCGGCGTGAGGATTGTCTAACCCAATTCGCTTGGCGAGCAAGGGCGTGGCAATAGCCACTACTGTCGCTTTTACGACGCCCGTGGCAATGCTCAACGCAATCACTTCCGAACTAGCTCCAATCGCCGCTCCCGTCACGGGGCCAACGATGTACGTACAGGCGCCCGCTCCAATCGTAGTGAGGCTGACGGCGTCGTGGTAACCCATAACCCAGGCCACGCTCAAACCCACAAAAAAAGCAACGACGATGCCTATAATCAACGAAATAGCTCCGACCAAACCCGACTTACGCATCAGCAAGATACTTGCCCCAAATGCGGTGGAAACAATCGCAAAGTCGCGAAACATGGAGCCGCCGAGTTGTCCCATTCCCGCCAAAAATTTTACGTCGGCAATGCCTTTTTCTCCACCAGTAATTACCCCACCTACGTAGGCCAACACCAATCCAAAAATGATGGCCACGGCAGGCGTTGGAATTTTTGAGAATAAAAGCCGCTTTGAAACTCGATCGGCGACCATAATGAGTATTCCAACGACCAAGAACGCCACAACCAACCCATTTTTTTCTAGAAATTTTAGTAGCAATTCCATGTTATTGATTGGTCGAAGGTTTAAACGCTTTGGTTAAATAAGGGATGGTCAAATAACACAAAAGAACAGGTAAAGCTCCCGCCAACACCGCAACCGCTCCGCTCGATACGGCGAGTTTTACGTTTTGGGTAGAGGCCATCGCTACAATGATAGGAATGTACATTTGATTCCAAAATTGAATGCCCGATTGGGTCAGCGAATCCAGTTTCCCCTGTTTTTCTAACCAACTGTTGACCACAATTAGCAAAAGCATGGCAAAACCAACGCCACCTACGTTGGCCTCTACGCCGAGCCAACTACCGAGGTATTCGCCGAAAATTTGTCCGACGAGGTAACAAAATGCAAGAAGGGCTACGCCGTAAATGACCATAGGTATTTTTTGTTATCTGTTAATTGTTAGCAGGATGGTAAATCTCCTGTAACTCCAGCCTTCAGGCTGGGGCAACGTAAAAAACTCCAAAATATGGCTTTAGCCTTGACAAATTCGGGTTCATCACTCATACTTCCACCATATTCTGACTTCCCCAGCCTGAAGGCTGGAGTTAATAGAGTACCCAAGAGGCTAATTATAAGAACAACGGCTTCAAGTCGTTTTTGGTCACTTTGCCCATGGCATTGCGCGGAAAATCGTCCACTATTTTGTACTGACGAGGCGTTTTGTACGCAGGCATTTTTTCCCGAATCCATGTGTTTAATGCCTTTAAATCTATTTCTTTTCCGTCGGTAATTATGGCGGCGACGACCAGTTCACCCCATTCCTCATTCGGAATCCCAATCACACTACAATCTTTGATGGCAGGATGAGTTCGGAGCACTTCTTCGATTTCGAGCGCAGATATTTTATATCCCCCCGACTTAATAATATCAATCGAATCGCGTCCCAAAATCCGATAATAGCCTTTTTCTTTTACCGCGACATCGCCCGTTTTAAACCACCCATCTTCCGTAAATGCTTTTTGGGTCGCTTCGGGTCGGCGCCAATATTCCAGAAAAACGTTATTGCCTTTGATTTGAATTTCGCCCGCAGCTCGGCCTTTTACTTCATTTCCTTCATCGTCCACCAACCGAACTTTCACGCCCGCCAACGGTTTTCCGATGTAACCCGCTTTCCGTTCTCCGTCGTATGGATTGCTTATTCCCATGCCAATTTCGGTCATACCATAGCGTTCCAAAAGCGTGTGCGTACTTATCGTTTTCCACTTTTCCATCACCGTGACAGGCAATGCCGCCGAACCCGAAACCATCAAACGAAACTTCGATAGGGCTTCGGTGACTTCTTGTTGGCGTTCAGCAGGCAACCCTTCCCAGTAAGAAATGAGTTTGAAATAAATCGTAGGAACGGCCATAAACAGGTTGACTTTGCCTGCCAAAAATAGCTCAAACAAGCCCTCTGCGGAGAAAGAAGGCAAAAACTGCACGGTTGCACCCGACCACAACGCGCACGAAACGACGTTGATAATGCCATGAACGTGGTGCAACGGCAACACACATACGATGTGATCGTCAGCACTCCATTTCCACGATTTTATCAAGGTCGAAATCTGAGCTTCGAGATTGGCATGGGTCGTCACTACGCCTTTGGGAAGACTCGTCGTTCCGCTGGTGTATAAAATCATGGCACGACGGCTCTTTTCCAACGTTGGCAAACCTTCACTTGATGAATTGACGGGGTTTTCTTCCCCCAAAACAATCAGGCGAAGCCCTTTTTCCTCCACCCATTCTTTTAGCAAAGAGACATATTCAGGGCCGACGACCACAATTTCGGCTTGGGTATCTTCAATGACGTACTGCAACGATGGTAACGGATAGGTAATACACAAAGGCGCCGCGACACCGCCCGCCAGCCAGATTCCCCACTGTACACGCACGTAATCGAAGCCAGGGGATACCATAAAAGCGACACGGGTTTCCCTCAAGTCATCGGATGAATCAAGGAGTTGGTGCGCAAAAGCCCTTGATGCGTCGATTAACGCTTGGTAGTTATAACTTTCTCCTCCTGCAACAATCGCCTCTTTTGCAGGATTTTTAAGTGCATTCGCCGTGATTTTCAACATTTCAATACTTGTCTTTGGTAAGTAATCTACTGTACTTAAAGTATAAAAGGCAAATTGTGAAATTTATAATGCTACTTCAAAGTGGGCACTTGTTTTGGCCACTACTTCTTCAAGGGTGACATTTGGCATTAAGCCCGTTAAAGTGAGTTTACCATTTGGAAATTCAAATACAGCCAGTTCGGTAATGACCATATCAACGACTCCCGATGCCGTGAGGGGCAAAGTGCATTGGGGTACAATTTTAGAAGAGCCATCGGGGTTGGTATGCGTCATGGTAATGATGAGTTTTTTGGCACCTTTAGCCAAATCCATCGCACCACCTACACCCAACAACGGCTTTCCAGGCACGGCCCAATTGGCCAAATTCGCTGCTTCGTCCACCTCTAATCCTCCCATAATAGCCACGTCGATGTGACCACCGCGAATCATGGCAAACGAATCTGCACTGTCAAAATAACTACTTCCTTTTAAGGCAGTTACGGGAATTTTTCCCGCATTTACTGGGTAGTCCATTGCTCCACCTCCATCGGATGGAACAGGGCCTACGCCTAACATACCATTTTCGGTGTGCAAAATAATGCCATGCTCTTCGGTAATCAAATCGGCTACGAGGGTCGGAATGCCTATTCCGAGGTTTACCACATCGCCATTTTTGAGTTCAGCCAATGCGCGTTTGGCCATGTTCATACGGCTTTCGTCCACTTTCTTGGAAGACGAAACCGAAGCCGAACTGCCCAAATCTTCCAACGTAAGTTTGGCTTCCACCAAATAATCAACAAAGCAACCAGGAGTATGCACAAACTCAGGAGCAATTTCACCCACGGGCACAATCTCCTCCACCTCCGCAATCACCAAATCGGCAGCGGTTGCCATCGCTTTATTGAAGTTATTTTCGGTCATTCGGTACTGCAAATTGCCCGCGGTATCAGCCCGCCACGCCCGAATAAACGCTACGTTTCCTTTAAGACCTTTGATAAATACTTGCTCCTCCCCGTCAATGATTTTCGTTTCTCGCCCCTGCGCAATCAGCGTCCCCGCCGACGTAGGGGTATAAAACCCACCAATACCTGCCCCTCCTGCCCGAAGTGCCTCGGCAAGAGTTCCTTGAGGTAATAATTCATATTCCACCGCTCCTGACTGAGCTGCTTTGACGGCATCGGGGTTTGAAGTAAAAAATGAACCTATCATCTTTTTGAGTTGGCCATTTCGTAACAAACGTCCCCCTCCTAGGCCAGGTTCACCCGTATTATTTCCAATAAAGGTGAGGTTTTTGGTGCCAATTTCGGCCAAAGCGTGCATCAAATGCACGGGATTGCCCGTCATACCAAAACCACCTTGGAGCAAAATATCGCCTTCTTTGACCATACTAGCCGCAGTATGAAGGTCTATTATCGGTACTTGTTTCATTTCGTTGTAATAATTGGAGAATGGTTATTTCAAACCCACTAAATTCATTAGTAAGTAGATGATTGTATTTATTTCACCCGCTGAAGCTCGCTGAATAATACAAACGCAGATTGGCGCTGAAAAAGGACTTCATGAAGCTATTAATCTTCGGGTAAAACTTTAAAATACCCAATTTACTCAAACGCTTCAAAAGGCAGCCCAACGTAGTTTTCGGCAATCGTTGTGGCGTATGCTTTTGAGATACTGATATAATCAAATTTCGCTTTTTGTAGGTGGTACTGAAACGACCCGTGCTCGTCTTGCTTGTGAAAAAGTGTCGTCATAAAGTTGGAGAAATCTTGTGCTCTCCATATTCTTTTCAACGCAATCGTCGAATAGTTGTCCAACATCTTCATGGAGTTGTTTTTGTAAAAATCGACAAATCCATCCACCAAATGTTTTACGTCGGCAACGGCTAAGTTTAGCCCTTTTCCGCCCGTTGGAGGCACAATATGAGCTGCGTCTCCTGCCAAAAACAATCGCCCCGCTTGCATATTATCGGTAAAGAAACTACGCATCGGAGTAATACTTTTTTCAAATATCGGTCCCGACTTCAACGTCCATCCTTCCGTACCCAGGCGAATTGACAATTCTTCCCAGATACGATCATCTGACCAGTTGTCAACGTGGTCATCGTTATCGACTTGGAGATACAAGCGACTCACTTTATCCGAACGTAAACTGTGTAAGGCAAAGCCATTTTGGTGATAGGCGTAAATCAGTTCTTCCGAAGATGGAGCTACATGTGCCAAAATACCCAACCAGCTAAATGGGTACGTAATTGAAAACTCATTGAACGAACCCTTGGGGAACGTTTTCCGTCCTACTCCGTGGAAGCCATCACAAGCCGCCACAAAATCGCACTCCAGCACTCCCGCTTCGCCTTGGTACTCAAAGTGAATTTTGGGCGATGCGGTATCAAAATCTTCAATTTTCGTAGCAGAAGCCTCAAAATATAGCTCCCCTCCACCTACCAACCACGCATCGGTAAGGTCTTTTACTACCTCTTGTTGGCCGTAAATGGTGATATTACGCCCTTGTGTCAATTCCCCAAAAGGAATACGAATGCGTTTTCCATCAAAATTCAAATACACGCCGTGGTGTTCTTGCCCTTCTCGAACAAGGCGGTCGGCCAAGCCTAAGTGCTTGTAAATATCCACAGTATTTTGTTCAAGCAACCCTGCCCTTACTCGGGCTTGTACATACTCACGACTACGGTTTTCGAGAATAACCGACTCAATTCCGTGTTTTTTGAGCCAATGCGCAAGCGTTAAGCCCGCAGGGCCAGCTCCAATAATACCGACTTGGGTTTTGATAACTTTCATTTTATCCTTGTTTACAGTATGCTGATGACGCAGAATGGTTTTGTATTTTATAATCTGCTATTTATTTCTTTAAACACCTCCTCTGCCGTGTGAAATGCCTCATTGGCTGCGGGTAAACCACAATACAAGGCGGAGTGCATAATAACCTCTTTGATTTCGGCCACTGAAACGCCATTATTCAAAGCCGCTTTGACGTGCATTTTAAATTCGGCTTTTCGGTTGAGGGCTATCAACATCGCCATCGTAATCAAACTCCGATTATGCTTCGACAAATCGGGGCGTGTCCAAATTTCTCCCCAGGCATATCGGGTAATAAAATCCTGAAAATCACCATTAAACTCGTTTATTTTGGCCGTTGCACGATCTACGTGTTCATCGCCAAGCACCGTTCGACGAACGTGAAGTCCCCTAGCCCCCAATGGAGGAAAATTAGTTTTACTGGTAAAAAAAGAAATCAATGTTTCAGCATATTCTTTAGGTAATTCGGTGCTGGCTAAATGGCGCGCATGGAGGATGTGAAGCGTGGCGTTGGGAATGTGATTGACCAAAAAGTGCGCTTGCTCAACGTTAGTAACAGGGTCTTCGTCACCCGTAATGACCAAGGTCTCTACCGATAATTGGTGGAGTTTTTCTCTAAAATCGGCGTCACGAATTGCTTCACAACACTTCGAGTAGCTTTTGATATTGCTCCGTAAAAACATCGCTTTGGTTTCTGCCACACGGGTTGGATTAGTCTGCCGAAAGGATTCTGTAAACCACCGCTCCATCGTATCTTCCACAATCGCTCCCATTCCTTGTTGGGTAATTGTTTCAATCCGACCATTCCAGCGCTCATCGTTGCCAATTTTGGCTCCTGTATTACTCAAAACTATTTTTTTGAAACGTTGTGGATGATGTATCCCCAACCATTGTCCAATCAAACCACCCATCGAAAGCCCACAGTAATAGGCCGTTTCAATGCCTAATTCATCCATCAATTGAATGACTTGTTCCCCTAACTCATCAATGGTACAGGAAGTCGCTTCATCATACGTGTCTGGGGGGCTGGTATGGTAGCGTAACACCCTAAAATAAGGCAGCAAATACGGCACGAGCTCGTCCCACATCATCATTTCTGACCCTAACGAGTTCGAGAAAATCAGTACTGGACTATTAGGCGTGCCTTCTAGTTGGTAGTTCGTTTTCATTTGTTTCTTGCGTGAAAGAGTTAAATGGAGGTTATCGCAGATTACCAGTGCATTGTTAGCTAAGTTTCTTTAAGTTTTACCCGCGAATTGACGCAGAGTAAGAGCCGCAGCCGCAGATATTCGCCGATGAGAATAGCTTCATTCAGTCTTTCTTCAGCGAAAATCTGCGTTTGTATTGTTCTGTGCGCTTCTGCGGATAAAAAATAGAATTAGTTACTTCACACTGTACTAGTTTGTGCTAAAACTTCATCAATCAGTTCTAAACTAAACCCAATTGAGTTTTCGGGATTAAACAGTGCGTCTAAATCAGGCAACTCTAGCGCCCATTCTATGAGTACTTCTTTTAAATGTTTTTGTTGTTGAATAGCCGTTTTACACGCCTTTTCTACTAATTCATGTGCCTGCATTTTGCCCATCTTAGGCGCCAACGCCAAAGATACATTTTCGGCATAAATCAGTCCTTTTGTCACTTCTAAATTGGCCAACATTCGTTTTTCATCCACTTCCAAACCACTCACCAGCTCCAAAGCACGTTCGACCGAACCTGCCGTTAAGGTCATCAATTCTACCAAAACTTCCCATTCAGAATGCCATAATCCCGCCGAGCGCTCGTGTTCTTGGGGCATAGCAGAAAGGATGGAAGCAACTAAGTGCGGGGTTCGGGTGGCATTGGCTAATAAAGCAGCACACGTTACTGGATTACGTTTATGGGGCATCGTGCTCGACCCTCCTTTCCCCTCTCCTGCCCCTTCATAGACTTCCCCTACCTCGGTTTGCATGAGGAGAGAAACGTCCTTTGCGATTTTCCCCAGACTACCCACCAAAATTCCGAGGACGCTTGCCCACTCAGCGAAACCATCGCGTTGGGTTTGCCAAGAAAAACTAGGCGTTAAACCTAGCTCCTGGGCCATTGTCTGGTGAACTGCTTGGTTAATAGACGCATTTCCGCTGCCCACAGCACCGCTTAATTGTAGCTTCAACAAACGAGGCTGAGTCTCAGAAAGGCGGTTTTGTGAGCGTACAATTCCCTCCAACCATCCTGCCGTTTTTAATCCAAACGTAATGGGTCGAGCTTGCTGAAGTAAAGTCCGACCAATCATCAAAGTCGAACGGTGTTTTTGAGTTAGAGCTACCAACAACTGACGTAATTGATTAAGTTTTGACGCCAACCACGCCAAAAACGCTTTGATTTGAAGCACCATTGCCGTATCGACAACATCCTGACTGGTAGCACCCAAATGCACCATTTTCGAGGCTTCAACATCGTTGTTTTTAACAATACGAGTGAGTTGTTTTACCAACGGAATGGCCGCATTTCCCCCTAATTTAATCTCAGTTTTCAGCTTTTCTAGGTCAATCAAATGCGCGTCGCAACATTGGGCAATAATGGCGGAGAAAGTTTCCGAAACAACCCCATTTTTAGCTTGAGCTTGAGCCAAAGCAGCTTCAAAACGCAGCATCTCTGCAATGGTGTTTCTGTCAGAAAACAACCCATTGACTTCGGTCGAGTAAAATATTTCGGAATATAGAGACATACTTTTAATACCAAAGGGCTAAATATCAAAAAATACGGTCTCGTTTTCGCCCTGCATCCAAATGTCAAAATGGTAACCATTGGTAGTTTTAGCCGCTATCAACGTAGAACGACGTTCTTCGGAGACGACGTTGAGCACCTCATCGTTAGCGTTTAATTCTGCCTCATCGGCAAAATACAAACGAGTGTAAGAATGAATCAGTTGTCCTCGCATAAATACGATGATGCTCAAAAACGGCGCTTGTCCATTGACCGAAGTGGGTTTTACGGTATGAAAAATAAAACGGTTTTGTGCGTCGGTTCCTGTACCAAAACGGCCAAACAACTGTTTTTCTCCGTCATTCTGCCACACTTCAATCATCGCATCTGGAATCACAACTCCCTCACCATCAAATACTTTTCCAGTGATGGTAATTGCTTCTTTTTCGTCGACAGGATTTACCATTTGGTTCCCTACCAACTGCTTAAAATCATATAAATATTGCTCAGGCGAAAGGCCATAGGCAAAATAAGGGCCAACCGTTTGAGAGGGCGTCTGTTTCATAGTCGAATGACGATTTATGAATTTTTCGAATGACGAATACAACCCGTTTAAGGTATTTGAATCATTCGTAAAATTCGTATAATTAACTGTTTTCAAATGGAGTTTGATTATGACCTCTTAACACAAAATCAAAACGATACCCCAAGGCAAAATGTGGTTCCGTAAGGCTCAAATCAAATTGAGAAATAAGCAACTCCCGCCCCTTGGGCGGTACGCCCAAAAAGATGGGGTCATATTGAAGTAGCGGGTCTCCTGGAAAATACATTTGAGTCACCAAACGATTGGTAATATTGGCTCCAAACAACGAAAAATGGATGTGGTTAGGCCGCCAAGCGTTGTAATGGTTACTCCACGGATACGCTCCTGGTTTAATCGTATAAAATTTATAGTTTCCGTTTTCATCAGTCATACAACGGCCCGCGCCAAGGAAATTGGGGTCAAGTGGTGCATCGTGCTGATCTACTTTGTGCACGTATCTTCCCGCAGCGTTGGCTTGCCAAACCTCAATCAAGGTATTGGGAATAGGCTGACCATTTTCGTTTAACACCCGACCGTGAACTACGATACGTTCCCCCAATGGCTCACCGTTTTTTACGGAATTTTTGGTCAAATCATGGTCTAAAGGGCCTAAGTTAAAATCTCCAAAAAGGGGACCAGTTAATTCACTCAATGATTGTTTAATCACCACCAAAGGCTTTGCAGGTGCTCTAAGAACCGTTGATTTGTACTCAGGCGACAAACGAGGCGGATGTACCTCTTCATCAAATCGGTTATAAATAATATTGCTCATGTTGTGCAACGATTGGGAAAAATATCTGCTTAAAGGACACAACAAAAGTAGTAGAAGGGTGAAAGATTATCTTGGATAAATCAAAATATAACTTGTACAAAACAAACATTTTTTGATTAAATTTGTACAATACATTCCATTCTTATCATGCGTCTGCTCTACCTTCTTTTTTTGCTCTCACCTATATGGGCGTTGGCAACAGGACAAGCTCCCGACCGCTTGATTTGGCAAGGAGATACTTTACCTTTGTACACTCATCCGTTAAGCTCTCATCCGATTTTTAAACAACACTCTAAAACCCTTTTTGGAACACCACAAGCCCCTTTTAACACAGGCTGCTGGCGAGGACACATTGCTGAATGGGAAATACAACATGATACGCTCTTTCTCGTCAACATCTACACCTGTGATTATCCTAGCAATAAAACTAAAGCTGATTTAAACGCCCTATTTCCTAACCAACTCACTCGTGGAAAACTCTCAGCAACCTGGCTCTCAGCTCCTTTGTTAGTACCTAAAGGCAAATTACTGTATTACACTCAATCGTACATCGCTATCCATGAGAAAGAAATAGAATTGACGTTAAAAAAGGGCATAATCACTCATTTTCAAGAGTTTGACAACTCCAAAACCCAGCTTTCGGTGTATGCAGAAAAGAATGATAGCCTACTGAATTATGTTTACAGCCACATCAATTGGCAGTTATTGCCCGATTTACCACAACCCGTCAAGGTTTTTGCTGAAATTCTCAGCGGCTCTCGACCGTTTCCTGACAGCGTCCTCCTATTAAAAAAATCTCAACAGGCTATCTTCGACAATGAAGCACTGCGCGTTTTAACGTCCATTCCGTCTTGGAGTTGTTATTATAAACGAGGAGTTCCCTACCCGATTGGCTATTATTTTGTTGTCATTTTTGACGAGAATCGTCGAAAAAAATACGCAAAACCTTAACTTTTTTAGCTTGTAATTTTCAAACATCCATTATGCAAAAGGCATTAGTCCATTTTAAAGGGCTTTACGGCGATAACCCTCATTCTCTTTTACCCAACTTTATCCATTTTGAAGCCCTTGAAACCCGCAGTAAAATGTACGATTGGGAGATCAAGGAACACTTGCACACGGATTTGTTTCAGGTATTTTTGATTAAAAGTGGGGAAGGTTTGCTTGTTTCTGAACAAAAAGAATGGGCGCTCACGGGGCCTTGCATTGCTACTATCCCCGCGCATAGCCTTCACGGTTTTGTGTTTCAACCCAACATCAACGGTGAAGTGCTGACATTTTCCGACTCTTTTTTGGAGGGATTATTAAAAAACTCGCCCAAAACATTACTAGAAATCAATCATTTACGAGCACTTTCATTTGATGATGATTTTGAAACATTTGAACGACTCATGGGATTTAAAAATCTCCTTGTAAAAGAATTATACGAAGATTTTGTCGAAAAACAGGTGGTTTTACAGTCGTTGTTTCAACTCTTTTTTACGCATCTTTACCGTTTTTCCCTTCGACTAAGCAGCGCCTCTACTTCGTCCGACAATCGGACATTACGTTATTTTCAGCTTTTTCAAAAAAGCATTCGGAAGTCGCTACAAGAATCAAAGCCGATTCACGAATATGCCAAAGAGTTGAATATTACGCCTGTCCACTTGAATCGCATTTGTCAGGCGATTGTCCAAAAATCGGCTTTACAGATTGTCCATGAACATCTGATTAATGAAGCAAAAAAATACCTCCTTAATACGAATTACTCGATTTCGGAGGTTTCTTATTTTCTAAATTTCAAAGACCCCGCGTATTTTACACGGCTTTTCAAAAAAATAACGGGAGTTTCTCCGAGTGAGTTTCGGAAAAATTAGCGCGCTTCATCTTTTGAACCATATAAGACATATAAGGGCGTATAAATGTTTCCAGATGCAGCCTTAACTAACCCGTTTTGAAGAAATATACATCGTTATCACACCTGCAATGACGGTCGGGACGGAAAAAATCAGGAAATTGGTCGTCATTGAGAGTCCCATGCCAATCAGGACGCCACCCAACAAAGGGCCAATGATTCCCCCTAGCCGTCCCGAACCGATGGCCCAACCTACGCCAGTCGTCCGAAATTCGGTAGGGTACATCCGTGCCGCGACGGCGTAAAGCCCCACAAACCCGCCTTGGATGCCAAAACCCATCAAGCCAAAAATCACAAGCAACCACGACGAACCCTTAAACAGGCCAAAAACCGCCATCAACACGGCAGTTAGTATTAAGAAAACACCAATTGTTCGTTTTAGGCCATATTTACTCGAAAAGTATCCTTGAATAACAATCCCAATAAAAGCCCCCATATTGAAAACAGTACCCGCATAAATGGCTAATTCCATTGAAAGTCCTGCGTTGGTAGCCAATTTGGGAATCCAGTTCGTCAAAAAGTACAAAGTAGCAAATGACATAAATAGCGCTCCCCAAAGCTGAAACGTAGGAAGTTTGAACTCTTCGGTCAACATCGACTTAAAAGAAACCGCTGCTTGTTGTGCGGGTTTCATCGGAAGCTGCGATAACGAAGTCACCCCCATTTTTTCCAAAATATCGTTTGCTTTGCTGAGAGCATTGGCGGGTTGAGCCTTAAAATAGAAATCCAAGGACTCCGACAGCAGAAAATGAATCAACGGAATCGCCAGCGTAGTGGCAAAACCCGCCAACTGATACATGGTTTCCCAGCCCATCTGTGGAATCACTTTTGCTGCCACTAACCCCGACAACACCGCTCCAATAGGATAACCCGAAATCACAAAACTTACCCAAAAATCCTTGGTTTTGTTGGGCGTATATTCGGCAGTCAGCGTGGCCGTACTTGCCAACATCGCTCCAATCCCAACGCCACTGATGAGCCTGATTAATACCAAAAACTCGATGGATTGGGCAAAAGCGGTACAAAAAATACTGATACCCATCACAATCGCGCTCAGCAATATCATGTTTTTACGGCCAAATGTATCCGCTTTGGGAGCTAAAAACATCGCTCCGAGGGTCATGCCGACCAACCCCGCACTAAACACAATACCCAAGGCTTCGGGCGTGATTCCCCACGCCTTTACAATGGCTGGCGCCGTGTACGAAATCACCATTACATCCATGCCATCGAGCATATTCATCAACAAACAAATAAAAACTGTGGCATATTGCAGCCGCGTCATTTTGTTGGCATCGATGTGTTCTTTAATATCAAACGTCATTGCGAGAAAAGATAGGTTAAGGGCGGAATGAATTAGTCTAAGATACTATAATTTTGACAAAAAGTCGAAGCTCTTTTTAAGGGATGTATCAGGGGCTGCCACCATGTCTTGCTCTACAATGTAGTGCTCCACACCTATTTCTTGTGCTTTGGCAATGATTGATTTTAAGTCTAGAACCCCGCTTCCTGCATCGGTCATAAACGGGAACAACGCTATCCATTGTGACGCATCGCCACCATCTCCCGAAAACTTCACTTTCTTTGCCATATCCTTGATATGCAACAACTTATAACGATTGGCGTACTTGGTTAAATACGTAATCGGGTCTACTCCTCCAGCTGTTGTCCAGTACAAATCCATTTCAAAAAATACCAAGCTAGGATCGGTTTGTTCCAAAAGCAATTCTACAGGCACTTTTCCTTCCATCTCGACCAACCCGTACCCGTGGTTATGATACGCAAATCTTAGCCCTACTTTTTTAGCCGACTCACCAATCTTGTTAAAATCGTCGGCTAAACGTTTGTACGCATCCAAGTTTTTACGAAGCTCATCGGGAATAGCGGGCAGCCCTACGTATGTAAAACCTAACTCGTGGCCCGCTTCTCCTAACGCATTCATTCGATTTTTGAGCGTATCCAAATCGGTATGAATCGACGGAGTTGTGAGGCCATTCTCTTTCAAAATTTTCTTAACTTCTTTCGCCGTATGGCCGAAATAACCGCTTCCTTTAAAACCTAGCGAAGGAGTCACGGCATTCCAACGTTCATGAGCCGAGGGCGCACTAAATGGAAACGGGCCGTACAATTCCACCTCTTTGTATCCCATTTGGGCCAGCATTTTGAGCGTACCCGCAAAGTCCTTGTCGAGGAGCTTCGGCACAGAAAACAACTGCACGCCCATCTTTTTTAACGCAAACGGTTGGGCATAAGAAGAATCAGGCATAAAAGAAGCCACCGACAAAGCGGCGGTTGACTGTAAAAATTGACGACGATTGAGCATGAGCTTTGGTTTTTTAGACGTATTCCACGAAAAAATTGGATATATCTTTGCAAAAATAGAGGATTTTTCAGAGACATATCACGCAAAATCAATTTGGTTTTAAGCAAAATCAATCTTTTCCATAAAAAAAGGGGCATTTAGCCCCCAAATTAATACCCATTATTTTCTCCTATATTTAGGGCTCAAATTTCGAGCCCACATTATATCGCTCCAAGTTTTACATTGATATCTTCTACTTGTTCTTTCGTTGGGGTACTACCAGCTTGAATCAACTTTCGCGCCGCTAAGTGATCAGCAGGACGATTCAACGAATCGACAGCGACTAATTTTTCCCTATTAAAATAAAAAATTGAGAACTTGTTGGCACCCAAATCTCCACGAAATGCGTACGAATCGTAGTCCGAATTAATGCCTGCCATTTGTAGTTTTAAGTCAAACTGGTTTGTCCAAAACCACGGCACGCTGTCGTAGGCTAGTGGTTTTTGGCAAATGTGGGAAGCGGCAATTTTTGCCTGATCCACGGCATTTTGTACCGATTCCAAACGACATTGTTTCCCCGCAAATCGATTAAAATGACTGGCACAATCGCCTATAGCGTAGACATTGGGCTGTGATGTTTGTTGATATTCATTAACGACGATTCCATTATGACACGTAATTCCTGCGCTTTCCGCTAATTCTTGATTGGGCATTACTCCGATTCCAACAACTACCAAGTCGTATTCGGAAAGTACTTCTCTGGATACCCTAGCTTGTAGAATTACCTCAACGCCCATTTCTTGGTGTTTTTTTAGAAATATATCCGATAACACAGGTGGCAAAACCCGCGCCATCAATCGGTCTTGTACTTCCAAAACAGTCACTTTTTTGCCCGCTTCTGAGGCGCAAGCCGCCACTTCTAACCCAATGAACCCTCCCCCAACGACCGCAACAGTATCGACGGCATCTAAGGCAGGCCGAAGCCGCTGAGCATCCGTCAAATCGCGCAAATAAAAGGCATTGGGTGCTACTTCAGAAGGTAACGTACGGTTGCGAGCCCCCGTGGCTATAATCAATTTATCGTACGAAAACACCCGTCCCGAAACCGCCGTCAATTGTTGAGATTGTGGGTCTAACTCCCTAATTTTCTCTCCCAAAACTAAATCGATTTTCTGCTCAGCATAGTAATTGGCATGACGAAAAACCAGGTTTTCTTCCGTTTGTTTACCGTTTAAAAAGCCTTTCGACAAGGGTGGTTTTTGGTAGGGCAGATGGGCTTCCTCTGCAATCAATTGGATAGTGCCTTCAAAACCCATTTCGCGCAAGGACGTAGCCGCCTGCACACCTCCATGCCCTGCTCCCACAATCACAATCTTGTTCATCATCTTCAATCGTAGTGTTACTGAACCGACGGAATTCGTACGACTAAGCCCTCTAGTTTGTTAGTGGCTCTTACTTGGCAACCCAAGCGGCTATTGGGTAAACGCTCAGCAGTAGCTCCGTCTAGCATTTCATTTTCTTCTTCTTCCATTTCGGGGAGAAGTTCGACAAATGCTTCATCAACATAAATATGGCAGGTGGCGCACATACACGAGCCTCCACATTCAGCGACGATTCCGCTTACTCCATTTTGTACTGCGCCTTCCATAAGGCTGGCTCCTAGTGGCAAATCATACGTTTTTGCCGTCCCGTTGGGTTCGATGTAGGTGATGTGAGGCATAGGGATTGATTCGATTTACGATTGATTCGATTTGCGAAAATCAATTATAGTTAAGTTCAAAAATTATTATCACTTGTTAGTCGGTACCTTTGCTTTTTTTCTTTCGAAGGGTGCGCAACGATGCTACAACCATGGATAGTATTTCATTGGTCTCTCGCATCAAATCGGCTATCCTTTCTCGTGGTACTAAGTTTGATTCAGCTACAAGTTCGAGCCAATAGAGTGTTTCATCTGCTTCTTCTTCAACAATTTTAAGCTTATTTATCATATCTGCCAGCGATTTTGCCCTACAAACAGCTCGATAATTTGCTCCTACTGAAGAGGAGGAACGGATTAGTTGTTTACCATAAATATCTGCACTCCTACTAGAAGGAAGGACGTCTGCTAATCGTCCAATTCGAAGAGCTAGTTTTTGGGTTCTTGCTTTAAATTCGTCAGCATTCATACAATTTAATTAACTTGATTAATAGAAAAGACTACCAAAATAATCGAATTAATCGTAAATCGTATAATCGTTTTAATCTAAAGAAACTGTTTCCCGCCATCCACAACAATGGTTTGTCCTGTGACGAAATCAGAGGCAGACGAGGCTAGATAAAGCGCCGTCCCTACGATGTCATCGGCGGTTGAAGGGCGTTTGATAGCTCCACGTTCGACTCCATATTTCTGGGCATTTTCAATCAAGTTCAAACTGGCATCCGTCAACGTAAAACCTGGCGCAATGGCATTGACGGTGATGTTGAAATCGCCCAATTCCTTCGCCATTGACCTCGTTAATCCAATTACACCTCCTTTTGAGGCAACGTAATGTGACCACATGGGTGAGCCGCTCATCACCGTTGCGGAGGCGATATTAATTATTTTACCTGCTTCAACAGTTGTTGCCTTTTGATGTTGGACAATCATGTGTTTAGCGACAGCTTTGGAGCAAAGCCAAGCCCCTTTCAAGTTGACATTCATTACTACATCCCATTCGGCGACGGTAATTTCGTAAAAAGGCTTGCGTTGAATCGTCGCGTATATGGCCGCATTATTGACCAAAACATCAATTCTGCCCCATTTTTCTACCACCAAACGGGCCATCTGCTCGGTTGAGGCTTCATCGGCCACATCCACTTTTAGCGCAATTCCTCCCTCACCAATCATGGCGACAGTTTCTTCGGCACCTGCTAGATTCAAATCACAAACAGCTACGTTGGCGCCAGCACTCGCAAAACCCAACGCAAATGCGCGGCCTAAACCTCCCGCCCCGCCCGTGATGATGACTACTTTATTTTTCATGAGTTTTAAACTTCTCCGTTGCTAAAACTTAATTCTGTTCGTTCTACTTCTAACATCGACTTCGCCAATCGTTTTCCAAAATCGGTAAGTAACGTCGGGAATACATAGTTTTGTAAAATATCGTGTACCTCAGCCCGCGTTATTCCAAACCAACCTTGAATGATGGTAATCCCCCCCGACGTATACCTCCACAGCTTATCGGCATCTTTCATGACGGCATCATTGAGGGAGCGGGCCTCAACCGTCGTATCGTGCCCGTCGATAATAGCCGTAATCTCCTGAATACGTGCCGATTCTATCCCTAGTTGTGTCAGAATATCGGTGGCTACTTTCACCCCTTCTATTTCGTGTAAGCGTTGAATTTCGGGGTACTTTGCCCCTGGGCCAAATGCCAGCAACAACTTTTCTTGGGGGACTTTCGACCAGCCCGTATCATGCAAAAGAATAGCAGGTAATACGATTTCTGGCATCGCCTCAGGATAAAATTCGAGTAATTGCTTGGCAAAACCCATGGCAACCAACGTATGAATATCGTTTGACCGTACGTTTAAGTGCGGCTTGGCGGCTTGCCACAAGGCCCCGTATTGTCCTAACAAATCACTCATTTCAGTCTGTTTTACCGTGTTGCTCGTTCCTCAAAACTCGCTGCACGATTCGTTAATAATTAAGGTAAATCGTTTTTAATTCGGTGTAAGCTTCCAAGCCGTAACGCCCTTTTTCTCGCCCAACTCCACTCTGTTTTACCCCTCCAAAGGGAACATCTTGGTACGAGCGGTGGATATTATTGACCCAGACCGACCCCGCTTCCAACTCTTCTGCCATGCGCAAGCCCGTCCCTAACTGCTGTGAAAATACGTATGCTGCCAGCCCATAGTCTGACTCATTGGCCAAAGACACTGCTTCTTCGTTAGAACTAACTTTCATTACTCCCATTACGGGGCCAAAGGTTTCTTCGGTCATAATTTTCATTCGATGATCGGTATCAACGATGATGGTTGGCGGGAAAAACCACCCATTTTCAAACGGTTCACCCACTAATCGAGCGCCTCCTGTTTTTACTTTTGCCCCTTTTGAAAGGGCATCAGCGACTTGAATTTCGCTATTTTGGTAAATTTTTTGGTTTACCAAAGGTCCCATATCTACCCCATCGTACGGCAAGCCCACTTTCAGCGCTTTTGCCAATGTAGCGATACGTTCAACGAAGGCATAATAGATAGATTCGTGAACATACGCTCGGTTGACTCGGTAACAAAACTGGCCACTGTTGGCAAAAGCATGTTTGACGATGGCAGGGCAAGCGACTTCCAAATCGGCATCTGCACAGACGATGACGGGCGACTGCCCCCCCAGTTCGAGCGTAATGCGTTTGTTGAGACTCGCCGCCAACGCACCAATTCTTTTTCCCGTTGCGGTTCCTCCCGTAAATGCTATTTTTGACGTAATTGGGTGTTCAATCAGCGCATTACCAATTTCATGGCCATACCCCGTTACTACATTCAATACCCCTTCGGGATAACCCGCTTCTTTAAACAATTCAGCTAATCGAAGCGTCGAAAGAGGGGTATCTTCCGAAGGCTTGGCTACTACGGTGCAGCCTACAGGAAGTGCCGCCCCAATCTTCATACAAAGTAAGGTAATGGGGTAGTTGAATGGCGTAATCGCGACGACAACCCCAATGGGTTCGCGTACCACCAATGCTTTTTCTCCTTCGAGGTTGTGTAAAGGTATTTCTCCTTTCAGGCGTAAAGCTTCTTCGGCATAAAAATCCAGCAAATCGGCACTACGGCTAATTTCATGAATACAGCCTGCAATAGGCCTTCCTAGTTCACTAGCAAGTATTCCTCCCAGCTCTTCTGAATGGGTACGCATCAACTGCGCTACCGCATGTTGGGCTTTGACTCGTTGTGCCGTCGGAACTTTTTTCCACTTACGAAATGCTATTTGCGCACTTTCTAACGCCTTATTCACGTCCGTAATAGTCCCTCGCGCACATGTCCCCACGACTTCGGCAGTACAAGGGTTAAGAACCTCTATGTACTGCCCGCTGTCTGGAAGTTGATAATTATTGTTGATGAAGTGATTCATTCCTACCTACTCAAATTAGCTCACATAATAACATTCTACGCGTCTCTTTTAAATCAGCATGGGCCATTTCTACCGATTCTGGTAAATCGAGCAGCGGGATAATATCACGTTCGAGTCGATTTGCGTACTGCGATGGCGTTAATTTAAACCAATCTGCCGCCACACTTACTCCCACTACGTGAAACCTCCACAACTTATCTGCATCTCGCACGATTTTATCTTCGAGTGATTTGGCAAAACTACGTGTATCGTGACCGTCGATGATTTCACCCACTTTTTTGATAAAAGTCTCGTCATACCCCAACCCCTTCAACACGCCCTCCGATAAACGAACCCCTTCCGACTCATGCAAGTAGCGAACGTCGCTTTGCATAAAGTTTTCGGACTGAAAGCCCTTTTTAAAAATATCATCTTCGTCGATGGAGTACCAACCAATATCGTGGAGAATGATACCTGCTGCCACCAAATCTGCATCCGCATCGGGATACGACTCCAACAATCGGAGCGCGTAATCGAACGAGAGAGGAATATGAACGTCGTTTTTACGCACTCGCATATACGTCTCGGCCGCTTTAAAGATGGCTCCCCAGCCCCCATGGGAGGCGTTGAGCTTTTCTAGCTGTATTTTTTGCATACAATTTTAATCATAAAGTTTCTCCCATTGGGAGTAAGGGCTTTTAGGCTGCCTCCAAAATCAAAACTTCCCCACTTGAGCCATTTACCTGAATCAAATCTCCCGTTTTGATGGCAGTACTTGCAGAACCCGTTCCCGTCACTGCTGGCAAACCATACTCGCGGCAAACAATCGCAGCGTGCGACATCATGCCCCCAATATCGGTCACAGTGGCTTTGATTTTACCAAACACAGGTGCCCAACTCGGCGCTGTTACGCGGGTCACAAGAATCTCACCCTCCACGAGTTGATTTAAGTCATCCGCCGAATTTATCACTCGCGCTCTACCTTCCACCACTCCAGGTGAGGCCGCCATGCCTTTGAGTGCATTAGAATCATCGCTGCCACCTAGCCAACTTTGCACGCTTTCGGTAGTAATTCCCCACAGCATAATCGTAAATGGTTCGGTAATAACCGCTGGTGGTTCGTTGTAGGCTGGTTTTGGGGGCGCCGTAGCCAAAGCGGCTAAGATACCCTTACGTCGTTCGATTTCTTGGGGTAAATAATCAGGGCCAATAAACGGCACTCCTACTGCCCACGCATTGCCATAGTCAAAGATAATCTGCCAGATTTCTTCGCGGCGGAAATAGAAAATATCCTCCACATCGCTCCAAAAACCTGCTTGCTGGAATACAGCGCTCAATTCGCGCATTTTACGCCAAAATACCCCTAATGACCAGTGTTCAATGTAAAAATTATGGTTTTCTACGTAAGGAAACACCATGCGGGCCAATCCTAGTTTACCATCGAAAGCCGCTATGGCTTCTTCCGTTGGCAATAAATCACGGTATTCTTCAATGATACGCTCTCTTTCGGCCGCAATAGCCTCAGTGGGGCGATCAATGTTTTCACCGTTAAGTAAGCGTTCAGTATATGTTTTTAAGTAACCAAAAGGAATATCCAAGTGATCTCTCCAGTACTTATCGGATGAATACATTCCGTTGCCCGACGTAAAATTGAACCACGGATTTTTGGCTGCTTCCCATGCCGCCAACCATGTTTGTCCGTTTTCTGAGGTTGCCAATGCGGCAAGTGCTTCATTTACCTCATTTTCTAAGACAACCGAGGTAAGGTTCAGTTCCACTGCCAATTTCGCCAATTTACGAATCTCTTCATCGGGGCGAAATAGATCCACCTCAATCCCTTGCACCATTTTCGCCACTGCCAAATCTGGAATATGGGGGAAAGACTCTTTACAAAAACCAAAAAAATCTAAGTAGGCTGCATACCCCAAATTCAGAAATTCAAAGTGATACATACATACTTCATAACAAAGCTCAATCAAGCGGTTGTAGTTCTGGGAAAGCTGTAAACTTGGGTCAGTCCCTACGCCTCCTTTCACATCTTCGATAGAAATCACGTCTGGTAAAGCCTCAAACTGAAGCGCTTCCATGTCTCTAATCACCCGCTGAACTTTCTGATGCCAGTTGTCAAGCAAGTCGTTCCAGTTCATAAAATAGTGACCTGCACGCTCTAAAAATTGCGGTACGCGCTCACCAATCAACTCAGGTGACACTCCCACAGGGCTCATGTAGCAATAGCCATTATGAATCTTAAAATCGACCCCATTGGCAGGCGGAATCAACCACTGACGAGTGTTATATGCCCCTAAACAACGAACAAAAAACTCTACCGTAATCGCGTCAAAAGGTTTAAACACGTTGGGCCAGTGCTGTGAGTCACAAAAGAAAAACTTGGCTTCTTCACGTTCTTTCAGATTGTCGTGAAACAGCATATAATAGGGATACAACTCTTTCCAGCCTTCCGAACCCGCTGGTGCTTTATCGTCGTAGGGACTAATGAACTTGGTAGCTGACATTGGTTTGTTTGATTAAAGTGGTTTAAGAATGAGATTGTACTTATTACTGTTAGCTAAGTTTCTTTAACTATTACCCGCAGATTGACGCCGATTGAAAATCGCAGATGACGCAGATTAATGACACTATAAAGCCCTTTTTCTGCGAAAATCAGCGTTTATAATTCTGCGGCTTTCTGCGGGCAAAAAATAAAGCTATTTACTTAACATTGTACTTATTGTTAAAAAAAGAGGAAGGTTCGTTTATTTTTTGCTTGCCAATGGGTTAATTAGGCTTCCTACTAAGCCTTCCATGCCCATTTTGAAAGCAGGAGCAGTGGCCGTTTTCTTCTGTGACCAAACCGTTTCAGGCCGACTTTGAAGCAAGGTAAAATTCTGTCCATCGGGCAAATCTGCATCAATGGCCCATTCAATATCCTGAGGACATTTGTAGTGTTTTTCAATGATTTTAGCCATCCGACACACTTCTTTCACCTCCAATTCGGTCAAAGAAGGCTGCATAGCGCGGTCGTTGGGCACTTCTCGCGTCAATACTCGGCGACTCACTTTATCTGGTACGTGCTCAATGTGCTTGTTTTGAATCGTTGCTTTCACAATGTGCATCATCACTTTGTCCACCAAATAGTTATCAGGTGTCACTTCTCCAGACACCACAGCCTCACCCAATCCCCATGCGGCGTCAATCGCAATGGTCGAACGGTCACCGTTGGTAGGATTTAGCGTCATGGCCACCCCTGCGGTACGAGCATTCACCATCTTTTGGACAACAACGCTCATCAATACTTCGTTTTCAACGATTTTTTGGTCGCGACGGTAGTTAATTGCACGGGAAGTAAACAAACTTGCCCAGCATTTTCGTACGTATTCGAGCACCGCCTCCTCGCCCACTACCCACAAGTATGTATCTTGCTGGCCCGCAAAACTGGCATCTGGGAGATCCTCTGCCGTAGCACTTGAGCGCACAGCCACAGGCAAATCATTATCAGCCTTACACAGCTCACACAGCGCCTGGTACGACTTTTTGATACTCTCTTGTACGTCGGTAGGCATCTCCGACGCTACAATAAGTTGCCGAATTTTTTCAGATACGGCATCGAGTTCGGCCACGTTATCAAAAGAGATAGAAGCTACTTTTTGAAAAATAGTTTCTCCGTGGCCGCTATCGCGCAAAAACGCTTCATAAGCGTGGGTTGTCACGCAAAAGCCAACGGGTACGGGCAAATTAGCGTTTGTCATACTCGCTAAACTCGCCCCTTTACCTCCCAACAAAGCATAGTCGTCAGGAGTTGTTTCCTTGAAGAAAAGGGTATGTTTCATGTACTTGCGATTGTCAATTGAATTACCATTCTACTTCCAGCGCAACGGGCGCGCGAAACGAAGTATTAGCAGCAAATTCGAATGTCTGATTGGGTTTGAGTTGTAATTGTGGGAAACGTTTTGTCAATTCTTCCAGCACAATTTTAAATTCTAGTTTGGCTAAAGGAGCTCCTAAACAATAATGAATACCACTACCAAACGACAAGTGCTCTTTGGCATTAGTACGTTCTATATCAAGCTCTTCTCCATTTGGAAAAACACTTTCGTCGCGGTTTCCAGAGCCCATAATGAGCAAAAGGTTGGCTCCCTTCGGAAAAGTAACACCTCCAACGGTGGCTTCTTCTGCCGCCCGACGACGCCACGTTATGACCGACGGGTTAAAGCGTAATATCTCTTCGATGGCTCCAGGAATCAACGCTGGATTCGCACAAAGTTTTTCCCAGTTATGTCGGTACTTCAGCAACTCCCGAATCCCATTTCCCATCAATGAGGTGGTGGTTTCGTGACCTGCAAAAAGCTGATTGTAGCACATGGCTGCAATCTCTTGATCGTTTATTTCGTAGCCTTCTTGCTGCAAACGCACCAAATCACTCGGAAAATCATCACCCAACTGTTCCTTTCGGCGAGTCACCATATCTTTACAATATTGCCAGTATTTGACAACTTGATGGGCGTGAAAAAGCTGTTCTTCTTCGGTAGTTTCGCTGAAGGTCAACATCATTCGGCTTATCGCCCACGCTTTCACTTGCGCTACCTCCTCTTTGGGTACGCCCAAGAGCATAAAAATGACGAAAGCTGGTAAATCATAGACTAATTCTTTGACCAACTCTGCATGATTGTTTTTTTCAAACTTCTCAATCATTTCGATGGCCAACGCCCTAATATCAGGCTCCAACTTTCGAAGGCGCTTGGGAGTAAATGCCATCGTAACAATACGACGAATACGCGTGTGATCTGGCGGAATACGCCCCGACAAGCCTGACAACCCTACAATCCCCCCTTCAACCATTACCTTTCGTACTGAGTCAGGGACGGGTTTGGGAGGCGTTTGGGCATTTTCGGACGTAAATACTTGCCAATTTCCAAAGATTTCTTTGATGTCGGAGTAGCGCGTCACGACCCAGTAGCCCAGTTCTTCACTAAAGAAGATAGGTTCTTCTTCACGAGCTTTTTTGTACACGGGGAAGGGGTCGGTCAAATCGAAAGGTTTAAATTCTTTCGATAACTTCGAATGATAGGGACACGCTGATATATCCATGATAGTAATTAGCGAGTTTGCGATTAAGGGATGCTTTTTCTTGAATGATGAAACGAAGGTAAGGAGCGATTCTTTGGTTTTTCTTTGGTTTTTATTGAAGTATTTCAATTAATTTTTGAAACATTCAAATAAAGGCTTCTCATCGCTTCAGAAGGCATTCCCATGTTAAATTTTTTCAAAGCTTCACAATACACCCGATACTGTCGATGTATCGCATCAATGCGTTTTACAGCGGCCAACGCCTTGAGTTTTTCTTGGTGCGCCATTTCTAGGCATGGATCTTCGGCCAATGCCTTATCGGCATATTTTATGGCTTCATTTGGGTTTCCAAATTGGCGGTGTACCGAGGCGAGACTATACAGAAGCTTATGATACATCTCTCTATACCAAAATCGCCGACTCCAACACCAATCATTGTCATTATTTTCAACGTATTTGACAGGAATATCACTAAACAAATCTCCTTGATAAAGTCGTTCTGCCGATTCAAAACAAATCAGTCCCTGTTCTAAGTTATTGACTTTTAATTCTTGTGTTCCTTTAAAACACAATTCTTCGAACATAGGCAGGTCAATCCAACTATCGTATGGGAGCGCTAAATAATAATGGCTGTGCTGGTACAAAATGAAAGGCGACTCTTTTTGATTTGTCTCATTGCCACTCAAAGCGACCCGTAAATACCGAATGCAGTGATACAGACGATTGAGGGTTTGAGCGGTATCGGCTTCATCTTTCCAAAGCAAGTCCGCTAATTCTTCGAGGGTAGCCCCTCTTTCTCCCTTTAATAATAGATAGGCAAAGATTGCTTTTAATTTTTTGGTCGCTCCTCCTTTCGAGGACCAGTCGATAAGCTCCCCGTTTTCACGATAGACTTTTAATTCACCCAGACACCTCACCTTCCAGCGTCCTTCGTCCGTTTTTGCATTAAAAGTGCTGAATGGGTTTTGTACCGCATACCCGTTTTTATCCCCCTCGGTTTCGCTCGCTATGCCTTTGGGTAAGCTCACTTCTGACTCATTGTTGGGAAATATACGACTATACCAAGACTCAAACTGTGATTTGGGAGTAATCCGACGAAGGGTAAGGGCAGGCAAACAATACGGATTAGGCTGCTGGTTTCCTTGCGCCACCAAATACGGATGCGCATAAAGGCCTAACAACAAATGTTCGTCGAGCAACAGGCTTCGATTGTATAAACAATAAATAGTCAATGGTTGACGACCAACCAACTGCTGTAAATACACCAATATATCTCGTAAATATACCGAACCCGATGGGGTACGAATCGCCCACGACATTTCTAAGAAAAGCAACAATGGTAAACTTGTCTCTCGCCAATGCGCCTCCAGCGCCTCCACCACTTGCTTAGCACGAACTACTTGTTCGCGGAGGTTTATCTCCGAAGAAGCAATAATTTCGCCCTTTTCAAGCTCTATTTGGTGAATTTTAAACCCTTCTCGCACCGACGAGATGGGTCGTTCGTCGCACACATACGCCCAACTAGCACCTGTCTGGAGGAGTGTATGAAGATTTTGATGCAGTTCTTCTAACGAATCAAAAAACAAGCCAATGAAATTCCCGTTCACGCCTAAACACACTTTTTGGTTGAAACAACATCAACCAAAGTTAGTGAGTTAAGTGAATCTAACCCTTTCTTAATTTTATTTTTTCTTGCTAAAATTAAATAGATACCCTCCTCATCGTTTGAATCAGTATAAATACGAGGCTTTATTAGTAGCTCCTGTGTACTTTTTTTGGAGGCGTTCTAGCACCTTCAAATCGAGTATTTTTTTCTAAAAATTGTTGGTTGCAAACGGACGGTCGTACACTGCCTCGTAGAGTTCTTGTACTTCCCGCATCGTAAAAGTCTCGGGGAGTAAATTAAATCCAATCAGCTTTTGATCAAGATTTTGCCGAAGGGCTTCCAATGCAAAAGTTAGAATTTCGTTGTGGTCATGCATCATTTAGGGCACGTCCTTGATGTTCACCCACTCCAGCGAGGCATCAAGTTCTCCAATTTAAGGATTAACTTTTCCAATTTCTACCAACGCATAAAATCCAATACAAACAAAACGGCTCGTCATCCATTCGGCATCCTCTACATTGTATCGCTTAGTAAGTTCGGCAATTAGGGATGCTCGGTTTTTACTTTGAGCAATTCGATGCTCACTTCCAAATACATGGCCCCGATTATTCGCCCGACGGCAAGTACATCTACTTCAACTTCTACCGTACGGGACACATGCAAATTTGGAGAATGTGGGCAGATGGTTCTCAACCCGAGCAGCTTACGTTTGACGACAACTCCAATTGGTTCCCGCATCCATCGCCTGATAATCAATGGGTTGTTTACATTGCGTACACCTCCGACGAAAAACAAGCGTACCTCTTTGGTAAGAATGTCAAACTACGGCTCATGAATCTAAAGACCAAAGAAATCAAGGACATAACTCCTGTTTTCTACGGCGGACAAGGTACCATCAATGTCCTGTCATGGAGCCCCGACAGTAGAAAAGTGGCCTTTGTGAGTTATGCTGTTAAGTAGTTTGGAATCATTAATAAACACCTACTATGTGGTAAGCAAAACCCTCAATCATATCCATCAATGAAAAACGATAACGCATCTCGAAGAAAGTTTTTACAACAAATTGGAGCGACTAGTCTGGTAGCGGCCTCCTCTCCCTTTGCATCATTGGCTGCACAACAAAAAGCAGAGGAACGTATATTGCAATACGAACGGTCTTTTAGTGCCAATGACAAAGTCAGAATTGGTGTAATTGGTTACGGCGTACAAGGGCATTTTGATTTGAATACGGCTCTCAAAGTACCAGGCGTAGAACTAGCAGGTATTTGTGACTTATACCCTGGTCGCCTCGAAAATGCCAAAGAGCAATACGGAAAAGATCTATTTACAACGAGAAATTATAAAGATATTTTAGCAAAACCCGACATTGATGCCGTATTGATTTGCACCCATGACGTATGGCACGCCCGCATTACATTGGATGCCTTGGCCGCGGGCAAACACGTATACTGCGAAAAACCAATGGTGTATAAAATAAGCGAAGGGTATCCCGTTATGGCTGCGGCAAAAAAGTCAGGAAAAGTACTACAAGTTGGTAGCCAACGCGTGAGTAGTATTGGGTATGCGAAAGCAAAAGAGTTGTTGGCGGCGGGTGAAATTGGTAAACTCAACATGGTCAATGCCGTTTATGACCGCCAAAGTTCCATCGGTGCATGGGAATACACTATTCCTAAAGATGCCGATGCCATGACAACTGATTGGGAAAAGTTTATCTCAATAACGGGTCAAAAAATGCCTTACGATGGCAAAAAATTCTTCTGGTGGCGCGCTTTCAAAGAAGTAGGAACGGGGGTCGCGGGCGACTTGTTTATTCATTTACTCAGCGGCACCCACCTCATTACTAAATCCAAAGGCCCAGAGAGTATTTACAGCACAGGACAGTTTAGTTATTGGAACGATGGCCGCAATATGCCCGATGTCATGTCGGGAGTGATGCAGTACCCCGACAGCCCCGAACATCCTGCCTTTCTGCTCACCTTGCAAGTCAATTTCATTAGTGGAACAGGCGGCCAGGAGGTCATTCAATTGGTCGGTTCGGAAGGCGTAATTCAAGTACAAGGAAACAACATCACAGTTAAGCATAGTCTCATGCCCGAAGCTCCAGGCTTTGGTGGCTACGATTCGCTTTTTACTTTTTCGAAAAGTATGCAAGATGAAATGCAGAAAGACTACGACGCCAAATGGACACCCGAGCAACGTAAACGCAAAACTAAAGAGGACATCATTTTCAAGGCACCATCGGGCTACAGTGACCACCTCGACCATTTTACCAATTTCTTTGACGCTATCCGCACAGGCAAACCCGTCGTTGAAGATGCGGAGTTTGGTTTCAGAGCTGCCGTACCTGCTTTAGCTTGCAACGAAAGCTTTTTTACCAAGAAGATTGTCAAGTGGGACCCAGTGGCAATGAAGTTGAAGTAAATGCCTAATAGCCACACGGATGACACAAGAATAAGATAGAGTTGTTTCATCCGTGTGGCTTATTTTAAGGTTAGCATAAGTTATGATGCAACAGTAAATTTCTACTTCAGGCAAAGGAGTAAAAACGCCAGTAATAGTTGGTTTATGATGTATTAACATCGCCCGTACAAAGCCTCAAATATCATTTACTTTTTCCCCAGCTTGCTTCACCTTTAGCACTTTTTTGGTCACTTTCAAGTCTTTGAAATAGCCAACGGTCGCTATATCTAACCACAAGGCAATGGCCCCACTCTTAGTTTTTCCCAACATTTTGTCCACGATAAAAGTGGAGTACTTAGCGTTGTTGACAAATAACTCCGCAGTTTCACCATTTACTTCTATTTTCACCGTAATCCACTCACGCAAAGCCACGGGAGCAGCCCCTTCGTATTTACCAGGTGCATCTTTACGAAGTTTGTCAAATTTATGGTTGGGATAAGCATAGTACTGGACTGTACGGTTTCTAGCCAACTGGTCACTAGCTCTACCTGCCTTGGGTCGCAGATAAATTGACTCAAAAGCCTTATCGCTTTCGTCAATTCTGAAAGCTATACCAATAAATCCTGCCGCCGCTGCAAACGGCGAAGGGTTCTGAATATCAGCGTACATTTTTACTTCGATACTCCCGTTATCAAAATCAACATCGGTCAGTTTGGCATAAGTAGGTTCGTCAACTGTTGAACCTAAATTTTTGACATCAAAAGGCAAAGCCTTCAAATCCCGCTCAATTTTCAACACTTTTTTACCTTGAAACTCAATAACAGAACCCGTTACGTTGTGTAATTCAAAGGTTTGTTTGCCAAAAGTCAGTTGCTGGGCGGATATGCCTCTTGAGGCAACCAGAAATAGGAAGAAAAGTATCTTTTTCATGATGATTATGTAGTTGATTTTTGGCAACATTTTTCATTAATCAACTGATTATGAGGGAGAAAAAATAGCTTAAATTGACAATTTCGCTTCGTTGACCGTCACCGTTTTGCCCAAGGCACCAAGTTCATGTAAGTCGCCAAAGACTTCAATCCGAATCGACTGCTCTAGCCCACCTATCCGTACAGGTTCAAAGCCATTGTCGCGAATCAGTTGCTCTACCGCCTCGTTTATTCTAATATCGTCGGTGGCATAAAATAATACCGCAGCATCGGGTTGTTGATTGGCCGCATTGGCTAAAGAAGCAGCGCCCAAAGTTCCTAATGCTTTGGCGAGTTTGGCATCTTTCGGTAAAATTGATGCATTGATTTGGCCCGCGGACTCATGTTCGCCAATAATTTTATCAAAACCACCTTGCGCATTGGGAGCAATAGGATTGGACGGGTCAATGATGATTTTACCTTGTAAAAGACCTTCGTATTGATAAAAAACCTCCTTGATGGCCGCAAACCAAACGGCCACTACCACAATGTCCGCCTCTCTGATGGCATCACCAATGGTAGCAGGTTTGGCCAAATCGCCTAATTGCAAAGCAAGGGAGTTGGCTTTTGCTATATTGCGGTCAGCTACTATGACTGCGCGGTTGTTTTTCGTCAAGTTTTTTGCCACGACTTGACCTATGTTGCCAAGCCCAATAATGGCGATTTTAGAAGTGTTTGGAGTTTGCATCGTCGTATTTTTTTAGGATGAATTGACAATGCAAAGGTACTGTGAAGGAAAGCTTCCTACCCTTAACCTATCTTAGGAAATACCCTTAACCTAGTTTAAGGGTAAATAACTTTCAACTTATTCGTTTAATCAACGATTCGTCACGTAACCAATTAGGTAAAGTGCTGGGAGTTACTTCACGAATAAACGTAGTTGAAACATCCACAAATCGAAGTGTTTGGAACAACTTTAGATTTTCCTTTAACAGAAAAAAGGTCTGTTCATACATTTCAGTAATAATTTCGGGTTTTACCAAATGTCCCCCTTTTTTATGCCTAATCTCCGCTCTAGTTAGGCAAAAATTTATGTTATCGGTAAAAAACAGAATAAGATGGACGCTATTAGTTGGGTTAAATCCAACTATTGATTTGAGGTAATCGTAATGAGAAGGAAAGCCTAAATTAAGTTCTAGCGCAACATCATTGTCAGCAAAAAGGTATTCTTTGATTTGTTGATTGCTCTTCAGTGTGGCAAGGTGTCGATAATCGGCAAAGCCTTCTTTTCGGTATTGATAAGCTGCTAAATCTTGGTCAATAATAGGGACATTTTCAGGAATAAACCGATACCCGCTCGTACTTTTACCAATTCCTGGCGGTCCTGCAATGATGTAGATATTCATTGGATAACTTCAATGGTTCCATCTTTTTCTTCCATCACCATTATACCATCCTTATAATACACCAACGGTTGATTGATAGAAAAAAGGTATTCACGTATCTCTTTCTCACCTTCCTCTTGCCAACGCTTCAATTCTTCTGCCGACATCTCAGCAGGACGTTTGGTCATTTTTCCAGTACGATAGTTGATTTCTGAAGCCATAAAACAGTTTTTTCAACAAAAATAAAACAATCCGCCTATTTCTTACTCAAATCCTTTCTAATCTTGCTCAAGAACTCAGGCGTAATCCCCAAGTAGGAAGCAATTTGGGTATTGGGAATACGGTTTGAAAGACGAGGATACTGTTCCAAAAAACTAAGATAACGCTCCTGAGCCGTGGAGCTGAAGGTTTGCAAAACTCTGTTTTGTATCTCAACAAACTTGTTTTCAATGATTACTTTAAAAATACGATCAAGTTTGGGAATGTTGATGTATAAAAAGTAAAGGTCTTGCTGCTCAATCTGAATAATCTCCGAAGGCTCAATGGCCTCAATAAACAAATGACTTGGTTTTTGAGAATGAAAGCTGCCTATATCGGCAATCCAATCTCTTTCCGCCGCAAATTGAATGTTGTGTTCATAGCCTTTGTCGTCCATACCGTACATCTTGAAACACCCCTCTACCACAAACGTATAATGCTTACAGACAAAGCCTTCTTGCAAAATCATCTGGCGTCGTTTTATTTTTTTGGTCATAATCCGCGACTCCAACAATTTTTTCTCCTCCTCGTTTAGAGGTATGTATTGTTGAAAATGGTCAACTAATGCCTGCATGAAACGCTTGTTTTTAACCAAAAGTAGGAAAAATCGTCGGTTCGACAATCTTTCCTACCTACTCAACCCCCTCCTACTGCCCAATCAACTGCTTCACCTCTGAAACCGACAAGATATACGCCAATTGGGCCGCATATACATCGGCTTCCGCTTTAGCAATGAGCGCTTTGGTTGTCAGCAAATCCGTTTTGAGGTTCATCCCTACCGCTTGTTTGTCTTCTTGAAGTTTCAATTCTTCGCGACGGTAATTCAACGCTTTTTCGGCTACCCCAATCAACGATTTACTTTGAACCGTTCTTCGGTACGCTTTTTCCAAGTCGTAGGTCAATTGCTGCTGGGTATTTAGAATGTTTTCTTGGGCCTGTTTTAACTGAAATGAACGTTGTTTTGCCACCTGTTTATTGGTATATAAATCCTGCAAATTCCATTTCAGGTTCAGCCCAACAAACGGGTTGTTCATGGGGCTAATTGGATTACCACTTTGGAAAACATACCCAGCCACCAAACCTACATCAGGACGGTCGCTTAGTTTGGCCGCTTTGATGCCCAATTCGGCTTTGTTTTTGGTCAATTGAGCCATTTGAAGGTCAGGATTTGACGACACCTCCCCCGCCAATGTTGCATACGCAGGTAATTCAGGGAGAACAGGCACTTGGCTTTCCACTTCAAAATTGTCATCGTTGATTCCCGTAAACTTGGCCAAATCTGATTTGTAGTTTTGGATTTGGTAGGAAAGTTTAAGCATATTTTGCTCTTCGTCGGCAATGCTTGCCAACAATCCCGCACGGTTCACCCCAATCGTTTTTCCAGCTTCTAAGGCGTTCGTGACATCCTCCAATTTTGCCTTGGCCAACTCTAATTTTGCTTGTGCCTCCGCCAATTGTTTTTGATTAATAAGAATCCCAAAATACAACTGCTCGATGCCATGTTTGATTTGGAGCGTTATTTTTTGTTTTTCTTTTTCGGTCAAATTCACCTCCAACTTACTAGCTTCTACTCCTGTTTTGATTTTAGCTTGTTGCGAAAGAGGCTGGTAGGCCGTGACCCCTGCGTTGTACATGTTGTTTTTGCCAACAGTAAACGTTTTATCGACATTCGGCAAGGGCACTTGGTTAGTCGCACTCAACGGAATCACGCCGATGGTTCCTGTGGGAATGGTGATTTCGGCCAAATTAAAATTATACTGGTAAGAGCCATTGACGTTGACCACAGGCAAACGCTTGATTTCGTCCTCTTTGATTTTGGCTTGACGTTCTTCAATTTGAAGTTGTTTGATGGCCAAAACATGGTTGTTTTTAAGTGCAATGTCGGTAAGCTGGCCCAACGAATAAGTCGTCGATTGGGCCATGGCTGCTCCCGCGAAAAGCGCCAAAAGCACAACGGGAATGGTTTTATTGAAAGTTTTCATGCGCATTTCATTTCGATTTTAATTCTTCTCTTTGATCCAACCAATGTACAGAATAGGGACTGTCAAAAGCGCCATAATCATGCTCCAAACCACACCAAAGGCCAATACACTCGCCAACGGCGCCCACATCGGAGATTTAGAAATAATCATGGGCAACACCCCAATCGCTGCCGCCATGGCCGTTAGGAAAATAGGGCGCAAACGTCGCTTGCCACTTTCGATGGCCGCCGTTCGGATGTCCATGCCGTGCTTGCGAAGCTCATTGGTATGATCCACCAAAATAATGGCGTTCCGTACCACAATTCCCGAAAGAGCAATCAACCCAACAAAGGCCGTGAAGCTGAAGTTATTTCCAGTTACGTAAAGACCTACAATCGCCCCAAACAAGCTCAATGGAATCGTCAACATCACAATGGTGGTTTCCTTGAGGTTTTTGAATTGGAACAACAAAATGAAAAATATAGCCACCAGACTCACCATCAGGGCGGTCACCATTTGGCTCAAGGTTTCGACTTTGTTGCCTTGCTCGCCTCCATACTCAATATGGTAGCCGTTGGGTAACGTTATTTTTGCGATTTCGGGTTGTACTTGTTTCAGCAATTCGGCGGGCAATACATTTTCCATTACTTCCGACTGAATGGTGAGGGTACGCACGCCATTTCGGTGCATAATTTTGCCCGTTTGCCACTGCGGAACAATATCGGCGATTTGACGGAGCGGCACGTTTACGCCCGTAATTGGCGATTTTAAATAGACTTTTTGGAGGTCGTCGGTGTTTTGCCGTTTGATGTCGTCCAATCGAAACACAATGCTTACGGGGTTATTGCCTTCGTACATGGTCGAAATGGCCGCCCCACTAAAACCCGTATAAACCGTTTGGGAAACGCTGGTAGTGGTAAACCCTAGCCGACTTGCTTCGGGCTTTAGGTTAATGCCAATTCCGTAATAATCTTCCGCAAAATCTTTTCGTACATAGTTGCTTCCTTTGGCTTGCTTGAGAATGGCCTCAATCTGCCCCCCAATTTCTTTCAATCGGCTCATGTCATCCCCTACGATACGCACCTCCACGGGCGCTTTTAAGGGCGAGCCTTGCTGCATCAATTTGACGAAAGTCGTTCCTTCGGGAATCGCAGTATCGACTTTTTGGCGCAACTCTTCTGTCAATTCTTCCGCCGTTTTATCGGTGGTTGTGTTGACCAAAATTTGGGCATAGTTGGTTGTCGGAAACTCAGGGGAGAAATTATAGTAAAACCGTGGAGCCGCTGTTCCCGTAAACGTGGCGTACGTGGTCACTCGTTTGTCGTTTTTAATCAACGCCTCTGCCTTCAAAATGGCCCGATTGGTTTTATCGAGCTTGGTTCCCGTCGGCATCCAAAGTTCGATGACAAATTGATTTCGTTCAGCGGCAGGGAAAAACAATTGACGAACCCCTTTGGCAAACAAAAGTCCCGCTAGCGCAATTGACAAGAAACTCGCGGCAATCGTTGTTTTGGGGAATTTTACGCACACATCCAACAACCGATTGTACCCATCTTGCATGTAGTCCAACAACGATTTGCGTTTAGCAGGCGCATTTTCTTCGTGCTGGTGTAAGCCTTTTTTGATAAAAACATAGCACAATAAGGGTGTCAACAACATAGCTACCACAAACGACGACAATAAGGCGATGGCAACCGTAATGGGCAAGGCAAAGATGAACTCACCGATGCTTCCATTGAGTAAAACCATGGGCATAAAGGAGGCGATAATTGTCACGGTAGCTACCAAAACAGGCACCACCAAATCGTTGGCACTTCGCCACGCTGCTGTCCAGCGGTCGATGCCTTCGTCAAGCAATTCGACGTAATTATCGGCAATGACGATGGCATCGTCCACCACCATTCCGAGCACCAAAATCAACGCCGCCAGCGACACTTGATGAAGTTCAATCCCAAGGGCGTGCATGAGTGCAAACGTTACCGCGACAGTCACAGGGATGGCGGTAGCAGCCACGGCCGCAATGCGAAATGGCAACAACAAAATCACCACGATAATCACCGAAACAATGGCTAAGAAAAACTCTTTGATGAAGTGAGAGATATTTTCCTGTACCAAATGCGGCTGGTTAACGATGGTCGTTATCGTAACATTTGTAGGAATGACTTGTTTGGCAAGTTCAATTTTTTGATCAATGGCTTCGCCAAACTTCACGATGTTGTTTCCCTCTTGCATCTGAACGGTCAACAAAATCGCCTGTTTGCCGTTGACGGTGATGAGGCTTTGCGGCTCGGCGTAGTCGCGTTTAAGCGTCGCCACATCACCCAGTTTTACCAGCGAACCCGATTGCGACGTTCCTAAAATTTGATTGGCAAGGTCGTTTTCGGTCGTAAAATACCCATTCGTATATAAAGGAGTTTTACTGTTGTCCGTTTTGATGTCACCCGTTGGGTTAATGGCATTTTGCGATTGCAGTACCTTCACTACTTGCTGCAAACTCACGCCGTACTGCGACATTTTTTCAGAGCTAGACGAGACAACAATCTCTTCTTTTTGTTCGCCAATGCGCTTCACTTTTGACGTGGCAGGAATCGCGCGGAGGTAATCTTCCAATTTTTGAGCGTATTCCTTTAACTCCGTTGGACTGGCGGTTGGGCTTTCCAAGGCAATTACCATGGCTTCGGTATCGCCAAAGTCAGAGTTGACCAACGGACCTCGAACGCCTTCAGGAAGGTCGAGTTGCTTGGCTACCAACAACTGATTGCGCAATTTGCCCCAGAAAATATCAGGTTGTTTTACCCGTTCTGTTAATTCTACGTTGATAACCACCACGCCGTCTTTGGTAGTAGAGTACGTTTTGGCTTTGTTAACTTCCTCGTATTGAAACAAATACTGTTCGAGTTTCTTGGTCACTTGATCTTCCACTTGGGCAGAATTAGCCCCTGGAAAATAGGCAACGACCAAGCCTGAACGAATGGTGATTTTGGGGTCTTCGCGGCGGGGCATGTTCAACAATGACTGGATCCCGACGGCAAACAACATCAGCAAAACCGACAATGTTATTTGCTTGTATTTTAATGATGCTTGAATGATATTCATGGCTGTCTATTGGTTGATTGAAACCACGGTTCCGTCCGTAATTTTTGTTTGTCCTGCTACCACCACACGCTCACCTGCTTGCACACCTTTGGTGATTTCAATTTTGTTTTCTATCATTTTACCGATGCCTACCTCGCGCTTAAACGCCTTGTTTTGCGCTTTATCCACGACATAAACGTACGTTTGGTTGTTCAAATCATGGATGATACATTCGGCAGGAAGTAGTAACGCCTGCGAACTGGCATCAACCTTTATTTTTGCCTCGGCAATCATCCCAGGGCGAATTTGGGAGGCAGGATTGGCCACTTCAATCTTGATGGTAAAAGCACGGGTTGTGGCATCGGCGGCAGAACCAACCTCAATCACCCGCCCCATAAATGTCTTTTCTAGCGCCGAAACGGTGATTTCAGCACGTTGACCAATTTTAATATAATGAAGTTCACCCTCTGGGATATACGCCAACACCTTCACTTTACTAATGTCCGATACGACAAAGGCAGGAATGCCGACACCCACGATTTCGCCCGCTTCGGTGAGTTTTTTCAACATCACCCCCCCAATCGGTGAATACAACTTAGTGTCGCTTTCGTTTTTGGCGTGAAGTTGTTGCTGAAGTTTGGCTTGTTGTAACGAAAAATTCACCTTTGAAAAATCACTGTCCGTTACGCTTCCTTTGTCGTGCAAGGTTTTCAGGCGCGAAAATTCGTCCGAAACAGCATTGACCTGAACGTCCGACAATTCTTTGGCGATGTGATAATTCGTAGGCTCCAAACTTGCTACCAACTGGCCTTTTTTGACCATTTGACCTTCTTTGGCCGAAATAAAATTGACTTTACCCGCCACCAAAAAAGCCAATTTTACGGTGGTATTTCCTTCGATATTGCCGCTGACCGACACATCGTTTTTCACGGTGGTGGTTTGCACTTCTTCTACGCTAACAGGAATGGCTGCTTCGGCCATTTTCTCGGCCAATTTTTCAGGTTTTGAGTTACACCCTACCAGCAATGCAACCAAAGCTGGTGCGGCAAAAATGACTGTTTTTTTCATGGGGATTGCGTACCTTTTGATTTGATGGTACAAAGGTCGCGGGTATTTTCTCCCCAATTTTTAAGATAGATTAAAAAATGAACCGATTTTCATTTTTTAATCGACTAGCCCATTTTAACCGATTTGCCCACGAATTACGCTGAGGGTTTGTTGGGTAATGCCCAAATACGACGCCACGTGACCAAGCGGTGCCCGAAGAAGAATGTTGGGATACTCGGCAATCATACGTTCGTAGCGTTCTTTGGCCGTATGAAACTTCAAAAAGTAATTGGTATCAGCCAGTTTTTTGATAACGCCGTACAAAATGAGTTTTTCTAAATGACTCACCTCGGGTAGCTTGTTGCTCAACTCCGTAAAGTCGCGAAAATTGAACGTAGTTATTGTGGTCGGTTCTAGGGTATCGCAGCCGTAGGGAGAAGGCTGCTGGTAAAAAATACTTTCCACCGACATCAATACGGAATCTTCGGCAAAGAAGCCGTGGGTGATTTCTTTCCCATCTTTTTCATAAAACATCCGCAAAAGTCCTGATTCGATGAAATAGACGCGTTGGGGAGAATCGCCTTCCATAAATAATACTTGGCCTTTGGGGTAAGTCTTCGTTTTGGAATGATGCTGTACCCAGTCGACGAGCGAATCTGAGTAAATACCGTGCTGTTTGAGGTACGATAAAATATCCATCGAGAATGCCTGCTTGTAGTTGGGGAGTAAAGTAACAAAAAACAGGACATTAATGCATCATCCGACGCTTACTAGGTTTCGTTGTTTCTTAAAACTCTCATTCCCCAAACTCACTCAATGGCAAATTGGATTAATGATTTCTTTACCGAAAAATTAGGCTGATAAAAACGCGAATCTTCCCCCTGCGCCGTATTTCTGGCCAACAAGTACGTGAGGTTAAACTGCGTACTCAAAGTTGACGAAAACAACGTTTCCACCCACAAAGATTTTTGCTTCTTGACGAGCGAAATCGTCACCTCGACCTCTGAACCCATCAAGCGCACTTTGCCTGCATTGGTATAAATTCGATTCAAAATCGTGTCATTATATACACTATTAACGCGGTTGACGATGTTTGTGATTTGTTGACGATACACGTTCCAGTACAACGGGGAACAAGTTTGACAACTTCAATTCAGAATCACATACTTATCCTCTTTTAGGCCAGTAAACTGAAACGAACCTTATGGAAATAAAAATTAACTTTTTCACAGAACGGGATAAATTCAACTTCTGACACCAGCAGTGTGAAACACCTCGAAGCTACTTTGGTTTCCAACGAGCAAGACGTTCACGACATTCTTGCTGGGGAAGTCTTCGATTTATTTTCATTAATTGTTCTAATCGTTCGTGAGCCATTGATTCTGTAATTTTTTGGTTAATCACTAGCTCGTCCAAAATCCACAAAATACCATGCACTTCAATCCCACTGTTACTAGCTCTATTTCTCAGTCGATTGTCCCCTGTTAAGAGCATACATGACCATTTTTTCGCAAAATAGTAAGCCGACCAGTCTTGTTCCGACAAATTTGGGTCAAGCGGCACTAAATCAACTATCTCCCTCATTTCTTCCAAGCTAATGTCGATGATAAAGTATTGCTCATTCTCGATTGCGGTTTTAAAATGATTTTTCTGAGAGTCGAAAAGTTCTTCGAACACTATATTAGTTATGTGATAAACAATAGGAAGCTGCAAGGATGTTTCTAACAGCCCTGTTTTCACTAAGTCAATGAGAATATTAGCATCGTTTATAGCAACGCGGCGAGTCATCAGGATATAGCGTCTAATTTATCTCGAAACGCTGCCACTTTCATATTACCTAGATTGGCAGCCTTATTGATAGACACCAAGTCTTCGGAAACCAACCTGAAAAGCAGATTATCAAAGCGATACGATTTTTCTACCCCTTTGTAAGCCCCTAAATGTTCTTCTTTGCGATTACTTGAGATACTTATACAAAATTGTTTATAAGTGTAGGCATTAATAATACCCAAGTATTTTGCTCTACTCATAATCGCTTGCACTGAGATTCCATATTTTTCTTTGAGAGCCACTAATTCTCCAAAAGAAATCGAAGTACGATGATTACCAAGTTCTTCTTTCATGACTTGGCTAGGAAGCAACATAGCCCCAGCAAACAAATGACAGTGCCGCTCCATTTCTGCCTCTTCCAATCCATTAAAATCAAGGACTAGATGCCCCAATTCATGTAATGCAGTAAAGCGTTTACGCTCCACCGAATCCAATTCGTTGATCACAACCACGGGGATTTGTCCTACCCAAGTAGAGAGGCCATGAAAATTTCGTGGCCCTTCCATTACTAATACTTTGATGTGTAAACTTTCTAAAAACTCAACCACATTGGCAATTGGAGACCCTATGTTCCACATTTTTCGTAGAGTTTCGACGGCAAGCTCTATTTGCTCAGTAGTTTCACCTTTAAGAATAGGAGTTGGTTTCGCAAAGACCTCCTGTTGACCCAAAATCTGTTCAGCTTCTAAATAACGTTCTAGAAAGTCCCGAATCTGTTCTTTGATAGCCGCAATTTCTTTGGCTTTGAGGCTGGCTTTCTTACGAAAATCCACATTACCTAACTCCACTTTGATAGGCCGCATAAAGTAGTCAATCTTTACTTCTAGCGCCTTTGCCAATGCCAACATTGTCGCAGGCTCAGGCACCATCAGTCCATCTTCGTATTTTTTGATTGAATTGAAAGTAACCACATTACCTGCCTTTTCAGCCAATTCCCTCATGGAGAGTTTTGCCTGAATACGAGCACTTTTTAGGCGAATCGCGAAAGTAGCATCCATTGAAAATAGCGTTTGCATGAAAGTACAAAGTAAATAAAAAAGGTAAACAAATTTGCCATATATTTACCTTTTGTTTACCTTTTCATTTTTAACAAGAATTAATCATAAGACTGCCAAAATCCAAGTAAATAACTACACCAATGTCATCCAACAAGATTAAAATTATTGAAGACCGAATTAGAACAAATATTAGCCCTGCCAAATTTCAAACATTATGTGCAGCCTATCTCGTTCGCAGCCGCCCCGAGCTTAAACACACTGCTGCTTTATATGGGGAAGTCAAAGGTGCTGAGAAAACCAAAAAAGGCCTCCCCGACACCTATTTCGTACTTTCAAATGGGCAATATGTATTTGTAGGGTGCTCTACTGAGCAGAATAAAGTATTTCAGAAGCTCAAAAAAGACTTATTGGATTGTTTCAATGCAGGTATAGAAAGCAAAGATATCAATACTGTTATTTTATGTTACACGGGTGAAACAATAAGTCCCGTCGAAGATAAAGAACTTCGAGATTTAGCTAAAAGTAATGGCATTATTCTTGAACTCATTGGAATAAACCAATTAGCATTTGCCCTTCAGAAAGAATATCCCCCTTTGGCGAAAGAGTATCTCGACATCTCCATTGATACTGGTCAGATTATAGATGATTTTGCATTCTGTCAAGAACACGAAATCAATCAATTTGGTACTGGTATTGACCAGGCTTTAATTGGTAGGGAAGATTTATTTCAAAAAATTATTAGCCAAATAAAGGAAAAAAAAGTAACTGTCCTTTCGGGTAAACCTGGTGTGGGAAAGACTCGCTTAGGTTTGGAGTTATGCAGAAAATGGTGTGAGTTTCAGGAAGAATATCAATTCAGAGTAATCAGTTCAAAGGTTAAACCACTTGGAGATGACCTACATTATCATTTTGGCAAAAAAGAGAAATGGATACTATTGGTAGATGACGCTAATCGTTTAGCAGATATTGAGAACCTGCTCTACTTTTTTAAAGATAATTCTACTGCCAAAATTTTATTCACCGTCAGAGACAGTCAAATCAAGAAAATAAAAAATGTTTTCAACGGTATATCTTTTCGCCTACATGAGAATGATGTTATTGATATTCCTCCGCTTACAGATGATGATATTAAAGCCCTCCTTGATAGCATTCAAGTAAGAAATTGGAATTGTGTTCATAAAATTCAAGGTCTGGTCAAAGGTAATCCAAGGCTGGCTTTGATGGCGGGCAATGTAGCAAGGAGTAAGAACTCCTGCGATGCACTTAATGATATTCATTCCGTTTATGTTGAATACTTCCATTCTCATATCGAAGGGATGTCAGACCTTCAGTTGAAAATTTTAGCTATTTTATCCGTATTTAGAACACTCAGACGGGAAGATAATGAATTTTACGGCTTAATTTTTAGTGCTTTTGGATACGATAGAAACGAAATTTGGACAGGTTTTATCGAACTTGACGAGCAGTTTGAGACGGTTGATTTCGATGACAGTGATGTACCCGAGTATGCCAAAATTGCGGATCAAATCTTAGCGAGTTATGTGTTCTATCAAGTTTTTATTGAAAGGCGCCTTCTCAGCTTCTCTAAGTTGCTTTTTTACTTTTTAGAAAAACACAAAGGTCGCATCAGAGACACTTTGTCTCCTATTCTTAGCTCCTATGGTCATGAAAAGATAGTAGCTCAGCTTTCGCCTTTGGTAAGCGAAGCCCGCCGCTCATTTGAACATGAAAAAAGTGATTTGTTATGGCTCTTTTATGAAGAATTTGCTTATTGCCAATCGAAGGAAGCCATTTTATTCCTTCATCAGCAACTTGCCCAGACTGTTTCTGAAACTCAGGAAGAAACCCAAGCATTGATAAAAAACAACATACATTGGCCTAAATCGTCGCTATTTATTGGCATCCTGAAACACTTGAAACACGACATTGGGCAATCTCAGCTTGGTATTTCTTTGATGATTGAGTACCTCCACAAAAAACTTTCTCTACTGGATGAGGCCGTAAAATATTGCGAAGAATCCCTCTACTTTCACTCGGACGATTTAGAAAATGGGTATGTTTTGCAAGTAAATTTGTTGAATAGCTTACTAAATAGCATTGAAACCAATGATTATAAATTATCTACTTGTAGGCTACTGCTTGACAGAATCGTAGGGAAGTATCTCGCTATTATCGCCCTGAATATCAATGTTCGTGCATTAGTTAAAGATTCATCCACTATCAATACCCCCATTGGCACGGTCGAATCATTGATACAAGTCAGAAAACGACTTTGGCTATACGTTTTTTCTCAGAAAAAAACACAACCAGTTTGGTTTGAGGCTGTTTGGGAACAAGCTCAAAATGTAGGCTATATCAGCAAAATAAAAAGTAATTTACTGACGGAAGAAGCTCCATTTGTTATAGATTTAATAATAAAACATTTTGTTCCTGATTCATTGAAAGATGGTTTGATGGCTCATTCTTATCTTGATTTTGTACAAAAATCTTCTACTCGTCGCGTAAGATTCATAGCATGTCGTAAAAGATTTATCACTCAAACCTATCGACACTTTCAACTGTTGTACGCGAACCATTACAGGCAATCTAAAAGGCGAAGGACGCTCACGCGGCGAGATTATAACAGTTACAGCCAAATACAGATAGGTCTCCGATTTAGCAACTATCAGTTGGGGAACTATGTTATTTTGTTCGAATCCTACAATAAGATTATCGAGTTAAACAAGGCGGATGGCATGTTCTCTGTTCATTTCAACCATGCACTTACACAGCTTTTTGACAAATCAAGAGGACTCTTTTTGGATTTAATGATTCATTTGTGGCAAACAGGTAATAGTAGCGGCTTTAAATGCCCTGTCCCAGTCGAAAAGCTATTGATTATTTTTGAGCATAAGGAAGAGCAACTTTGGGAATTAATGTCAAGCTATGATTTTCAAAATAAACCGTTTTGGCAATTCTACTACCTTATTCATCTGCCTGAACACTGCGTAACAGAAACACAGTATGATAGGTTATTGAAATGTATTTATAGGGTCCCATGGTTTAATTTCTGGCAATGGAATTACTTAACCAAGTATAAAACAATTACTTCCAATGTCATAGTAGAAGTTTTGAAAATATTGCTTGAGCGCGTGCACACACAAAAAAGCTTTCATTTTACTACGTATGACATTATCGAAAAATACGGCTCAGATTTCCCCCCAAACTGTGCCAGTTTGTTAAAAGAGTTATACTTTTATTTGGTTCACAAAGAAATATATGATGTAGATGGACAGGATTTCCAAGTTTTGTATCAGTTGGATAAATCGTTTTTGTGGGATTACATCAAGAAGTACTATCCAAATGATGTCTATGCAGAAGAAAGATACAACGAAGTCATTAACGATTTGTCATTTTTATGGGAAGAAGAAGACTATTTCTCAACCATTCGGCAACTTATTCATTATTTCAGCAGAACTAAGTACTTTTCTTACCACCCTTCAAAATTTATACAAACATTATTCTATCCACGGAGCCAGAAGGTACCACGAGAGAAAGCCATTTCAACACTCAAAGAAATCCTCCATCTTGGAACAGGTGATGCAAAACTAATACACTATATATTTGAAATCGTAGTCAATGGATTTCAAAATCACTTATTGGAGTTCATGGAGCTTTTTATAAAGCAAAATGATTCTTTTGAAATATTTGTAAAATTACCTGTTCGCCCAAGCTCAATGATGTTTCCCGCAGGCATGCATGGAGCTATTCTTCAAAACCAAATGGAGTCATGGAAAAAAATAGAAAATCTATTGCCACCTGGAAACCTGAACTTTATGAAGCATAGGGCTTATATTAATGAAAATATTAATCGAATTGAAAAAGAAATAGAGTTAGCCAATAAAGAAAAATTTTGGCGTGACTATTAGTTAGGCTATCCAAAAAGCTTGTTGATTTAAGGTTGGATTTTGTGACCCCGTTAGGATTCGAACCAAAGACCAACAGCTAATCACTATTTTGACCTTCAAATTACAACAAAACGATTGTGATACCCAACTGTAGGCATCACAATCGTTTTACATCTACCTCACCTCCAACACCACAGGCCCCAATAAACCCGAGGTTTTGGGCTTGGGAGCTCCTCCTAAGCGTATTCCCCCCGAGACTTTGAGGAGTTTTTTGTCGGCGGGGAGTTTGGCGTCGCCAGCTAAACGGTTGTCCCACTGATTGGTGACGCGGATTTCGAGTTTGTTTTTACCCACCTTGGCCGCTTTAGAGATGTCAACTCGGTAGGGCGCTTTCCAAAGTGTATCAATCACGGTGCCGTTTACTACCACTTCGGCAATGTCTTTTACTTCGCCCAAATCCAGCCACAAAGAAGTATTGGGGGCGAGTTGCGTTTTCTTTATTTCAAACTCTTTACGATACGTTGCTGTTCCACTAAAATATTGAACACCTTCGTCGGGATGTTCTGTCCACGACTTCAGTTCGGGCATTGTCACTTGGCTTGGAGCACCCCAATTTTCAGGAAAAGAGACCACCCAGCCACCAGTAATACGGCTCCCTAACCCCAAATGAGGGATTTTTTTTGTCAGAATCAATTCTGGCTGCGTTGTTGTTTTTTCAAACACAATAAAATAAGACTCTTGCGGGTCGAAATGGAGTTTGACAGTGGTTAAGCCATTGGCCATTTTATACGAAACCGCTTCGACAGTGCCTTTATCGGCCTTCCACAGTTCAGGGACTTTACCCGTTACCCGAAACACAACCTCCAAATCTTCGGCTTGGTTGCGCATATTGAGTAAGAAATAATAGTCTGCTTCGGACGTCTTGCGGTGCATCCACGACAAACGTGTATTGGTATGGGGCAGGGTATAATCAACGTCTTTTTTCAAATTGAGTTGCCCCAAAATCCCTTGCAGTGGCGCATTCCAAAATACCTTACCTTTTCCATACGGGCTTTGGAAAATAAACTTCCCGTCGGCCATTCCCCATAGTTCATTGGCTTTGGCCTCTACCTCTTTATCAACCGCAGGGTAGCCCACTAAACTGGGTGATTTTTCGGGTTTGGGGCCTACAATAACGGCTCCTTTTTTGAGTAATTCTTCGATTTTAGCCAAAACCTGTGGCGTCATCGTGGTTCGTTCGGGCAATACCAATAGTTTGTAACGCATACCACTTGGCAGCACCAATTCACCATTTTCGACCTCAAAACGTTGCAAAATCTCGGTATTCACAAAATCATAATCATATCCTGCGGGGGCTTCATTTCGTAGTTTTTCCCAGTAGGGCACGGCGGCAGGAATATCTTCACCCAAATAATAGGCAATGTCGGCCACAAAACGGCCTTCTTGTAGTAGGTACTGGGTACGCGTGAGGTAATCTACAAAAGGTTTGGCTTGTTCCGCCCACGTAATGTTGCGGTTAAAGTGCGTCCCTACCATCGTATTGCCAGGCTTGGTATCCAACGGCTGGTGCGCTGAGGTGTGAAATATTACTTGGTTGATGCCTTGAGTTAACCAATAATCGCCGATGTATTTCAAGGCCGCTGGCACTTCGTAGCCGCCCCCCGTCCAAGCTTCGGCGGCCACTACTTTTTTGCCATAAATATGCCCCGCCGAGGCCGCTTCGCGCACGTCCGACTGATGGGCATGGAGGCGATCACTCGCTCCTGCGTAGGCTTTTTGCAACTCCAAATCTGCGGGCGACGTCCATTCTTTATCGGCGCCACTTCCTAAGCCTTGTGTCATTCCAAACTCGCCCATTGGTATGTCCACCGAACCTTTGTTGCGAAGGGCATCTTCGATGATGGGCATCGAAATCCCCGCTACTTCACCGTAGGTTTTAATGCCCTTTTGATGCGCGTATTCGGTGATGGCAGCGTAGTGATTGTCCACCAATAATTCGGCGATAGTCAGTCGAAAATCCCACAAAAAACGGTCGCTCACTTCGGCACTTTCTACCACAAAACCCGCCAACACGGGCAAATATTTTGTAGGGTCGTATCCACGCCGTTTTTTAAACTCGGGCATCATGGTTTCTGTCCAGTTTTGGGCGTCAGCTTCGTAGCTATCGACCAAAAAATACTTCATGCTTTTACCATACAACGGCCCCATTGCTTCGGCAATCGGGTTCGACCACTGATTGAGGTGCGACAACAAATGGGTTTTATTAAACTTGTCCACTTCATAACCAGTGGCTTCTGGCATGGCAGGGCCATTTTTGGCTCCCGTCTGCGACTGTCCAATGCGCAATATAGTCCAAGCCCCCTTGCCCCCAATGGGGGAATCATAAGACGGGGCTATCCAGTCAAGGATACCATCAGGCTTCATAAAAGAGGTAATGTCAATGATGTCGTTTCCTTTGATGACTGTATTTGTGCCTACATGAGGGGTTTTGAGGCTTTCAAATGCAAACATAGGCGCAAAAGCTGCTTTGTCTTCCCAACGATGTACCCGCGCACCCGAATGAAAAATAGCTTCGGCAATGTCAAACGACTTAGGTGCGGTGGTTGGTCCACCAAAGCCCCCCACATCGTCGGGGCCACCTACGGTCGTCATGGTTGCGCCTTTCACAAAAACCACCCTAAAATACTTGGCAGTCACCTCTGGAAACGAAAATGTCCGCACTGGCAAGGCCCGAATATCGTGCTGCGGCCCAGGCAATGCCAATAGGGTTTTATAGTTTTTTCCATCTTCGCTAAACTGTACGTACCCTGCCCGCATCGTACGGCTAGGAAACCTTGCGGGGTCTCCCAACGCCAACGAAAAAGAGCGGGCTGTAAAGGGTTTTTCGTATTCAAACTGCAAGTAAACCGACTCGTCCTGTTTGGGGGTTTCAATGGTAATTTTTGACGTTAAATCATCATCCAAAAGAGCATCGGGTGCCACGTTTTCACCTTTGTGGTTGGTGATTTTGGGCGTAGCTACCGTTAATTCTGCTTCGGGCGTTTTGTAGGCCAATACAATTTGGTCTTGATAAAAAGGTTCCGATTTGCTGTTGCCACCACCGAAGCTTGCCCCTTTGGGCAAATTCCGAATTGGCCCCGCCACCGTTGGGGGTAAAGGCAGCGGACTGCTCATTTTTTCACCTCCTCGAAGTTGGGTTTTACTCCACACTATTTTTTTCATGGCTTCCTGCGGTTTTACCCACGTCCCGCCCGTTTCGCTCCAGCCTGCGGCAGTTACCATGGTCATTTCCAAGCCCAAACGGTCGGCTTCGGCCGCAGTATGTTTGATAAGATCTAGCCATTCGGGCGTCATAAATTTCACCTTCTTTTCGATTGTTTGTCCACCACCAATCGACACATCAAATGCCTGAAAACCACCAATGCCGACGCGCTGCATCCATTCGAGGTCTTTGGTGATGCCTTCTCTGGTCACATTGCTCCCTACCCAATGCCACCACACGACAGGCTTGGCCGATTTGGGTGGATTTTGAAAGTTTTGGCGTAATGTGGTTTGTGCCTTACTCCCGAAAGTAGCGATAGCCAATGCCACGAATAGAAGTGTTTTTTTCATTTGACAGAAATTTTGTTGACAACCGATAGTTACTTAATTCAAATGCTTCACCTTTTAAAATCCAAAAATAAACTCATTAAGTACCATATCTATCCTACACCTACCTGCTATTGTCTCAAACAGAGAAAATAAAAGTCTTTTGCCATGTTGCTTGAAGCTGTTATTTTTTATTTAACTTGGTGAAGGTGGGTCGGTAGAAATGAAAGATAAGTCGGTGGTACCCGTATCGCGACGAATGAAAAACGAACTTTTGCAACGATTGGCCATCGAAACTCCCGCCGTTTAGAAAGTAGATGCCGCAGTTCAGAAAGTAGAATTGTTTTGAGGACAGCGAGGGCTGTACTTTTGGGTAAATCATTTACCACAATGCAAAAGCGTCACCCTTAAACCTCAAAACTATGTCAAAATCGGCCAAAACCGTTTATTTTTTCAGTTTTTACCTTTTCTTGGTAGGGCTCGAACTTACATTTATTCCCAACTTTTTTACCAAAACAGCGCAACTCCCCGAAGCCCACGAACCTTACATTAGAGTGGTGGGGATTTTGGCCATTATCCTCGGCGTTTATTATTATCAATCCGCCAAAAACGAGCTTACTCCTTTCCTCAAAACCACGATTGTCGGGCGGCTGATTTACTTTTTGGGAGCTGTTGGGTTGGTCGTTTCTCAAATTGCTCCGCCTGTGTTTATTGCCTTTGGTGTCGTGGATTTGTTGGGCGCTGTCTGGACGTGGCAAACGCTCAAAAGCGAAGGCAAAATGTAAGTGCAACTATTTCTACAACAAATACCCATTCACTAACTGTGCGTAAGCACTTATTCCCATGAAAAAGACCCTTTGTTTCTTATTTTTTGCCGTTGCGTTGACAACTTCCGTTTTGGCCCAAACTTCCATTGCGACCTTGTTTGAGGACATGAAAAAGGCGTTTGAAGCCAACCCCTCTAAAGCCATTCAAGAACAAGCGGTGGAGGATTACGTGCTCATTTCGGGTACGGGCTACATTGCCAACAAACAACAGATTGTCAATTTGTTTAAAGACGTCAGTAAAGTAGAGGCGCGCTTTCAAGACCTTAAACTCCGCCAATTTGGTAACCTCGTCATTGCTACTGGTCGCGAGTTTTCCGTTCGGCACTATTCCAACGGCTCGCCCGACTTATCCACCGATTATTTGGTGACTTACGTGTATGAAATCAAAGATGGAAAATTGCTCTATGTAAGCGGACAGCACACAGTTCCTGCGGCTAAGTGATAGTCTCTCAAGAAAAAACCTCACTAACGCTTTGTCTAGTGAGGTTTTTTCTCGTTAAAGGCTTATCTAAAACACGTATGAAAGCGTAAAGCTTGGCGATAATTGGCCTCTTACTACCGTACTTAACGTTTCAACGCCAGCAGAAGGTGCGTTATATTGGACGTTGAATTCAGCAAATTCTGCTTCAACTAGGAAACGATTACTTATCAAATACGCCACTCCCGCATTGACTCCTAATTGGTACGTATTTACGTGCGCATCGCCTACGAACCCAATCGACTCTTGTTTTGAATTTATACGGGTAAAATCAAATGAAGTTTCCACAAAGGGCGTAAATCGACTAGTAGCCAAATAGCGTTTCACAAACACTCCCCCCGAAAAAAATCTTGAACTTTGGGTATAATTACTATTTGCCGTAACATATTCCTCTTTGTCTTTGTTGAAAGATGTACTTGCTTTAACCCCTACGATGGTTCTATTCGCAACAAATTTTCCCAATTTTACCCCCAATTGGTAGTTGCTTTCCTCGTCGAGTTTTTTGTAGTTATTGACGAAAGAGTTATTTTCTTTTTGGTTTAAACTTGATAAACCTGCGTCAATCCCAATGGACCAATTTCCTTTTTGAAGCGTCGAAAAAGAGGCTTCCTCAACCCGAAAAGACGTTGGCCGAATCCAGTACAGAAGCCCCAATGATGCTCCCGAAAAACTGATTGGAAATGAATTGGAGCTAGTAGCTAACTGAAGCCCCCAGTGTTTATCAATAAAATAGATTGCCCCTGCCTTAAAAATCGGTGATACCGAAACGCTGGTTCTCTTTGAATTACTGGATGCATTCGTGCTGCTTTTGGTTTCGCTATTATAAAAACTAGTCGAAACATTGACCCCTGCCCCCACAAACCCACGCCATTGATTTTTTCCAAAAAAGTACGTTCCTCCTGTTCCTATTCCAAAAGTGATATTGGTTAGCTGATACTTATCAGAGCTATTTCGGCCTGATTTGCCTCCTGCAAAAAGGTTGGTTTGATACAATGAGCCCTCCCAAAGGATGTTGTCTTCAACGAATTTCCCGTAGGAAAGTCCCAATCCAATGGATGTATTACTGTATTTTGAGTCGTAAGAAGTTTTTCTGAACATTGTTTCATACCTCGTTGAGAAACTTCCTGATAAGAGCGAATTGCCTTTTTCTGTTTGACCACACACATTGAGGGCTGATAAGATGAGTAAAAGTACGTAAGCGTTTTTCATGACTTAGTTGATTTTGAGTGAATAACTATACTCCAAACGCGGTCTTCACTAAAATATTGGTGAAACTAGTTGCTAAATAATGTTAAAAAGAACTTCCATTTTTCTTTTATCATTACCCTAATACCTTACCAATGAAACCCTTCCCAATTCTACTCCTTTTCTTACTCCATTCACTAGTAGGAAACACCCAGCAAAGCGAACAAGCCTATTTCGACCAAGCCTTGTCCAACGGCAAAGTGGCGAACGAAGCGTTCCGACGTAGTCATCGTTTTTTGCAAGGCTGGCTTACCAAAGCTGACCCAGCGACGGGGCTGATTCCGCGTAACCTTACCCAAAGTACGTGCATTTGGAACGCTTGGGACGCTGCCGCCGACAATTATCCGTTTATGGTCATGACTGCTTCCATGCTTGATAAACCTCTTTTTGAAGGTAAAATGCGCGAAATATTAGCCACCGAAACGCGCCTTACCTCACGCGTCGGGCGACTTCCCGATACCTATTCTTTTTGCAAAAAAGCCTTCGAAAATGCTGAAATTGATACAAGTCAAATTGTGTTTGGAAGCGCCGAGTACATGAAAGACGGGCTTATCCCCCTCACCGAATGGCTAGGACCAAGCCCGTGGTCGGAGCGAATGTTGGGTATTTTGGAGGATCTTGACAAAATCGTGGACGTCCCGACCCAAATCAAAGGTAATTTCTTTGGGAATAGTGCCGTGGTCGAAGTCGGGGGTGATTTGCTGCAAGTATTGGCGCGGATGTATTGGCTCACCAAAAACCCCAAGTGGCTGGCGTGGGGTATCCAAATTGGTGATTATTACTTGAGCGAAGCCCATTTGCCCACCCGCGCTTTACAACGTCTTCGTCTCCGCGACCACGGTTGCGAAATCGTATCAGGCTTGGTAGAAATGTACGCCGTGGTGTCGGTGGTCAATCCCGCTAAAAAGAAGCAATGGCAACCGTACATCCACGAAATGTTGGATACTATTTTGGCCAAAGGGCGAAATGAGCACGGGTTATTTTACGATGAAGTTAATCCTCTGACGGGTGAAGTGATTCAAAAACGGATTGCTGATAATTTTGGCTACACCCTCAATGCCTTTTACACGGTGTATTTGATGGATAAAAAAGCGGCTTACCGCGACGCTACCTTAAAAGCACTCAGCGCCCTCAATGCCAATTACCGCAACCACGACTGGGAATCGGGCAGCGCCGATGGCTACGCGGATGCCATCGAAGGAACGATGAATTTGTATTTACGCGAACCTATCGCCAGCGTAAAAGAATGGCTCGACAGTGAAATTAAAGTGTTGTGGAATTTTCAAAAGCCCGACGGAATCATTGAAGGATGGCACGGCGATGGCAATTTTGCCCGAACATCGCTGATGTATGCCCTTTGGAAAACGGCGGGCACGCAACTTTCAAACTGGGATCAGGAGGTGATGTATGGCGCTGTGGCCGAAAAAAATGCCGTCTATATCACGCTCAGTTCGCCCAAAACTTGGTCGGGAAAGTTGGTTTTTGGTGGACAATGGCACAAACAAAACTTGCATTTGCCGTTTGATTATCCGCGCATCAACCAGTTTCAAGAATGGTTTCCGATTGAAGCCAACAAAAGCTACGAATTGACGATTGACGGGAAATCATTCAACGTTAAAGGGTCGGTTTTGCTGGCAGGCTACCCCCTCCAACTCAAACCTCAACAAACAATTCAGGTGCGGTGTAAGCGTTGACGAAAAGGTTTTAAAAAATTCAAAACCGCTTCGGAGAAGCGCAACCTTTGTAGCCGTAACATTTGTAGAAAGGTTTTTAACAATCCAAAACCGCTTCGGAGAAGCGTAACCTTTGTAGACGCAACATTTATTGAAAGGTTTTAAAAAATCCAAAATCGCTTCGGAGAAGCACAACCTTTGTAGCCGTAACATTTGTAGAAAGGTTTTAAAAAATCCAAAATCGCTTCGGAGAAGCGCAACCTTTGTAGATGCAACATTTGTAGAAAGGTTTTGAACAATCCAAAACCGCTTCGGAGAAGCGCAACATTTGTAGGGGTAACATTTGTAGAAAGGTTTTGAATAATCCAAAATCGCTTCGGAGAAGCGCAACCTTAGTAAGGGTTACGCTACTCCGAAGCGACATCAACTTCTTTTTCTACAAAGGTTACGCTTCTCCGAAGCTTCTTTGTAACTATTATTCTTTTACCACAAATACATAACTCCCTGATGTTAAAGGAAGTATCACTTCCCCATTTTCTAGCTTTGCCCCTTTCCATTGGGCAATACTTTTACCACTTTCGGTGATTTGGTTTAGGCTTTTGGCAGGAAGATGCAACGTCGCGGTCGTATTGGCAGGCACCGTACATTGGTAACTGAATTGGGTTTTCCCAGTCTCCAGTCCACCAGTAACCAATCTCCATTCACTCGCAATCCGCCCGTACATGGTGTCCACGTAGCCTTTGGCGAAGGTAATGCGTTTGTCGGGATCAGGAGTAGGTTTAAGCACAAAGGCTTTGAACGCTGCCTTGTCGGGATGGCGCTGGATTCCCAACGAATAATTGTACATCCACGAAGCCACCGCCCCAAACGAATAGTGATTGAAGGAGTTCATGCTGTTATTCCCTCCAAAACCATTTTCGACCGTATAGCTGTTCAAGCGTTCCCAAATCGAGGTTGCACCGTTGACCACCGAGTACAACCACGACGGATAGTCTTTTTGTTGCACCAACCGATACGCATTGGCGTGATTTCCGTTGTCAGAAAGCGCCTCCGAGATAGAAGCCGTACCAATAAAGCCCGTCATTAGTGAATACGCAGGGCGCTCGATGCCGCCGTCATCTTTGTTTTTACGCTCGATGGTCTCGTTTAAATACTTGATAGCAAACGGCTTATTCACTTCGTCAAACATCCCCAACGCCAACGGAATGGCGTACGACGCTTGGGTGTCCATGAGCACGCCTTTATCTGTTTTTGTTTCGGCCGATTGTGGCCCTGGAGGCCCCATGCGCGCTGCTACCACCCCCGATTTGACGGTGCGATGGGTATTTTTGTCGATGTAAACCTCATTCAAAATCTTTTTCACTTCTTCTTTCCGCTTGGCAAATTGAGCTGCCTCGTCGGTTTTGCCCAAAATCGTGGCCACTTTGCTCATGATGTCTAGGTCGTACCCAAAGTACGCCATCCAGAAAAGCGTGTTATCGTTTTTGTTGTTTTCGGGACTCAACCAATCGCCCAACGGGCCTTCGTTTAAAATCCCGTTCGTTTTATCCACCTTGGTTTCCAAGAAATTGATGTACTTTTTCATGGCGTCGTAGTGTTCGCGTAGCAGCTGATTATCACCGTATTGGCGGTAGGTTTCCCACGCCACAGTAATCCCTGCGCTTCCCCAAAGCGTACCCCCAAAACCACCTCCCACGGGAGCTACGTCGGTAAAGCGACCGTTTTCGGGTTGCATATCGCGCATGGCCAACAAATGACGACGCAAAAATGGATTGGCTTGGGCTAAATAGGTAGCGCTTTTGGCAAACACCGAAATATCACCGCTCCACCCCATACGTTCGTTTCGGGCAGGGGTGTCGGTCGGAATCGACAAAAAATTACTGCGAAGCGACCACGTTATGTTTTGCCAAAGTTTATTCACCAATTCGTTGGAAGTAGCGAAACTCGACGATAAATCCATGACCGAACTAATCACCAAACCCTTTACATCAGACACAGGAATGGCTTGATCGATGCCCGTAATTTCCAAATAACGGTAGCCGTGGAAAGTAAAACGTGGCTGAATGACTTCCTCGCCCCCCTTCAAAGTGTACAAATCTTGAGTCAGCGCTGCCCGAATGTTTTCCATCATCACCATGCCTTCGTTGCCTTTGTAATCGGGCAAATTGGGGTATTTCATTTCGGCATAGCGCAAGGTGATTATCTGCCCTTTTCGTCCATTTTTTATAGTAATTTGGGGTACTCCCACCATGTTTTGTGTCATGTCATAGACAAATACTTTGGGGCGAACTTCTTCCACACTTTTGGCCGTCAAAGTTTTGACAATCGTGGCATTTTCACCCATTTGCCCCACCAACTTAAAATCGTCATATTCCAACGACGACTTTCGACCCAGTGCATCGGTAACGGTACCCTTAAACGCAGTTCCGTCCAAAGGTACAACTACTGCCGATTTCCAAGCCGCATCGTTGTAGTCCGCCGTCGCCCAGCCATTCACGGCTCCCTCTTTATTGGCATCATATACTTCTCCCTGAAAAAACGAACCGTAGCGAATGGGGCCATCACTAAAAAACTTCCATTCGGTAGGATTTGACGTCACCACTTGTTCTGAACCATCAGCGTAGGTAATGACCAATTTACTCAACAGTGACTGACGGTCGCCGAAGAAATTCCAGTTTTCACCGCTGAACGTGATATTACCACTCCACCAGCCTTCGCTCAACCACGCTCCAATGGCATTCTTTTTACCCGATTTTATACCAGATGTAACATCGTACGTTTGGTACATGTGGGTTTTGTTGTACTGCGTCAAACCTGGGTTAAAATAATCGTTAGAAACGCGACTGCCGTTGAGAAAGAGTTCGTAAATCCCACGGGCAGTGACGTACAAACGTGCTTTAGCGATGGGTTTCGACTGGGTTGTAAAAGTAGTCCGAAGCATAGGCGCTGCATTTTGGCTAGGATCCGCCGTGACTAAGCCGCTGCTTACTGCGTAGCTTCCATTTTCAACTTTTACATTTGAGGCCTTAAATATGCCCGAATACGGTTGTTTTTGAAGGTTTTCGGTAAAAATTGGATTAGAAGGAAAGCGATAATTCCGAACCGTAACCCCCGAAAAAAACGCTTTTTGTCCCTCAGCAACCCGAAAGCCAATATCGCCCAACATCGGAAAACTGATATAGTTATTACCACTTCCAACGGGATTAAGATTGAGCCCCCGAGGACCAAAGCGCCCACCACCACCTGCGGGTGCAGCCTTGTCTTTGAGTTTATTTACGTCTTTATTCCCATCCACATAAAACTCAAACAGGCCGAAATTACATTCTACCAATAGCTGGTGTTTTTCATACTTATTGGCGGTGTTTATCAATGCTTGCGGAATGTCGAAACTTTTGAAAGGGACGTTCGCTTTGTCTTCTTTGGTATAACCCACCCGATAAATATTCAATTTAGCCACACCATCTGGGGCATCGCTAACGTTGGAAATATCTAACTCTAAAGCCACATAACTTTCGTCTTTTCCTTTCGTCACCCCCATGAGGTTTAGCTCTTTGGTCATCAAGCGGCGGTCGTTAGCACCAAAGACAAAGGCCGCTTTGGTCGTATTGCTGGTTTTATCCAACCGAAGACCATACTCAAATTTAAACACTGACAAATAGTGAGCGTACAGCACCATATCCTCCTCTCCTCCCCCAATCCAGTTAGCACCTGACCACGCCGCAATCGAAGGATTCATTAAGCCCGTTTCAAACCACGAACTACTTGTAGTTGGTTTGCCCGTATTATCCCAAACGGTCAATTTCCACTGGTAGCGCGTGGTAGGTTGCAGGCTACTTCCCGCGTATTCAATTCCGTGAGACAGGTCAGAAGTCACCTTTTTGGTATCCCAAACCACCTGATTCTTGGTGTTGGTTACCACAATCTGATAAGCACTTTGGCTGTATCCTCGCTTGGCATCAAGGGCTTTCATTTGCCAAGAAAACTGCGGAATTGGGGTATCAATTCCTAACGGCGTGGCTTGATAGTTGACTTGAAGTTGGCTCAGTGCGACAGTGGCACACACTTTTGCCCCCCACAAAAGCAAAACACAAGCGGTAAAAAATAATCTTTTCATTTTTGAACTTTGGTTTAGATATGCTTCTGCATTTCTTTTAATTATTCAAAAATATATTGACATTATACCGCTTGTATCCTGTGCTTCCCCGCTATTGTCTCAAGTAGGGGCAATAAAAGTTGGCGATGGTTACTTCACCACTTCACTCACCAAAATGATGGGAGCGACATTGGTATAATTAGCGAAATCGGCTCGAATAACACCTATGTTTGGGTCGATAGCCGCTTGGTAAGCGCTCAGACTTTTGATGTAAAAAGTCCCAATCGCCATGTAGGGTAGTGGTTGGTTTGGTAAGCCGCTCGCAAGGCCTTTTTCAATGGTATATTTTACCAAATTTGCCCCTAAATACCCCGCCACCATTGGCATGTGTTTCGATTCATAGTATTCCATGTTAAAGGTTTTTCCTTCGGCGTAAGGGTACATCACCGAGATTTTAATTAAACCTTTTTCAGCAGCATCTTTGTTTTGCTTGTCTTGGCTAAACGCTGCAACCGAAGTGATTAAAAGAAAAAAGGACAGAAGTAGTTTAAGCTTCATGGCTAAGGGTGTTTTTTAAGTGTTAACTGATTGATTTAAAACAATTTCGCACAAATATCTAAAGAGGTTTTATATTTGCAAAACGCTATTTTTCGATAAAAACAATCGAAAAAACCGATTTAGAAACATGGAACTAAGACAACTCAAGTACTTTTTAAAAGCCAAAGAGCTCTTGAACTTTACAGAAGCAGCCAAAGCACTGAATATCAGCCAAAGCACTCTTTCACAGCAAATTAAACAATTGGAAGATGAATTAAACGTGCCTTTGTTCAACCGTATTGGCAAACGAATCACGCTTACCGAAGCGGGAAACCTGTTTGCAGAATATGCGTTACAGAGTATCAACCGAGCAAACGAAGGGTTGTTACTCTTACAAGATTTGAAAAACTTGAACACGGGTAAAATCACCGTCGGGGTAATTTATTCCATGCGGATTCTTTTTGCCAAAACCCTGATACAATTTGCCCAGCAGTACCCAAACATAAAAATTCAAGTGGTGTTCGGCACCACCAAAGACCTGCTCGACAAGCTCAATTCGCATCAATTTGATTTTGTCTTGATATTTCACGAAAAACCCAACGAGCCTCACCTCAAATACCAGCCTATTTTGACCTCTAATATGGTCTTGGTTACGGCTAAAAAATCACCGTTGGCCTCTAAAAAAACTATCCCGCTCCATGAAGTAGCTAGACTCCCTTTGGCGCTCCCTTTCAGCGGCTATAGTACGATACAGTTTTTTGAGGAAGTGTTTAGTCAAAAAAATTTAGAACCCAACATCTGCATGGAAATCAACGACATACCTACGTTGTTTGAAATTATCAAAACGGGCTATTGGCATACCATTCTGAGCGATACCAGCGTCAATGACCCCGAAGTAGTGGGCATTCCCATTGAAGGCGAAAATATGAGGCGAACCATTATGATTATTTCCCTCAAAGAAGCCTACGAAAAACAGGCAGTAAAAAAGCTGTATGAATTGCTGCGGGGTACTACTTAAAATACATAGTCCGACGGTGTTCTATGTGAAAATTCTATGTGGCCTATGTGTTAGCCTTATCACCCGCAAAGTTTCCTACACCAATCCTCGATAATCGTCAATCTTTATCCTCATAAGGTATAAACTCATAAGTAGCGTTGCCAGCAGATACATTAAATTTCAAAAAGCCCCTTGAACCGTGTGTATTACCCCGCCATGATGGTCGGCCAGCGATGGAGCCACCCTTTGTGGTTAAATGAATAGTAGGGCTTACCCAAATACCGCTTAAACATGCCCAGTTTATAGTCAGGATGTAAAGAATTCTCTGGGCTTTCCTCATATATTCCAAAGAGGTCGTGGTTACCTACACAATTGTAAACTGGCACTTTAAATCTACGGGTCTGAGCAATGTAATAGGTAAAAAGTGAATCTCCCTTTGCACGATTCCCCCGCATGATGTCAAAAATCTGGTCTCCTCCTGAGAGTACAAAATCAGGTTTTATTTTCTCTATTCGCTGTACTACTTTATTGAATGCTTTTTCTACAACGGGGTCAGGGCGTAGGTGCATATCAGTCATAAAGACGAAGGTAAAGTTATCGTTTTGAGCCGAAACAGTTTCTACACAAAGGCAGAAAAACAAAACAAGTAGAAGGTGCTTTATCATGAAAATACGATTTTTAAAAGTATAACTGATAAAAGCACTGTTCGGGCTATGGTGCTAGATAAAGTAATTGATTTTTGTAATAATTTTATCTTAAGCTTGATAATCAAGAGATGAATATACCAAAAGTACAAATTAATTATACTTTTGTCATTCGTTGTGATTCAATTTTATTTATATCTTCTAGGGTTATGTTATTTTGTTTGATTAATTTCTCAAGATTTACCCGATTTAATAGTTCAATATTGTTTAGTTTTGCTAAAATTCTTGCTGATGAGCTGTAATCATTATTAGTTATAACAAGTAAGTTAAATTGTTCTTTAAATTTATCCTCGTAGTATTTTTTTGCGGTGTATATTTCTTGAATTGCTGAATTTCCTACCAATGACTTTGTCTGTTTAGCTTGAATGAGATAATTTTCACCGTTTCTCATAATAACAATATCCACACCTTTATCATTGGAATATGGTGTTAAAAATACGTCAAAGCCTTGCTTTTTGTAAAGTGATGCTATACTTGCCTCAAATAAGTTTGGATTCAATCGGTCTATATCTCCAATAGTTTGACTTTCTAATTTGATTTCGATTTTATTACCAAAAATATTTCCAAATAATTCATCGGGTGTAATTTCAGCCCGTTCAGTTGGAAACAAAGTATTGTTAGCTAAGTTTTTTTTATTATTCAGCAATGTATCGAGAATCTCATCAAATGATTTTAACTTATTACCTTCTTCGTCTTTCATATTGTCTGGAAAAACTGCCATAGGATAATATACAAACACATCTTTTTGTTGTCCAATCCTGTACACCCTATCCGTTGCTTGCTCTTCTTTTGCAGGGTTCCAATGCCTTGTGTAGTGAATGATATGATTCGCTTTTGTCACATTCAATCCTACACCTGCCGCGATAGGCGACATTATAATTATATTAAAACCTTCCTCACATTGAAAGCGATCAATAGTTTGTTGTCTACTTAATTTTGATTTCCCTTCAAGCTGTTTTGTTGTTGGTGTATCTCCATTTATAATACTTGCAAATATTCCAAAGGTGTCATAAACTACTCTTTGTAACATCTTTTGGGTTTCTCGTCTGTCAGCAAATACAATTACTTTCTCATATTTAGACTTTATATCTGCTAAAATTTCTAATGTTATTTGCAGTTTAGAAGACGACTCAATTAGTTCACTAGTCGATATTTTTTCAATTTGATTTTCCAATAAATACGGATGATCTGAAATATCTCTAATCGCCTGAATAGACTTTAATTTTTGATTTCTCTTGTCAGTTCCTTCTAATTTAGAATCATTTACTAATTCAATTTCTAGCTTATAGCGATTAAATTGAATAGATGGCATTTCTTTTTTAATTCTTGAATTATGATTATCATATTTTTTAGGCAAATCTTTTGCAACATCACTTTTTAATCTCCTTTTTATAAAAACTCCAATATTATTACGTAGTTTCTCAGCCAGTGCCTTGATATCCGTATTTTCATCACTCAAAGGACTTTGATATTCCTTTGAAAAATCTTTAGCATTGCCCAAAAGTCCAGGAACTGCAAAGTCCATTATACACCAAATGTCAACCAATGTATTCTCAACTGGTGTTCCTGTCATCGCAATTTTAAAATCAGCTTTCAACGCCTTACTTGCATTTGTAATTAGAGTTCCTGGTGTTTTTATTTTTTGCGCTTCATCTAACACAATTATTGAAAAATCAACCAACCCTAAAGTAATTTGATAAGTCCTTATTGTTTCATAATTAGTTAGAATAATTTGTTTAGATTGTAAGCGTTTTGCATCTTGTTGGTTCAGTATTGGAGTATTTTCCTTCGTTAAAAATATATTACCGTACAGTTTACATAATTTTAAACTCTGTGGGTTAAAAAATTTCTGATATTCCTCTTCCCAGTTTTCAAGTAAACTAACAGGAGCAACAATTAAATATGGCTTATTATCATAGATATTTTGACTATGCCATTCTATAAAATATAAAATTTGTAGCGTTTTACCTAACCCCATATCATCAGCAAGTAATCCCCCTGCAAAATTTTCTTTTAATAAAGATTGTAGCCAAGATACGCCTTCCCTTTGATGCTCTTTTAGGATAATATTGTTATTTAAGTTGAGGATTTCATAAAAATTATGTTTTAGATTTTCAGGCAATTTATTCGTATTTGAAAACTCTGTTAACTCAGCATTTTCTTTGATTATGAGAACTTCATAGTCTATTTTTTTATCTTGCTTTATTAGATTATTAGGATTTTTAAATTGTTTTTTTGCTGGGTTGATAAGTTTTTCAGCTTCACTAATTGGTATTTCGGCATTTTCCCATTTAAATGTTTGCTTTTTTTCTTTAATTGCTTTTTCCTTTTGTTCAATAAAGTCATTAAGTTTTTCAAGTGTCTTGAAATAAATTTTCTTTTCTCCATGAATTTTATCCTTTATCACAATTCCAGGAATCCATTGCGATTTGTATGGGCTTACAAAAGGGTAAAACTTTGGGCTATAGAGACCAATTTCTTTTACCCTATCACTGTAAAAGACAGTAAAATCAACCTCATCATCATTAAAAAATCGTTCGGGGTACTCTATAATTTGTTGAATTTTTTCTTTATCTGAAACTTTTCTATTTTGTTTTATTTTTTGTAATTCTGTTTTTTGATTATCAGAAAATACTATTCTAGTTGTTTCACCGTTATTTCCCGATACTGGATAAATACCACGAATTGGCAATTTGTCGAATAAGTTAGTAAATCTAATCGGATTTTCAATATCTACGGTAGGAATAATTTCAAAAAGTTCATTACTAAAATCAACATCTAATTTGATTTTCTCAGGAATAAATAATTCTTGGCTATTTAAAAAATATTCTAAAGTCAAACCACTTTCTTTAGATAAAGTCTTTAATTCAGATAATTTTTTAAGATTGATTACATTTCCTTTTTCATTTTCAGGCAAGCTGTTAAATTCGTCAATAGCCTGACAAAGTAAAAATTGATTTTCTGAAAGAAGATATTCGTTTTCATGAATTTTCAGTATTGCGCCATTTCTAGAAGTTCTTAATATGTTTCCGTTTGGTGAAAAATCATAGAATCCATATTTAAATCTAAAAGAATTGAGGGTTAAAGTTCCGTCTGATTCTACAAATATTTCATAAGGATAACTTTCTGGTAAATCTAATATTTGCTTATCAATTTCGTTTAACCTCAGAATATGAATACTTTCAACTGAGCATGAGTTCTCCGTAAAATCAGCTAAACCATTATCATATAGCTCTGTAAGAATCGCTAGTTGTGACAAAAATTCTCTTTGTAAACTATCCCAATCTGATGCAAGCACTTTTCTACCTTCATTATTTAAGAAGTAAAAAGAAAAATAGTTGTTTATATATATATATCTAAACATTGATCGAAGCTACATTTTTAAACCAATATTCAAATACTTCTTCCCAAGTTAACTCCCCATCATTATGCGACAATCTACCCTCTTTGTTAGTGCTATTTATAGTATATCCTGAACGATAAATAAGCATATGCATATTGCCATTTCTTAACGCATCAACACTTTCTATATTGTAATCTAAATTTGGTTTATTTTTACCATCTACTTTATACGCATAAAATGCATATCCAGCATCACTAAATTCTATTAATATATAATTTCCGATATAAAGTATAAAAGCAGAAATATCTCTATTGCTCGAAACAGTTTGAAATCTTGCATCTAAATATTCAGATATTTTCTTCTCTTGCCTGAGTCTATTTTTTATATGACTTGGCCCATATACTCTAAAAGTAACTCTATTTTTAGAAACAATTTTTAGCCAAAACTCTTTTCGTCTTTTATCATTTATGCAAACCCTAAAGAATACATCTATAAACTGTTTAGCTATCCATTCATCTAAAATATTCTTTGCTTCAACAATTTCTCTTCGCTCAATTTCCGTTGCGTTCTCAAATATAGTCCATGTTGAAAAATTACTCGGATCACCTATTTGCGTAAAAGCTATTTTCTTTACACTATCTTGTAACGTAACAAACTCTGGCAAGTTAGCTTGAATAATTATTTTGCTGATTAATCTTTTGTTTGTGACTGAGCTTTTATGTTTTAGCAAAACCTCATTCAAATTATCAATTTCAATTGACAATTGACTTCTGTTTCGTTCATAATAAGTAATAATAACTTTAGAGAAGTATGAATAACTAAACCATGACTCAGGAACGCCTAGTATATTTGTTGCTTCTTGTATTGGCTTATTGAGTTTAGCAATAGTATCTCCCAAAATCAAATTTCCATTTTTTGAATTGAAATACCTTTTATTATTTTTGAAAGAAATTAATGCTTTTCTATTCCCTAGGTAGCTATCAAATTTTCGGTTAATAAATTGTTCTAATTGTTCTAGCGATTTTCGGTGTTTTGTTTCCCAATTTTTCAAAAAACAATCTACTAAACCAAACAAAAAGGAATCTTTCCAATTTGATTCCAATAAAATTAAAGCGTATTTTAGCTCGGTTTCTTCAAAAAAAATTGGCAACAAATCTTGTTCAGAAAAATTAAGGGAATAAGTTAGTGTTCTTAATTCTCGACGCTCAAAAATTATATCATTTTTATTGATTGACTTTTTAAACTTTCTAAAAACTTGTGGAATAAGATTATTTGGAGGTTCAGGAAAAGGGTTTGCGCCAACTTGTTCTATTATTTTTTGAAGCTCTCCTATTCTATGCTCATTCAATAATTTCAGTGAATTAGGTATAACATTTTGAGCAGATTGCTGGAATACAATCGATGAAAAATGAAATTGTAATATATCTTGCACTGTTGGCATCTTAGATTTTTCTTCCGTTTAATTTACTTAGTTGTTCAGTCAATTCTTCCAAAATATCTTCTTGTTTAGAAGAAGCTCCAGCTAATGATTCTGCTGCTTTAGTTAAATTATTAGTATATGAATCTAGATATGTTTTAAGACTTTCACTAACTGTTTTTTGATAACCTTTCAATCCTGTATCAAGGTCAGTAAATACTTTTGATAAACCTTTTTCAATGATTTCAAATTTATGTGCATAATCTTTAGAAACTGATTTTGCTGTTTCTAAAGATTCCTGAATTGCCTTAATTGTAGCATAATTATTTTGCAGGAATTGGTTAGAATATTTTGAAAATTCGCTTTGTGATTCTCCAAATCTACTTGAAGATGCATTAATTTCCAGTGAAATATTTTTGAACACAGAAATAGCTTTTTCTAATTCTGTTTGAGCTTGATTAAGTTTTGAGATACTTAAATTTACCTCTGCAGAAAGTCCATTCATTTTTTCAATACTTGTATTGAAAGCACTTAAAAGGTTTTCAGAAACTTGAAGATTTTTAGATTGTTCGTTCAATAACTTTTGCTGTCCTGATTGTAAATCTCCGACTTTACTTCGTAGTATTTCACTCATACTCTCAACTTGCTGCCTCATTTGACTGGTGGATTCTTCTGATTGTGAGAGTGTTTGTTTTGAAATTTGCTGAACTACGTCTTGCAGGCTCCTGAAATTATCATTTAGGTTATCAGTCATTTCTTGCAATTTAGAAGGAAAGTTGGTCAAGGAACTACCAGCCTGACCAAGTAATCGTGCTAAATGTTCTAATTCATTTTTAGTATCTCCACTCATTGAAGTTTTAAACCCTTCAATCATTTCAGACATGGAGTTTTGAAGTTTAGCTACAATCTTTTCTATTCCATCAGTAGCAGGAGCAGATATTTTCGTTCCTAAATTTTCTATTTCAGCCTTTACTAACTTAAGTTCAGCTACAACTCCCTCAGTCGGGTTATTTAATATTTCTTCAAAACCCGCTGAAATTGTCAAAGCTAAATCAGAGGAAAAAGTTTGTAAAGCATTTGACTGTTTTTGGGATTCCTTATAAATATCACGAAATAAATTCCCAGGTTTAATTATATTCCCATTATCATCAATAGACTCAAAATCACTTTTAAGGCCATTAATTGCTTCAATTAATTTATAAATCGCTTTCGTTTCTTCACTCAAAATCCCTTCTTCTAATTGCTTTTTTTTGATATTTGTCCAAAACGAGAAAAAAACCAATAGTAATACCCCGAAAATTGACACTAAAAATGCTGTTTTAAGCCCATTCATTAACTCAGGAATACTCTTTTCAATGTTATTGCTATCAAAATTCCACAAGCCAATGGCAATCCCTAGAAAGGTAAATAATATTCCAAGAGTTGGGAATAAATGAGGAATAAAATCAAACAAATGTTCATTATTATTTTCTTTTGTTCTTTTATTAATGTAATTGCCAGCCCAAACAGCTGCTACCAAAATAATTAAAATTCCTAGTATTATTTCTATGTTCATTTTTTTTCAATATTTTTAAGTGCTTCATTAATAATGGCTTCACTTGTTGTTACAATTCTAAACTCAACCCTTCTTGATTTATCATTATCAATAGTTTTTTTTGTGTCGAATGAAATTTTATAGTTCTTATCAACTGTCCTTCCATAAGAAAGTCCATTTGCTGTCAACCAATACTGTAGTCGCTCTTTTTTTGATTTTTGTAAGTTTACAAAACATTTTTGAATCCGTAAAAAAGCTAAAACATTACGTGCTCTATCTTGTGACAACTTCATATTATCAATATAAGGGTCACTAGTTAATCCTATTGGCTTAGTATCAGTATGACCCTCAATTCTTATTTCAGCAATTTTACTTTTATATTTATTTTTTAATACAACAGAAAGATACTTAGGAAGAAATTGACTAAGTACACTTTGAAAATAAGGAGTTATATCTGCACTACCAGTATTAAAAAGAACTTGTGGGTTTATAAATTTAATTGATAAATCTTTGTCAAGCTTTAGATTCCATTTTGAAAAATCTTTTTTAAATGCATCATTTAGTTCGTTGTATAATGAAATTTTAGACTCTTCATAATCTCTAAAAATTTCATTTTGTTCTTTTTGTTTTTTTTCCACTAATGCCATATAAGATATAGCCATAAAGAGAAAAATCACCATTAAAACCGTCATAAGGTCGGCTAAAGGAATCCAATGGCTTTCTTTTTTTGTTCCCGACATTGATTTGAAATTAGCTTTAATTTATTATTTGAGTAAAATCACCAAAAATACAATTATGCTAAAAAAAACTTCTTTTGCAAATATATCTATTTCTTTTCGAAGCTATTTTCTAAAGATTCCAAATGTTGCTTTTTTTCATTCAAAAAATATAACATTACACTTTTCAACCTCTCCTACCCTTAAACCAACTTCGCGTCGAGCCCTACAAACACTACGCTGCGGCTTACTTTCAATACTACAACTTTTAACAGCAACTCCTTAATCATAAGGATACTCCGCGCACCAAAATAGTTACAAAACCCATCACACCATTTTCCCAAACCTCACTCCCTTCATCGCCTCTTCCTTCACAAAAGGCTGATTGTAAAGGCGTTTGCCTGTGGCTTTAAAGAAAGCATTAGCAAAAGCGGCGGCGGCGGGTGGCAGGGCGGGTTCACCTAAGCCCGTCGGGTTGATGGCGCTATCAACAAAATGGACGTCCACATCGAAAATTTCGTTTATCCGTATCAGGCGGTATGTATCAAAGTTTTTTTGGTCGGGAATACCGTTTTGCAGCGTTACCTCTCCGTACATGGCGTGACCAATACCGTCGAGGATTCCTCCTTTTACTTGCTGGTAAGCGCCGCTTAGGTTGACCACTACCCCACAATCAACGGCCGCGATGATTTTCTTTAAGACTATCCGCCCTTTACTTTTCTCTATTTCAGCTACTTGGGCAATGTACGAACCGTGCGAAAAGTAGGCGCTAAAACCTTGAAAAACTCCTTTCTTTTTACCCCAATTTGATTTTTCTGCTACCAATTTTATCACCCCCTTCATCCGCTCGATGTCGTATTTCACGGCTCCAACGGGTGTTTTTTGGGCTTTGTCGAGGTACTCCAAACGGTATTCGATGGGGTCGCGTTTGGCGGCGATCGCGATTTCATCAAAAAACGATTGCTCGGCAAACCCCAAAAAATTCTCAGAAGGCGCTCGCCACGGACTGACGGTTACGGGAGATTTGTGATCAACGGAGTCCACCAGAAAATGGGGAACGGCCCCCGCAGGAAAGTGGTCGGGACGTGTACTGTTGCCCGAATTAACACCCACTCCGCGCATTCGGTAGCCTATCCAATGTCCATCAGCGTCCAATGCCGCCTCAAAACGATAGCGCATCGCAGGACGGTACTGCCCGCCTCGCATGTCATCTTCGCGCGTCCACATCAGCTTGACGGGTGCTTTGACCAAACTCGACAATTCGGCCGCTTCCATCGAATAATCCGAACGTTGTCGGCGACCAAAACCGCCGCCCATGCGCGTCATTTCCAAGGTAACTTTCTCAATATCAACACCTAATAGCTTTGCCACATTTTTTCGGGTATCTTCGGGCAATTGGGCAGGGCCAATCAGCTCAACGCCATCTTGTTTTACGTGCGCAAAGAAATTCATAGGTTCCATGCAGGCGTGAGACAAAAAAGGTGCTTGGTATTCGCGGGCAATAACTTTTGGCGCTGTTTTCAAAACAGCTTCTATATCACCATCTTTGCGCGATGGTTTTACCTCTGATTTTTCCAGCAATTGTTTCATAATGCGGTCGTGGTCGGTCGTACTTTCAACCGCTTCGTCGGGCTCGTAGGTTACTTTGAGTGCCTTTCGGGCGTTCATCACCTGCCACGTGGACTTACCCAAAACCGCCACTTTATTTTTAAAAACAATCACCTCTACAATACCAGGCATGGCTTTCGCTTCGGCGATTTCAGCAGATTTTATTTTTGTTCCAAACGGCGGGCGTTCAATCATCGCCAACAGCATTCCTTCCCGATAAATGTCCAAGCCATAGATCGGTTTTCCCGTAATGATGTCTGCGTTATCGACGTTGTGAATGGGTTTACCAACCAGTTTATAGTCTTTTTTCTCTTTAAACTTTACCTCCGTCGGTACGGGTAAGGCGGCGGCTTCGGTGGCCAATTCACCATAATTAAGTTTGCGGCCAGATTCTTTGTGCCACACCCAGCCATTGTCCGTCGTCAACGTATGGGTAGCTACGTTCCAACGTTTTGCGGCGGCATCTATGAGCATTTGTCGAGCCGTAGCCCCTGCTTTGCGGAGTCGGTCCCACGAGTGTTGCATGGCTCCGCTCCCCGCCGTGGCTTGACGGTTGAATTTTTTGGTGTCCAAATGGGCTTGAACAATTTTTACGTTCTTCCAATCGGCGTCCAGTTCTTCGCCCACAATCATCGGAAACGCCGTTTTGATGTTTTGACCTACTTCGGGATTCGGGGCAAAAATGGTGATGACGTTATCGGGAGAAATGGAAAGGTAACTGTTGAAAGTAACCTCCGCAGGCAACGTAGCCGCCAACGAATCATTTGCCCGAAAACTCAATAAAATACCCCCTCCTATCATGGTGGAAGCCTTTATAAAACCCCTACGATTCAATTTGTTAGACATGGTGTGTTGTTTTTTAATTTTGACCAAAAACCTTCAGTTGTCGCATCGACCACGGAACTTCGTCGCTGTCTTGGGCCAAATCTTCGTTTAGTTTTAAGCGTAAAAATTTGGTTTTAACGTTCCCCAAAGAGACCACATTTTCCCCTTCTTTTCCCTTCAACTGCGCCAAGGATTCCTTCCAATTTGTCCCATCAGACGACGTCTCAACGGTATAAGCCCTTGGGTAAGACTGAACCATCGGAGGTGGAGTTTGGGGAGCTTTGGGGTTGCGCTGCCAGCCTTTTTTGATACTGGCAGGTGCTACAAATTGCAGTTCGGTCAAGTTCATTTCCTTAGGAAACTCAATTTGGTACCACATTCCCTTGGACTGGCGACCGCCCGTAGTCCAACCTTCGTAGGTAAAGGCACTTTGAGGAGAGACATTTCCTCCAATACGGGTCGAAGTGGTGTGGCTCGCCGTTATTTTCCAACTTTCTTGTGGCTGCAATTCGTGCGGTACTGTTTTTATCAATTTATCGTACGGATACATCCCTTTTTGATCGGCTGTTTTAGCCCGAATGCTCGCCACTTGCTGCGGCGTCACCATCGACGCGTCGTTAGACAACCCATTTCGGATGTACGAAATGACATCAGCCACCCATTCGTCCGAATGTTCTTTCATCGAAGTCATCATTCCTCCCGCGTAGGTTTTTCCTTCAATCGCCCCTTCCATTCCGTGCAAAACTACCCGAACAGCGTACTCGGGATGCGATTGAATGCGGGCCGAACCTGCCAATGCTGGAGCAATCAACTTACCACCTCCTGCGGGCGTTCCTTGTCCATTATTTCCGTGGCACTGCGAACATAACTCATTGTAAATCATTGCACCTCTATCCAAAGACGCCTGTTGTTCTTTACCCAAAGTCGCTCCGCCAAACGGCCCCGTATTTCTGGATTTTGGAGGTTCAATAATTTGCGAACCTACCAGTTTTACGCCCGCTGCATTGTTCTTCTCCATAGCGGCTTTGATACCGCTTTCCATGTTTGGCAACTTCAAAAACTTGGCCGTCATCATGGCTTGAATCACCACGTTAGCGTCGGGGTCATTGAGCAAATTGGCATAAGGCGTTTCTAAACTTTTTTCGCCTGCTTTGTAAAGCGTTTCACTCGCGCGAATGGCCTGAATACGAACGCGCGGATTGAGGTCTTGCATCAGCTTTTGCACCACATTCACTTTCAACGCCCCCAATCCCTCCAACGACCACAACGCGTGAAAGCGCGCAACGACACTCTTGCTAGTCAACGCCATAGAAGTCAAGGCTGGAACCACCGAAAGGTCTTTTTTGAGTACGATTAACTGTTGAGCGGCATCACGACGCCAGCCGTTGGGATGTTCAAGATGTTTGACCAAAGCTGCCGAATTTTCATTGAGCATTTTTGGCGATGCTTTATCGCGTTCTTTTCCGTCGTAGGTAATGCGCCAAATTCGACCCAGTCCCACCACTTTATCCAATTGATATTGCTCAATTTTGGTACGGAGGTAAGTCCCTCGTTGCGTCCATTGTCCTTCCTGAATGATGCCGTGGTACATATCCACAATGTACATGGTTCCGTCGGGGGCTGTAGCCATGTCAACGGGGCGAAAAAGCGGGTCGGTAGAGCGTAAAAACTCTGATTTTTGGTCTTGAAATACGTTATGAAGCGTGGTTAATCCTTCTGAAACAACAGGATTAATTTGGCGGACAATCCGCGCAACGGGCTCCCCATAAAAGTATTGTCCTTTGAGATTTTCGGGCAAACGGTCGCCGCGATACACGTCATTTCCTGCAGCCCCTGTCACCCGATTTAGCGAGCCATCGGGCTGACGCACTTCGTCCATACCGCCCTGCATATCAGCTAGTTTGACAGGCGCACCCCAAGGTACATCAAAGCCTTTGGCAAATTCGTTGGGAACGTCAAAATTCCCATAATGAATCGGAAACTGAAAATACGAAGGCAAGCCACTGGCCCCACCTTGAAACCACAATTTCCCGTCGTCATCGTGCGTTACGCCCCATTGTGCGCGGTTAAAGCCCGTTTTTTCCCGAATCACCCCGTTGGGCGTTTCCCGTACCCGAAAAGCATTGACGGTACTGTACAGCCAGTTGTCCATTCCATAGTACATAAATGCTTGCTGGTGCTCTACGTTTCCTGACCGCCCATATTTGGTAGTAAAAAGTTCTTTCTTATCGGCTTTCCCATCGCCGTTTGTATCGGTATATTTATACACATTGTCGGCATCCGATTCCATGGTCAAAATGCAATCTTTTCCGTAGGGCAACACAAAGCGCGGAAAGATTAAATTATCCAAAAAAGTCGTTCCTGACTCATACACGCCGTCGTTGTTTTTGTCTTCCCAACGAGAGATGCGACTGGTAGGCTCCAGCTCATTTTTTGAATCGGCGTCCAACATATATGAGCGCAGTTCCAAGACGTACATCCGTCCGTTTCCATCAAAGGCTATCGCTCCAGGTTGCTGAATGGCAGGCTCGGTCAACACAGGCTCAATTCGATACCCTGGCGGCAGCAAAAAGCGACTTTGCTCCTCGGCCACTCCGAGCGGTCGAACAGGGGCTTTAGGCTCCAAATCAATCCCTTTCCAATCTTCACTTTCAGGATCCACCCCAGCTGGCAGCTTTACCTTGGTTAAGGTATCTGATTGATTTTTGTACACCTTTTTCAGCGATTCATTGGGGGGAGCAGTGACCATGAAAGAGCAAAAAGCAAGTGCCAAAGAGGCACTTATCCAACCTAGTTTTAACGTAGAGGTTCGCATACAACTTTGGGTTTTTCAAGTTGTACGTATAAGCCTAAATTGGTCAAAATCTACTAATTAGGCGCCTATGAATGATATTTCTACGCAAACGCTCCGCCATCTACCGCCATGCAATGACCCGTAATAAAGCTGGACTGCTCAGAACACAACCACAGAGCCACATCAGCCACTTCTTCGGGTTGACCCATGCGTTTCATTCGTTGAAAATTAATCGCTTGTTGGAGAGCTTCGGGGTTTTCGGCCAGCTTACGGCGTCCGTGCATAATCATCGGTGTTTCAATGGCCGTTGGACAAATGGCATTGATTCGGATATTTTTGGTCGCATACTCAATTGCCGCCGTTTTTACCAACCCGTTGACTCCGTGCTTGGAAGCAGCATAGGGCGAATTTTCGGGTTGTCCCACCAAGCCCGCCGCCGACGAGACGCAAACGATGTTTCCGCCGCCTTGTTTGAGCATCTGTTCCAACTGAAATTTGACACAATACCACGTCCCTATCAGATTGATTTGGATTTGTTGAAGCCACTCTTCTTCGGGGTATTCGTGGAGGGGTTTTGAGATTTTTCCCGCAATACCTGCACAATTAACGGCATAATCAATCCTTCCAAACGACGCCACCGCTGTCTCAATCAGATTAACTACCTCTTCTCTTACGCCTATGTTGCAGTGGAGCGCCCTTACCCCCGATGGGGAAATTATTTTTTGTAGATGGATGAGCGTTTCGGACAAATCGCCTATGTCTGCCAATACCACGTTAGCGCCTTCTTGGGCAAATTTAAGGGCGGTTGCACGGCCTATCCCCGAAGCAGCTCCCGTTACGATTGCTACTTTGTTTTCAAATCGTTTCATTTATTTTTGTAAAAATTTAAAGCTATGAGTCAAATTACGAGCCTTTCCCAACTAGACCTATCCCACGAAAGTTATACGTACGCCGACTATCTTTCGTGGAAGTTTGAACAAGCCGTCGAACTTATCAAAGGAAAGATATTTCCGATGTCTGGCCCAAGTCGTAGGCATCAGGGACTTTCACGAGAAATTAATGGCATTTTTTACAACCATTTTAAAAATCACCGTTGCAAGTTTTATGCCGCTCCTTTTGATGTTCGCCTTTACGATAAACGCAAAGTAGCCAAAGGCGATAAAAACGTGTATAGCGTCGTTCAACCTGACATTTGCATTATTTGTGATTTAGATAAACTTGATGATAAAGGATGCGTAGGCGCTCCCGATTTGGTGATTGAGATTCTTTCTCCAGGCAATTCTTCCAAAGAAATGAAGCTCAAAAAAGAACTTTACGAGGAAAATGGCGTCAGAGAGTACCTGATTATTGACCCCGAACACGAAAATGCCTTTCAATTTCACCTTACCGAAGCAGAAATATATAGCCCAGCCACTATTTACGTGGACGATGAAGTGTTGACGAGTGTCATTTTCCCCGATTTAAAACTCGATTTAAAAGAAATCTTCAGCGCATCTTAAAGGTAGTTAGTTTCCGTCGCTGATGGTTGTTCCGCCATCGACAATTATATTTTGTCCCGTAATAAACCCACCTGCTTTCGACGCCAACATCACCGCTACTCCCGCAATTTCGTCGGGAGTACCCACCCGACGCAGCGGAGTCAACGACAACCTACGCTTCATAAATGCTTCATTTGCCAACAGAGATTGGGAAAACGGAGTATCAATCATCCCTGGAGAAATAGCGTTGGCACGAATATTAAATGGGCCAAATTCAACGGCCAAGTTACGGACCATCTGCGCTAAAGCGGCTTTGGTCAGGCCATACAAACCAATGGATTTGTTGCCTCGAACGCTCGCAATGCTTGCAAGATAAATCAATGTCCCTTCTTTTCGTTCCACCATTTGCGGAAGTACTTGTTGAGTTAAATACATGGCAGAGTGAACGTTAACGTTCGTTGCTTGCTCAAATTCCGCAGCGTCTATCTCCAAAAAAGAACCCACAGGCGCGATCCCCACCCCACTTACTAAGCTATCTATTTTCCCGTATTTATTAAGAGCAAAGCGCACTAAATTTTGTACTTCCTCCTTTTTTGACACATCACAAGCAATTGCGATTGCCTCCCCTTGATTCTTGGTTATTTCGTCAACAACCGCCTCGCAGCCTGCTTCATCATTGCTCGACACAACAACTGTCGCTCCATGAGCTGCCATTGCAAGAGCAATTGCCTTACCCATGCCCGAAGAGGCACCCGTCACCAGTACTATTTTTCCGCTTAAATTAAACAAAGTACTCATCTTCTAATGAATCATGCACTCCTCAAGTGCTTGGTTATTAACTTCAAACGGCTTTGCTTCAATAAGCACAAAAACAATGCGACAATGTTCATCGCTGCTTGGGTTGCGCCATTTGTGGATGGTGCCACGCTGCACAATGATGCCTCCCGCCTCCACCGTGGTGACCACCTGATGGTCTAATTCCAACTCAATTTTTCCGCTTATGACGATGCCATAATCGATACTACTAGTTCGATGAAAAGGCGAAGAAGCCAACGGAAGCATATCCACCACACGAATCACCGAGCCGCCTTTGAGGGTTGTTCCTGCATCTCGCAATCGCCCGTCGGTTTCGTCGTTGCAGTCAGCAGGGACGGTTTGGGTCGTCCACACAGTAGCCATGGCGGCATCGCCCGTGGGAATAATCACGGTTTCAAAGGATTCATCAGAAACAAAAATAGCCGTACCGTCTTCGGTATGGCCTGTTACGACACGTCGAATGGGATTAATCATCTGTTTTGTAAAAAACTAGGTTCGTTTCTCACAAAAGTATATTTCTTTTTTGGGAAGGTGCTATGCAAAAAGCGGCAGGAAATTGACAAAATCAGGCAATATTACCTTAGCTGATTTTCTATTTTTAAGCGTTGAGCAGCGCTTTTTTCGCTCCTCAACGCTTACTTTTTGTGTTTTTTATTCCAGAAATTTACGCTGACTCACAGCCGTTTCCGTAGGAAAATCGGCAGGAATAGGAATATCTACTTTGCCCGTAGCTGCCCATTGCGCCCCCCGCTGAAGACAAGTAATAAATCCAACACACTCTACCGAATAGTCAACGTGGCCAAGCGGCGTATGAAAAATGCGACCTTTGCCCTGTTTTATGGTCATCAACATCGGTTCGTGGCGATCGGTACCACGGTTGTCTTTAGGAGAAAATGCCGTCGCTAGTACCTCCATATTTTCAGCAGGTCCACGTAGGCGGTCGTACATCTCATCTTTAGAGTGCATCCAATTCAGCGGCATTTCCTTTGTAATTGGGTGTTTTGAGTTGCGAACCGTAATCAAAAACTCCTTTTGCGCGCCGTGCGACCCCGCTCTACCTGGGCTAGTATCACGCACTAGCTTTCCCTCTTTATCATAATACACAAACGGGCCGTCTTTTTCGGTGCGGTCGCCCCAGCCACCCAAACCAATCATGCGGTTGTAGGCAGGCCACATTGGAAACGAATTATCAGCCGCATGGACAACTACCAAACCACCACCGTTGCTGATGTATTTTTCAAAATCGGCTTGCGTACCATCCGACCAAGGGGCTGCATTCCAACCAAAATTACAAATCACCACGTCGTACTTGAAAAAATCAGGATGATAGGCTGAATCCATTCGTGGCTTGGGCAAAGATTGGGTCACAGGCAGCCCTTTGATGGGGTACTTAGCTTCTAAATCGCCCCCGTTCCAAGTATAGTAGGTACGCTGTACATCCACGGTAAATTTACCCGTTTCTTCCAAATAACGCTTCATCATGTACGTTATCTTAGGCCATTGTTCGTGGTTGTTTTGCCCATCAATGATTAGCGCTTTTAACACTTTTTTTGAGGGATTAGCGACCGAAACATGACTAGTACAGATACCTATCACTAGCACAAGAAGCAAAAAACTGAGTTTCTTCATTGTTTTTTTGGGTTTAAAGTACATTTTACCTTTAGGTATGTAAAGCAAAAAAGGTCGCCTTCCTATCCATCGTTTTTTGAGAACCTATCGAAAGTTTTGAAACTTTCGGGAGGTTGATGTTATCTTTGAAAATTGAACCTCCATACTGTAAACCTGCTACCTATGAAGCCTTAGGCTAGAGCTGCTTATTACTAGAATAGCGTAAGGACTTTATTTTTTTAGATAATCAACATGTATAAACAGAAACTTACCATATCTATTAACTCTTCCTTTGACAAAACCAAACTTTGGGATGAGTTTGAAATTATGATGAGTAATCTTTGCAAGACAGGGCAAATAATTGGGTCTTACGAAACACCTTTCACTACTGAGAATAAACTCATCGCTTATCAGACGACTTTGGAAGACACTTGACAAAGAAAGACTATGCCCATCCTGCCATGGGAACTGGCTCCTCAAAGAACCTCTTCTTGATTTCTATGACTTTTTTTCACCTGTAGCATTTTGAAATCATACAAACTAATTTCCAGGCCAAATGAAAGAAGAAACCATTCAGACGCTTCACCCAAAAGCGGGAAAAATAAACAAGAAAATATCATTGGAAAAATATAATTTCATCCGAAAAAACTTGCTGTTAATTTTGGAGACATATGAGCTTACCCACACCGAACTCATGGAAAAATTGTACGAACAGATAAAAGAGGATTTTGTGGGCGGCGTGCAATGGTACGGGGAAACCGTTAAACTTGATTTGGAAGCAAGAGGAATAATTTTCAGAACGAAGTCCAAACCCGAAAAATATAAATCAAGAAAGGAATCCTCCCTTGATTTATCATTGAGTTAAGTCATCATTCCCCTAAAAATACATGATAGACGTTTTACGGCAACATATCCTCCAACGAATTGGTAAAGATGTTGACAATCTTGAGTTTGTTCTAACAAAATTTAAACTCATTGAGACAAAAAGAAATCAGCAACTTTTGACTCAGGGCGACGTTTGTAAGTACGTTTACTTCGTCGCCAAGGGATGTTTGCAAGTGTATGTTTATGACAATGAGATGAATGAAACAACTCGCGACATCATCATTGAGGATCATTGGTGCAGTGAGTTGATTAGTTTTGGAAGTGGGCAGCCCGCTAACGAAAACATCCGAACGGTTGAACCTTCGCAGCTTTTAGCCATCGACAAAAAAGGCTTTCAAGACCTGATGGAAACCATTCCACAGTTTGACAAAGTTTACCGACAAATCCTCGAAGCCTCCTACGCCAATTCGGTTTACCGAATCAACACCTTCATTGCACTTTCATCACTCGACCGTATCAAATGGCTCATGCAAAACAGGCCAACCCTCATGACACGGCTTTCGAGCAAACTCATCGCCTCTTATTTAGGAATCAATAAAGACGTTTTTAGCCGCCTCAAGGGCAAGCTCTAAAATGTCGACTTTTGTCATCGTTGAATGAAATTGTGTCCTGCAACTTTGCATCATCGTTCACAATTAAACTTTTCAACAATGACAGAGTATCTTTTATTATTCCGTAATGCAAGTGCCGAAAATGGGTATTTATCCACTTCACAAGACATGGCCGAAGATATGCCCAAATGGCAATCTTGGATTGGCACTATCGCCATGCAGGGGAAATTGGTAAGTACAGCCCCCATTCGCTACGACGCCTCCATCGTTAGTAACAGTGGTGTCAGCCATGGGCAACCTCACAAGGAAGCAAATAGTATTTTGGTAGCGGGGTTTTTGATATGCAAAAGCGACAGTTTGGAAGAAGTACAAGAATGGAGCAAATCTTGCCCCATTTTAAAATATCCCAACAGCTCAGTCGAAATTAGACCATTAACTCCATTCCCAACCCATTAATTCAACCGCCATGGACAAGATTTTAAACGTAGGACGCTGCTGGTATATGCCAAATACGCAACCAAAGACCCCCGAGTCGTTGGTTAAGCCTCAAGTTTTTTTTTCCCAAGGCTGGAGCCTAACGTTTTCCCCTCCCGAAAGTTTTAGAACCTTCGGGAGGGTGGATTATTTTAGCTATTTGCTTTGATGATTTTTTCGAGTTCGGCGTAGTCCGCATCAGTAGGCATTGATAACGGCGGGCGAACATTACCTGCACTTTTACCGATAATTTTTGCTCCAGCTTTGATTAAGCTCACCGCATAGCCATTTTTCTTACTGCGCAAACGCACCAACGGAATGTAGAAATTTTTGGTAATTTCGGCAACCGTCTCGGTATCGCCCGCGCGGAGGCTGTGGTAGAATTTATTGGCTAACTCAGGCACAAAATTGAACGCTGCCGACGAATATGTATTGACCCCAATCGACAAATAGGCTTCGGCGATGATTTCTGCCGTGGGCACTCCACCGATGTACGACAAGCGCTTTCCTACGGTTTTGATGGTGTCGTTCAGGTCTTGCATATTCCCCGTTCCGTCTTTCAAGCCAATGAAATTTGGGCAAGCATCTGCCAGTTTTTTAATGTAGTCGGCCGACAAAACCCCGTTGCCACGGTTGTAATAAATGACGGGCAAAGTGGTATTTTGAATAATCGTTTTGGCGTACTCAAACACTCCATCTTGCGGACATTCGGTCAAATAGGGAGGGAAGAGCAACAGCGCATTGATACCCGCTTTTTCGGCCATTTTTGCAAAGGCAATGGCTTCGGGAATGCTGCGACCCACGCTCGAAATGACGGGTACGCGTTCGGCGACAACCTTCGCCGAAAGGTTGACAATCTGCTCGTATTCTGCTGCCGATAGCGAGAAAAACTCACCCGTTCCACCCGCTACAAAGACCGACGAGACCTCGTGGCTCACAAACCATTCGAGGCGCTCGGCGTAAGTTTCGGCGTTAAATTCTCCATTTTCGTCAAAATCGGTAATTGGAAAAGAAAGAAGCCCGTCTTCGAGCGATGATTTTATTTTTGAAAGTTCCATGTTTTTTTAGTGATGAGTGATTAGTTATAAGCGATGAGTTGTTCCTGAGTTTGATCGAGAATATAAACTTATAGCTCGTAGCCCACAACTCATCTCTCTGTTTACCAACGTGTTGCCATAAATTTCCAGCCTGGTACTACTTTTTGCATTTCGATTTCGTCGTCGCGTTTGGTGAGGCCACATTTGAGGTAATTTTCGTGCAATTTTGCCAAGGCCGCTTTGTCCAACTCTACGCCCAAGCCTGGGCCTTCGGGAACGGCGACGGAACCTTCTTCAAATTTTAAACGGCCTCCCACCACAATTTCATCCGATTGCCAAGGATAGTGGGTATCGAGGGCGTAACGTAAGTTGGGTATAGCCGCTCCTAAATGCACCATCGCAGCCAACGAAATGCCTAAATGAGAGTTGGAGTGCATCGACAAATCGCGCCCGAAAGTTTCGCAAATACTCGTCAATTTCATTGATTCTTGCAAACCACCCCAGAAATGGTGATCGCTCAAAATAATATCCTCCGACCCTAACTCAATTGCTTTTGGAATGTCACCAAACGAAGTTGTACACATGTTGGTTGCCAGCGGTGTTTTGAGGGCTTTCCGAACCGTTGCCATGTTTTGCTGACCTCGGCATGGGTCTTCCAAATACTCCAATACACCTTCCATTTCTTTTCCGTACTGAATGGAAGTTTCTACCGTCCAAAGGGCATTCGGGTCTAAACGTAAAGGCACATCGGAGCCAAAAGCTTTGTGCAAAGCCAAAATAGCATCCACTTCTTGACGCGGCTCGAACACGCCCCCTTTGAGCTTAATCGACTTAAAACCAAACTCTTTGCACATGGCATGGGCTTGAGCAACAACCTCTTCGGGGTTGAGCGCACTCGCCTGACGAGCCGCTGCCCAACCCGTAGCGTTGGGGTCGGTGCCAAACTCAAGTTCACCACCTGCTCCTTCGTATTTATAAAACAAATAAGCAGAAAACGGCACTGCATCGCGCCGACGCCCGCCTAACAAATCGACGATGGGACGATTGATGATTTTACCGATAATGTCCAAACACGCCACTTCAATAGAGCTAAACACGTGAACGACCGTACGCTGATCCCAAGGGGTAAAACCACGGTCGGCAGGTTTTTCTGTGCCAAATTCGGCTTGCAGAATGTCCTTAATTTTATTGAGTTGAAACGGGTCTTGGCCAATGATTAGGCGCTTGCTTCGCTCTAACGCCTTATCAATGTCGATATTGCCAGGAATTTCACTGATACCTACGATGTTGTCGTCGGTGATAAGTTCCACCACCGTACGCAACGCATAAGGCGCGTGAAGCCCTGCAGCATTAAGCAATGGTGGGTCTACCACAGCAATAGGCGTTATGTTGAATTCTTTGATTTTGGGTCCTTTGGTGGGTACGTTGATGGCCATACTTTAGTTGAATAAATTAGTAAAAAAAGACAGAGAAAGTCAATTACTTTTAAAGATAGTCGGGGGTTCAATCTTGCGTTTTTACGAAACTTTTTATGAATCTATTTGGCGTCGGAGACGCTAGGCCATTTTGCGCCCCGAATGGATTTCGGGGCGAGCTACGTATAAGCACTACGTCAGTGGGCCAGGATTAAACAGTACTAAATCATTATAGAGTCCTAGGGTATCGGTAGCCACTTTTTTGGTACCACTTGCTACTTCCAGTATCAAACGAAAGAGTTCCCAACCCATTTCTTCGATGGTCTTTTCGCCAAAAGCGACGGGACCTGCATCAAAATCAATCAAATCATGCCAACGATTTGCGAGTTTGGAATTGGAACTCACTTTAATCACGGGCACCATGTTGAGTCCATAAGGTGTTCCTCTTCCTGTGATAAACACGTGCACGTTCATTCCCGCCGCAAGTTGAAGAGTTCCACAGACAAAATCGCTGGCAGGAGTAGCCACAAAGTTCAACCCTTTTCGCCGCACTTTTTCCCCTGGCGATACCACATCAACAATCGGGCTTGAGCCCGACTTTACCACCGAACCTAATGCTTTTTCTACGATATTGCTCAGGCCACCTCCTTTATTTCCTGGGGTTGTATTGGCACTTCGGTCGGCTTTTCCTTGATTAAGATAGGCATCGTACCAAGCCATTTCGACTTTTAGTTTTTGAGCTACTTCTTCATTGGCGGCCCGTGGCACCAACAAATGTATCGCATCGCGAACTTCGGTTACTTCGGAGAAAAACACCGTTCCTCCCGCTTTTACAATCAAATCAGCGGCAAAACCCGACACAGGATTTCCCGTCAAGCCTGAAAAAGCGTCGCTTCCACCGCATTGCATTCCCACGACTAAATCGGAAGCAGGGCATAAGGTTCGTTGGCGCTGATTCAGTTTTTTGAGATGTTGCTCGGCCAGCTCCATGATTCCATCCACCATATCAAAAAAACCTTCAAAACGCTCATCTTGGAGATAGAGAATAGAAAGCCCCCCTTCCCCCAATGGAGGTGCTATTTTTTCGGGTCTAAGTTTTTCACAACCAAGCCCAATAATCATTACTTCTCCACCAAAATTTGGGTTTTGGGCAATATTCTTAATCGTTCGAATAGGAACGATAGCGGCTGGCGCATCAATGGCGATTCCACAACCATAACTATGATTAAACGCTACTACGTCATCCACGTTGGGATAAAGCGGCAACAGTTCTTTTCGTATTTTATTTTCGATAAAATTGGTAATACCTGCTACACATTGCACGCTCGTGGTAATGGCCAATACATTTTTTGTACCTACACTACCGTCTGGATTCCGATAACCCATGAAAGAAGCCTTCCTCAGTTGAGCTTTCAATTCTTCGTCGCCCTCATCAATAGGAGGAAGACTGGGCTTATATTCAATTGCTTCTAGTTTTGGGGGTTCGGGCATACCGATGTTTCCCTCATTCACCCAACTTCCTTTTTCTATTTTTCGATTGGCATACCCAATTACTTGACCGTAACGAATCACTTCATTGCCTTCTTCGAACGTAGCCAAAGCCACTTTATGCCCCATCGGAATGTCATCCAACAGTACCACCCTCCCCAATACAATACTCCCACGTTTTAAGCCCGAAGAAGTGGCTACAATTGCTACGTTGTCTTTGGGAGAAGTTTGAATGACTAGCGCCCCAGCCCCCAATGGAGGAGTTTGCTTGCTAGAATCTATACTATTGGGCTTCATTTCGTAAGTATGCATTTAATCTTTCTCAATTGCTCACACCATTGGCCAAAGCCAAGCAGCAATCATCGTCAAAATAACCCCAGACAGTCCCATTAGACTTTGCATGGGTGCAATGGTCTTGAGAGCCTCCTGTTCGGTTAAATTAGAGGTTTTACACATAATCCAAAAACCTGCATCGTTCATCCAAGGAATCAGTTTTGCGCCGCTGCCAATCGCTAAACAGAGATAAACGGGATGGAATCCTAGGTTAGCATTTTGGGCCATTCCTGCCAAAATTCCCGAAGCTGTAATCAACGCAACTGTAGCCGACCCTTGGGCTGTCCGAACAACTGCCGTAATCAAAAATGCCAACGGAATCAGTGCCATTTGGTAATCTTTGGTCATTTCGGCAATACGTAGGCTTATACCTGTTTGCTGCAACATTCCCCCAAAAGCCCCCCCTGCGGCTGTAATTAAAATAATACCGCCTCCGCTCATCAAAGCGGTTTGGGTAAAGGCGGTAATTGCCTCTTTGGTGGTTTTTTTTTGTTTCGCAAGAACGATTAGGGCAAAAATTCCACCCGCCAGCAAGGCAATATTTTTATCTCCAAAAAACAAAACCGTGTCAATAACCGCATTAACCACTGAAGAGTCTGTTAAAGGCTCTTTGGTCTTGACAAATGCCTCTACTGCCGAGCGAATACAAATTGTCACGAGGGGAAATACTGCGGGCAAAAGTGCCCAACCTAAAGCGGGCAGGTCTTTATCGTCTTTATTAGCAATGGCCGCAATGTCCTCCAAACGCGCATCAGGCGCGTCGCGTAGAGGGATGTCGTATTTCTTATTGAGCGCAACCGCAATCAAATAGCCAATGGTAATGGTACAAAGCCCCAGCAACGTTCCACATACCATCATCAAACCAATAGGAACATTGAGCGCCCCCACCAAAAACAAAGGCCCAGGTGACGGTGGCACGTAGGAGTTGGCCATAACCGCACCTGCAATCACGGATAAAGCAAGCAATAGATAGTTTTTTCCTAAACGCATCCCCATGGCTTTGGCTAAGGGCATCATCAAAAAGATGACGGTATCAACAAAAACGGGTATGGTCAAAAAAAAACTACTCATCACAAAACCAATGGGGGCATTTTTAACCCCAGTGACTTTTAACATGGCTCGGATTATCTTTTCGGCCGCCCCACTATCCAGCATCGACTTTCCAATAATAGCAGCCATCGCAATCAGGATACCAATTTTGGCACACGTATTCCCAAATTCAGTTCCAATTCGCTCCCCAACACTTTTATGCGCTTGTTTGAGCGCTTCCGCTGCTGACATTCCTTTGGCCAAATAAAACTGTTCGATAGACGATTCGGGGGTTAATAAAGCCACCGCCAAAGCCGCTAAAAGCAGTGAAAGAAAGGGATGTAATTTAAAACCAATGATACCTCCGACGACAATAACGACGCCAACAAGCAAAATAAGGATAGGATCTGACATCTAGTAGATAAAGTTAAGAACGGTTTAGGAATTGTATGAGTCACAACATTGGTCAACAACACTACTAACATTTATAAAAGTATACAAAGATTAATTTGTATTTTTTCACGCAAACGTTATCGGGAACGTTGTCAATGGAGCGTCAATTTTTGATGACAATAAGTATAATCAATTATCATTTCTACTTTAAAAAACCAGCTAACTAACCTTTCTTCATGACCTCCATTGTTGACCTACTTACCGAAGCCGTTGGAAAAGAGTCTATTTTAACCCAAACAGAAGCCGCCCAACGCCCCGCTAGTCTGTGGCTCTCAAAAGATAACCTCAACTGCAAAGCTCTACTTCGACCTTCTTCCACGGAGCAAGTAGCTGATATTCTCAAACTATGTCATGAGCATGCCCAAACGGTCGTACCGCACGGGGGGCTTACCAATGTAGTGGGTGGCGTGTTGACAACGCCCAATGATCTTGCACTCAGTCTCGAACGAATGAATGTCATTGAGGAAATTGACCTTCAAAACAAAACCGTAACCGTTCAAGCAGGGGTCATTTTGCACGATTTGCAAAAGGCCGTTGCAGATGCAGGTTTATTGTTTCCACTTGATTTAGGGGCTAAAGGAAGCTGCATGATTGGAGGCAACATTTCAAGCAATGCGGGGGGGCTTCAAGCACTTCGGTACGGAGTAATGCGGCAACTTGTGCTAGGCCTAGAAGTAGTTTTGGCAGACGGAACCATCATTTCGTCTCTCAATAAAATGCTAAAAAACAACGCTGGCTATGACTTGAAGCACTTGTTCATTGGGTCGGAAGGAACGCTTGGTGTCGTCACAAAAGCTATTTTAAAGCTCGAAGATGCCCCCAAAAGCAAAAATACGGCCTTGGTCAGCCTCGAAAGTTTTGACAAAGCCATACAATTCCTACAAACAGCCAAACGCGAATTAGCCAATAAACTTACGACCTTTGAAATCATTTGGCTGGACTATTACCGCTTAATGACCTCCCCTCCCTCTAGCTTTCCGCCTCCCCTTCCTCACGCCCATCCTTATTACGTATTGATGGAAGCGTTAGGGCAAGACCCTGAGGGCGATGAAGCTCATTTTCAACGCCTTTTGGAGCAATGCCTCGAAGCAAATATCATTTCGGATGCAGCGCTCGCCCAAACTCAACACGAACTCGATTGGTTTTGGGGTATTCGAGAAAAAGTAGATTTTATATTTCAGGTTCATCAACCCGTATTTTTGTTTGATGTGAGTCTTCCAGTTTCTACCATGGAAGTGTACATCGAAACTGTCATTGAGAGCCTCAAAGAAGAATGGCCAGACGTTCATTTCTACAGTTTTGGACACATGGGTGATGGCAACTTACACCTCTTTGTGAGTTGCGGGGAAGATACCCCCTCAACGCGCCACCGAGTGGAAGAGCTTGTTTTTATGCCACTTCAAAAAATTGGTGGTTCCATTACGGCCGAGCACGGCATTGGGTTAGAAAAAAAGCAATGGCTTCACCTTAGCCGTACCCCTGCCGAAATTGCGCTTATGCGCACCCTCAAACAATCGCTTGACCCCAAGGGCATTTTAAACCCTGGAAAAGTACTATAAGATTTCCCCAGACAAACGTGTTAACCATCGTCTGGGGAAAGGTATTTACATTTTTTGCGACTCGCCCATAAACGGCTGATTATAATAACGTTTGCCCGTTGTTTTAAACAACGCATTGGCTACTGCCCCAAACACAGGCGGGAAGGGTGGTTCACCCAAGCCCGTTGGGTCGATTTCGTTTTGCACAAAATGAACGTCTATTTTCTGAGGGGCTTCGTTGTGACGAATCATGCGGTAGTTGTGGAAGTTGGTTTGTTCAGCCGCTCCATTTTTGTGGGTTAAAGCACCATAAAAAGACTGACCTATACCATCCACAACGGCACCTTGTACCATATTTCGGGCCGCATCGGGGTTTACTACCACGCCACAATCAACGGCACTTGTTACTTGCTCGACATACGGCTGGCCATCTTTCATCACCATATCTACGACGTGACCAGCATACGAAGCATGGCAGAAATAAGCGGCCACGCCTCGTTTTTTACCCGCATTTTCGGGTTTACCCCACCCTGATTTTTCTTTTAGCAATTCCAAAACACCCATGTATCGGCTGGCATCATAATCGTTGTTTTTTCCAACGGGATTTTCTTTGGCACGCTTCAATAAATCTAATCGAAATTGAATCGGGTCTTTTCCCATTGCTTCCGCAACTTCGTCGAGAAACGATTGCTCGGCAGCGGCGTTGAAATTGGAACGGGGCGCTCTAAACGCTCCAATCGTAATGTTGGATGGAATCTCCCAGCCTTCCGCCAAGTAATTGTCGACGGCACCCGCAGGAAAACGATTGGCATGAACAGGATTTTCGGGAATACCTCCTCCAATGACATGAAAGCCAATCAAGTTTTTATTGACATCGAGGGCTGCACGATAGGTAGCGGTATACATCGGGCGATAAATACCGTACGTCATATCATCTTCACGGGTATAAATCAGCTTGATGGGAGCTTTCATTTTTTGAGAAATACGGGCCGCTTCGTAGGCATACGACCCATACGCCCGACGACCAAAGCCCCCTCCCATACGCGTCATTTGGATTTCGATTTTGTCGGCAGGAAGGTTTAAAAGCTTCATCAACGTAGGCTCCATCCAACCTGGAGCTTGCAAAGGCCCCGCTACCAAGGCTTTATCCTCTTGTACATGGGCGAAGAAATTCATCGGCTCCATGGTATTGTGTGCCAAAAACGGCGCATTATAGGTGCGTTCGATAATGGTCGCTGCATTTTTGAAGGCCGTTTCTGGGTCGCCGTCTTTTCGGAGTTGCTGGGCGGGTTTCTTGGCATAGTCAGCCATCATTTCCATTTGGCTGCTGGTCGTTTCTAATCTGCCTGGCACGGTTACTTCGCGTTTACCGCCTCTGCCCATCAGCGTCTCTTTCACATCCCCAGCGGATTCCCATTGCACACTAAGTTTTTTGCGAGCGTTCATCACCTCCCACGTCGAATTACCCACGATGGCAATCACTTCGTTGAACGCACGAGTATCAAAACCTGCTTGTTCAAAACCATCATCGTAGAGTTTAAAGCTAAAAATATCTTTGATGCCTGGCATTTTTTTAGCCACAGTAGCGTCAAACGACTTTAATTTCATACCAAAGGCAGGTGGGTGCTGAATCATGGCAATCAACATACCTTCTACTCGGTAATCCATCCCAAACAAAGGCTTGCCCGTCACGACTTTTACCCCTTCGGTATTTTTTTTCGAATGACTCACAATCGAAAAGTCTTTGGGGGCTTTCAATTTCAGCTCTTTAGGCACAGGAAGAGTAGCCGCTTTGCTGGCCATTTCACCATATTTAGCAGATTTTCCGTTGGGATGAGTCAATACTCCTGATTTGGTAGTAATTTCCGAAGCAGGTACGCCCCATGTTTGGGCCGCCGCTTCGATGAGCATTTGACGGGCTGCGGCTCCTGCTTGCCGTAGGGGTCGCCAGTACATCCTAACCGAATTGCTACCTCCTGTAAACTGTGAACCGTACTTTACGTTGTCGTGCGTACTCATTTCTACGACAACATCCTTCCAGTTGCAATCCAATTCCTCGGCGATAATCATGGGCAAGGAAGTCATTACATTTTGTCCAAATTCAGGATTTGGACAGAGAATTTTAACGATATTATCGGGGGTAATTTTGATGTATGCAGCTAGTTCTGACCCTATTTCAGCCAAATTTAATGAGGCTACTTTTTCAGCAGCTTTTGCTGCGGAACGCCGCCCCTCCGCAAACAAATTAAAACTTAGCATCAAACCACCTCCTGCCAAGGCAGAAGACCTTAAAAAATCTCTTCTACTTTGTGATTTTATATTTTCCATAGTCTTTCTTATTTAGCTTTTGCCGCCGTTTTAATCGCCTCTTTAATTCTCAAATACGTACCACAACGGCAAATATTTCCACTCATAGCAGTGTCAATATCCGCATCAGTAGGCTTAGGATTGTTTTTTAACAACGCCGTAGCCGACATGATTTGCCCTGTCTGACAATAGCCACATTGAGCCACGTCGTGTTCAAGCCATGCTTTTTGTACGGGATGTTCTCCGTTAGCAGAAAGACCCTCGATGGTCGTCACTTCCTGTTTTCCAATGGCTGAGACAGGCAATACGCACGAACGTACGGCATTGCCATCTAAATGAATCGTACACGCTCCGCATTGAGCCATGCCACAGCCAAACTTGGTACCAACTAAGTTGAGGTGGTCACGCAATACCCACAACACTGGCGTTGAAGGGTCTACCTCTACCTGCTGGGTTTTACCGTTGATTTTTAAGTTATATTTTGCCATACTTTTGACTTTTATTCACATTACTAGATTTTACAAAGAAACGATAGTGGTTTATAAATAAATTACTGTTTTCAAATAGAAAGTTACAAAATTCAAACAAGCAAAGACTCAATTGGGCTTACTTATTCCAAGGTTCTGATTTTTATAAGTTTCAGGATTTTGGACAACGGAAGCGATGAATGCTGCGATGCTTTTTCTTGAAATGGCTGTTCCTTTTTCTGGCTTTCCTTTGTGTGTGATTGCGTAATCAATCTCATCAACATTCGTGAACCAATTAGGCCGTAAAATGGCATAGTCCAAACCTGAACTTTCGAGAATATCTGCTAATTTCCGATAAGACGCGAGGACTGGAGGTAGGGGCGTTGCATAAATTCCAATAGAACTGATGGCTATTACCCTTTTTACAGATGCTTCGTGCATTGCCTTTACAATGTTGTTGGTCATAGTTTCCAAATCACCAGCAAGGTTGATGTAAACAATGTCTTGGCCTTCGATGGCTTTTTGCAATCTTGGATAATCCATTACGTCCACTTCTACGACCTTACAATTACTGGTATCATTAGCTATTTTTTTTCTATCTCTTGCCAACAGGGTCAGCTTTACCGTTTTTACTTTTTGTAAAGTATCTATCACAAATTTGGCAAGACTTCCGCTTGCTCCAATGACCAAAACATTTTGCGTTTTTACTTCTTTGTTTGTATTCATGTGTTGAGTATAAGAATGATTTGACAGTAAAACTGTGGCGACGATTGTTAAAATGTAAAATCGTTTCATTTCGACGGTATTAAAGGTTTAGCCAATAGGTAAACTTTGTGTTGATTGACCGATATGTTGGACATTCGGGTTGAAATTTGTTCATACAACTCAAATAGTTTGTATCCACTTGATTATCAAATCAGCAATCTGTTGGTTATTTGTGTCTTGCATGAGCATGTGGCTATTACCCTTTATTCCACTATTGGGTAGATATAACATTTTTGCTTTACCGCCTGCTGCTTTCACTTCTTCTGTATATTTCTGACAACTTTCGTACGCTGTTTGCCAAGAATGCGGTACGCCTGTTGGCTGCGTCAGATAATCTCCAAAGACAATCAAGGTTGGAATCTTAGAAAGTACTGAAAGTTGCTCTGGTTTTAACCCATTAGGGCATCTGCCTGGCTCTACAAAAATCATGGCCGCTACCGCATCTGGTTTAATATAGGCGGCCTCTATCGGGTACGCCCCTGACTGCGAATGGCTCATCAAGATAGTTTTGCCTAACTCGGCTGATAAATCAGCAAGGGCTTTATAAGTAGGATTTGGATTGGGTAAACCCATGCTTACATCTGGAACTGCCTGTTTGGACAATTCATTCAAGGCATCAAATGGGAATTTACCATCGGGATTAGGCTTACCTTCTGTTGTTCCAATCCTAAAATTGGGAATGGATGCTTCATCACTAAAACGCCACATTGGAGGGAGTTTATTAGCCTCCGTTTTTCCTGCTTTTGCATCGTTGAATATGGCTTGATTAAAGCCCGAACGACCACGTCCAACTTGGTCAGGAACATAGACAGGATAACCCTTTCTTACAAAATACTCTTCCCAACCCATGCGTCCATCAGGGGTAGTTTCCCACGTTTTCCCTGTCAGCGTCATACCGTGTATCATCACCACAGGTAGCCCCTTAGTTTTTTTGGGAACCATGTAATGCACGTACATCTGATTTACAGAAATACGACCCGCTGGCCCAAAACTACCCAATTGTTCAAAAGTTTGATTATCAGCAATTCCGCCTACATAAAAACTGCCTTGTGCTTTCAATACAAGCGGTTTTGATGATGTTTTCAGACTTCTTAATGATTGTCCACAAAGGCTTAGGCTTGTCAGAACAAGTGTCATCAAAATGGTTATTCTAGACATTTTATTGATTTTGATGCACGGATTCAGGCTTACGAACGCCTTTCAATTCGATTTTTGACAATGACTCCCTAATTTCTTTTAGTTCGGCAGGGGTAAACGTAACGTTCATCCCACCAATGTTTTCCAGCAAATGAGCTTGGTTGGTAGTGCCAGGAATAGGTACGATGAATGGCTTCTGAGCCAATAACCAGCCTAACGCAAACTGAGCAGGAGTAATCCCTTTTTTCTGAGCCTGTTCTTTCACAAAAGTACTGAGCACAATATTTGCCCCAATGTTAGCTTTATCAAAATACGGCACGCCAGCTCTCCTGAAATCAAAAGTGGTGTTTTCATCGAATCGCCCTGTTAATAAGCCCCGTGCAACGGGTCCCCACGGTACAAAAGCAATGTCTAACTACTCACACAAAGTAAGTATTTCAGCTTCAACTACTCGCTCTAACATAGAATATTCCGATTGAAGAGCCGCCACTTTTTGAACGGCATTAGCTCGTCGGATGGTGTCGGGAGAGACCTCTGAAAGTCCAAAGTTCTTTACTTTTCCAGCTTGGATAAGTTCTTTTACTGTACCTGCCACGTCTTCAATGGGTACGTTGGGGTCTGCTCGGTGAAGGTAAGCAAGGTCTATGGTTTCTATTTGAAGACGTTTCAAACTACCATCAATTGCTGCCCTGATTTGCTCAGGTTTACTTCCCCGTCCTGTCGATTGAGTTCCGTTAAAACTAAATCCAAACTTTGTCGCTACTGAGATTTTGTTGCGGAATGGCTTGATGGCTTCCCCCACAATTTCTTCACTGTAAAAAGGACCATACACTTCGGCAGTATCTAAAAAGGTAATACCGTTTTCATACGCCTTGCGAATGACCGCTACCATTTCATCTTTGGGCATGGAAGCGTTATAAATGCCCGCCATACTCATACAACCCAAGCCCAAGGGAGATACCTCTAATGAGCCAATTTTATGAGTTTTTGCCACAATTGGTTGGGCATTTGAAAAATTTGAAAGAGTTACTCCAGCCACCGCTAAACTAGTTTTTTGTAAAAATTCACGGCGATTTACTTGATTATTACTTTGCATTTTGTCAATAGTTTTAGTCTAAAAATAATTAGTCGATTGGTTGAGAAGCCCTCCAAGTAAAGTTTGATTTTCTATTGAAAATCAACCATTTGCCATTAACTTTCACGTACTCGTCGTAATAGATTACCCCCATATCATTTTTCATTCTTTTGCCATTTTGCATTCCAATCAATGAAACCGAACAGTAGGCAATACCCGTCGCTTTATCTCCATTAATTGTTACGGTTTGTTGTCCGTTGATGTGATACACGACTTCAAAAAGGCTAAGAAAGCCACCAAAGGCATCGCCAATTTGCTTTTTGCCTGCTAATACTGTTGTTTGTCCGTTGCTTACTGATTCTACTTTGGCATCTTCGGTAAAAAGTTTCATTTGGGATGCTACATCTTTTTTATCAGCTAACACAGAAAATTCATCTACCAAGGCTTTCAAAGCCAAGCGATCTTCTATTTCTTGAATGCGTTGTTCGGTGGTCTTTTGAGCGTAGGACATGGTAAAAATGAGTGAGAGGAAAACAACAAAAAAGTACGTTTTCATTATTGAAGTGATTGATTTTAAAACTTTTACAAAATTCTAAAATCAATTCAACCTATTTATTATACAAATTCCTGATAATGCTACCACTTTTCCTGTTTCAGTAAAATCACTTTCTCAAACCTCGTAGATTTGTACCAAAAGCAAAGAATATGAGCGAAGCAAAACGACTTAATAGCATTGATGCCCTCAATAAATTCAATGGGAAGCATACCAATCACCCCTTGGTAACGGTCATAGACTTGTCAAAATCAAAGCCAGGAGTACCTGGTAAAGTTCATTTTGAACTTTTTGGAATTTTTCTAAAAGATTCAAAATGCAATACGATGAAATATGGTCGCAACTATTATGATTATCAAGACGGTACGCTGGTATTTGTAGCACCAGGGCAAACGGTAGAAATTGAAGATGTGGATGAAAACGGCTTACATCAGCCCTCTGGCTTGGTACTTTTTTTTCATCCTGATTTGATTAGAGGAACTTCGCTTGGCAATAACCTGAAGGAATACAGCTTTTTTTCTTATCAAGTCAACGAAGCCTTACACATCTCCGAAAAGGAACGGTTATTGGTGTTGGATTGCTTTGAAAAGATTGAGACTGAAATAGAAAGACCGATTGACAAACACAGTAAAAAATTGATTGCCAACACAATAGAGCTGCTGCTAAACTACTGTGTGCGATTCTATGACCGCCAATTTATAAGCAGAGAAATTGCCAACAAAGGCATAGTTGAACGTTTTGAGACACTTTTAGACGACTATTTTCAGTCTGAAAAGTTAATAAACGAGGGTATTCCGACCGTAGCTTACTGTGCTGATGCGTTGAATATTTCGGTCAAATACTTTGGTGATTTGATCAATAAAGAAACGGGTCAGTCGGCAAAAGACTATATTCTCAATCGTACGATTGAAGAAGCGAAAAACCGAATCGTTAAAAACGATAAGACCGTAAACGAAATCGCTTACAGTCTTGGTTTCAAATATCCGCAGCATTTTACACGATTATTTAAACAAAAAGTGGGGGTATCTCCCTTAGAATTTAGAAATTACAATTGACATGTTTATAATCCCGTCGCTTTTTCTTGTGCTTCGGTATATCGTGCTCCCACAATTTGTACTTCTTCCGAGGCTTTGGTTAGTTCTGCTACCTCTGCGGCTGATAGCTGAATATTTACGGCACCATTATTCTCTGTTAAACGGTGCAATTTGGTCGTTCCAGGAATGGGTACAATCCAAGGTTTTTGAACCAATACCCATGCCAGTGCGATTTGGGCATTGGTGGCATTGTGCTTTTGGGCAAAAGCGGCAATCACATCTACCAAAGCTTTGTTGGCAATACGAGCTTCTTCGGTAAACCTCGGAATGACGGCTCGAATATCACCTGCCTCAAAAGTACGTTTTTCGTCGATAGTACCCGTCAAAAAGCCCTTGCCAAGTGGGCTAAATGGCACAAAACCAATACCCAGTTCTTCAATGGTAGGGATAATTTCGGTTTCGTGTTGGCGTGTCCAAAGCGAGTATTCACTTTGCAGCGCAGAAACAGGCTGCACGGCATGCGCTTTGCGAATGGTAGCAGCCCCCGCTTCCGAAAGGCCAAAATACTTAACTTTCCCTTCAACTATTAAATTTTTTACTGTTCCTGCCACGTCTTCTATGGGAACATTAGGGTCAACGCGGTGTTGGTAAAGCAAATCAATACACTCAACGTCCAACCTTCGAAGCGAGCCTTCTACTGCTTTTCGGATAGTTGAGGGGCGGCTATCCACCCCCACCATTTTTCCATTTTGAATATTAAATCCAAATTTGGTAGCAATAATAATGTCCTGATTTTTAAACGGCTTCAAAGCCTCTCCCACTATTTCTTCGTTATTGTGGGGGCCATAGACTTCGGCTGTATCAAAAAACGTAACACCCTGTCCTACTGCCTTGCGTATTAAATTTATTGAATCTTCTTCGGGCGGAAAAGGGGCATACGAAAAACTCATTCCCATACAACCCAACCCAATAGCCGATACTTCCAAGCCTTGACTTCCTAAGTTTCTTTTTTCCATGTTTTTTTTTGTTTTGTTTCGACAAAGTTCATCATCGTTAAGCAACCTTGACAACTAATTTCAAGCAGATTCTTACGACAATCAAACATTTATTTTTCTTTTTAGGCAAGTCTCATTTAGATGATACCTATTTTGAATAAGAATTTGCAGATACCACATATTTGTATATATAAAATTATATACTATTCATGAAAACAACGATTGATTTACCTGATGATTTAATTGCAGAAGCCATGAAAGCTACTGGCTCAAAATCAAAGATTGAAGCCATCAAAAAAGCCTTGCATGAAGTTATTTTGAAAGAAAAACGCTTAAAACTGCTCAATTTCAAAGGAAAAATTGATTTAGAAATCGATTTAAACAGCCTACGGGATATTAAAACACAATAACCAAAAGCAGGTAATTGAAAGTTTAAACTCCCTGCTACGCTAAAACTACTCAACCTCTAGGAAGTCAAATCAATGACAATCAACTAATTAATATCAAAGCACTTGTCTAAAAACAGGTAATTATAAAGAAGTATTTGTAAGAAAGGTTGCCTCTTGATAATCGCCACGAATGCACGAATAAGTACGAATCTTATTCGTGGCGATCAAAGTAATATTCGCTTAGAATTCAATCGTAATTCTCCAAAATTTACCAATAAAGCTAGTTTCAAGCCTGAAACTTTTAGATAATTGATACACTGAGCGGTAAATTCATCAGTAATCGCCGAAACACCCTTTACTTCAAGAATTATCTTATCAAAAACCACAAAATCGGCATAAAAATGGTGTGGTAGAATGATGCCTTTATAATTTACTTTGTATTGCTTTTCACGCTCAAAAGATATTCCTGCTTTGTTAAATTCGTATTCTAAGGCATCTTTATACACAATTTCGGCAAACCCCGCCCCCAAATTGTTGTGTACCTCCATACATTTTCCAATGATTTGATAGGACTCTTCTTTGTGGAGTATTTCCATGTGGGTAATTATTTTAATGCCGAGCGATGGTCGCCACGAATAGACGAATTTCACACAAATGTTTTATTCGTAATCATTCGTACTGCTTCGGTGTACCAATCCGTGACAACTATTTCTGTTTGAAGAATCTTTTTATTATTTAATCGCCACGAATAAGTACGAATATTATTCGTGCATTCGTGGCAACTATTTCTACTTAAACAATTTTGGTGCAAAATCGGCCAAATAAATTCGCCAAAGCTTCCAAATATGCCCTTCTCCCGTTTCTAAGTATTCATATTTCATTCCCAAACCATCAAGTTTTTTTCTAAAATCAACATTGGCTTGGTACAAGAAATCATCCTTCCCAATGGCTATGTAGTACAGCTTGAGGCCATTGTCTTTCTGCGTTTTTAGTGTCGCATCTAAGTTACTATATACTTTGCCTGTGGCATCTTCCCGTGGCATAATGGCAGCCGAATAAAGTCCAACGTAATCGAACGTATTGGGGTAATAGCGGCTAATGTGCATCGTATGAAAGCCACCCATCGACAACCCCGCAATGGCACGGTTCTCTTTATTCGCTTTTACTTTAAACGTTTTTTCCACATAGTTGACGATATCCATAAAGTTAGCCTCGTATTCACCATTCATCGAGCGAGGCAATAGAAATTCGGGCTTATAAAAACCATCTTTTCCTTGCCCATACCCCCCATCTTGAACTACGTTTCCGTTGGGCATAACCACAATCATCGGCTTTGCTTTCCCTTGTGCAATCAAGTTATCTAAAATTTGAACAGCACGGCCATGCGCCGCCCACGAATCTTCATCGCCTCCTGCCCCGTGAAGCAAATACAAGACAGGATATTTTTCTAACGATTGCTCATAACCCGCTGGTGTATAAACCGTTAGTCGTCTATTCATTTTCAATCCTGCCGACAGGTACCAGCAATGCGTCACCGAACCATGTGGGGTATCGTTGGTTTTATAGAGGTCGGCACGTCCATTTCCGACAATAAAAACATTGGTCAACGCCGCTGCATTTCGGAAAGCATAAGGGCTATTGGCGTCGTTTGTTCTAATCCCATCTACAAAGAAAGAATAGCTGTAAAGCTCCGATTCAAGCGGTTTGGAGGTGTAGGTCCAAAGCCCATTTTTATCTTTTGTCAGATGGACGGTACCAGGGCCATCTTGCATACCAAAACGAGTTTTTACTTTTACAGGAGGCAAAAAATCAGCAGTCAATTGGACACTATCAGCTTTGGGAGCTAAAAACCGAAAAGTGACGCTCCGGTCAGCGTTAATTTGGGGAGAAATAATATTTTCTAACTCTTTGGGTACTTCTTGGGCAAAAGCTGACTGAATACACCAAAAGGCAAACACAACTAAGTAAACGAATCTTTTTTTCATCAATGGTAACGATTTTGATTGGTTGAACTGGTAGAAGGCTTATCGCTGTTTGTGCTACAAACCTTCTCCAAAAGACAGACACCAAAGTCGTTTACCCTCTTATTCCGCGATTAGAATAACTTCCATTCGGAAAAGGCATTTCCCTTTCCATTTAATACTTTGAAGCAATTGCATCATCCCTTTATTTCGTTCTAAGGCTGCAAACCACGAGGCAGGCAAGCGCAAATCAGGGAACCAATTTCTAAAAGGGGTAAGGGCTATAAAAGGTACGGTCGTTGTAAACTTAGTAAATCCAATCGTTTTCAAATCTTCCATCAAATCACCAAATGTCGTCTCATTAAGATGGACACATTGAGCGTTTACTTTCCCGCTGAGGGTATCGTCAATAATTCGAGTAAAATCAGTGGGGCCAAACATTCGATGAGGTACAATCATCATAATTTTACCTTCTTTTTGGCAGGCTTTGCGGAGAGAATCTAAGAAAAAACCTTTGTCTTGAGGTGCAATGTGTTCATACACATTATCGAGTAGAAGCACATCAAATTGTTCAGGCAAGTCGAATTTTATGATATTTCTTTGAAAACAAAAGATTCGTTGACCAAATGTATCTTCAGGAAAAAGAGGAGCTTTGATGTCAAGTCCATACATCAATTTCATCGGAATGCCCGACTTAGAAAGCGCATATAAGAAACTACCATTTCCACATCCTACATCTAGCAGTTTTCGTCCTTCGATGTCTTTTTTAAACTGCCTTGCAATCTTGGATTTAACCTGAATTAACTTCTGAAAATAGACATTTTCATCGTTGTTAAAGTATTTCCCTACTTCTGTATATACATGTTCATAAAGCTTTTGGCGCTTTTCGAAATCATCTTCTTTTATTATAGCGACATGAAACCCATTCTCAAGCTCATAAATAGCTTTCATTTGCGCTTCGGTCACTCCAGTTCGTTTACTTACAGCACTTAAATAGGGGAAGGTATTAGACATACTTCAACAATTTGGATTTTAGATGTAACAACTTACAAAAGTATAGATATTGTCATTAAATCTAGGTCAAAAATATTGCCAATATGCCTTAGTATACAATAATTTTATCCAATTCACCTTCTTATCTTTGAGAAAAACCTCTCAAAAGATAAGAAGGTGGAGACAATCTTAGAAGTTGGGTTTGAGTAAATATTTAGCGTAGAAGTCGTCGATTACTTTCACCGCTTCTTCGGCTGTATCAACCACACTAAAAAGCTTCAAGTCTTCTGGATTGATGTTTCTTTCAGTTTCTAACATGGTTTGTTTAATCCAATCAATCAAACCTGACCAATAGCTCTTACCAACCAAGACGATTGGGAAGCGACCAATTTTTTTGGTTTGAATAAGTGTGAGGGCCTCAAAAAGCTCATCTAGTGTTCCAAATCCACCAGGCATTACCACAAATCCTTGAGCGTACTTGACAAACATGACTTTGCGAACAAAAAAGAAATCAAAATTGATATTTTTGTCGGCATCAATGTACAAGTTGGAGTGCTGTTCAAAGGGTAAAACGATGTTCAATCCCACCGATTTTCCACCTTGTTCAAAGGCTCCTTTGTTACCCGCTTCCATGATACCAGGCCCCCCACCAGTGATGACTCCGTATCCGTGTCGTACCAATTTGGCAGCAATTTCTTCCGTCATTTTATAATAAGGATGCTCGGGCTTTGTACGAGCCGAACCAAATATAGAAACACACGGACCAATTTTAGCTAGTTTATCAAATCCTTCTACAAACTCGGCAAGTACCTTAAAAATTACCCACGAGTCGGCGGTTTTAATCTCATTCCAGTTGCGGTCTTCAAACGCCTCCCGAATCCGATTTTCTTCATTCAATGCTTCAATTTCTGACATACTCATTTTGGTTTATTAGGGTTGTTCTTAATGAAGACATCCGTACCTTTGCGATACGGGATAACAATAACGAAAACATTTCTAAAAATAGTTCTATAAATGGCTAAAAAAATTGCAATTGGAGGCGACCATGCAGGTTTTTCTCTCAAACAACCGTTGGTAGATTGGCTTATCCAACAAGGATATGAAGTAAAAGATTTTGGGACGTACAGCGCAGATTCAGCCGATTATGCCGACTTTGCTCACCCTGTCGCATTGGCGGTAGAAAGTGGTGAATTTGAGGCAGGTGTTCTCGTTTGTGGAAGTGGGCAAGGTGTAGCAATTACGGCCAACAAACACCAAGGGATTCGTGCAGCATTGGTATGGGATAAACCGTTAGCGGAGTTGGCTCGTCAGCACAATGATGCCAATATCATTTGTCTCCCAGCGCGTTTTATCAGCCAAGAAGTGGCGTTTGAGTGTGTCAATCTTTTTCTACATACCGAATTTGAAGGTGGCCGCCACGCAATTCGAGTAGGGAAAATTTCTTGCTAATTTGTGAGTCGGGGTGCTAATTTGTGAGTCAGGTTGCTCACAACCTGACATTGTTTAGCAGTGCAGTCGGGGTGCTCCCACCCCGACTTTTCTATTCATAAAAGAACAAGTACCCAAGTAAAATTCCCGCAATTACACCCACAAAGTCAGCGATAAGACCCGCTACAATTGCATAACGGGTATTTTTAATTCCTACCGAACCGAAATAGAGGGCCACAATATAAAAAGTCGTATCCGTTGAACCTTGGAAGATGCACACCAACCTCCCAATGAATGAATCGGGGCCAAACTGCTTCATGCTATCAATCATCAACGCCCGAGCTCCGCTGCCACTCAGGGGCCGCATTAGCGCCACGGGAAGGGCCTCTGTAAAATCGGTATTAACGCCCATCAATCCCACTACCCATTTAAAGCCATCTATCAAATAACTCATCGCGCCCGCATTTCGGAATGCGCTAATAGCTACCAACATGCCGATAAGATAAGGCATAATCTTCACTGACGTTTCAAAACCCACTTTTGCCCCTTCAATAAAGGTATCGAAAATATTCACTTTTCGTACCAAACCTCCCACCAAAAACGAAACGATAATCGACATCAAAATGAGGCTTCCCGTAATTTTGGAAAAGGTTTCTAATCCCTCTTTTGACAGTCCCGATAAATACCAAAGTAACAACGAAATTCCGAGCGTGATTCCTCCCAACCACCCCAACACTGTTCGATTAAATAAGTTGATTCGTTGGTAAGTTCCCACAATCAAAATACTTACGACGGTAGTCACGTACGTGCCAATTAAGCATGGAATAAAAATATCCGAAGGGTCTTTCGCGCCTAAGATTGCCCGTTGAGCCATAATCGAAAGCGGAATAATTGTCAGGCCCGACGTGTGTAATACCAAGAACATAATCTGGGCATTGGAGGCAGTATCTTTGGAAGGATTTAGCTCTTGTAAGCTTTGCATTGCTTTTAGTCCAAACGGAGTCGCGGCATTATCCAGCCCAAGCATATTTGCCGAGAAATTCATAATCATCTGCCCGTTAGCGGGGTGATTTTGGGGAACTTCAGGAAATAATTTATTGAAAAAAGGACCAATAACACGCGCCATGAAATTGATCGCTCCAGCTTTTTCGCCAACATTCAGAATCCCCAAAAAGAAGGTCATAACTCCCGCCAAAGGCAGTGCAATGTCCATTACAGCAACTTTTGCCGAATCAAACATGCCCTCCATCATCAATTTGAAGATTTCGGTATCGCCTAAAAAAATTAATTTAAGCAACGCCACGACAAAAGCCACGACAAAAAATGCCGCCCAAATATAATTTAATGCCATCGGTTGAGGGTTTAGGAACTACGTTTAATAAATCAAAAGTGTTGATTTCAGACTTCTCTGCTAGACTTTTCAGGTTTTGTTATCGACGTAGCTGAAACTTGAAAAGCCTAGTTTTTTTACTTTCCTATTAGTTTTTTGGCAAAGCCATAGGTATGAATTAAACCTAACCACGCCTTACGTTTGAACAAATCGTAATAATAAGATGCCGTAACTGCGGGGCTAAAATTAATTGGACCAAATTTCTCAATGATGTACTTCTCGGCATTACGTTCGGCATTCCAATACGTTTCAGAGCTTGAGTTAGCCTTCGTTCCGCTCCCTGTTGTGTCAAATGCGGCGTGACGCGTATAATCTTCTAGTGTCAAATGGCGGAATGTGTACCCTTTTTTGTACATATCATGCGACCACACAGTAGCCGTATCTACTCCATTCCAGCCTCCTCCGTAGCACCCAATATCCCCGTTGGGGAGTGTTTCTTTACGGTACTTTTCAAGGTCAATCATGGCACAATATTCATTCAAACGGCATTCAGGAAGAATGTGTGTTCGACCATTTCGAATTACCTTCAGCTGAATGTCACGGCGAGGAGTAGCATGAGCTTCGGCTAATGCAATCGCCTCTTCAGTAGTCGGGACATACTGCTCAAACCGCTTAGAATCACACTTATTGCCCCAATCTGGCCCCGCTGGACAGCTCCAACACTGACCAATCGAGCCCACTCCAGTTAGGTTTTTAGGGCCTTTTTCAAACTCCTTGAGCATATCGCCAATCATATCACCGTAAAAAAGCATATCATTGTGCATCACCACAAGGTACTTTTTATCCGATACTTCAAGCGGATATTGATACATGATACTCTGACGAAAACGGGTATCCACCTTTGCGCGCTCGTAGTCGCGCACCCCCAATCCCAAAAAATAATGTGGGTATTGAACCACTAATTTGACCTTGGGGTCGTTACGAAAATAGTCGATGATTTTAAAAATCCCTACGTAGTCGTCGTGAGGTTGTAGGCGTTCGCGGGAGAGGTAAATTTTGTCAATGTGTTGGCCGCTGTATTGCATCAACGTTTTGATGGTGACAATGGCCTGATAAGGTTTGCCATAAAAAGCTATGCTGACATCTACTTTTTGACTCATTCGTGAGGAATTAGGGGCGGTTGGGAAACCGTTAATGGATAAAATTTCAAAAATCTAAGTTCCAAAATTACGACGACAAAGCGATTTTGCCAAAGTAACTTGATTTTTCGTAACTTTGTATGTGTTTTATAAACTTCAATACCCTTGAAAGAATACGGAAGTAACGTCCAAAAACTAGCTGATTATCTCGTCTCTATTCCTGAACGAGAAAAACGAACCTTACAAGCCCACGTTTTGGTTGAATTGATGCGCCAAATCCACCCAAATATGCGTGATGGACAAGATTATTCTCAAAAGCTTTGGGATGACTTGTATATCATGACAAATTTCAAATTGGATGTTGACAGCCCTTTTCCTCCACCATCACCTGATGCAGTAGGGAAAAAACCTCTTCAAGTACCTTACAGCCAGGCCCATATCCGCTATAAACAATACGGAAAAAACTTACTATTACTCGTCGAAAAAGCCATTGTTTGCACCGATCCTGACGAAAAATTAGCCTTTATTTCGTACTTGATTCGTCAAATGCGTACTTTTTATAACACTTGGAATAAAGACAACCCTGAAGACAATGTTGTTTTTACCCAATTGGATGAAATTTCGCAAGGGAAGCTCAGAGAAGAACTGGCGTATTTACGTCAGAATGGTTTAGTAGATTCTACCCCTCGTGATAAAGGGACACACGTTGAGCGTTATCAACGAAACTTACAGAACAATCGCGGAAATTACCAAAACAACAACCGCGACAGAAATAGCAATGGTAATAGCCGTAATAACAATAATAACAACAACGGCAACAGCAGCAATAGGAATAATAATAACAATAATAATAAGTATCGGAACAACAAGAACAACCGAAGACGTTGATTTTTTAAGTCGGAAAGGCATCCTACGCCACTCCTCAATTCATTACTGATATGCAAATTCAAAAAAGCAAACGCCTTGAGCATCTACGCTATGATATTCGAGGCCCCGTTTACGAAAAAGCGCTAGAGCTCGAAAGCCAAGGGTACAAAATTATTAATTTGAACATTGGAAACCCCGCCCCTTTTGGCTTTGACGCCCCTGATGAAATCATTCACGATATCATCCTAAATATTCGTAACGCCCAAGGGTACGTTGACTCTCGGGGATTGTTTGCCGCCCGCAAAGCAGTAATGCACTATACTCAAACGCAAGGCATCAAAGGAGTGGAAATAAACGACGTTTACATCGGAAACGGCGTGAGTGAGCTTATTGTGATGGCCATGCAAGCCTTGTTGAATGAAGGTGATGAAATTTTGGTTCCTTCGCCTGATTATCCTCTCTGGACTACCTCGGTAGCATTGAGTGGTGGTAAGCCCGTCCATTACATTTGTGACGAGCAAAGCGACTGGAATCCAGATTTAGAAGATTTAGAAAGTAAAATTACTCCCCGTACGAAGGGTATCGTAATGATTAACCCCAATAATCCCACGGGAGCAGTATATGAAAAAGAGGTAATTCAAAAAATAGCTGAAATAGCTGAGCGTCACCAATTAATCTTATTTTCGGACGAGATTTATGACAAAATTCTCTACGATGGAGCGGTGCATTATCCTGTAGCTACAATGGTGCATGACACACTTTGCGTAACTTTTGGAGGGCTTTCTAAAAACTACCGCGCAGCTGGCTTTCGTGGAGGCTGGTTGATTTTGAGTGGGGCCAAACATCGCGCAAAATCGTACATCGAGGGATTAACGTTCTTAGCAAGTATGCGTTTATGTGCCAACGTTCCTACACAGTATGCCATCCAAACGGCGCTGGGTGGCTACCAAAGTATCAAAGATTTGGTGTTACCTACGGGGCGTTTGAACAAACAAATGAACCTTGTCTACGACCGCTTAACGTCGATTCCTGGGGTTAGTTGTGTGAAACCGAAAGGTTCTTTGTACGTTTTCCCAAAAATTGATTTACGCAAGTTTGATTTCCAAAACGATGGAGATTTTGTATTTCAATTGCTCGCCGAGCAGAAAGTGTTGGTCGTAGGAGGAACTGGTTTTAATTATATTCATAATGACCACTTCCGCATTGTTTTCTTACCTTCTGTCGACGAACTTACTCTCGCAATGAATCGCATCGAGCTTATGCTTGATAACCATCGGATTCATACTACAAAAACTGTTGAAGAGTATTTAGTATAATATTTACCACTGCAAAAAAGCGATGGCTGCCTTCAGCCATCGCTTTTTTGTGGGCTTACGAGCCTATTTATTCCCCAATCGCCTTCATAAATTCGTCTACGTATTGTTCACCCACAGGTATTACCGCTTCTCCGATATGAATTTTAAGGTTTCGTACCGATTGAATTTTATCCAATGAAACGATATACGATTTATGAATACGCATAAATTCATGCGAAGGTAATTTCTGTTCGATTCCTTTAAGCGTCATTCGGGTGATGACAGGGTGCCGCGCTGACGAGACGTATATTTTAACGTAATCTTTCAACCCTTCGATGTACAGTATTTCGTCGTATCTAATTTTGACTAAAGCGTAATTTGCATTGACAAAAAAGTGCGTAGCTGTTTGTTCAACGGGCGTCTGCTGACGAAGTTTAAACAAATCAAATGCTTTATTAGCTGACTTCAAAAAACGCTCAAACGAAACAGGTTTCAACAAATAATCAATGACATCCAACTCAAACCCTTCTAGGGCATATTGCTCATAGGCAGTAATGAAAATCACCATTGGCGCCGCGTTTTGGCCTTGAATGGATTTCAGAAATTGAACACCCGTAATTCCAGGCATTTGAATATCTAAAAAGACTAAGTCAGCCCCTTGCTCGTGCAAAATATCCATGGCTTCAAACGCATTATGACAACTAGCCACTAACTCTAGAAACGGAACTTGACGGATGTTATCCTCCAAAAGTTCAAGCGCAAGTGGTTCATCATCAACGGCTATACAACGTAGCTTCGGCATATTATCGAGTGAGTTTTAATTCTCCGTTTATTTCAATTTAATTTCTAAATCAGTCACAAACATAGTCTTATCTTTTGAAATATGTAAGCTATGCGTTTCTGGATAGAGCAATTCGAGTCGACGTTTCACGTTGGCCAATCCGATTCCTGAGCTATTATCTTTTGCTTCAATAAAATCTGCATTGTAGCGATTCTGCACTTTAAACCTGATTTTATTGTCTCCCGCAACCAACATAATTTGAATATAAGGTTCACGGATTAAACCTGTTCCATGTTTAAAAGCATTTTCTACAAAAGGAATCAACAACATAGGTTCAAGCGCAAAATTATTGAAAGAGGTATCAAACACCATATCTACCTTTACTTTATTCCCAAATCGTAGTTGTTGTAGCTCAACATAACTTTTGAGGTAATTGATTTCTTTATCGAGAGGAATTTTCGAATCGTCAGAATCATACAACATATAACGTAATAAATCAGACATTTTCACAATCATGGGCTCCAACAAATCTGATTTCTTTCGCGCCAATGCGGCCAAGCTGTTCATGAGATTAAACATAAAATGCGGACTAATCTGAGATCGTAAAAATGACAACTCCGATTGTAGGCGTATCTTCTCTTGCTCGTTTTGTAAGCGGTGCTCGCGCTGGTAGTCACCCAACATTCGGAAACATGTACTTATCCCAAACGAAGAAATCAACGAATAAAAAGTGGTGTAGCTAAACCACGTCTGGGGAGGCATTCCCCACATCCAATACCGAAAAAAATACGTAATCGTAAGAACCAATACCAACGCGAGTATAATCACTAAAATGTACACACCCAGTCCTCTTTTCTTAAAAAGCCGAGGGAGCAGTACTTCTGAGTTCATATAAAACAACAACACCGAGAAAAACTGACTAAAGTAGAAGATAGTTTGCCAAATACGATCTTTCTCAGCTTGCGATAGCTTTAGTTGCGAACTTGCGAGAGCATTGGCCTGTTGCTGAGATTGAATCAACAAAAAAGGTAAAAAAATGAAGCACGCCCAGAAAAAAATATGGGTAATCACCACCAGCACTTGCCTCCAACGGATATTTTTAGTGGAAGGTGGTAACGGTAACGAAAGAGTTGAAGTCGATGTCATGGTAATTCAGTAAGAGTGCTTTACTTTTAGTTTTAGGGTAAGTAGTAACGAGTGTAATGGTCATTTTATCTTTCTGAAAATTACTAAAAAAAAGCTATGTTTTCCCTACGAAGCGACGTTTAGGGAAAATGATTAGACGAAATTCGGGCTAGTTGCTCCCCATTCAGGTATTTTTCTTTTTCTCCCTTTTTAGGATTAGCCATGTAAATATAGTGGCGGGTTTCCATCCTCCAAAACCGTTTAGTAAGTACCACACCCTACGTTAGAATACGCCCAAAAGAGCCTTTTAAACACATTTCCTTTATTATCTCATGAAAAATCGTCTATGCTTCTTTGGTTTTATTTTCGCCCTATTGTCGAGCCTCACACTAGTTGCTCAAGTTAGTAGCCCCATTCATATCTCACAACAAGACACGCAGCTTTGGTACGACAAGCCCGCTGAGGTTTGGACGGAAGCCCTCCCCTTAGGCAATGGCTATATGGGAGCCATGCTTTACGGTGGAGTTACCAAAGAACATTTACAACTCAACGAATCAACTTTGTACTCTGGAGACCCCACGGGAACGTTCAAAAATGTGGTCGTACGGAAACATTTTCGTACCGTAGACTCCCTCATTAGAAATGGAAAATACCTTGAAGCACAAACACTTGTTCATAAAGAATGGCTGGGAAGAAATCATCAAAATTACCTACCCTTGGGGGACTTGTGGTTTGAGTTTGAACACCAAGGCAGTCCCACCAACTACCGAAGAAGCCTTGATGTAGCTCATGCTATCGCCGATGTACAGTATAAGGTAGGAGCAACCACCTATCGAAGAGAGTACTTTATGAGCTACCCCGACCACGTGCTTGTCATTAAACTTACGGCTCAGGGCGGAGATAAAATCAATGGTAAAATTCATTTTTCAACACTCCATACACCGCTCGTGGCATTTAAAACAGCGGGTAAACAACTTAATATGACCGCCAAAGCACCTGGTTTTACGGTGCGGCGCACATTGGCACAGATTCAGAAAGAAGGGGATCAATACAAATACCCTGAATTGTTTGATAAAGATGGAAATCCGTATCCATTCGCCAAACAGCAACTGTACGGCAAAGATGCAGGAAACTTAGGAATGGCTTTTGATGCCCAAATAAAAGTGCTCAAAAACGACGGAAACGCTACCTACGGCACCGACTATATTCAGCTCAAAGATGCTCGGGAAGTTGTTCTTGTTTATAGTTGCGCCACTAGTTTTAATGGTTTTGACAAAAGTCCCGCTACGCAAGGCAAGGACGCCTCAAAGTTAGTCGCTAACTACCTAGCATCAAGTTCATCAAAAACGTTTGAACAACTCAAAAAAAGCCATCTTACCGATTATCATGCGTTGTTTAATCGGGTTGAAATTGCCATTGAGAAAACGACACCCCAATCAACCTTGCCTACTGACCAGCGGATTTTGAAGTTTTCAAACGGGCAAGACCCTTCATTGGCCAACTTATACTTTCAATTTGGGCGCTATCTACTGATTGCAGGTTCTCGTCCAGGTACCCAACCACTCAACTTGCAAGGTATTTGGAACGACCAGATGATTCCCCCTTGGAATGGCGGGTACACAAACAATATCAACGCTCAAATGAATTATTGGCCTGCCGAACTCACCAATTTATCCGAGTGCCAAGAACCATTTTTTAAGGCGATTAAAGAATTGGCCATCAACGGTGCCCAAACTGCCCGCGATATGTACGGCAACCAAGGGTGGGTGGGGCATCATAACATGGATATTTGGCGGCACTCAGGCCCCATCGACGTTTGTAATTGTTCGTTTTGGCCCATGGCGGCGGGTTGGTTGGTTAGCCATTTTTGGGAGCATTACCTTTTTAGTGGCGACCAAGTGTTTTTAAAAAATGAAACATTCCCTTTGTTGAAAGGAGCGGTTTTATTTTACAAAGACTGGTTGGTGGTAAATAAGGAAGGTTACTTAGTGACTCCGATTGGTATGTCGCCCGAGCATAATTTTGTGTATGACAAAGACAAAGTTGCCGTTTTCAGCCAAGGGCCTACGATGGACATGGCGATTATACGGGAATCGTTTGAACGTTACCTTGAAGCCGCAAAGCTTTTGGGTATCGACGAGCCATTGGTGGCCGAAATTTCCGACAAACTCAAACGCCTTCTCCCCTACCAAATCGGGAAATATGGGCAGCTCCAAGAATGGTCAATTGATTTCGAAGATAGTGAAAAAGAGCACCGTCACGTTTCCCACCTGTACGGTTTTCACCCTAGTAATCAAATCAATGCTCATTCAAACCCTACCCTGACCGCCGCCGTCGCCCGCACCATGGAACGTAGAGGTGACCAAGCAACGGGCTGGTCGATGGGGTGGAAATTGAATATTCAAGCACGGCTATATAACAGCGAAAAAACATACACGTTGCTGACCAATTTGCTGAGTTTACTTAAAGAAAACGACCGTCAAAATTTTAACGGACATACCTATCCTAATTTATTTGACGCCCACCCTCCGTTTCAAATTGATGGTAATTTTGGTGCAACGGCTGGTATCGCCGAAATGCTCGTCCAAAGCTACGCGGGTGAAATTCACCTTTTACCCACATTACCCAACGCGTGGTCGTCGGGCAAAATAAAAGGGCTGAAAGCGCGTGGCGGCTTTATCATTGACTTAGAATGGGCAAACGGTAAATTAAAAACAGCTTTTATTACCTCTACGTTGGGGGGAAATTGCCGCGTCCGTACCTCGGACAAAACCACCGTCTCCGCCCCTGCGACCTCCGTTTCTAATTCCACCAACCCAAATCCGCTTTTTACGTTTATCAACCCTGGAAGTCCTTTAATTGTCAATCCAAGCGCTCAGGCAACGCCTCCTTCTTTGACGGGCTACGTGCAAGAGTTTAAAACCGAAAAAGGGAAAAGCTACATCCTACAACTGTAGAGTAGTGTAGACTATGCCTAGCTACGTGAGACTGGTAAAAATAGTACAAGTCTAGGGCAAATTTGAAGCGGGATAACAAGGGAAAGATGACTAGGTTTGTAAAAACTTAAACCCACTTCATCCATGCGACATTTTCACTTTCGCACGTTTTGCTTACTGACCACTTTGGCTTTTTTTATCGCCCTCATTCAACCTAACCAAGCAATAGGTCAAGGTACGCTTGAGGATTACCGACGCTCCGACGTACTGAAAGATAAACTCAAAGACAAGGTCTACTATGCTCCGTCCCAAGTTTTTTGGTCAAAATCAGGTAAAATAGCTTGGTACTCGATACAAACACCGCGTGGAAAAGAGTTCATCTCAGTAGCTTCCCAATCGAAAACGCGTCAACTTGCCTTTAACCATGAGCAATTGGCACAGCAGCTTACCAGTTTGTCCAAAACGGATGCAAAACCCTACAGTTTGCCCTTTTCAACTATCACGTACGTAAAAGACGACCAAGAAATCGAGTTTAATGCTGAAGGCTTTGTGTGGTCTTATACTTTGGCTTCTAATACGTTACGAAAAAAGGAACCCATCCGTAATGACCCGCAGCGGTATTGGGCTGCTGCTCAAAGCGACCAGCCCGACAAGCCTGTTTTTTCACCTGATAGTTTGTGGACATCTTTCATCAAAAATTATAATCTGTACATCCGTTCTGAAAAAACAAAAAAAGAAACTCAGCTTACTTTCGACGGAGCTGAAGGTGACTACTATTCGGGGTATGTGCAGTGGTCTCCCGACTCTAAAAAGCTAGTAGCCAACAAAATACGACCTAATCAAAAGCACCTTATTTATTTTGTGCGGTCATCACCCGAAGACCAGTTACAGCCCAAACTCGAAAGCAGAGAATACCTCAAACCAGGAGATGCACTTCCCATTCGTCGGCCCCATTTGTTTTTGATTGACGAACAAAAGCATATCCCCATCGACGATGCTCTTTTTAACCAACAGTACGGTCTTTCACGCATGGATTGGCGCAAAGATAGCCGCACTTTTACGTTCGAATACAACCAACGGGGGCATCAAGTATACCGAGTGTTGGAAGTCAACGCCACCAACGGCGCCATTCGGGCATTGATTGAGGAACAAAGTAAAACATTCATTGATTACAGTGGGAAGAAATACCGCTACGATGTTGCCGACGGCAAAGAAGTCATTTGGGCTTCGGAACGTGACGGTTGGAACCACCTCTATCTCTACGATGGCCTTACTGGCAAAGTCAAAAAACAAATCACCAAAGGAGAATGGGTTGTTAGAAACGTGGTGAACGTAAATGAAGAAAAAAGGACCATTACGTTTGCAGCTAGTGGCATCACCTCCCAACAAGACCCCTACTTTATCCAGTACTACCGTATCAATTTCGATGGCACAGGACTTACTCCCCTCACCACTGAAAACGCCAATCACACAGGCGTTTTTTCGTCCGACAACTCATTTTTTATTGATACCTATTCCCGCGTTGATATGCCTCCCGTGACTGTGCTTCGCTCGGCGATTGATGGCTCCGTAACGATGGAATTGGAAAAAGCTGATATTTCGGAATGGACAAACGCGGGCTGGAAAGCACCCGAAGTGTTTACGGCCAAAGGACGTGACGGCAAAACCGACATTTGGGGCATTATCATTCGTCCTACCAATTTTGACCCCACGAAGAAATACCCCGTCATTGAGAATATTTACGCAGGGCCACACAGTTCATTTACGCCCAAATCATTTATGACCAACAATCGTTCGATGTTTGAACTGGCCGAACTTGGCTTTATTGTAGTTCAATTGGACGGTATGGGAACTTCCAACCGCTCCAAGGCTTTTCACGATGTATGTTGGAAAAATCTAAAAGACGCGGGCTTTCCCGACCGTATTTTGTGGCTTCAAGAAGCCGCGAAGAAATACCCTTCCTTGGATTTGACGCGCGTGGGTATTTATGGTACTTCGGCGGGTGGGCAAAGTTCGACGGGTGGTTTGTTGTTCTATCCTGATTTTTACAAAGTAGCGGTATCCTCTTGTGGTTGCCACGACAACCGAATGGATAAAATTTGGTGGAACGAACAATGGATGGGCTATCCGATTGGCCCTCATTACGAAGAGTGCTCAAATGTCGTGAATGCCCCTAAATTGCAAGGAAAACTTTTACTTATCCTTGGCGAGGTCGATGACAACGTTGACCCTGCCTCTACCATGCAGCTAGTCAACGCACTCATCAAAGCCAACAAGGATTTCGACTTTTTAATGGTTCCCAACATGGGACACTCCACGGGCGGAGAGTACGGTGAACACAAACGCCGTGACTTCTTTGTCCGTCACCTCTACAAGATAGAACCACCTATTTGGAAATAAATGTCGAATGACGAGTGCAAAGTGTCGAATGAGGGTTCTTATTCGACATTCTGCACTCGTCATTCCCCTCGACATTCAGCATTTTTAACTGAACAACTGCAAAATATCGTCTTTATCTAGTTTCTTCAAGAAGCCCGTGTCGGTTGAAATAAGGTCGTCGGCCAAGGCACGTTTGCGTTCTTGCAATTGCATGATTTTTTCCTCAATGGTATCTTTACAAATCATTCGGTAGGCAAACACCCGTTTTGTCTGGCCAATCCGATGGACACGGTCGATGGCTTGTTGCTCAACGGCAGGGTTCCACCACGGATCTACCAAATACACATAGTCGGCTTCGGTCAAATTTAACCCCACTCCTCCCGCTTTTAGGCTCATTAAAAACACTCGACATTCTTCATCCCCTTGAAAACGATTGACTCGTGCCGCACGGTCGTTAGTTTGCCCATCTAGGTACTCATACGGGATTCGGTCTCGCTCAAGCTTTGCCTTAATCAGGTCAAGCATTTTCAAGAACTGACTAAAAATCACAATTTTATGCCCCGAAGCATTCTCTTCAATCTCACGCACAATCTCGTCTAATTTCACCGAATCACTACCATAATCTTCATCATCCGATAGCAGCGCAGGCGAATCACAAATCTGACGTAACTTAAGTAACCCTTCTAAAATCAAAAAGGAAGCCTGTTCTCGCCCCACCTCGTCCATCTTACCTGCTATTAAATCGCGGTACTTATCTTTAAAGGCATTATAGACTTTCCGCTGGCGTTTATCCATTTCACAAAATAGCACCGTTTCTGTCTTTTCAGGCAAATCCTTCGCCACCTCTTCCTTGGTACGCTTTAGCATAAAGGGATACACCAATCGGCGAAGTTCGGCCGCGCGGGTTTTGTCTTGAAACTTATCAATTAGGACAGCATATTCGGTCCGAAAGAAATCTTCTGCTCCTAAAAACCCTGGGTTCAAAAAATCAAATTGCGAATAAAGATCAAATGTGTTATTCTCAACGGGCGTCCCCGTCATCGTCAGGCGATTTTTCGCATTTAGCAGCTTCACCGCCTTCGCTATCATCGAATCGGGATTTTTGATGGCCTGGGCTTCATCTAAAATGACGTAATGAAACTTAAAATCTTGCAACAAATCAATGTCAGACCGCACCGAACCGTACGTTGACAAGATGATGTCGTACTTTGAAAAAACTCGTAGGTTTTTGGTCCGTTGCGGCCCCGTATGAACGTAGAGTTTCAAATCGGGACAAAACTTCGCCGCCTCTGCCTGCCAGTTGAATATCAACGTTTTAGGAACAACCACCAAATGAACGCCCTTGGGATTTCGGTTTTTTTGTTCTTGCAAAAATGTCAACATCTGCAAGGTTTTTCCTAACCCCATATCATCGGCTAAGCACCCACCCCAGCCAAATTCATCCAAGAAATTAAGCCATTTAAACCCTTCTTCTTGATAAGGTCGTAGCTGTGCATGTACATTTTGGGGAAGTTCAATATTCTTAATCTCCCGAAAATCAAGCAGTTTTTCGCGCTTATCATCCAGTTCTCGCAACAGTTTTGGATTTTCTATGTACTCTTTGTAGCGTTCCAAAATGGTAAAATGCTGTTTCGACAATCGGAGCGTTCCTTTCTTATCGTCTACTTTGCCAAAACGAAACAACTGAGCGTATTTTGCAACCCATTCATCGGGTAGCAACCCAAACGAACCATCCTTCAGTTCGATGTAATTTTGCTTTTTAAGAATCGCTTTTCGCACTTCTGCCAATGCCACAATTTGCTCTCCAAAGGCAATTTCGATCTGTAAATCAAACCAATCTATGCCTGATGAATTACTAATTTTGAACGTTGCTTTATTAGGGTTATACCTAAACTTTTTAAGGTTGTTAAATCCAAAAAGTTTGGTCCCTTGTTGGTTGAGAGCCTCGTAAAACTGGAAAAGCCAGCCATTTTCCAACACACTATCGGCGGGTAAGTAAAAATATTCATCTGTCTGGTGGGCAAAAGCAGGGTGCTGGGCCTGAAGAAATTGGACAAACTTTTCTTCCGCATCTTTATCTCGGCGCTGAATCTGCACGGTATTATGCACGGCATTTACCCGTGCTTGGCGAAAATCGCGCGGCAGTTCGATGTTTTCAGACTCATCGCTGGCATACACAAAAACAGGTACAATGAGTAAATTATCTTCTGCCTCTTTCAAATACACCCGCCCCTCTTGCCATTCAAGTTCTGTTTGTGTAATGGACTGGCCTTTGTCAAATTCGAGCGAAAACTGATCGGCAAGGGGGATCACAAAGCCATTAAAGAAATCATCGTCACGCACACTACGCAATCGGATTGCCCCGCCTAATTCTAAAAAGTGGCGAGCCACCTTAGCTGCCGCCGCCGAGCGGAATCGGCACAGCAGATTGTCGGGTAGTACCACCAACCAAAACGTGCCAATATCGTGCAAGCGTTGAAATGAGATTTGATCGCCGTTGGGTAGCACCACAAATGCCTCCAACACAGTTTCATTTCCCGTTCGCGAAAGTTTAAAATGCAAATCAAGCGGCGTTTCTGAAATTTTTACTGCATGACCTGTGTTACCAAAATTGTCATTTTTCTTATTGACCCGTACCACTTTATCTACCAACAGTGGGAACAGTTTTTCGAGTACTTTACCCGTAATTTCGAGGGCATCATCTATCGCTTCACTCGAATAGGTGACATTCCAAGCGTTGTTCGAAATTTTGTGACCACGTTGTCGGAGTGTTTCGTGTAAAAACTCTAATTCCAACAAACGGCTCGTTTTTATGATTTCAAGGTCGGTAGTTAGCGTAGCGGGCCGCTCTTTATCCCCCCATGTACTACGCGTAATATTAGTCACTTTCCCCGTTTTGGCATTGAGGGTACCTTTGGCTATATCAATTCGAAAAAAAGGAAGTTCTTTGATTTTAAACTGCTCAAATAAATACACATAGACTAGCCGCTCCTTGACTGCTTCAACGGGCACAAAAGGGCTATTTGATTTTACTGGGAGGGTATTTTTAAACACACTATTCCACTGCACACCTTCGACGGGTTGGATACTTTTATCCAACAGTATGAGCTCAATTCCCCTTTCGTTGGTCAGTTTAAAATCAAACTTACCCGTTAAATCGTCCTCCAACGTATAGCCAAAACGCTCCAACAACGCCCTTTTTTCTTGACTCCAATCTTTCAACGATTCTAGCGCATAACTGCCACGTTGGTCTTTAAGCCATACGAGCGTTCCCATCGTATGTTCGCAAAGTTGGGTACGGAGTTTTTGTTCGCAACTACAAGACAGCAAGTAACGTCCTTTTTCCAGACGCCTGATATTCACCGAATAGCGTCCGTCATTTTTTACGAATACCTCAAACGTCTCACTGGAATTTTCTTTCGAAATAGAGGTCACATTTAAGTAATGACGCCTTCCCATCCAATGTTGCGGTGAACTGTACCTCTGAATGATTGATTCTTCCAAAACTGGAATTTCTAGCGTTACCTCTGCCATCGAAAACAGCGGTAGCTCAGGAAAAGTAATTACCTTAGGAGACTGGGTAGATTTTCCACCTGCCAAATCATTAATTACTTTTTGAAGGTCTTGCACCGACGCTTTCGGCTTCTTCACGTCACGATCGAGATGGTCTTCCAACGCCAATGAAGCAGCAACAGCATGTTTGCATGGGTAATATTCCGACGCACAATCACAGTAAGCCTCTACCCCTTCGGCATCGTCAAGGTTAACCAATTCTACTTCATATTTTTCAAAACTAGATTGGCTTTCGACCTCAAACTTCGCACCGTAGTAGTCACCGTTGAACGCAGTGATTTTTACCCCCCCGTTTCTGTAAATTTCGTTTCCCCGCTGCCGCACACCCACTGCTGCCTCTTTTCGTATCGCTACTAAACTCTCAAGTATTAATCCTTTGTAAAATGCCATGCAATTAAATTCTCTTCCAAACTTTACTTAATTTTCTATGCGCACTCTTCTATGCAATCCTCAGGTAAGTCATAAAGTTCATTCTCAACCTCCTTCATTTTAGGGTATTTAGTCGTATCAGGCAAAATCCCATAACGAAATTTGATGGTGCTCATTTCGTATTCAAAGTTTGTTTTGGTGGCCCAAAGTAAAGGAAAATCTGCGCGAACCTGATAGACTGTTCCTTCAATAAACTCATAGGGTGGTTTTTTGTAGAGGGTTAAAATATCAACCCGTACTCTATCTCCTACTTTGAAAGGAGACTCTATTTCGGTTTGTGGAAATAATAATTTCATAATAGCGCGAATAACGATAAAACTGCCCACCTTTGCAACGAAGTTCATCTCTGAATCGTAATATTGTACATCAGACATCGACGAACCAAATGCTGCGAACTTTACTCTTTGTTTTGTTTTGGGGAACATTCATTCCTGTCGCAAATGCACAAATCGAAGACTATTACATCCCCCGTAAGAAAACGAGCCCTATCATTTTTAATCATCCCGATTTGATTAAAATGGACAACCATTGGTACCTTGGCCTTGAAGGTGGCGGGAAGTGGATGGGAACCAATCTTACTAGCTCACTTACAGGACTGATTGGCTACCAAAAATCGGTGGTTGATGGGTACGCTGCGATACAATTTGGGTACTTACATAATCTAAAATGGGGCGTCGAAACGGGGTATGTCCGAAATCCTTCACGCATGGTGTTAGCCATCAACAGCGCGCGTCCTTTCGTGTATCGAGTAGAAGACCTACAACATAGTATCCCGTTTCGGTTCAAATACCGCGTTTTACGTTTTGGCAATGTCCTCAAAAAATCAGGCATTTACCTTGGTACGGGCTTCGTCTGGACTCCCACACGCAATCGCACTCAAATCAATCAGTTTGACCTCGCAGGATTGGCCCGCGTAAGTGGTTCTCGTACTCAGTTTGATACCCTAATCGTTGAAAATTATTCCTTCACCACGGGAAAAGCAAAAATTGAATGGGAAGGCAATCTCGAATTTGTGGGACGGATTTCTCAGCATTTTGAAATTGTGGCGTACGGACGCGCTACGATTGCTCCCGCCTCAAGCCTTGAGTCGAAGAGCGAATTGTTCGTAAACCGACTTTCTCAAAGCACCTCCATTGCGACACTACGCCCAGTTTCCTACCAATTTGGCCTCACGTTTCGGTACTTGTATGGTTTTATGAATGCTTATCGCAGCGAATACGATGAATAATTAGGCTTTTCTAACCCCTAAAAACACACCCAACGACACCACTAATAAGCTCACAAAAAGCAGGCTTAGTAGCTGATTGTAGTAAATAATAGCTCCCGTACATAGCAATGCTAAACTCAGTGCAATCGTGGGAAACCATGGATAAAACGGCGTCTGGTAAGGGCGTTCGAGCTGGGGTTCGGTGCGACGTAGTTGAAACAAACTCAACAAGCTCGTTATATACATCACCATGGCGCCTAGCGCCGAAAAGATGATAATTTCGTCGGTCTCACCCACAAAAAGGGCTACCAAACCCATTAATCCACCTACCACCAATGCCCAGTGAGGCGAACGATACCGAGGACTTAAGTAGGCTAAGCGACGAGGTAAATACCCCTCGCGTGCCAGCGCAAATAATTGCCGCGAATACCCAATGGTATTGCAATGAAACGACGCAATAAGCCCAAACAACCCAAGACTAGCGAAGATTTTTGTCCAGGCATTTTCACGACCCAGCGTAATAGAAAGCGTTTCGGGCAACGGATAATCAATATCGCTCAACGTGCGCCAATCGGTGGCACCACCGCTCAATATCATCGTGCCTAAAGCCAACCCAACCAATGTCAAAATACTTAAAATATACCCCCGTGCAATGGTTCTTTTGGGCTCTTTAACTTCCTCAGCCACCATCGCTACTCCTTCAATGGCAATATAAAACCAAATGGCGAAAGGAATCGCTTCAAATATTTTTCCGACCGTTAGAGGTGGATTATGCGCTACAAAATTTTCGGTGGTATAATACGGCCAAACCAACCCCATAAATACCACTAACTCAAGAACCGACAGGGCAGTAATTATCAAGGAAAAATTAGCGGATTCACGCATTCCAAAGAAATTGATTCCGATGAACACAACGTAAGTACCCACCGCTACTCCCATAACAGGTAAGGCTGGATGCAAAAAATGTGCATAGCTTCCTAAGGCAAAAGCAATGGCAGGAGGCGCCATAACAAAGTCCACCAATGTACCAAAACCTGCGATAAAACCCATTACAGGGCCAAAAGCCCGATACGCATAACTAAACGCTCCTCCCGCTTCGGGGATGGCGGCGGTGAGTTCGGTATAGCTGAAGATAAAAGTTACGTAAAAAACCGTGACAATAAGCGTTGCAATTAAAAAGCCAACGGTACCCGCTACCGCCCAGCCGTAATTCCACCCAAAATAAACGCCTGAAATAACCATACCCACAGCAATGGCCCAAAGCTGCGGAGTGGTGATAACTTTATGGAGTGATGCAGAAGCTGGCAACTCGTCGGGAGGCATAGTTTACTTTTTATGAAGAATAAATTAAAGAGAAAGTCGCCAACGAAACGACTGATTATCAATGGCTCGCATAGTACACAGGATGCCGTCGAGGTGATCGTATTCGTGCTGTAATAGCTCCGAAAGGGCATCTTCCATCGGCCACTCACAGGGCTGCCAGTTTTCATCGAAGTATTTTATTGTCAACGATTTATGGCGTTTTACTTTGACCAGTAAATTGGGAAAACTCATACAATCGTCCCACAATTCAAATTTTTCTTCGCTCAAATCCACCAGTTCTGGGTTGATAAACACCACGGGTCGGTCGATATTCATATAAATTAAGCGCTTCATAATTCCCAATTGAGGTGCTGCAATGGCGCGCCCAAATCCATATTTGGCTCGTACTTCCTGCATTACGTTATGTAAATCAGCAACCCACTCCGAAAGCTGATTTTGGTCTTCTTTTAAGACTGGTTCGCACACCTCGTATAAACGGGGGTCTCCAAGTAAGATTAAGTCGGCTAGTGTTTTCATTCATTACTTCGTGTCTAAGCACAGTTAAACATAAATTAAATCCTTCATGTGCCGTTGGTTACTCTTATGTGTCGTTGGTTACTCTTAACCAACGAATTGGGTTTCTCAAAACCCTTTACAACGAGGTTTTGAGAAACCTCTTCCGACAGATTTGAGAATCTGGCGGCACAGCTAGTTGCTCAATCCGTGCCGTTGGTTACTCTTAACCAACGAATTGGGTTTCTCAAAACCCTTCAGAACGAGGTTTTGAGAAACCTCTTCCGACAGATTTGAGAATCTGGCGGCACAGCCGATTGCTCAATCCGTGCCGTTGGTTACTCTTAACCAACGAATTGGGTTTCTCAAAACCCTTTACAACGAAGTTTTGAGAAACCTCGTCCGACAGATTTGAGAATCTGGCGGCACAGCCGATTGCTCAATCCCGTGCCGTTGGTTACTCTTAACCAACGACACGGGTTTCTCAAAACCCTTTACAACGAAGTTTTGAGAAACCTCCTCTGCCAGATTTGAGAATCTGACAGCACACTGCAAACACGACCTTACTCTTTATAATAAGTTATAAGTATCTTAATTCAACTTTCCGCTTTATGATTAATAATTGTTGAATTCAATTTACTCAAGCCAAACTCCTCACCAAAATGCAAAATACAGCAATAAAACTCATACTATTACTGGGTTTTGTTTCGGTTTTTTCTTTCACAGGAACGGATACGCTCCAAAACGAATATCGTTCAGAGGTTCCTAACGACTCCAATCGCGTTTTCGTCCCCGATGACCTTGAGGCTACCCTCTGGGCGGAAGCTCCCATGTTTTACAATCCGACCAACATGGATATTGATGCCAAAGGTAGAATTTGGGTAACGGAGGCGGTCAACTATCGTAATTTTAACAATAAACCTGACCAAAAACTCACCTTCAACGAAGGCGACCGAGTGATGATTTTGGAAGATACTGACGGAGACGGTAAAGCTGATAAGTCCAAGGTATTTATCCAAGACAAAGATTTGGTAGCTCCCTTGGGCATTGGGGTCATTGGCAACAAAATAGTCGTAAGCTGCGCTCCCAATATCATTATTTACACCGACGAAGATGGCGATGATAAACCCGATAAAAAAGAAATTTTCTTGACAGGTTTTGGCGGTCTCGACCACGACCACTCGCTTCATTCACTTACCGCTGGGCCAGACGGCAAATGGCATTTTAACACAGGCAACGCAGGGCCACATCATGTCAAAGATAAAAGTGGCTGGACACTGCGCTCAGGGAGTATTTATACAGGTGGTACTCCGTATAACAAAGAAAATCAGGGTAATCAAAAAAGCGATGATGGCCGAATTTGGGTCGGCGGCTTGGCACTGCGCATGAATCCTGATGGAACTGGCTTAAAAGTAATGGCGCATAATTTTCGAAATAGCTACGAAATCGCCATCGACAGCTACGGGGATTATTGGCAAAATGATAACGACGACCAAGTAGTAACGTGCCGTACAAGTTGGGTGATGGAGGGGTCAAACGCAGGCTACTTTAGCGCCGATGGAACCCGCACTTGGCAAGCCGACCGCCGCCCCGACCAAGATATGTTTACGACCCATTGGCACCAGGAAGACCCAGGAGTACTTTTGGCTGGCGACAACACGGGCGCAGGCTCTCCCACGGGAATGCTCGTCTATGAAGGTGATGCCTTGGGTGAAAAATACCGAGGCACAGTATTGAGTTGTGAGGCTGGGCGAAACGTAGTTTGGGCGTATTGGCCACAACCTAAAGGCGCAGGCTATGATTTGACAAAACGCGTCGATTTTATCAGTAGCTTTCCCAAAGTGGGCGAACACTACATTTGGCACGAAACAGGAAAAGACAAACGTAAGTGGTTTCGCCCAAGCGACGCCGCCACTGGCCCCGATGGCGCTATTTACGTCGCTGATTGGTACGACCCCGTAGTAGGCGGCCACCAAATGCACGATAAAAAAGGCTACGGACGTATCTACCGAATTACTCCAAAAGGGAAAAAATTAGCGAACCCACTCCTAGACCTCACCACCCTCAAAGGCCAAATTGAAGCCTTTAAAAATCCCGCGATCAACGTACGAAATCTAGGCTTTACCGCCTTGCAAGCACAAGGAGAAAAAGTAATTCCAACGGTCAAATCGCTGCTTACGGATGCCAATCCCTTTGTGCAAGCACGCGCCGTTTGGCTTTTGGCACAATTGGGCGAAACGGGAAAGGCAGAAACGATGCAAATTTTACAAAACAACCCTAGTCCTCGCTTAAAAATCGCAGCTTTTCGGGCGTTAAAACACGACATTACTCCTTCAAGTTCGGCCCAAGAAATCGAGCAGCAAGTAGCTTTGTGTCAAAAGGCATTACCCACAAATTCGCTCCCACTTTACCGCGAAATCGCCATTTCGTTGCGTGACGTCCCCTACTCTGCCATAACTGCCCTTTTATCCACCCTCGTTTCGGCCTTTGATGGAAAAGACCGCTATTATTTAGAAGCCTTGGGAACGGCTTTAGATGGCAAAGAAGAAGCTTACTTTCAAGACGTTCGGGCAAAGTGGCCGCAAAACCCCACAACTTGGACGCCTCAGCAAGCGTGGCTGACTTGGCGGCTCCATCCTAAAACAGCCTTGTCTGACCTACAAGCTAGGGCGAATTCTACTACGTTACCCGCTGACGAACGTAAAAGAGCAATTACGGCTATTGCCTTTATCAAAGACAAATCCGCTGCTTTGGCCATGTTATCTTTAACAAAAAGTAAACTGAAAGATGTAGCAGAGCAAGCTTTTTATTGGGTCAATTTCCGTAAAACCAACGATTGGGAAAAAGTGCTTGACTGGCAAGAAGCAACGGCCAGCCAGTTGAGTCCAAGCCAAAAACAAATGCTCCATTGGAAAGAAGTGATGATGGATACTAACAATCCGTTGACCCAGCGCGAGAAAGCCACCCAAACCCTCGCTAGCGATGTATTCGGTGGGCAACTTTTGTTGGCGGCTGCCAGCGAAAATAAAGTCCCAAAAGAATTACGCCCTGTGGTAGCCCAACACATTTTTAACAATCCCGATCGAAGTATTCGGATGATGGCGGGTGATTATTTCCCACGCCCAAGCGGAAAAGGGCTATCGGTGAGTTTGGCGGCGAGCTTTCCTGTGGATTTAGCCAAGGGCAAACAAATTTTCCAAACGCACTGCACCTCTTGTCACCGTTTTCAGCAAGACGGAAAAGAGATTGGCCCTAATTTAACCTTGATTGGAAAGAAATTTGACAAAGAAGGGTTGCTCGATGCCATCATCAACCCTAGTGCCAGTTTGGCCTTTGGCTACGAACCTTGGATTATCCAAACAAAAGATAAAAATACCTACTACGGTTTTGTGGTGGGCGATGGCCCGAATGTACTTCTGAAAGATGTAGCGGGAAAAACCACTGCCCTCAAAGCATCGCAAATTGCCTCGCGTCAGCAATTAAAAAATAGCTTAATGCCCGAGCCTTCCTCATTGGGACTTAAAGAAAAGGACTTGTCTGATTTGGCGGGTTATCTGCTCACGTTGCCGAAGTAGAACAAGGGACAAAGAAAGGAAAAAAACTAAAGTAAAGGGCTATTGAGTTTCATTCACCCTTTACTTTAGTCAATGCTATTACAATCGAACCACTTCGCCCGTACGCACGGATTCGTCGCACGCAAAAGCAATTTGAAGGCTATTTACGGCATCAGCCATGTGGTCTGTCAAGTCCACGTCTTCAGTAATCGCTTTTAAGAAATAGGCCTGTTCACGGTTACACAATTCTTGGTGGTCTGGCTCATCGGTCAAGTTAATCCACTCGTCAGGCTTTGTAAACGCGTTGTTTTCGTCAATATCGGCATGGTGATAGCGCAACGACTCAGTTTTTGTGTGTGCATCCACGTTATCCGATTTGCCCGTACCTCCTGCATCTTTTGCCACAATCGACACGCAACCTTTAGGCCCTACTACGTCTTTCACAAAGAAGGCCGTTTCGCTCATCATTGGCCCCCAACCTGCTTCATACCAACCCACTGACCCATCTTCAAAACGGATTTGAAGCTGTCCGTAGTTATAATTTCCCGCAGGAATATCTTCGGTCAAGCGAGCGCCAATCGCCGACACCCAAACGGGCTTCGAGCGCGTCATTTGACACATTACGTCGATATAGTGAACTCCGCAATCCACAATTGGGCTCAGGCTTTTCATCAAATTGCGGTGTACGTCCCACATGTAGCCGTGACTTTGTTGGTTGAGATTCATACGCATTACCAACGGTTTGCCGAGCGTTTGTGCCAACTCCACAAACTTTTCCCACGATGGGTGGTGGCGTAAAATATACCCTACCACCAATTTTTTATTGGCTTTTACCGCCGCTTCTACCACCCGTTTTGCCCCTTCAACGGTATCCGCCACTGGTTTTTCAATAAACACATGACATCCGTGTTCAAACGCCATAATGGCAAACGCTTCGTGCGTATCAGGGTACGTTGAGATACACACTGCGTCGGGTTGAGTCGCTTGAAGGGCTTCTGCGTAGTCGGAATACAAAGCATAACCGCCCCCTAATTTTTCGTTTAATACTTCTTTACTTTTTCCTGTTGAGACAATACCACAGATTTCGAAACCTTCAAAATTATGATAGGCTGTGGCGTGAGAGGCGCCCATGTTACCGCATCCAACGACAAGGACGCGCACAGGTTTTGGGGATGTTGACATAGGTAGTAATGATAGGAAATGGTTTTGACTGTAAAAGTACACTATTCATTCTTAATACTAACATTTCTCCAAAAAGGGCTGCGCAGGAATGCCCATTTTCTAGGCGTAAGTGCAGATTATTTTAAAAGACAAATTATGTTTATTATTTATTTTAAACTATATAATTTATCTAATTTAATAACATTTTTAAGTATTTTTTATTTATACTAATCAATTTATTAAACGTTTTGTATTTCATATTTTTTCACTTTCTACCTTTGCAGCAGTTCTTTCAATCAATTGCCGTTTTTGGTTTCAGCGGATTTGTTTTCGTTGAATTAAAAAGGAATCGTGTGTAATTCACGAACTGACGTGCAACCGTAAGTCGCCCCAAAAGCGATAAGTCGAGACACTTGCCAAAAACGAATTGACGGAGGCTTTCACGAGTCGAAGCCGACGTCAGGCAGTGGGTAAGGAAAGAGCAAATAAGTTTTTCAGCTTTTTTGTTTCATTCAACTCCTTTTACTCTAATGCTCAAAAACAACCTTGGGTATCCTCGCATTGGCAGCCGCCGCGAGCTAAAAAAATCGTGCGAAGCCTACTGGGCTGGCAAAATCTCACAAGCAGAGCTGCTGGAAACAGGCCGTCAACTCCGCCTGCAAAATTGGCAGCTTCAACAACAAGCAGGCATTGACCTCATTCCATCCAACGATTTTTCTTTTTACGACCATGTCCTCGACCTTAGCCTCACAGTCGGGGCGATTCCTGCTCGTTACCAAGAAATCTTAAGTGCCAATCCTCAAAACAATTCTCTCGATGTCTATTTTGCCATGGCTCGTGGGTACCAAAAAGATGGGCTCGACATCAAAGCCCTAGAAATGACTAAGTGGTACGACACCAACTACCATTATTTAGTGCCTGAGTTTACCAAAAATCAAACTTTTAGCCTTTCTTCGGACAAAGTTTTCAATGAGTTTGGAGAAGCCCTCAACGCTGGAATTTTGACCAAACCTGTCCTACTGGGTCCCGTTTCGTACTTATTGTTGGGCAAAGAAAAAGAGCCTGATTTTCACCGTTTAGACCTACTTCCAAGGTTGCTTTCGGTATATTACGAGATTATTGAGCGGCTGGTTCATCGCGGTGTTAACTGGCTTCAATTGGATGAACCCTGCCTTGCCCTTGATTTAACTTACAAAGAAAAAGATGCCCTCCGAACCGCCTACGGAACGATTCGGACGCGTTTTCCTCAGCTAAAAATCATGTTGGCTACCTACTTTGATGGCTTACGTGACAACTTGCTCGTTGCTTCGCTCCTACCCGTTTGTACCTTGCACGTCGATTTGGTACGTTTTCCGAGCCAATTTGACAACCTATTAACAGCCATCCGCGAACCCATGTCGTTGTCACTTGGTGTAGTTGACGGACGTAACATTTGGAAAAACGATTACTCGCGTTCACTCTCCTTTATCCAAAAAGCCGTTGCGCAACTTGGAGACGCGAGGGTGATGATTGCCCCATCGTGCTCACTACTGCACACTCCTTGCGACTTAGACTTAGAAAATGACCCATCCCGTTTACCCGATAACGTCAAAAATTGGATGGCTTTTGCCAAACAAAAACTAGATGAAATCAACGATTTGTACCTGATTGCCACGCAAGGCGATGAAGAACGATTGGCCAAAAACAAAGCCTCAATTGAAGCCCGCCGAACGTCTGAATTAATCCATAAATTATCCGTCAAACAGCGTGTTGATGGACTGAGTGAGGCCGATACCCGCCGCACAAGCCCATTCGCAACCCGACAGCCCATTCAAAAAGCCTTGCTTCAGCTACCTTTGTTTCCTACCACCACCATTGGTTCGTTTCCGCAAACAGACGCTATCCGACAACTTCGGGCTCGTTTTAAGAGTGGTGAAATTTCAGAACAGCTCTACGAAGAACGCCTAGAAAAATTTACCCGAGAAGTGGTCGACTGGCAAGAGGAGATTGGGTTGGATGTGTTAGTCCACGGTGAGTATGAGCGCAACGACATGGTGGAATATTTTGGAGAATTGTTGGAAGGATACACCTTTACCCAAAACGGCTGGGTTCAAAGCTACGGTTCGCGTTGTGTTAAACCGCCCATTATTTATGGTGACATCGAACGCTTACAACCCATGACCGTCCGATGGGCTACTTACGCGCAGTCGCTCACCTCAAAACCAATGAAGGGCATGTTGACCGGGCCAATTACGATTTTACAGTGGTCGTTTGTCCGCGATGACCAGCCCCAGAGCCAAACGTTATTTCAACTTGCCTTGGCCATTCGTGACGAAGTAGTCGATTTAGAAAAAGCAGGTATTCGCATCATTCAGATTGACGAAGCCGCTTTGCGGGAAGGACTTCCTCTCCGTAAAAGTGACCGACAAGCGTATTTGGACGATGCCGTCATGGCCTTCCGAGTTGCCTCGTCGCCCGTCGAAGACAGTACCCAAATCCACACGCACATGTGCTATTCGGAGTTCAATGACATCATTGAGTCTATTGCCGCAATGGATGCGGATGTCATAACGATTGAGACTTCGCGTTCGCAAATGGAGCTTTTGGAGGCATTTCACGCGTTTAAATACCCCAACGAAATTGGCCCAGGCGTATACGATATTCATAGCCCAAGAGTGCCAACGGTTGAAGAAATGGTCCAATTGCTAGATAAAGCATTGGCCGTACTTCCCGCCCATCACCTTTGGGTCAACCCCGACTGCGGTTTAAAAACACGCCGTTGGCCTGAAACAGAATTAGCCCTTAAAAACATGGTTCAGGCCGCCACGCAAGTACGTCAATCTGTTCTAGAAACTGCCTAAAGGCGAAACATAAGGTTAAATTTAATTTACTACCAATTTGTTGAAGTTGAAAACATTTAGCATTAACATTTGGTAGTAGATTAAATTGCAAAGACTATGTTTACTACTCCTCCTTCTAAAACTTCATCTGAAAGCATTGCCCCACTTTTTTGTTGGGACATTGCGCATCCAAGTTTACAAAAACGAATCCAAACAACTGAAGACATTGAATGCGTACAGCAATTAGCCACGCAATTCCAGTGGGATTGGGCGCTTGACACTAAATCACTACTCGTGCGCAATTACACCTTAGTAATTACCAACTTATCCAAAGAAATCATTTGGGCAAGTCAGCATTTCGAGAAGTTGACAGGCTACGCGTGCGCAGAAGTAATTGGAAGAAAACCTACGTTTTTACAAGGAGAAGCAACAAGCAAAAAATCACTTCAATCGGTTCGAGAAAAACTATCGACGAACGAGCAAGTAGAAACAAAACTTCTCAACTATCGCAAAAATGGAGAAACCTATTGGTGTGAAATCCGCATTCTTCCCATTCACAACATTGATGGTTTTTTGACGCATTTTATTGCGATTGAAAAAGAAGTCGAGTAATTTTTAATCTATTTTACGTCGTTTGGTAGCAGTGTCTCCTTCGTGTACTTTAACTCCTAAGATTTATACCGAAGTAATAAACGCCCAAGAAACGAGCGCTTACTACCTCGGTGTATCATTTAAAACGGTCCGTGGTTTTTTAAATCAAAAAGAAGAAGGTTCCTATAATTCCTATGCATTCAGTTTTTGTTCTAGCTCCAGCGCCATAGGTACTAACACATGGTCTTCGATAATTGCGTGTTTACGGAGTTCCAGTTCAAAAAGCTCTACTTGGTTAAGAAAAATCTTGTAAGGTAACGGTACTGATTCATCTCCCGAATAACGTCGTATCAGTTTGCTTACCTCTTGCAATTCGTCTTCTATGGGAGAGTGTGAGTCAATAAATTGTTGGATACTAAAAGCAGATTTATCTCCCACACTTCTTGATTCGATGGACTGTTTTGACAAATCAATCAGCTTCTGAATGTAAGGAAATAGCTCCTTTTCTTCCATTCGGATGTGCTCTACCAAGTGAGTTTTGTAATCGTTGAAAAAATAGGCTAAACTGGCCAGTAATTGGTGACTTTGGCCATATTTACTAAAAATATGCACCAACGATTGTTCAATCTCAGGAAGTTTTTTAGTGAGGTAATAGCGGTGCGTAGCTTGGAGATACGACAGAATTTCTTCTACCGAAAACTTCTGCATTTTCTCAAACGGGAAGTCTTCTTCATTATTATAAAGGTCTAAAATAAGCTCGATTAACTCGGGGTTCATGTCAATGACCTTGTTTGCTCCATTCGCTACTTTGTCTTGCGGTAAAGAGTCACTTGCAAAACGCTCAACGACCAATTGGTATGTTTTTTCAGTGTCAATAAAATCATGTAGTGCAGCCATTACTTTTTCATTTGGGTTGAATCCAAATCTAGCAATGGCTACGGATGCAAACTATGATTAAAATCAGGAAATCAAATTTGGAGTTGTGGGTCGTTTTACGACAGATTTTTCCTTCACGAGGTTTTGAGAAACCTCACGTCGGTTAGGAGTAACCGACGGCACTGTTAGAGTAACCGACGGCACTGTTGGAGTAACAAATACCTATAAAACACACTAACTCGGTAGTCATTTACCGAGTTAGTGTGTTTTAATAAATCCAAAAACTATACATTTTCTATTGTTTCATTTGGGCTTCAACTACCGCAATCGCAACCATATTTACGATTTCGCGTACCGAACTACCCAACTGTAATACATACACTGGCTTACCCATACCCAACAACAACGGCCCGATAGCCTCATATTCCCCTACTTCTTTCAAGAGGTTATAAGCAATGTTACTTGCAGAAAGATTAGGAAAAATAAGCGTATTAGCTCCCCCTTCTACCAGTTTCGAGAACGGATGATTTGTGCGCAATAGCTCCGTATCAAACGGTAAGTGCGCTTGCATTTCTCCATCCACAATCATATCAGGGTGTTTGGCATGTAATTTTGCCACCGCTGCACTCATTTTTTCGGCATCTTCACCCTTTGCACTTCCAAAGTTGGAGTAGGTAAGTAAAGCAATCCGTGGTTTTATATTGAAGCGTTCAACTGCTTGAGCTGTTAATTCCGTAATTTCAACCACGTCATCAACACTTGGGTTGAAGTTGACCGTAGTATCAGCCAAAAACAAAGGTCCGCGGCGAGTTAGCAAGATATACATACCCGCTACTTTTGTTACCCCTGGTTCTTTTCCAATGATTTGAAGTGCAGGGCGAATTGTATCTGGATAGTTGCGGGTTAGACCTGAAATCAACGCATCGGCTTCTCCCATCTCAACCATCATCGCCCCAAAAGAGCTACGATAGTACATCATTTTACGCGCCTCGATGAGGTTAACTCCTTTACGTTGACGTTTTTTGAAGTATGCCTCGGCATAATGACCAATGTTTGCTGCTTGTTCAGGGCTATACGGGTCAATCACTGGCACATCCGCCATATCTAGCTTATTGGCCTCAATAATCGCCCGAATCTTATCTTCTTTTCCAAGTAAGATGGGAAACGCAATCCCTTCGTCTCGAACCTGCTGCGCTGCCTTCAGTACTTGAACATTTTCAGCATCTGCAAATACAACACGTTTTGGTGCCTTACGAGCCTTACTGATAATGACGCGTGAAATCTGGTTGTCTTGACCAAGACGTTTTTCCAACTGCTGAACGTACGCATCCCAGTCCGCAATGGGGCTCTTCGCCACTCCGCTATCCATGGCAGCTTTAGCCACCGCTGGAGCTACGGTTGTCAACAAACGAGGGTCAACGGGTTTCGGGATAATGTATTCGCGGCCAAACGTAAGATTAGTTGTGTTGTAAGCAAGGTTCACAATATCGGGCACAGGCTTCTTGGTCAAATCAGCCAACGCACGTACCGCGGCCAGTTTCATTTCTTCGTTGATTTCACTGGCGCGAACGTCCAATGCACCACGGAAGATGTAAGGAAAACCAAGAACGTTATTAACTTGGTTGGGATAGTCCGAGCGCCCCGTCGCCATAATCACGTCCTCCCGCGCTTCTACTGCGTCTGGATAAGGAATTTCTGGGTCTGGGTTGGCCATAGCAAACACCATTGGGTCTTTGGCCATCGAGCGCACCATATCTTGCGACACCACGTTGGCCTTCGACAATCCTAAAAATAAGTCAGCTCCTACCATCGCTTCTGCCAAAGACGCAAATCGGCGTTCGGAAGCAAACTCTTGTTTGAGTTCGTCTAAATCGGTACGGGCAGTATTGATGTGTCCTTTACTATCAAACATATCGACGTTTTCGCGGCGCACTCCAAGGGACATGTATAGTTTTGTACAAGAGCTTGCCGAAGCACCTGCTCCTGAAACAACTACCCGAATATCCTCAATTTTTTTCCCCACTATTTCAAGACCATTCAACAGAGCAGCCGCACTAATAATCGCCGTTCCATGCTGGTCGTCGTGCATTACTGGAATATTCAATTCGGCTTTGAGGCGGCGCTCGATTTCAAAACACTCAGGTGCTTTGATGTCTTCAAGATTGACCCCACCAAACGTTGGTTCCATGATTTTAACGGTTCTGACAAACTCATCTACATTTTCGGTATTGAGCTCTATATCAAACACATCAATGTCGGCATATATTTTAAAAAGAAGGCCTTTTCCTTCCATAACGGGCTTTCCTGCTTCTGGGCCAATATTGCCCAAGCCTAAAACGGCCGTTCCATTACTAATTACAGCGACTAAGTTACCTTTGGCCGTGTACTTGTACACATCCTCTACATTGCGGTGAATCTCCATACAGGGTTCGGCAACGCCAGGTGAGTAAGCCAGAGACAAGTCGAGTTGGTTGTTGGTTTCCTTAGTAGGTACAACTTGAATTTTGCCAGGGCGGCCCTTTGAGTGGTAGTAAAGCGCGTCCTCTTTGCGGATTTTTGGAGGCATAACGGTTTATTGGAGGTTGATTTTGGGGCTGCAAGGTACGAACGAAAATCATTTGTCGTACTAATTAATTGATAATTTGTAGAAATGGCGCAGAGGGCCCATTAAAAAACCGTCTAAAATCCCCCTGAAAATTCAGCAGGATAGTAGACGGCTACCAATGAGTTATGTTGGGATTAAACGAGTCGTTTAATGATTTCATTTACCGAAACACCTTCCGCTTCTGCTTTGAAGTTACGAACGATACGGTGACGTAATATCGGCACGGCGACTGCTTTTACATCCTCAATATCTGGTGAGTATTTACCATTGATAAGTGCATTGCACTTGGCTGCTAAAATTAAGTTTTGCGATGCCCGAGGTCCCGCTCCCCATTCGAGGTAGTTTTTGGTATCGGCACTGGCAAATTCACCATTAGGGCGCGTTTTATGAACAAGTTTAACCGCATACTCTACCACGTTATCCGTTACAGGTACACGACGAATCAAGTGCTGGAATGCTTCGATTTCAGCCCCAGAGATTACTTTATTTACTGTAGGCTTGTTATCGGTAGTCGTTGCTTTTACAATGTTTAATTCTTCTTGGAACGAAGGATAATCCAGCGAAACCATAAACATAAAACGGTCGAGCTGGGCTTCTGGAAGCGGATACGTACCTTCTTGCTCGATGGGGTTTTGGGTTGCCAACACAAAGAAAGGGCGACTTAATGCGTGTTTTTGACCAGCAACCGTCACTGCATATTCTTGCATCGCCTCCAAGAGCGCTGATTGTGTTTTAGGTGGCGTACGGTTGATTTCATCGGCCAAAATGATATTTGCAAAAACGGGCCCGCGTACAAAACGGAAATTACGCTCGTTGTCGAGTGTATCCGAACCCAAAATATCCGAAGGCATTAAGTCTGGTGTAAACTGAATACGGTTAAAACTTAAGTCTAACGCATTAGAAATTGTTTGAATTAACAGGGTTTTTGCTAACCCAGGAACCCCAACCAACAAGCAGTGTCCTTGACAAAATATAGCGGTCAAAAGTAGACGTACGGTTTCATCTTGACCCACAATTACTTTCCCAATTTCGGTGCGGAGTTTTTCGTAAGATTCTTTTAATGCTTCGGCAGCTGCAACGTCAGAACTAAACTTCATTTCATGTAAAGGGTTTATGAGTTAATTAATGGGGGATTATTGAACGTGTCAATTATCATCGGGGTTGACTCCAAATATTCGACATCCTTGGTACTCTGGTTCTACTTTGATAAATACATCTGCTACCGCTTTTTTAAACCACTCATCGACGGCCTTTGTTTTTTTATTTGCCAAAACGATGTTGTTTATTTTTTCAAAATCTAGCTTCAAACTCGCCGTGTGTGGCTCAGACTTGCTTTTGAAATAAATGATACGCATGGCTGTTTTGCCATCGTCGGTACGATAGTTCATGGGGGCACTTATCGTGCCAACTTTCATCGTATCAAGCATCATATACAAATTATAGTCCATCGACGCATCAAGTGGCAAACGGCTTGCTCCCGACTGAGCATCCTTGATTAATCCACCCGCATCTGCCGTATTTTTATCTTCAGACCAGTCTTTGGCAATTCTTTCAAATTTGGCGGACGTATCCGTTTTTATGACGCGATTCAAGCTATCCAAGATACGTTGTGGTTCTGACAAATCCATGCGGTTGTAGTCAGGACGTAACAAAATGTGGCGAGAGTGGTATTCTGCTCCACGAATTTCGAGCAATTGAATTAAGTGCAAACCAAATTCCGATTCGACCGGCTCTGAAATTTCATTCGGTTTAAGCTTCAACGCTGTTCCTTCAAATTCAGGCACCATCATACCGCGTTTGGCAAAACCCAAGTCACCGCCTTGTTGTGCTGAGCCAATATCCTCTGAATAAGCAGAAGCCAATGCTGAAAAGTCTTCCCCTTTCTCTACACGTTGTTTAAAATCCAAAAGCTTGTTTCTAAGTTCATCTTTTTGAGCTTTAGTAACTTTTGCAAACCGAACGATTTGGCCGATTTCGACCTCCGCAGGTATAAATGGTAAACTATCCTTAGGAATCGCATTAAAGAATTTACGAACTTCGCTCGGAGTTACTTTTATTGCTTCGGTAATTTTGCTTTGCATTTTATCCGACAACATTTCTTCTTTAATCTCACTCCGAAGTTCTGCTTTGAGCGTTTCGATACTTTTTCCGTAGGCTTCCACAATGTTCTTTTCAGAACCAAAGCGCTTAGCCATATAGTCCATACGCGCCGAGATTTGATTGTCAATCTGCTTATCCTCTACCTCTACGGAGTCGATTTCTGCTTTAGCAAGGAGCATTTTTCGAATAATCAAACTCTCCAGTGCCTGACATTTGTTGGGAGCTGGTTGATTTTGTTGCTGGTATTGGATAATTAGGTTTTCTAAATCAGAACGTAGGATGTAATAATTATCTACTTTTCCAATTACCTTATTTACACTAACACTTTTACCTTGTGACCAGCCTGTTAAGAAGCTAATAAACACTAAAATAAAGGTAAGACCGCCGAGGCGTTGAATGAGGGTATTTTTCATATACTACTAGTTGACTGCTTATTTTGTCAGTTTACGCAATTCTTCTTCGTTTACTTGTACTCCAAACTTCTGGCGAAGTTGATTCAACCAATTGGTTTCGAGTTGTTTTTGGAAATCATTAATCACTGCACCGCGTGCTTCATTAAATGTTTTGATACGGGCGGGTTCTATTTTATCAATTTTAACAATGGCTTTTTTTCCACTCACATTCACTTGCTGGATACCAGCTTCCCATTTGGCCGCACTCAAATACGCATTGCTTCCTTTAGCAAAACTGCCATCTGCAATGCTAATTGTTCCAATTTTTTGGTTGTTGAGTGCCTTTTCAAGGTCTTTTTTCGACGTACTAAAGTACTGAAAACTGATCCGACGATTACGAGCTTCTGTAGCGACCGGCTTGTATTTGTTATAATCTTTTTCGATGATTCTAGTTAATTCTACGCCATCGTTTGACAGGGCTTTGATTACATTTTTCAACCTTGCGGCAGAGACAGAATCAGCTTCCTCGCCTCCTGAAAACGATGATACTTCTACCACAAAATTTTCGTTGTTCATCATTGTCATTGCTACTTCCACCAACGCCTCACGGTGCTTTTCATCAATGGCAGTCACTTTTGAGTTAAATAACAAATCAGTCCCTTTTTTCCGTAACTGATAAGGCGCTAATTTAAGTGCCTCTTGTACTCTTTTCAAAAGTGTATCGCTATCGGAGATAGCAATAGTTGCAAAAGCTCTTTCTGGATATTGATATTTCTGTTTAGTCTGCTCCCAAAGCTTACGCTGTCCGAGGGTATCGGCCAACGATGGCTGCCAAACATTGGCTTCCATAGCCTGAGAAAACAACAAACCATCGTTCATTTCTGTAATTAGTGCCTTAAAATCAGGATATTTTTTATCCAAATTTTTCTCTTCAGTCTCCACCAATTTTTTCTCTAAAAAAGTACGGTAATACCGCTGAGCTACTACTATTGGAGATGAATTGAGGGCAGCTGGGCGCTGAAAATCACGAACATACTCAAAAAACTGGTTGGTCAAATAAGATTGATCCTCTATACGGAATAGTACTTTCTTATCTAGGTTGGCACTGAGTGGTTCAATGTATTTCCATTGGCCATACATGAGCGACGAATCAAACTTAGCGAGCGCAGCATCACGAATACTTTCCGTTTCGGTGATTTTATACGCTCCTTTCAATTTTTTTATTAATGTTTGCTGAATAAGCTCACTCCGTGAATCAGTCGTTACTTTTTGACGAAGCTGAGGGGCGACTTCTGTAAAACTTTCCAATGGTTTTTTAGAAATCAACTTGACGATATGCCAACCATAATTGGTCTTAAATGGGGCTGAAATATCGCCAGTTTTCTTCAATGAGTGCGCCATATCTTCAAATTCAGGCACCATTTCACTCGGCCCAAACTCTCTCAGCATACCTCCATCGTTTTTGGTAGTCACATCATCCGAATAATCACGGCATACAATATCCCACGCTTCTTGCTGTAACAAGGCCGCAGCTTTATCAATTTTTGCTTTAGCCGCTATTTTTCCTTCTTCGGTAGCACTTGGAGTAACGCTTACAAGAATATGTGCTACTTGAACTCTTCCACGCGCAGGTCGACGATCTGTCACTTTGATTAAATGGTAACCAGCACGAGTTCTAACTGGATCCGATACTTGTCCAATTGGCAAAGTATAAGCAGCTGTTTCAAAAGGATATACTGTTTTAAAGACCGCGAGATAGCTTCCTAAATCACCCCCTCTTGGCCCTGATACTGGGTCTTTTGAAAATTCCTTTGCGGCGCTTTCAAAATCAACTTGTTTCTGAATAATTCTACCTCTAAGTTCGGTAATGGCTCTAAAAGCCGAGAGCGTATCGGCTGGCGAAGCTTCCAACGAAACAGGAATAAGGATGTGAGAAATACGAACCTCTTGTTTCATACGCTCGTAGGCCTCTGCTACCAAATTATCTACTAGCACCTTGTCCATCAAATAAGGCTGAGCAAGTTGTTGACGATACGATGTCATTTCCTCTTTAAAACTCGCTAGTGTATCTCGACCTTCGCTCTGAGCTCCCAATACCTTTAATTTAAGATTGGTATAAAGCTGTAAGTATTCGCTAATGCTAGTAGGTTTGGTAGTATCATCCGAAAACTGATTTTTGGTAAATGACTGAAAAAACTCATCGGCCGTAAATTTCTTCCCACCAATGGTCAAAATCGTAGGATCAGACGATGGTGGTGGCGGCGGAGTAGGTTTGGATGTAGTACAGGCTGTAATACCAAGAATCAACGCAGCGACGACTAAATAGCTATACTTCATTTGAACTTCTTTTGGTTCATTGATTAAACACGAATCAGGCTTTATTTATTGTAAAGTTTGCAAAGTTACGCCAACTTTCCGAAAGTTTAAAGGCAGATTTGTCCTTAGAATACCTCTCTTCCATAATTGAATAAGCTTTATCTTTGCCCCATGCGTTATTTTTTAGAATTAAATTACCGAGGTACTGACTTCCACGGGTGGCAAAAACAACCTAATGCTACCTCCATTCAGGAGGAGTTGGAACGAGCGTTTGCCATTGTTTTGCGGCATCCGCTCGAAATAATTGGGAGTAGCCGAACTGATGCGGGTGTTCATGCTGAACAACAATTTGCTCATTTTGATCTAGATACTCCTCTCCTTTCACCCGACAAAATCGTTCATGGCATCAACAGTGTGTTACCTAATGCAATTTCGGTCAAAAAATTGGTAGTCGTGAAAGATGACGTCCATTCGCGGTTTGCCGCCACTCACCGCTGCTATCAATACCGAATCGTCTACCAACGGAACCCATTTTTGGTTGATTTGGCCTACGTTTTTCGGCCAATTTTGGATGTACAAAAAATGAATGAAGCAGCCCATATTTTACTTCAACACGAGGATTTTGAGTGTTTTAGTAAAATTCATACCGACGTAAAAACGTTCATTTGCCACATCGAACACGCCTATTGGGAACAGACTCCTTGGGGAATTACGTTTCACATCAAAGCCAATCGTTTTTTAAGAGGAATGGTTCGCGCCATTGTAGGGACGTTACTCGAAGTCGGGCGTGGTCGGATGAGTATCCAACAATTCGAAGCCATTATTCAATCAAAAAATCGAAAAAATGCCGCAGCCCAAGCACCCGCCTGTGGACTTTTTTTAACCGAAGTGGGCTACAATTGGAGCGACATTTTGGGGTAAACTGTTTTACTAATCAACTACTAAAACGCGTGACTACAAACAACATAGGGATTATTATCCTCGCCGCGGGAGAGTCCAAACGAATGGGTTCACCGAAACAATTACTCGATATTGGCGGCAAAAGCCTCATCTTACGCACCGCAGAAGTGGCTCTTGCCACCGACTGTTACCCCATTGTGATGGTCATAGGTGCCAATAAAGCCAAAATCGCCCCCGAAATCGCGACGTTACCTCTTACAATCATTGATAATCCAATGTGGCACGAAGGGATGTCATCCTCGGTTAAAATGGGATTGGCGGGGGTGTATATGACTTACAAAGAGGTAGAAGCCGTCATCATGTTAGTTTGCGATCAACCCTACCTTTCCGTCTCTTTACTTGAAAGGATGGTGGAGATTTATAAAACCAAGAAACCCAAACTCATCGCGTGCAAATACGGGGATGAAATCGGAGTCCCTGCCTTATTTGATCGATCACTGCTCCACGAGCTCCTTGAAATCAAAGGGGATAAAGGAGCTAAATCTGTCGTCATGAACCACTTGGATGACGCCTATATGCTTAATTTTGAAGCAGGTAGCATCGACTTAGATACTCCCGACGAGTACCAAAACTTCTTGAATAGCCTCCGTTAACAGGCCCATTGACTTGCTGTACAGGGAGTGTATAGCAAGTTTTTCTCTTCAACTTCTCTCTTCTTTACAGCTTTTCTAAGGCTTATTTCTTCTTCCTGTCATCGGCTTCAAACCTCGTTGCTGATGAAAGTCAGTTTTTATTTTTTGCATTTTATTTGGATTTATTCTAAACAAGTCTTTAGTTTGCACCATCATTAGAATTATTCTAAATAACAAGCGGATTCACCAAGACGTTATCTAACACCATTGGTTTCATTTTTTATTGGGTTACCCAAATAAATTGCCTCAAAATCATGAATAAAAATCCACACATTGAAGCAGTTACCCTTCGCCTAAATCAATTTTTAGAGCTTAAAGGTTTTCGTAAGACTCAAGAACGCTACACGATTTTAGAAGAAATTTATGCCACCAATATTCACCATCATTTTGATGCACACGAGCTGCGGGAAACCCTTATCAACAAAGGCTTTCATCTGAGCATGGCTACCGTTTATAATACCCTTGAGTTATTTGAAGAGGCTGGTTTAATCAAAAAGCATCAGTTTGGAGGTCAATCAGCTTCACATTACGAGCGAACCGTAGGCAGTGGGCAACATGACCACATTTTATGCCTTGACTGTGGCTTTGTAAAAGAATTTTGCGACCCTCGTATTCATACCATTGAAAAAACCGTCAGCGAATGGTTCTCCACCAAAGTTGCCCATCATTCGTTGGTGCTCTATGGGCATTGCACCGATGAATTGTGCAAAAACCGCATTGTTAAAAATGTGAATTAATTTTTTTGGGCCGTTATTTAGAATTAGTTTAATTTAATATTAATAAGAAACTCTTCAATGTCGTGCTCTCATTCAATTAATCTTTCCATGAAATACCTATTGCTTTTACTTTTTTTGCTGGGTAGCTCTTTTCTTTTTGGTCAAACGTCCAAAGGTAGCGTTCATGGTACGGTCAAGGAAGCTGCCGGTAACATCGCGGGCGCAACCGTCGTAGTGCCTGGTAGTTCGTGGGGCGCAACCACCGATGCCAACGGTCGTTTTGAACTCACGCTCCCCCTCGGGAAACACAAAATCAGCATTCGATTTGTGGGATACACGGCTGTTGAAAAAGAAATAAACGTAGAAAGTAACTCTCTCACGTTGGGAGAAATTTACCTGTCCCCTTCCGCCAACCAACTAGATGCGGTCGTGGTCACGGGGCAGTTTGGGCCTCAATCCGTACGCAATTCGGTATATCAAATTCGAACCATCTCCAACGAGCAAATTCGCCTGCGTGGCGCCACCAACATTCAAACCGTGTTGAATACCGAATTGGGAATGCGGTTTTCAAATGACCTTACGTTGGGTACTACCGACGTACAGCTGATGGGAATGTCGGGACAAAATGTAAAAATCTTGTTGGATGGTGTGCCGATGATTGACCGTGGCTCTACACGGGAAAGTTTAGGACAAATTGACATCAACATCATCGACCGAATTGAAATTGTGGAAGGGCCAATGTCGGTCACCTACGGGTCGGATGCCTTGGCGGGTGTCATCAATATCATTACGAAGAAAGGCGATGAAAAAGCCCAATTGACCCTTACTGCTCGCGTTCAGGAAGAAACGGCGGGCAAAGAATACCAACCCTTCGCGGGCAAAGGCACTCACAATGAATTTGTCGGCGTAGCTTGGCAAAAGAAAGGCTGGCAAGTATCGGGCAATTTTTCGCGCAACTTCTTCGGTGGCTGGCAAGGTGGCAACTCTGATCGCAAGAAAGAATGGTTGCCCAAAGAACAATACCTGTCGACGGCGGGTGTGACCTACCGAACCCAAAAATTGAATTTGTGGTACCGTTTCAACGGCACTTCCGAAACGCTCAAAAGCCTCGGTGATACGTATATCAATACCCAAACGAAAAACCTTTCGGCCACCGATCAATTTTACATCACTTACCGCTGGTTTCACCAAGCGCAGGGTGAGTACCAGCTGAGCGACAAAACGAGTATCATAGGAGCAGTATCATTTACTGACTACAGCCGACAAACTGAAACCACTGATTACGATTTAGTTCGCGAACGTCGAACGCTGAATTTAAGTGGTTCACAAGATAAATCCACGTTTAAGACGACGTTTGCTCGTGTTACCGCCCAACATCGTCTTTCAAGCGCTATTTCAATTCAACACGGATTTGAAGTCAATTTGAATGGCAGTACGGGCGAACGGATTCTAGGAAGACCTCACATCAATGAGATTGCTTATTTTGCGTCCTCAGAGTTCAAATTTGGCAAAAAAATCAACATTCGTCCTGGACTGCGATTCCTCAAAAACTCCGTCTATGACGCTCCTCCTGCGATTCCTTCCATCAACACCAAATTTGTTTTGGCTCATGGACTCGACCTTCGGGTAGCGTACGCTCGCGGATTTCGCTCGCCCGCTTTACGCGAATTGTATTTTACTTTTTTTGACGCCAGTCATTCCATCAGAGGCAACACAAATTTAAAAGCCGAACATTCTGACAGTTACAATGCCTTCTTGACTTACCAAGTCATTGACAAGCCAGCCTTCCGACTCAATAGTACATTGGGAGGTTTTTACAACCATTTCAATAACCTAATTTCAATAGGAACTGACCCGAGCGACCCAACGATTTCGACTTACTTGAACGTAGACACGTACAAAACTACAGGGTTTACATTAAACAACACGCTTTTCTGGAAAAACCTACAAGGCAGCCTCGGTTTCTCACACATTGGCCGCTATAACCGAGTGTCTGAGTCGGTTTCTTCGCCTGCGTTTGTCTGGTCAAATGAAGTGACTACCAATCTCCGCTATACCCTTCCCAAAATTGCCACTAGTCTAAGTCTTTACTACAAATACACTGGAAAACTACCCACATACCAAGCAGTAACCACTGAGAATAACACCATTACTACCCTTGCCGAAACGGCGGCTTTTCACATGGCGGATGTAACCCTGAACAAAGTTTTTTACAAAAACTATACCCTTATTGGAGGAGTAAAAAACCTTTTCAACGTCACTCGCTTGACCAACTCTGCCCTTAACATTGGCACAGGACACAGTACGGGTGGGGCCGTTCCGATGGCGTATGGCAGGTCGTTTTTTGTGGGTATAACTGCGCAATTGTCAAAGTAAGATTGGGTCAGACGATAGTCAGGCCCTAAAAATTTATACGGTCTGACTATCGTCTGACCTTTGTCCAAAATCAATAAAATAAACTTTCAATCCAATGAAAAAAATACTCTGCACCTTATTAGTTGGTACCAGTATATGGGCGTTCACCGCCTGCAAAGAAGAGGTTGAATTACCCGATAATCTCGCCACATTTACCACCACTGCGCAAGGCTTTGAAGGCGAAGAAGCCAGCATTCAAATCGCTCTCAGCCGCGCCGCTGATGCTGCCATTCCAGTGAGTGTTCAACTTACGCCGACGCTTTTAACCTACGACACTGAGTTTACGACCGAACCAGCAGCCAGCAACAACGTCATCTCAGCGACGATTCCAGCGGGGCAGTCAGGAGTGACCATTAAAGTTAAGAAGAAAGCCAATGTATTTTTGAACGGCGACGAAAGCCTAACGCTCAAAATCACGTCGGTTGGGACTCCTATTCTTTTGGGACTCACCACCGAACTCAAACTAAGTTTTGCCGCCATTACCTCCACGGGTAGCCAGCTTACGTTGGCAGGAAAAACAACTGAATCCAACTACTTCAACAACGTTTACACCGATTTGAGTGCCAATGCCGCGACGCTTTCAGCCCGTAAAAGCTGGAATTTGGGCTTTTACCAAGGCGGCCAATACCGTGTCATTCTTAACCATAGCTACCAGTCGTCAGCCGCGGCTACGGCCAAAACCGACATTGCCGCAGTGACATTGGCAGATACGGCCTCGGTACCCGACTTGAACTTCGCCCCTGGCGCAGAAGGCTCCTTAGCCCTTTGTGACTATTGGGATGGGGATTTAACTAAAACTGCCATTGCAGAAGTCTCGGCCACAGAGTCTCAAAACAAGGTGTACTTAGTAAGTTTTGAAGGAAATAAAGCTAAAAATCAATGGTTTAAAGTAAAAATAAACCGCAATGGCGAAGGCTACAAAGTACTATTTGCGCGCATTGGTGAAAGCACCATTCAAACGATTGATGTACCTAAAAATGCCGATTACAACTTTTCTTTCTTATCGCTAGAAACCGCCAAGTTGGTAAGTGCGGAGCCTCGAAAAGCCAGCTGGGACATTCAATGGGGCTACAGTACGTCCAACGCGGGCACCACTCCTCCTACGCCGTACTGGTTCCAAGATTTTATTTCGCTCAACTACGCCGCAGGCGCTGAAGCTGCCGAAGTACTTACTTCAGCAACTACCTACGAGGCGTTTGGCGAAAGTAATCTTACTGGTTTAACATTTCTCAAAACCCGCGACGCCATCGGTAGCAAATGGCGCTCAACGGCCCCAGGCACTACGGCGGGCATTCGTAAAGACCGCTTTTATGTAGTAAAAGACCCCGCAAGCAACTACTACAAATTACGCTTCATCAGCATGGGCTTGGCCAGCGACGGTGGCGAGCGTGGCAAACCCGTCATCGAATACGCCTTAGTGAAGAAAAAGTAAGCCCGCACAAGTCAGACGATAGTCAGACGCCTTATCGGTCGGACGATAGTTAGACACCTTATCGGCCTGACTATCGTCTGATATCGGTCTGACTGTCGTCTCACCTGAGTAAGACACGCAGTACGTTACCCAACCCATTTCAATTAGTTACCTGTTTTTCAATCTACTAATCACTCAAAATGAAAAATAATTTTAATTCACCTACTCCTCTTCGCTCCGTCGCTATTACGTCCCATTTCTTGCTTTTATTTCTGTTTACTAGCACTATTGCTTGGTCCCAAAATGCCACCATCAAAGGTCGCGTTACCACCACCGACGGCAAAGCAGCCGAATTTGTAAATGTTATCTTAAAAGGAACAGGCAAAGGCGCCGTAGCCGACGCCGAAGGGTGGTACGAAATCTCGAATGTTAAGCCTGGTAATTATACCCTACAAGCAAGTTTTATTGGCCTAACTACGCAGTCAAAAAAGGTGGCCTTGAGCGCTAACCAAACCCTTGAGGAAAACTTAGCACTTACGGCCAATAGCCAACAGCTCCAAGAAGTGTTGGTCACGGCCAATCCTAGCAAATATGTCTCGGACTACCCTTCTATTTCATTACGTCTGAAAACTCCGTTGTTAGAACTTCCACAAAATATTCAGGTGGTGACGGCCCAAACGTTGAAAGACCAACAAATCTTTGATATGTCGGAAGGCGTAACCCGCAACGTAAGTGGAGCGGCTCGCTCTGAACACTGGGAAACGTACGCCCGTATTTCGATGCGAGGTTCGCGTATTGCCGCTTTTAGAAATGGCATGAACGTAACCGAAACTTGGGGACCATTGACCGAAGACATGAGCATGGTGGAGCGTATCGAGATTGTTAAAGGCCCAGCAGGTTTTATGTTGGCCAGTGGTGAACCAAGTGGCTTTTACAACGTGGTAACCAAAAAGCCGACGGGTATCACCAAATCCGAAGCAACGATGACCGTAGGGAGTTTTGGGACGTACCGCAGCTCGATGGATTTTGATGGAAAACTGAGCAAAGACGGAAAAATCCTCTACCGTCTCAATGTGATGGGACAAATGAAAGGTACCCACCGCAATTACGAATTCAACAATCGGGTATCTATTGCTCCCGTGGTCAAGTTCCAAATCAACCCAACCACCTCATTGACAACCGAATACACACTGCAAGGTGTTAGCATGTCGCCCATTGGCTCGGCCTATGCGTTTTCTCCCAAAAGCATTGATGATTTACCCAGCAATTTCACCATGTTGGAACCCAACATGAAACCAACCACCATCAAAGACCAATCAATTTTTATTACGCTTTCGCACAGCATCAACGATCGTTGGAAGTTCACGGGTCAGATTGCTTACTTGCATTATGACCAAGTGGGTCAAAGTCTTTGGGCATCGGGCTTTAGCGGCGATACCTTAAAAAGAACCACAAGTATGTGGGATATTTTGGGACAAACCAAAGTGGGTCAATTTTTTGTCAACGGCGATGTTCAAACGGGAGGGCTAAAGCACCGTATCCTGACAGGCATCGACATGGGGAACAAGGATTTCTACCACGATTGGAGCCAAGGTGGTATCGTTGGAAATTTGAACGTTTATAACCCTGTCTATGGACTCATTCCTGCCAAAAATTACCCTGTTTACGACCGTAGCCTCAACATCCGCGAGCGTGGGGTACATTACAACAATAGCTACACCGCCCTTTATGCTCAGGATGAAATCCGTTTTGCGAACGATAAACTACGCCTTACTTTGGCAGGTCGTTATACTTCTACCAACGACATTGACCCGTATTCGGGTACGGTAAAATCGGGCAAGTTTACCCCGCGTTTTGGACTAAGCTACTCCATCAATAAAAGTACAAGCGTATACGCAGTATACGACGAGTCGTTTATCCCGCAAGCAGGAGGTACGTTCGAAGGCAAAAAGTTTGACCCTATTATTGGTAACAACAAAGAATTGGGTATCAAAAAAGAATGGTTGGATGGCCGTTGGAACGCGTCGGCTAGTTTGTACCGAATCACTAAAAACAATGTCTTAACACCTGACCCCAACCACCAGTTTTTCTCTCTTCAGTTGGGTCAAACCCAAACGCAAGGAATCGAACTTGACTTGCGCGGGCAAATTGTTTCAGGATTAGACATTACCATGAACTACGCCCTCACCGATGCCAAGGTGACCAAAGATACCGATGGAGCGCAGGTCAACAAGCAAGTTCCTGGTACTGACAAACACATTGCAAATGCGTGGTTGAGCTACCGTGTACAGTCTGGAAAAGCAAGTGGCTTAGGGCTTTCATTTGGGGTACAAAACGCCAGCGGGAGAACCAACTGGTACGGAATATACAACAAAGATGTTGATCCGTCAATGCCTGCCTATACTCGTTTCGACGCGGCAGTTTCGTACCAACTCAACAAATTTGGTATTGCACTCAACGTCAATAACTTATTCAACACATACCTCATTACAGGTGGTGCCTATTACCCTTGGAGCTCCAGCTATTATTCCCAAGTGGAAGCATTACGTAATGCGCGTTTGAGCATCAATTATAGATTCTAAGCAGTAAAATCTCTATCCCCGAATGCACAAAATAAACCAATAATTGTCGTAAAGACGCGGCGCATTCGGGGTACATTACATCCAACTACTCCATTCTAACATTCAAAATGCGATGAGAAAAACCTTGTTTTCTGCCCTGTTAAGCACAACGTTTATGACAGCGTTTGCGCAAAAATCGAAAGATATTGAGGCCATCAAAGGACAATGTGGCTGTTTTGACATCACTTTTAAATATACCGAAACATTCGCCCCCGACACTGCCTACAAATACCATAACCGCGAATTGGCCTACGGTAGAGAATACGTATTCGCCATCGAGGAGTCTCCCAACAAGATTGTTTTGGAGCACTTACTGGTCATTAAAGATACGATGATTATCAAACATTGGCGCGAAGATTGGACCTATCAAAACCCGCATTTGCTTACTTACCACATGAACAATGATTTCAGGTATTTGAACATCAAAAGCAAGAATTTTCAACAAGGCTGGACGCAAAGCGTATATGGCACTCAGGATGAACCACGCTACTCAGGCTACGGCGAATGGGCGCATATCAACGGCAAATCGGTGTGGGAATCGCGTGCGGATGCCGCCCTTCCAAGGCGCGAGTACACAACCCGAAACGATTATAATGTCTTGAGTCGTGGAAACCGTATTCACGTTACTAGCAAAGGGTACTTACACGAACAAGACAACGACAAAATCAAGCGGGAAGAAGGAAAACCGGACGTGCTTCTTGCGAGTGAAAAAGGCTTAAATGACTACATGCGAATCGATATGACTAAATGCGAATCGGCAAAAAAATGGTGGACGTCCAATCAAGCCTTTTGGAAAGAAGTACGGAGTGCTTGGCAAGAAGTGGAAGATACGCACAAGAGTTTTAAGCTTAAAGACAAGGTAGATGACCAACGAATCGGGAGCTATATCTACGATTTGGAGAAGAACAAAACCCTCCCAGCTAGCGAAGTAAAAGGAAAAATGAAAGCCATTTTAGACAAATTTATCATCTGGAATACAGGCATTTAGTTTCAATTTTAGGTTGAGTGAATTAGAATGTAGAATGGCTATTGATTGCTCCAGCGAGGCTACTTTTTGTAATGCGTTTAACCTGTCAATTGTATGATTTTCTTCGGTTGGAATAATTATTTCGCGAATCACCTTCGTAGTAACTAGGCAATTTAAACCTAACAAAGATTTTAAAACGCTATGCCAAATTTCAAAAAAACCATCGGGCTCATTCACCTCTGGCTCGGCTTGCTATCTGGGCTGGTGGTGTTTGTGGTGAGCCTAACGGGTTGCTTGTATGCGTTTCAGCAAGAAATTCAGGACGCGCTTCAAGACTTTCGCTTTTCAAAAGTAGAAAACAAAGCGATGCTCCCTCCTTCTGCTTTTGAGGCAATGGCTCGAAAAGCCTTACCCAAAGGCCATTTACACGCGATCAATTACCCAGCAAAAGGGCGGAGTGTCGAAGCCATTTTTTTTGATTTTGCTCCCAATGAGCACTATTACATTGTGTATCACAACCCCTACACCGCTGAGGTACTCCATGTTCAAAATATGGAAGAGACCTTCTTTCATTGGGTATTAGATGGCCATTATTATCTTTGGCTGCCTCCCGAAATCGGCCAGCCCATCACGTCGTATGCTACGCTGATTTTTGTAATTTTGCTCATTTCGGGGATTGTTCTTTGGTGGCCAAAAAACAAAGCTGCCGCCAAACAACGCTTCTGGTTTCGCTGGAAAGACGCGACGCAATGGAAACGTAAAAACTACGATTTACACAACATTTTAGGCTTTTACAGCTCCGCTTTGTTGCTCATCATCGCTATCACTGGAATATTTTTTGGTATCCAATGGTTTACTTACCTTATCTATAATGCCACGGGTGGCAAAAAAGAATTATTGTTTACGGAGCCCGTTTCTCAAAAACCCATTCCAAGCAACTTCAATAAACCCGTTACGGATTTGATTTGGGAAAAAATGAAAGCCGAATACCCCGATGCCGTTTCCCTTGAAATTCACGCTATTGAGTCCGATTCTGCGGCAATAGGAGCCAATGTAAACAAAAAAGAGGGCGTGTATTGGAGCATTGACTACCGCTATTTTGACCAATATACCTTAAAAGAAATCCCCGTTAGCCACGTATATGGTCGCCTAAAAGATGCCAACGTCGCTGATAAGCTCATCCGAATGACCTACGATATTCATACGGGCGGGATTCTGGGTTTTGCGGGCAAAGTCTTGGCTTTTTTACTCTCGGTGGTCGCCACTACCTTACCCATTACGGGCTTTATGATTTGGTGGGGACGAAGAAAAAAGAAGGGAAAAATAGTCCTAAAATCGGCAAAAGTAGAAGTTATTTAACCTATTGTGTGGCTGGTTGCTCACAACCAGCCCACTTACACTAACAACACCCATGAATCATCAAACACAAACCTTATCTGAACGCACCAACGGCTACGTTGGCTTTTGCGAGTGCTGCCAACGTTTCAACGTCAGCTTCAACAACTCCCTTTTTATTTTTTCCAAGGTAGAGTTACGTAGTTTCTCCGAAATCTTACGAGACAAAATTGGCATCATACCATTTTATACCTCACACGGCAAAGAAATCATCGTTCAAACACCCATGAGTAATTTTTATTTGGTGTTTACGGTTGCCGAAATCAATGAGCTTATTGATATGATCAATGAAGCCCTACTTTTATCCGACGCCAACGCGATTTTGGCCAACTCTAATTACTTGGGTAATAACTGATAGCTGAGCACTAATTTAATCCCACAATAGTCTTTGGGCAAAACAGGAGCGTATATAAAGAAACACCTTCCAGCTCCGTTAATTTTCGACTCAATGACTTCACCATTTACCTCGTTATTAACTCTCCTCCTGCTTATTTCGGGAGTTTCGTTAGCCCAAACCTCCTCGCATTTCCCCCAAGACATCAAGTCCGACATAGCCCTACCCTCGGAGGCAGGGAAGAATATTTTAAAACTTTTTCAGTGGCGAGAACAACGGATTGCAGTTACGTCGACGGGCATTTATCGCTATAAAACAGGTAAATGGACAGGACAAACATATCCCTTAAAGCTTACTACCGCTGCCCTTGACCACGAGAGTAACGTGTGGGCGGCAAGTAGTCAGGTAATTCATTCAGATAAAAAAGACAGACAAATCGCTCAACCTCCTCTTTCCTCCAACGACACCATTACTACTCTTTTCTGGGAAACCTCAAAAAAACTATTTATTGGCACCAACAATGGTCTTTGGCAATGGGACGGCCAATGGCTTCAGCTACCAGCGGCCAAAGAAAGTCGGGTAAATGGCATGGCTGTTGATGCCAAAGGGCAACTTTACGTAGCGACCAATCGTGGCCTATGGCGCCGCACCAACGACCGATGGATTAATCTTGACGAAAGCCTCATGGCCGTAGGGAATAAAGAAACGTATTTTTCACTTACCAGCTACCGCAATGGTCAAGACATGGTGTATGGAAGTCCTTGGTCAGTGGGTTGCATCGCTGGCGATGGGAATCATTGGGTGGTGCGAGGAACCGATGGACTGCCCTACGGACCAGTAACTGTTTTAAAACCAGCAACAAACGGGTTATGGATGGGAACACCAAAGGGCGTTATCAAAAAAGGAGAAAATTGGCAGTATTTTAACGGGAAACGCTGGCTCCCCGACAACCAAGTCAACGACATTTTAGTGATTGACTCGCTGACAGTTTGGGTGGCTACCCCCCAAGGCATCGCCCAAATTCAGCGTCAGTCGATGACCCTCGAAGCAAAAGCGGCTTATATTGAAAAAGTCATTGAACTTCGACACAATCGGCGCGGTTTGGTCAATTACGCGAGACTAAAAGAAGCGGGCGAGATAGCAACCAGTTATTTAAACAACGAAGACAACGACGGGCTCTGGACGGCCTGTTATTTGGTAGCAGAATGTTTTCATTATGCTTCTACGGGCGACACAGCCGCCAAAAACAGGGCCATTCGGACATTTGAAGCCCTAGAAAGGCTCGAAAAAGTATCAGGAATTTCTGGCTATCCAGCCCGCTCGTATGCCTTGGCTTCCGACCCCATCACGCAGTCGCGGTCGCCTCATCCCAAGTTTTGGCACCCCTCCCCCGACGGCCAATGGCAATGGTTAGATGATACCAGTTCGGACGAAATTACGGGACATATTTTTTCCTTGCCCATCTTTTACGATTTGGTGGCCGACGAAGCACAAAAAGAACGTGTCAAACAATTAATCAAACGCACTGTAGACCACATCGTTGACCACAATTATCATTTGATTGATTTTGATGGCAAACCCACTCGCTGGGGCATTTGGCATCCCGACTCCCTCAATCATTCGTCCAACTGGATGTACGAACGCGGGCTCAACTCACTTCAAATTTTGTCTTTTCTCAAAACCGCCTCTCACTTTACAGGCGATGCCAAGTACGAAAAACACTACCAATACTTAGTCAATCAGCACGGTTATGCGCAAAACGCGCTTTATGCCAAAGTGTACGGGCCTTTTGAAACTAGCCATTCGGACGACATCCTCAACTTTTTTCCGTACTACGGACTTTTGAAATACACTCATGCCGACCCCAACCGTGAAATTTACCTCAAAAGCTTAGAACGAAGTTGGAAAGGTGTACAATCCGACCACATGCCCATTTGGAATGTGATGGCCAGTGTACTTCTACACAAACCCTGTGATTTATCCATAGCGTTAAAGGAAATTCAGGACTTTCCACTTGACTTAGTCAACTGGCGAATGGAAAACAGCCATCGGTGGGATTTACCCAAAGACCCGCTGCTGAGTCGTTTTAAACGAGCCCAGTCCACCCAAGCCATTGCAACCCCAGAAAGTAGCATTTCTCGATGGAATACCAATCCCAAAGAATTTGACTCAGGCGACGGGGGCAAAACCGAGGATAGTGGCTCGTACTACCTTTTTGCGTATTGGATGGGTCGGTATTATGGGTTTTGGAAATGATTTTTAAAAGCTTCAAATCGCTTACTACTCATCATCACTTTCCCTTTTGAGAACAATGCGCAAATAATTTATTTGTATTTATTCTAAATAAAAGACCCCGAAGCCTTGGAAGTAAAAAGTTTCGGGGTTTACTTTGTGCCATTATTTATAACAAGTCTAAATAAAAGTTAAAATATACACATGAAATCTTTTTTTATTACCATTTTGCTCAGTGCAACAGCGCTCTTCAACGTATTGGCTCAAACAGGGCAAGTGAAAGGAGTAATTACTGACAAGGAGGGTAAACCCGCACCGTACGTAACAGTTCAGTTGAAAGAAATTCAGAAGGGTGTCAACTCGAACGAGAAAGGCGAATTTGTCATTGGAAATCTAAAGTCTGACACCTATACCCTCGTTGCCTCCTTTGTTGGGTATAAGACGTTGAGTCAAAAAATAAAAATTGAAGAAGGTAAAACACTTTCGCTCTCGCTTGAATTGGTTGAAAACGCTGAATTATTGAAAGAGATTGTCGTTTCGGGTACGTATACAGCCAATCGTACCACCACTTTGGGCAAAGCCAACATTCGCCCGCTTGATTTACCTCAAAGTACGGCGGTGGTAAGTGGTACGGTCATCGCCGACCAGCAAGCCGTCCGTTTGGGAGATGTTGTTAAGAACGTGAGTGGCGTTTCGCTCACCGAAACACGCGGTGGGGTTGCTGAAACATTTTCATCTCGCGGTTACAGTGTGGGTATCGCAGGGGCAGGCGGAAGTATTTTTAAAAACGGAACAATCAGCAATACGATGGGTTTCCCTGACGCCAGCACCTTAGAATCGGTTGAGGTCATGAAAGGCAGCTCAGCCTTGTTGTACGGAAACGTATCGGGTGGTGTTATCATCAATATGGTTACCAAAAAACCACGCTTCGACTGGGGTGGCCAAGCGTCAATGTTAGTAGGAAGCTACAACCAATACAAACCAACTCTTGACGTCTACGGTCCAATTAGTAAAAAACTTGCGTTCCGTGTAGTAGGCACCTACGAAAACGCAAAAAGCTACCGTGACGTCGTGAAAACCAACCGTACGTATGTTACCCCATCCTTGTTGTACAAAATCAGTGACAAAACCGATGTCTTGTTACAGGCCGACTTTTTGAGAAGTAATATTGTCCCTGACGCGGGTGTGGGTGCTCCAAATAGCCGTATCACCATCACCGAATTGCCAGACGCGCCAAGAAACCGCTTCATCAATACCGTTTGGGCGTATAACAACACCGATCAAACTGCTGGCTTTTTGACCATCAACCATCGTTTTAATTCCAACTGGAAGCTTACGGCGATTGGCTCCCTCCAAGGTACGCAAGTAAAAGGTTTTGGGGCGGGAGTCCCCAGTGCCATCCTCGCTAATGGCGATTATACTCGTACTTTAAGTGCCGTCAATACATCGGAGAAAGATTACACAGCTCAACTCAATTTGAACGGCAACTTCAAAACAGGCAAACTCAGCCACCAAGTCTTGGTTGGCGCCGACTTCGTTAGAATCGTCAACGTGAGCCATAGTTTCAAATTTACGTCGGCGGCGGGAGTAGTTGGTACCGCGTATGACAAAATCAACATTTTCGACTTTTCTAAATACGTAGCTCGCACCGACATTCCTACCATTGCCGATACGGCTCGCACGACCACTCCACAAAACCGTTATGGTGTGTACGTACAAAACTTGATTACCATCAGTCCTACCTTTAAAGTATTGGCTGGTTTGAGATATTCATACCAAACGGCGTTTCAGTCTACCATCTTAAACCTTGAGAAAAATGCCACTCGCCGCGGTACAGCAGCGGATAAGTCTGACGGTGCCTTTTCTCCAAAGTTAGCGTTGATTTATCAGCCTTTCCAAACGACCTCTATTTACGCTTCGTACAGCAACAACTTCAGCACCAATACGGGTACGGACATTTACGGGAATAACTTAAAACCATCCATCATCGACCAGTATGAACTTGGGGCTAAAAACGAGTTTTTGGACGGCAAACTTTCTGTGAATGCAAGTGTCTATAAAATCATTAATAGCAACTTTGCCCAAACGGCCCTTTTCGATGCCAACGGAAACCCCAATACAAATTCCAATCTCAGAGAGCTTTCTGGAGAAACGACAAGCGACGGTTTTGAGATAGATTTTAACGGGGTGTTATCCAAAAACTTCTATTTCATGCTAGGTTATGGCTACAACAACATGAGATACACCAACACGACTGGCGCAGTGGGGTCACAAGTGGAAGGCGAACGTCTCATCAGAAATCCAAAAAACACGGCCAACGGTTCGGTTTTCTACACGTTCGACAAAACAAAATTGAAGGGCTTGAAAGTAGGTATCACCGCTTTTTATACGGGTGAGCGTTTTGCGGGGGGTAACAACGTCGTAGGCTTAAACGGTGGCCTCAATAACACCACAGCGGCGTTGAGTTCATACAATGCCCTCATCCCACTTTCAGGATTCTCAACCGTCGACATTTCAGCGGGTTATACATTTGGTAAAATTTCGGTACTGGCAAAAGTTTCAAACCTTTTTGATACTAAAAACTACATCGTCCACGACCGTTACAGCATCAACCCTATCGCTCCTCGTCAATATGCTACTACGTTGAGTTATAAGTTTTAAAGTTTGAAATGAAACAATTACACATACAACTGGTACTAGCTGAATGTGTAATTGTTTCATTTTGACGATTGTAAATGCTATGCTAATTCGTATTTTTTTGTTGGGAATAGTACTGACGACCTTGTTTTCGTGCGGAAGTAAGGATGACTATCAGAAGATCACGGGTACTGCCCAAGGCACTACCTACGCCATTACTTTTCGCGGCTCTGCCGACGATTTTTCAAAGGCCCAAGCCGACAGTCTTTTTAACGTCATTGACAAAAGTATGTCGCTTTGGGATAGTACTTCCCTGCTTTCCCGTTTCAATAATTCGCCCAAAACGCAGGCCATCGACGAGCATTTTTACAACGTGCTCCAAAAATCGTTTGAGATTTACGACCTATCCGAAGGGGCTTTTGACCCTACCGTAGGGCCTTTAATCAAAGCTTACGGTTTTATCCGCAAACAAAACCTCGCAGAATTGTCACAAGCCTCCATCGACTCCATTCTCCCCCTCATCCACCTCAATAAAGTCTCTTTTAATGAGCACCAAGTGGAAAAAGACAACCCTAAAGTGCAGTTAGATTTCAATGCCATCGCGCAAGGCTACACGGTTGACATCATCGCTTCTTTTCTCGAAAACAAAGGCATGGAACATTACCTCGTTGAAGTTGGTGGCGAAGTGAGGGCAAGGGGAGTAAACAAAGAAAATGTACCGTGGAAGGTCGGGATAGAACAACCCAATCTCAACGAATCGAACGAAACCAACCCGCTTCAATTGGTCGTAGGTCTGGACAATGTGAGCCTGGCTACCTCGGGCAGTTACCGCAACTTTATCGAAGTAAATGGAAAACGAATTAGCCATATTCTTGACCCTACCACGGGCAAACCCGTCACGCACAACGTAGTTTCCGTTTCGGTCATCGCTCCTACTTGCACCGAAGCCGATGCGTGGGCAACGGCATTTACGGTGTTGGGCAAGGAAAAAAGCCTCAAAATCGCTAAAAAATTAGACTTCGAGGCACAAATCACTTCCCTTTCCAACGGACAACTTGAGGTAGTCCAGACCGAAGGGTTTAAAAAACTAGTGCAATAAACCAGACCAATATAGTCAACTTTCAATCCGAGTGTATCATGAAGTATTCCTTTTCATTCGCCCTTGTGCTTGCGTTAGTAAGTACATCGCTTTTTGCCCAAAATATCTTTCACAACCGTGATTTTTGGGCGACTAAACCCAGTATTGAGGTCGTAAAACAAAAAATGGCCGAAGGCAACAACCTGCTCGAAATGGGGCCTGGCGGCTGGGACGGCCCTCTTTTGGCCATCATGGCTGATTGTAGCTACGAAACTATTCAGTTTATTTTAGACCAACCTGGCATTGATGTCAATGTTGTCACGCACCATTCAAACAACTACTTAATGTGGACCACACAAAAAGGCAACGTCCCTGTGATGAAGCTTTTGTTGGCCAAAGGGTCAAAAACAGACATCATCAACAGCCACGGACAATCGCTCTTGATGCACGCAGCCCTCAGTGGTAAAGCCGACCCCGAAATCTATGATTTATGCCTTAAAAACGGCGGCGACATCAAAAACGACAAAGACGAAGAAGGGCGTAACGTAATGCTTACGGCCATTGGCGGGCTTAAAGACGTGTCTTTTCTCAACTATTTTGTCAGCAAAGGACTAACCCTTAAAGACACCGACAAAAAAGGAAATGGGCTTTTTCATTATGCCGTTCAGGGTGGTAACCTCAAAATACTCAAAGACTTAGTAGCCATGGGCGTGAGTTATACCCCCAACACAGCGGGCGAAAATGCGTTTGCCTTTGTCGGACGTGGACGCGGCGGTAGACTCAACGTGGAGTTATTGCAGTACCTCAAAAGCCTTGGTTTAGACCCTAAAACTGCATCTCCCAACGGTCAATCGTTGGCTCACACCGTTGCTCGGTTAGGCGCGGAGGAACCCGTTCTTCAATTTTTGGTAGAAAATGGACTTTCCCTTTCGCAAGCAGATAAAGAGGGAAATACGCCTTTGATGCTGGCTGCTGGCCGAGGCAATGCCGCGTTTGTTACGTTTTGGTTAGATAAAAACAACGTAAATGCAGCCAATAAAGCAGGCCAAACCGCGCTTACCCAAGCCGTGGCTACGAATACGCCCGATGTGGTAAAATTATTGATTGACAAAGGAGCCAACCCCAAAATCAAAGGCCAAAATGGCAACGACTTGTACTACACCCTGATTAGTGCTTACCGCAAAGGCAAAGGCAGCATTCAGCGTACCAGCGACCTCATGAATTTATTGCAGACGTCAGGCTTGGCGATGCCCAAAACGGGTAAACTTTTGCATACAGCATTGGACAAAGACGACAAAGAGCTACTCGCCAAACTCATTGAGTCGGGCGAGGATGTGAATGCCAAAGACAAAGACGGTTACACTGTACTGCACTACGCTGGAATGAAGTCTAAAAACTTAGACTTATTGAAGTTTTTGGTGGAAAAAGGTGCCAACCCAAGCGTAAAAACTGAACTCAACGAATCGGTGGTTGATTTGATTGCCGAAAACGAAGTGCTGGGAAAACAAAATTTGAATCTTGATTTTCTCAAAAAATAAGGCAACTAATTCCAGTGTTAAGTAACTACTTTCATTTTTTACCCGCAGAAGCACGCTGAATAATACAAACGCAGATTTTCGCTGATAAAGGTTTTAATGAAGCTAGTCTCTTCGGCGAATATCTGCGGCTCTTACTCTGCGTCAATCCGTAACTAAAACGTAAAAAAACGTAGCTAACAATGTACTAATCTTTCTGATTGTTTACCGCAAAAAGATTCCATACAACCTTCTATTAGGCGGTAAATAAGCACAATATACGTATGAACAAGTCAAAAAAAATAATAGTAGGACTAGTGGCTACGATGGTCACTATGGCCTCTTTCGGTTTCCACAAACGTACCGCCGACGTATCGTTTAAATGCCTAGTGCAGCTTACCAACTACTCAGGCGAAGGTGCTTATGTCGTCGTTTCATTGCTTGATACCAAAGGGAAATACGTGAAAACCCTGCAAGTATTTGGCAAAGAAAAACGCTGGTACGATGATCTCCCCTCGTGGTTTAAATTTTATACCACTAAAAAAGAAAATGTAGACGGGATTTCGGGGGCTTCGATTACGGCGGGAAGTCGTAAAGTGTTTTCAATCAATGTCGATGAAACCCTTTTTAACAAGGGCTATAAGCTACGGTTCGAAACCGCCGTTGAAAACCAAGAATACAAAGAAAAAGACGTCGAAATGGATTTTTCGGAAGCCAATGTAGGAAAAACCGTCAATGGGACTGGCTACATTCGGTACGTAAAATTGCTTAAAACTCCTTGATTGAATGACTAAAATTTGGCGAAGACTACATTTTTTAAGCACCGTAGTCGCTGGTCTTTTTATTTTACTTGCCTCCATCACGGGCTCAATTTTGGCTGTGGAACCTTGGTTTCACAGCCAAAATGCTGTTTCAGGTACCTATCCATCTGACTTGACCTACGCAGCGTTTCAGCAAAAACTTCAAGAGAGTTTTGTAGAACTGTTTAGCTTAGAACAAGATGCGTACGGAAACCTAAAAACCGAAGGCGTAGGGCTCGAAAAAGAGGGCACATTGTACGTTAATGCTCAAACGGGCACCATTGTAGCGCCCCCCGCTCCCCTTTCCCCCGTTTTTGATTTATGCCGCGATTTTCACCGCTCGCTTTTCCTCAAAACTCCTGGTCGTATCTTGATGGGCCTTGCTTCGCTGGCCTTGGTTTTTCTTACCATCAGCGGAATTGGGCTTCACCTCAAACGGGCAGGAGGCGTGAAAGCTATTTATGCCTCCATCAAAGTGCTGGAAATCAAGCGCGATGGCCACGCCCTGTGGAGTCGTTTAAGTTGGGCACCTATTTTACTACTGGCCGTTTCGGGAGCTTACCTATCCGCGGTTCGGTTTGCCCCAACCCCTGCAAAACACGTCGTTTCAGCCAAAGTTCAGCCCATTAGCCTCTCACAAATTTTACTTAAAGAGGTAAAAAAGGTGACTTATCCGATGATAGACGACGAGCCGCTGGTGATTGAAACCACCGACAAAACTTTGTATTATACCAAATCAACAAACCAACTGATCAAGGTCGAATTACTTCCCGTAAGCGAACAACTACGAGCGACAAATTTTGTACTTCACACGGGTGAAGGAACAAAAATCTGGACGGGCATTTTGCTTCTTACGACACTTGTGATGATTTTTTTAAGTGGTACTGGTTTCCAAATGGTGGCGGAGAAGTGGCGACAGAAAAAACACTCGTCAGCCCTCGATGCCACCTCCGATATTCTCATTTTGGTCGGCTCAGAAACGGGCCACACGTGGCGCTTTGCCGATGCGTTGGAACAAGCTTTTCACCAACAAGGCATCCGAGCAAGCTCCGTAGGAATGGAACACTTTCCCGTTATTAAAGGAAAGAAAACGCTCCTTTTTTTAACCTCTACCTACGGCGACGGCGATGCTCCCGAAAACGCTCAGCGTACCTTCCAACAGCTTGAAACCCTACTTTCGGACGCCGAACAAGTTCCGTTTAGTGTCTTGGGATTTGGTTCAAAAGAATACCCAGCTTTTTGTGCCTTTGCCCAAAACCTTAGAAATCAACTTAAACAACTACCCAATACCCAGGAAATTGTAAACTACATGACGGTCAATAATCAGTCGGTGGTGGAGTTTATTGATTGGGTACGGGCCTTTAATAAATCTCAGCAACTTCAGCTTTCGATTGATACCAAGCAACTTAAACCCGTTCGTAAAAAAGGATTAGCCACTTTTACCATTCTGGAGAAGAAAGAAAACAACGATACTTTTTTGCTTCGCGTGGCGTATCCTACCAAACTTGCCATTCAATCGGGCGACTTGTTAGGCGTTTATCCACCTCACGAAAACATTGAACGCTTTTATTCAATCGCCGTGATTTCCCCTACCGAATTGGTACTCATCATAAAACGAACGGGGCTTTGTTCTAACTTTTTGGGAACATTGGGCACGGGCGACACGTTTGAAGCCTACCTTAAGCCCAATCCGTCCTTTTATTACCCAAAAACAACGCAACCTGTCCTGATGATAGCCAACGGAACGGGCATTGCCCCCTTTTTGGGAATGGCCTCCCCCCACAACCTTTTGTACTGGGGCGGAAAAACCAGTGTGGATGTCACGCTCTTTTCCGACTACCTACCCATTCATTTTTACCCCATTTTTTCAAGAGAAAAAGAAAATGGTTACGTCCAAGAACTGCTCAATGACCACCAAGAAGAAGTAGCTAACCTGTTCAAAAACAACGGTATTGTCATGATTTGCGGCTCGCTTACGATGCTGAATAGCGTCTTACGGCAACTTGATTCCATTTCTTCCCGTTTTGAATTGCCGTCTGTTGAAACCCTAAAACAACAAGGACGTATTTTGGTAGATTGTTATTAATTGGTTTCCCTTTATTTTGATTTTTTGCAACAATGTTGCAAAAAATCAAAATAAGTAACTTATATTTGCATCATTGTTGCAAATGTATTATTCCAATGAAAAAACACCTTTATTACAGCTCGCTTCTTGCTTTAGGTCACCCCTTATCGAATCACCATCGTAGGGATTGAGTCGAATGAAGAACTTTAAAAAATGTCGAATGGAAATCGTGGCAAAGCTTGCTTACAACACAAATAGCTAAAATTCGGCCTTCTGCACTCAATAGTTAACATTCAGAAAATATGTTATTTCAAACCTACGAAGTCATCATTATTGGCGGGAGCTTTGCGGGGCTTTCAGCGGCAATGAGCCTTGGTCGCGCCTCAAGAAAAGTCGTAATTATTGACAATCAGTCACCTTGCAATCGACAAACGCCCCGTTCACACAATTTTCTTACCCAAGACGGTGAAGCACCCTTGCATATTTTAGAGAAAGCACGTCAACAGGTACTTGCCTATTCAACCATCGACTGGAAAATAGGCACTGCCGTTCAGGCCTATAAAAATGAAAATGGGTTCGAAATCATTCTTCAAAGTGGAGAAAGTTTCGGGGCTAAAAAACTCTTGTTCGCCACGGGTATCAAGGATAACTTACTTGCATTCAATGGACTTTCTGCTTGTTGGGGGATTTCAGTCATTCATTGCCCCTATTGTCACGGGTTTGAGGTAAAAAATATCCCAACGGCCGTCATTGGGAACGGCGACGAAGGTTTTGAATACGTAAAAATGATTTCTAATTGGAGCAAAAGTTTGACACTCTGTACAAACGGCCCGTCAACCTTGAGTACAGAACAACGTTTGAAATTGGCCAAAAATAGCATTCAAATGATTGAAAGTTACATCGACGAGTTTGTGCACCAAAATGGGCATATTGAGCATATTTTACTCAAAAACCAAGAAAAACTACCCGTACAGGCTGTCTATTATCGTCCTTCGTTTGTTCAATACACTGACCTCCCTGCCCAACTTGGCTGCAAAATGACCCCGCACGGGTACATTCAAGTCAACGAAATGCAGCAAACCAGTCAACTAGGAATCTATGCCGCAGGCGATAATGCTTCTCCTTTTCGGTCGGTGGCTAATGCCGTCGCCAAAGGCTCGATGGCGGGGGTGGTTATCAATCGAGCACTCATTGAGGAGACATTCTAAAATGGGCGTCGGAGACCCGATACCATTTTTGCCCCAAATCGTAGTTTGGGGCAAGCGAAGTGTTACTCAAGCATTTATTTAATTTACTTGAGCCCATAAATTTTCCTTTCCTCTCATTGTCAAATACTTAACACCAATAAAGTTTCAATTCCAAGGGCAAATCAAATAAATTTTAAAAAATATTTAGCCCATGATGCAACCTTCGCTCGCCAATTTGCATCTTATACATGTAACAGCAACATGAAAGCAATTAAATAATGAATAAGTTCGCAAAAGGCAGTAGTCAGGGCTTTTGGTTTCGCCTGACTGCTGCCTTTTGAAATGTCTAAGCGGCATTTTTAGCGCAAAAACCGCTTATCTAAAAAATTCTACCGCTTATGTAAAATAAGGTAGCTTGCAATGCAAAGTACTATACCTTTGAAGCAGTAATTAAAAACAGCCATTTTAAATTTTAGCCATGAAAACTTTTAGCAGCTTCATTGCGGCATTTGTTATGCTATGTTCAAGTGTGATTGCGCAATCACCATTTAAAGGTAAAATCGTGGGAGAGGTCAAAGAATCAGCCACTAAGCCTCTTCCGTTCGCAACAGTTTTATTGCTCAATGCCAAAGACTCAACCCTTGCCAAAGGGGCTATTTCCAGCGAAACGGGTAACTACGAGTTTGACAACATCTCACTGGGGCGCTATCTAATCTCGGCCACGATGGTGGGATACCAAAAATCGTTCTCAACTACTTTTGAAGTAAAAGAAGGACAAGCCACCTTCACCGTTCCGACCTTGATTGTTGCAGAGAACACCCAAACGCTTCAAGAAGTAAAAGTAGTTAGCAAAAAACCCTTCGTTGAACAACAAGTTGACCGAATGATCGTAAACGTCGAAAACAACATTGGTTCGGCGGGTGGTACTGCCCTCGAAGTTCTTGAAAAAGCCCCTGGCGTTACCGTTGACCGTCAAAACGACCGTTTACAATTCAAAGGTCGTCAAGGAGTTATGGTAATGATTGACGGTAAATTGCAACAAATTTCAATGCAAGACTTGATGAACATGTTGCAGGCGATGCCGAGTGATAACGTCGAAAAAATTGAACTTATCTCCAACCCACCTTCCAAATACGATGCCGCAGGAAACACTGGGTTAATTAACATCGTATTGAAAAAGAACAAGAATTTTGGAATGAACGGTAACTATACATTAGGGGTTGGTTACGGCAAATACGAAAAGTTGAATGGTTCATTAGGGTTGAACTACCGCAATGCAAAATACAATGCGTTTGGGAATGTAAGCGTCTTTCACGGTCGTTTTCAAAACACCCAAGACATTGACCGCACGATTGCCTACAAAGACCAAATCACGTACATGGACCAAAACAGTCCACGGGTTGGAAATCCTCAAAACCTTAGCTTCCGCGGCGGGGTCGACTATTTTGTGAGCAAAAAAACGACCATTGGGGTGTTAGCAACGGGTTTTTTGAATCAGTTTGAGATGAACGGAATTTCAAAGACTGACTTCCGCGATAAGACCCAAACGTTGACCAGCCGTTTTGAAACCAACGCGTATAACCATAACCGCCTCAACAACTATACGGCCAACCTCAACCTAAAACATGATTTTGGCAAAGGGCGTGAGCTTACCGCCGATGCCGATTACTCACTATTCGATGGAAACTCAGGCAACGATTTGTACACTACCTACTATACCGCTACCAACGTAGAAACTAGCAAAGACGTGTTCCGCAACATTATGCCTTCTGATATTCAAATTGCAGCGGCAAAAGTTGACTATATCCATCCGCTTAAAAAGGGCAAAATTGAGACAGGAGCCAAAAGCAGTTTTGTAAGTACCGACAATGATATGCGCTTTGAAACGCTGGTTGATAACGTCTGGACACTAGACCCTACTCGTTCTAACCAGTTCATTTATAAAGAAAACATCAATGCGGCTTATGCCAATTACAGCGGTTCGTTGAACAAAAAGACACAGATTCAAATCGGTCTTCGGGCGGAGCATACGCATTCACAAGGTAATTCGGTGACGCTCAACAACGTCGTAAATCGCGATTATATCAATTTATTTCCAAGCGTCTTTGTGTCTCGCAATCTCGATACCAACAACGTTATCAACGTGTCGTTTAGCCGCCGTATCGACCGTCCCAACTACCGCAACTTGAACCCGTTCCAGTTTTTCCTTGACCCGTATACGTTCCAACAAGGAAACCCGAATTTACGTCCGCAGTTTACCAACTCATTCCAAGTCACGCACGTGTTCAAAGGTGCTTTCTCGACGACTTTGGGCTACAGCCGCGTAAACGACGTGATTGCCGATCAGATTCCGAAGCAAATTGCATCTGAAAATAAAACCTACGTAACCACCGAAAACCTTGACCACCAAGACAGCTATAACCTTACGCTTAGTATCCCTGTCAACGTGAAAAAATGGTGGACAATGCAAAACAACATCAGCGCATTTTACAACCGATACCGCTCATTTTACTACGGTGCCGACCTTGATTTGGGGCAGTTTGGGGCTACGGTTTTTGTGACCAACAACTTTACCTTGCCAAAAGGATACACGGCCGAATTGAGCGGATTCTGGAACTCACCAACGCAGTATAATATCTTGCAAGCGAAGGCGCAAGGACAAATTAGCGCAGGTTTTGCCAAGTCGCTGTGGAATCGCAAAGCCTCGCTACGGGTCAACATCAACGATATTTTCTTTATGAATCGCTTTGCTGGAACGGTCAACTACCAAGACTTAAATTTCAAAGTGAACTCACGCTGGGAAAGTCGTCAAGTACGGGTATCATTTACCTACCGTTTCGGAAATCAAAACGTGAAAGGGGCTCGTCAGCGTAGTACCAGTACCGACGACCTCCGCAACCGCGCTAATTCAGGTCAAAACTAGTCATAACACAGTGTTTGGAGCAACACCAACACTTCCAACGATATTTTAGTTTAGGTTAAGAAAACGTCGGAAAGCCATGCTTTGATAAGGCATGGCTTTTTTATTTTGGATTTTTATGCCAACCTAGTACCTTGTTGCCCACATTTTACGTTAAACAATCGGAGCAAAACTCCCTTATTTTTATTGTATACCATGAAACCACTCATTACTCGTTTTTCTAAAATTATTTACCCAAGCTTAGTAGTCGTTTTTGCTCTCATTCTCAAGCCATTTTCTGGCTTCGCCCAAGAAAAATCGTTGCTTTGGGAAGTAGCTGGCAACGGCCTGGCCAAACCTTCGTACGTGTACGGAACGATTCACCTCATTTGCCCCAAAGACTACTTGATGTCCGATTCAACCAAAGCCACGTTCGAACGCGCCGAGCAAATTTTTCTTGAACTTGACATGGATGACCCAAGCATTATGACCAAAATGATGCAAACGTCCATGTTTACGAATGGTAAAAAACTCAAAGATTATTTGTCGGCCGATGACTACACTTTTTTGGATGAATACTTTAAGCAGCGACTCAAAATGAGCGTTAGTGCCTTCAATGGGCTCAAACCTTTTGCGGTGATGTCGATGATTTACATGACTCTACTCGACTGCCAGCCACAATCGTACGAACTGATGTTTAGCCAAATGGCCGCTAATGCGAAAAAAGAACTGTCGGGGCTCGAAACTGTCGAATTTCAAATGGGAATATTTGACCAAATACCTTATGAAAAACAAGCCGCGATGCTCGTTGACATCGTCAAGAAAAAAGACGAATCTTCTAAAGAATTTGCCAAAATGGTTTCGTTGTATAAAGCCCAAGATTTAGAAGCATTAGTAAAATTAATGGATGACAGCGATTGGGATTTCAACGGATACGAAGATATCCTTTTAGCCAATCGAAATTCCGCTTGGATTCCCGTGATGGAAAAAGCAATGCAAGGTAAATCTTCTTTTTTTGCCGTTGGTGCAGGCCATTTAGGTGGCGAGAAAGGAGTTTTAAATTTATTAAAAAAGAAAGGTTACACCTTAAAACCCATTCTTTAATATTGAGGTTACATTCATGAAAATACATCCTATTCTTATTTTACTTTTTTCAGTTTTCCTTCTTTCAGCGTCGCACGCCCAAACGGTAGAAGAAGTCGTTAACAACTACCTCAAGGCCATCGGCGGGAAGGAAAAGTTAATGGCCTTAAAAACAATACGTACCACGGGTTTTCTGAAAACACAAGGACTTGAAATCCCGTACATTCAGCTCCAAAAAGCCCCAAATTTGCAGCGGTCGGTGGCGTTATTTCAAGAAAAAAGCATTTACCAAAATTGCTTCGACGGGACAACAGGCTGGCATACCAATCCCACAACGCTTCAATTAGAAAAACTATCGGCCGAAGATAGTGAGCTTATGAAAGCAGATATTCAAATGCTAGACCCGTTTGTCAACTATGCCGAACGAGGCTACAGCGTAGCTTTAGAAGGAAAAATGTTGGTAGAAGGCAAAGAATGTTATCGGGTTCGGCTGATGCGCAAACCGCCCGAAATGACCACTCGTACGGTAGCCGAACAATCAAGTTTTTATTTTTTTGATACCAAAAGCTTCCTTCCTGTACTCGTTCGAAATGGCATTCGTAAAGGACCAGGCAAAGGGGGTTATGTAGATACTTTCCTAAGTAATTTTCAAACCGTCAATGATTTGGTTTTCCCTTTCACCATTTCCCAGAAAATCAACGGAAAAGCATCGCTCAACATTGCAGTTACCAAAATGGAACTCAACATCGACCTCGCCGATCAAGAGTTTGCCTTTCCTGGAACAGCGAGTAAATAATCTAGTGAACGGGGAGGACCGCCTAAGCCCATCTAAATCTCATGTGGAAAAAACTCATTTTTGGTAGCGTGTTCATTGTGGGGGCGTATTATTTTTGGACGACCTTAGATAAAACTCCCCCACCCCCTCCTCCTGTTCGGATTACCTACGTACAATCAGTGGGGCAAAACCAAAATCGTGGCAATTTACTCGGAATACAACCTTTTGTGCTCCCCGCCCATTATGCGACCGAAGACCACTTTGAACAATTATTACGGGTTTATTTTGAACGAGCGCGACAAGAAGGTTTGATTATTCCTTCAAAAACGATTGTTGTACTTCCTGAATACTTGGGAACTTGGCTTGTAATAGCTCACGAAAAAACATTGGTGTATCAAGCTAAAACGGTGGATGATGGCCTCCAGCCGTTGGTGTTGAGCCATCCTTTAGGTTTTGTCTCAGCATTGATAAACGCTCCTGATTCCGTCACGGACAAGGTAAAACACGCCGTTTTTTCGATGAAAGCCCCCCAAATGGCGCACATATACCAGTCGGTTTTTAGTAAATTAGCCAACGAATTTCAGTGCTACATCGTAGCGGGTTCCATTCTTCTCCCCAACCCTTCTATCCGCCAAGGCAACCTTACAACCTCCTCGGGAAGAATCTCAAACGTGACGGCTGTTTTTAAACCAGATGGTAGTTTGTACGAACAACTGGTCAAAAAAGCATTCCCCATCGGCGATGAACAACCCTTTATCTGTGACGCAAACCCTGCCGAAAACCCCGTTTTTGAAACCGAAATAGGCCGACTCGGGGTATTAGTCTGCGCCGACTCTTGGTTTAGCCGTGCCTACCAAGCCCTCAAAGCCAAACGTGCCGACTTTGTTGCCATTCCCTCCTATTCACTGGGAGAAGGTAGTTGGGGTAAAGTTTGGAGAGGGTACAGCGGCGCTCCTACTCCCTCAGATGCCCAAGCAAGCATCGGCAAAATTACCGAACAACAAGCTTGGTTACGCTTTGCTATGGGAGGCAGAGCCCAGCCAGAAGGCAATATTCATAAAGGCATCAATGTATTTTTACGCGGAAATTTGTGGGATTTAGGAACCGACGGTACTACTGTTATACTCAACGATTCGGTTACAATTATGCCCAAAGTCAACGGAGGTACTTTAGTGAATCTTTGGTTGTAGCAGCGGAAAACCCTACTTTTACCAAAAAATAAGAACCCAGCATGAATCGAATTAGTCAATTATTTCAAAAGAATCCCACCCACAATTTAAACGTATATTTTACTGCGGGTTTTCCTCAACTAGAGGATACTCGTCGTATACTTAAAGCCCTTGAAGCGGCAGGAGCCGATTTGGTTGAAATTGGAATGCCTTACTCAGACCCCGTCGCTGACGGAGAAACAATTCAGAAAAGTAATGAGCAATCGCTTACCAATGGCATGAGTGTCAAGAAGTTGTTCGAACAACTTCGAGGTATACGCTCGGAGGTGAGTTTACCCGTTTTACTCATGGGTTACATCAATCCTGTGCTTCAATTTGGGATTGAAAATTTTTGCCAGCAATGCGCTGAAGTGGGGGTCGATGGGCTGATTTTACCAGATATGCCCGTAGACGAGTACATGGAATTTTACAAGCCGACCTTTGATCGTTACGGGATTCTAAATATATTTCTGATTACGCCTCAAACAACCGAAAAGCGCATTCGGCAGATTGATGAAAACAGTGAAGGTTTCATTTACATGGTTTCTTCTGCTAGCGTTACAGGTTCTCAATCAGGCGTTAGCCACGACATGGAGGCCTATTTTGCCCGTGTGAACAGTATGAACTTAAAAAACCCACGCCTTATTGGCTTTGGAATTAAGGATAACGCCACCTTCTCAAAGGCCTGCGAACATGCCAGTGGTGCCATCATCGGCAGCGCGTTCATCCGTGTTTTACAAGAAAGTACCGATTTGGAAAAAGACATCAAAGCGTACGTTCATAGCGTTAAAGGTGCCAGTTTGCTCGCTTAGCCTGCCTCTGCGCCGTTTATCCTACTTCTCTTCGCTCGTTGAACAGAAATAAAGTACTTTTCGCCCAATAACAAAACCAATTGTTCAATCCCATGAAAAAGCTTATTTATTCGTTTGCTCTTGTCGCAGCCAGCGTTACCGCTACCATTGCTCAGACCGCTGATGAAATCATAGCCAAATCCATCGAAGCTCGCGGAGGGGCAGCGAAACTAAACGCACTCAAATCGCTTCGGACAGAAAGTACAACATCAGTGATGGGCATGGAATTAGCTTCTAAATCGGTCATTGTTCATAAACGCGGAATGCGTAATGACGTTGAAGTGATGGGGCAAAGTATTGTCATGGCGGTTGATGGCGATAAAGGGTGGACTATCAACCCAATGCAAGGCTCTGACCCCGTAGAGTTACCATCAGACCAAGTCAAAGCATCAGCAGCTCAATTAGACTTGTCAGGAATGGCAAACTACAAAGAATCAGGCGCTACCGCCGAGTTAGAAGGAAAAGACAACCTCGATGGAAATGAGGTTTATAAAGTTAAAATTACGTCGAAAGATGGTACGGTTATCACACATTACATTGATACTAAAACGTACCTTACTGCCAAAACATCAATAAAGTTAACTGTAAGTGGACAAACGGTTGAAGTTGACTCTAAGCTGTCGAACTACAAGACGGTGGATGGAATCTCATTTCCACATACCACAGAAATTTCTAATCCGCAAGCGGGGGTTATTGTCACAACCATCACCAAATTGGAAATTAACCCAACGATCGACAACAATATCTTTGCTATGCCAAAGAAATAATCGACGAGTCTTTCCAATTACGCTTTATTGACTTGGAAAGGCTTTCTTATATCATCCATCTCGTAGCCTTTCCAAGTTTCCTATCCTATTCAACTGAAACTTGGAAAGGCTTTTTTGTGCTACTTGTTGACCGTTAACTAAATAGTCGAGCTCAAAACATCATAAGCTTTTGAATTCTACCCTATTAATTGTACCTTTAAAAGGTACGACAGAATGTTCAAATGAGTTGTTTTAGTGTAGTTTGTCTACTTTGTACAAACAACAACCCAATCGCCCTGTTGTACTGCATTTTTTTGCTTTCCGACTCCACATTGTTGATTGCGACCCAATCTTTTTCAAGTTGCTAACACCTTTCTCAACGTCGTTCGCTTGAAAAACAGGTACGCTTTTGTCACCTTACGACCAATTTTTTCGTCCACGTTTCGTCACCTTGTTCGCAATGAATAAGATACAGACCCGTTGGAATCGAAAACAAGGTAGTTTTGATAAAATGCGTACCTGTTGGATACAAATCATTGGTCAACAACCGAATTTGCTGCCCATTCGGATCTAGAATCTTGACAATCACCCGTGAAGGTAGTTTTAGTCGAAACTCTATTGTGACGTGCTCCGTCGCAGGATTGGGATAAATTTTCCATTGAGGGTCTTGCACCACTTCCTCAATTGACGTCACCAAATTCAGCGGTGCTACATTTTTGAGAATCCAGCCTTCGTTATCCAACAACACCTCCGTTGGACGCCCTTTCACATCCACCACAAACTGTTGTTCGGGTTGGTTATTAAAAACGACGACCGTCGTGTCTACGTTGGTGGTCTTAATCTGAACAGGAATTGGCATCGTAAAATACGCTGGGTTGGTTGTCCGAAGTATTTGTTTTAAATTCAAGTACAACCGATAGGTATTTACGTTTTTTAGCTCATAAGCAAAGCCATATTCGTAGGAAGGAAACCCTTCACCATAAATCCATTGTTTAAAGAAATAATCGAGTTTTTGCCCCAAAACTGCCTCCGTTACCGTCTGAAAATCTTCCGTTGTAGCATTGCCATAGGCGTGTTTTGAGGCAACGTACGTCCGTAAGATTTGATAAAATTTTGCATCCCCCACAATCCCTCGAAGCATATGTAACACCATTGCCCCTTTGGCATACGAACGGTTATTGTTAAAAATTTCTGAGATATTGGAAGTATTGGTTACAAAGACCGACCCCATCGCGCTTTTAGCCCTTTGAGATTGAAGTTGTATAAAAGAATTGTAACCTGTTTTGCCCGCATTAAACTCTTGCCAAAGGGCCTCGCCATAGGTCGCAAAGCCTTCGTTGAGCCAGATGTGATCCCACGATTGACACGTTATTTTATCCCCAAACCACTGATGGGCCAACTCATGCGCAATCAAGCTCTGCCCATACGCTCCCATGGACGAGCACGTTTGGTGCTCCATTCCGCCGCTAAAGCCACATTCGGCATGGCCGTATTTTTCTTTCAAAAATGGATAGTTACCAAATTTCTCCGAAAAAAGCTTGAGCATTTTCGGGGTTTGATCCAAGTTTTGTTTGACAGAAGCCGTAAGGTTATCGGGCTGAACGTAATGCGTAATTGGCATCGAATCCGTTGCTGAATAACGGTAGTAATTGGTATAAAGAGCATAATTACTACAGGCAATGGAAATAAGATAAGGGGCAATTGCGTACCGATTCTTCCAAAAATACGTTTTTGTTCCGTCGGCGTTAGTCGTTGTTCGTTCCAAAGTACCGTTGGAAACCGACACAAAATAATTGGGGGCTGTCACCCACACATCCGATGAATCAGCTTTGTCGGCGGGGTTATCTTTGCATGGAAACCAATCACTACTTCCGTAAGGCTCGCTCAGTGTCCAGATGGCTTGCGATTTCCCTTGGTTAATGGTTCCAAAAGAGAACGAACCATACCCTCCCGCAACGGGGCTTCCTTGATAAAAGATTGTTACCGAAGCGTTTTGACCCGCTGACGGCGGTTGCGGATAGGCGATTGTTAAGCGATTTTCAGAATGCGAAAATTGAACTCTTTGGTTCCCCCACTTCACCGAATCCACTTTTAACACCGTCGAGAAATCAAGGTTGAAACTAATGGCAGGAGTTTTGACTTTAAATTGGATAAGGGTTTCTCCTCTTAAGTATTTTGGCGTGTACGTGAGACCTAACTTAAGATGATAATAGGTTACGTCTATGGTTTCATCACCTGGATAGGCTATTCTGGCGCGTGCCTCTTTAAAAAATCGACCAAAATATTGGACTTTTGCTTCTGCACAGCTTTCCGCAGCTGCCTCTTGGGCCCAACAAAATTGCACCAGCGACAGCCATACGGCAAGAAAGAAATATGCGCGTGAATTCATAGTAGGGCAACTTAACTATTATCATTACAAACGTACGAATATACGCATAGATTGTCAGAAGCCCTATTTACATCTTTCTAAGAAATTCCATTAAAAACCCCGATTCTTATAAAAATCGGGGCTAAAAATTAGGCATTATGCCTGAATGGCGTCAAGCGTTTTCCAACAAGCATGAAGCCCCCTCGGAACATGATAAGCTCCCTTCCATTTTCCACCTTTTAAGGGTAGCAAAACCTCTCCCCTTCTATCCAAATAACCAAACCATTCCCCGTGGGTTGGGTCGGGAAAGTGCGCCCATGTATACGCATGCACTCGCTCAAACCACTCCCAACACGCAGGGTTTTTAGTAAGCAAAAAGCCTTTGAGCAAGGCAATCAACGTTTCTACATGAACCCACCACAATTTTTGGTTCCATTCTAATTGTTGAGGGGGAGCCCCTTTACAATCAAGGAAGTAATAAATTCCGCCGTATTCTTTGTCCCAACTATATTCAAGGGTATCTAAGGTAATTTTCACCGCTCTGTCTATCAAAGTGCGGTCATGATTCCGATCTCCTAAATCCATAATAAACCACATGGCTTCTATGGCATGGCCTGGATTTAATAATCTTCCTTCAAAACTGTCCGAAAAAGCACCATCAGGCGTCACATTCTCTAAAATCAAACCAGATTGTTTGTCATAAAATACTTCCATGACTTCGTGAATGCACTCTTCCATAATTTGATTGACTAAGGCCTCATCTAGCACATGTTCAATCTCCAACGAAAGATTGCAGAGAATCATAGGTAGCGCAAAATTTTTAAGGGGGCGAGTGCCTGCAATACCTTTATTCCAAGTCCTTTTTGGGTTTTCTCTTCGGTCTAAGATTTGCAGAAAAGTTTGTTTAGCCATCTCGGCATATCGCTCTTGTTGAGTCGCTTTTGACAATTGACCAAAGGCCATCGTCGCAAAGCAATCAGAGAAAATATTGTAAGGCTGAACCAAGGGCTTTCCGTCTTGCGTCACAGAGAAATACCAGCTTCCATCCTTGGATTGGCCGTATTTTTCAAGAAAATGGGCACCATGCAATGCTACGTCTAGCCATTCTTGCCGCGCTTCCACTTGGTTATACAGCATTGAAAAGGTCCAAACTTGGCGCCCCTGTAACCAGACAAATTTATCGGTATCATACACTCTTCCTTCCCGATCAAGACAAGTGAGATACCCTCCGTATTCAGGGTCCAGAGAGTGATTCATCCAAAAAGGTACCACATCGTTCAACAAGTTAGTGCGGTACTGATTTATATACGTTTGTAACATTTTCTGATTTTTATTTAACTAACCATTCGTAGGTAAAAGACGTATAAACGATTTTTGAATACTCATCACGTTCGTACAACACACCTATTGAGTTGTCGTTTTGTACTACTAAATCAGAATACGCCGCTGACCCCGCATACAACTCTTTGCCTTTCGACCAGCTTTGACCATCGTCGATACTTATGCGAACCGTTAATTTTTCTCTTTTTGTTTGACTATTTAAGTTCGAGAGAATCAACACTTTTTTACTTTTTTTAGGCTGATAATCAATCATACTTCCTTGGCAAACAGGATCAGGCACGTCGGTCATTACTTTTACTTCGTCCCAAGTCTCGCCCGCGTTTTTAGTAAAAGCTTGCAACCGATATTTAGCATCGCCTGACTGATTTCGGCAATTGAATAGCAAACTCCCGTTAGAGGTTTCGGCGGCAATGGCTTCATTGCTTCCTGCATACTCCACGTTGGGAGAAAGTTGAAAAGATTCGCCATGGTTATCAGTGTAAAATCCATGTGCGATGTAATCTTTAAACTGAGCTTTAGGCGGACCTTCTGAGTGATTGGCTGCAATAAAGATACGTCCACGATATGTCCCATTTTGGATTTGAAGCCCATGGCCAGGGGTATTGGCATACGAGCGCCAATCTTCCACAAATGTATACGAGGGATGGGCGGCGGGATGCTTAGGCTTGGATACTTGCAGGGTAATATTGATAGGCTCCGACCAAGTTTTACCTTCATCCAAGCTAGTTTTATACCAAATCTCCCGAATGGCTTTCCCTTCCCTAACTTCCTGTTCGTGAGCACTTCCCGTATTATAGAAGAGAAATAATCGACCTTTTGGGAAACGTTTATCGGTAAGGTCCATAACAGGCGCTTGGTTTCCTGCTTGATGGGCGCTGTTGTCGGCTACTACTTGCAGCCCTTCCCACGATTTCCCATTATCGACGCTTCGTTTCATCACAATTTCGACATCACCAAAATCGCCACAGTTGTTACGGCGCGCTTCCGCAAAAGCCAACAAATGCCCCTTAGGCGTCTTGAGTATGGCAGGAATTCGGTAGCAGTTATACCCCTCTTGACCGTTTTGAAAAACAATCGTTTCGTGAGGTGGCTTAGGCTTCACTTCAGTACCAAGACAACCATGAAGGAAGAAAGTGAGCATGACTAATAAATACATACGAAGGAGGTTTAAAAATTGACAATAGCTTTCTAACCACCTAAAAAACAGGCGATTAATAACAGTTAATACTAAGGTTTACTAGTTAAAAAATCCGCTGAAAGTGATTTTCGAAGTGGTTACGCATGGCATTTCTAAAGGTTTCAGGCGTACCATGCTGAATGACATCAACCAAGCCTCTGTGCGATACAAATCGCTTCTGCACCACTTGTTTTCGCAGGATTCCGCTCTTATGAACGTATTCAAAAACGGGCAAGAGCATTTGCTGAAAACGTGCCAGTGTATCATTGCCCGTTATTTCATAGAGCTTCCCATGAAATTTCACTTCTTGATCAATATCAAAAATCATTTCTTCGGTATTACTCGGTTCTTGCTCGACAATCCGATACAATTCGTCAATATCTTTTTGTGTTACTCGCTCAAAAATCAAATCACCCATTCCGATTTCAAGCACCATACGAAGTTCAAAAATATTTCGAAGGGTCTTGTCATCTAATATCCCAGGGTAAAGGTTTTTCTCCAGCAGCGACAATACATCTGGGTTTGTGATGATTGTCCCCCTCTTTTTACGGGTATCCAACAGTCCACGCATTCGTAGCCTCAGTATAGCTTCCCTCACTACCGTTCGACTCACACCGAGGTTCGCCGCCAGTTCCATTTCTTTCGGAATCACATCTCCTGCCTTATAATGTTGCTCGCTAAAAAACTCCAAAATGCTTGTTTCTGCTTTGTCAACCAAGGTTTGATTATCGGCCAACTGCAAATCGTTTTGAATATCTGAATAATCCATCTCCTCTATTATGTAATACTTATTAATGCAAACGAGGGAGCTAAATTAGGACATCATCTGAGTAAAAGCAAAGTTTTTGGTCAAAAAGTAAAAATAAATTCAATTTTTCTTGACATTATGTATTATTTATTACCTTTGTCAAGTCATACATATCAACCAAAGCCCCATTTTTATGCTAAACCTGTATCGAATTCTCAACAAACACCAGTATTATATCATACTTATTATATACTGGTTAGGTACACCGACTGTAAATGGCCAAACCAACAAATGGCAATTAACAGGTACAATCATGGACACTCGTCAGCAAGCTATGATTGGTGTCAATGTGTTGGTAAAAGGAACAACGCGCGGAGCTACCAGTGATGCTCTTGGCAAGTTTACGATTGAAGTAACTCAAGGAAATGTCATCGTAGTTTCAATGATTGGTTATCAAACCAAAGAAATCAATATCGAAAATTCTACAAATTTAAACATAGTCCTCACCGAAGAATCGAAGTCGCTAGACGAAGTCGTTGTTGTAGGTTACGGTCAGCAAAATCGCAAAACGCTAACGGGGTCGATTTCGAGTATTGACCAAAATGTCTTCAAATCAGCCCCTCGTACCAACGTAGGTACTGCCCTTCAAGGCACTGCTCCTGGGTTACGCGTACAGCAGACTACGGGACAACCAGGCGCTACCCCCACAATTGTGTTCCGTGGAGGAACCGACTTCAATGGCAATGGCTCCCCTCTAATTGTAATAGATGGAGTCATTGTCCCTTCATTGTTTGGGCTTAACATGGAAGATGTTGAAAAAATTGATTTACTTAAAGACGCAGCTTCAGCGGCAATTTATGGCTCACGCGCTTCAAATGGTGTTATTTTGGTAACAACTAAGAAGGGAAAGAAAGGCAAAACACAAGTAACCTACAGTTATAAAACTGCCCAAAATTACATCCGTCGCAATCCCATGCAATACATGAGTGCGGAAGACTACATTCGCTGGAATCGGCGTGGGTTGGCTAGTCGCTTTGAGGCGGCCAAAGCAGACAACAACACAGCCGAAATGAACAATACCCGTAATCAACTCACTGGAGCTTGGGGTTTTGGGGTTAATTCGGGGTGGACAGCCCCCGACGGTAAGTATTCCACCCAGCTTGTTTCGAATGCAAATCGTAAGTATCTAAACGACCCACAATACCGCTTGTTGGTTGATGCTAATCCATTTAATGCTGGCCAAATGGATAGCCTCTTGTACCGTTCGGTATCACAAACGGATTTAGAAAACTTGATTCTCCAACAAAGCACTCTAAATGAGCACTATCTAAACTTTTCGGGAGGAAACGACCAAGGAAACTTTTCGTTGGGCCTAGGCGCGCTGAAAGACGTTGGCATGGTAATTGGCTCAAAAATGGATCGACTTAACCTAAATTTTAACGGTGGCCTCAACGTAGGGAAAGACCTAAAAATCAACCTCAATTTATCTGGCTACTCCACTAAAACAAACCCATCCTACCTTACTGCTGACAATGGTGGAGCACTGGGAGGTGGGCTTATTCAACGGTTTACGGGTATTGCCCCAACTGCCCGCTTCACCAACGATATTACAGGGGAAGTTTTACCAGGCGTAGACGCAAGTACCTTAGGAAACCCCGCCTATTTTAAAGATAAGTTTTATAATCAAACCCTCGAACAACGGTTTGCAGGAGGGCTAAACCTTGAGTATTCCATTTTACCTACCCTCAAATTTATCGCCTCTGGATCAGGCTTTTATCGTTATACTAACTCAGAAAGTTTCACCAAAGCGTATCTGAATGGAACAGGTGGTGCACTAGTAGCGACGCGAAATTCATCTTTTGCCAACCAACGCACCGCACAATATTCCTACAACGGCTTTTTGCAATACACAAAGGAAGTAAAGCAACATGCGATTAGTGTATTGGCGGGTGGTGAGTTTTATGATTTTAAAGTTTATGACTACAGTGCTACTGCCAACTTAGCTGCTACCGATTTTATTCCTTGGCTTTCAGCGTCCACGGCAGCCGTTGGCGTTCCTTATTCGGCCTTTTCAAGTTGGCAACGCTTAGCCTCAGCTATTGGTCGAATCAATTACAGCTATGCCAATACTTATCTAGTAAACATCAACATGCGCTACGACGGAACGTCAAAATTGACCAATAATCGGTACGGCTTCTTTCCAGGCGTTTCGGCGGGCTGGAACATGCACTTCGAAGATTTTTTTGCCAATTCTGTTCTTAGCAATTACGTAACCACGTTTAAACCCAGAGTGAGCTGGGGACAAAATGGAAGCATCACTCCGCTGGGTGATTATGCCGCAATTCCTCAATACGGAAACGTTGGTATTTACAACGGTGCCCCTGGTTTTGCCGCGGGTGGTATCACCAACACCGATTTGCGTTGGGAGCGAGCAAGCACCTTAAACGTTGGCGTTGATGTGGGCTTACTTGGCAACCGTTTCACTATCATTGCCGACTACTTCATCCGCAACGTATATGACAAAATCAGTTCATTGACGATTCCTGCTTGGACAGGTTTTAGCAGCTACACCACCAATTTGGCTCAGTTACAAAACAAAGGCATCGAATTAGAAATCAAAGCCAATGTCATTCGGCCCACAAGTGGCCGCGGATTAAGCTGGGATATTAGTGCCAACTTCTACAAAGTAAAAAATTATACCAAAAAACTCCCCAACAACGGCCTTGACAAAAACCGTCAAAGCGCCATCCAAGTGTGGGACCCTTCTCAAAACAAATCGGTCTGGGTAGCTGGATTACAAGAAGGCAATCGAATCGGTTTGGATGAAATTTGGGCTCCTACCTACAATGGCATCTATACCAATCAAGCCGAATTAGATGCAAATGCGTCATTGCTAAATACCTTTTTACCTTACACAAACAAACGGATAAAATTGTTAGGAGATGCTCGTTGGACCGACCTAGACAAAAACGACACTCTTGATTTTAGAGATTACGTGTATGTCGGCCGTACGACTCCGACCATCCAAGGAGGCTTTTCCACCAACGTTTCGTGGCAAGGTTTCACGCTCTATGGCCAATTTGACTACTCGCTCGGCTTCGTCATTGCCAATCAAATGTATTTGAGGGGAATGTCACAAGTTCAAGGTTCACAAAATGGCCCCGTTGACGTCACCAAAACGTGGTCTCCCGACAATACAGCGGGTACTTTACCTCGGTATTATTGGGCCAACTACGGAAGAAATTATTTCACTGATGCGGGTGGCTCTACTACCGCCCCTGCTAACTACTGGCAAAAAGGCGATTACCTAGCCATGCGAGAAATAACCCTTAGTTACGAAATGCCTACTAAAGTTTTGTCCCAAGTGTCACGTCAGCGTGTCCAAGGATTTAGGCTATTCTTAACGGGCTCAAACCTCCTCTATCTTACCAAATACAACGGAACCTTCCCTGAAGTAGGGGGAAATGATGCAGGTCGTTTCCCTTTGCCAAAAACAGTTACGATAGGCGCAACGATTAACTTGTAAAAGCAAACAATGAAAACATCCACTTTTTTCGGCCGAATACTCCTCACTCTAGGAATAACGTCTAGTTTCTTTTCGTGCCAACAACAACTAGCAGAGGTCACGCCTCAAACGTCTCTCAATCAAAGTTTGGTTCTATCAGACCCCAATGCTGCCCTTACATTATACAATGGGGTATATGCGTCGCTGCGCGGTTATCACAGTACGCTGGTTAACCTAGGCGAAATGCGTTCTGATATTTGGGCCGATGGGCTATATACCGAATCTGAAGATGCAGGCTTAAAACAATACTGGTCGCACAACATTAGCGCCGCCAACGTCCCTGCAGCCAATTGGGGAGGATTCTATAACTTGATTGACCGAATCAACACTGTCATTAAGCTATTTCCAAAAGCTCCACTAGACGCCACCAAACGCAACCTTTACATGGCTGAAATGTATGGATTGAGAGCGTATGTGTATTTTACCTTATTCAAAACATGGGGAGGGGTACCTATCTCAACCGAACCTGTTACCTCTGTCGGAAGCCTTACCGAGTTGTATAAAGCCCGCTCGACTCCGCAAGAAGTCATGCAACTTATTAAAAGTGACATCGAACAATCATTAACTCTTTTCAACGGAGGAAATACATTGACATCAAAACGAGTTTATTGGAATCGTCCAGCTTCTCTCGTCCTTAAAGGTGATGTTTACCTTTGGTCGGGCACGCACTTAGGAGGGGGAAATGCCGACTTCACCGTTGCCAAAAACGCGTTGGAAGAAGTAAAATCGCTTTCAAGCCTTGGATTACAAGCCAATTACGCCGATGTATTCGACGCTACAAAAGAAGCGAACAACAAAGAAATCATTTTTGCGCTCAGTTTTGAAAAGAACGAAGCCACTCAAGGGGCTTATGGAAGTTTTTTAGTAAATACAACCCAAGCAGGTACGCTTTACTTTGATGCCCCTTCAGGCAGCCCTGTCGCCGTCAATGTGGCTTATCCACTAGTAGCGGGGGCAAGTCGCGTAGGAATGTCGGCCACGATGCTAACTAAACTCAACGACCCCAACGATAAACGAGCCAAGGCCACCTTCCGAGTCATGTATCGAAACTCCGCTGGATTTCCGATTGCGGGCATTATACTCACAAAGTTTATTGGGAGAGTCGATGCTGGAGTGCAATTGTACGACAATGACTTCCCAATCTACCGTTATGCCGACGTGTTGTTACTCTTAGCAGAAGCCAACACAAAACTAGGCAATGACCCCTCAACTGACCTTAACCTTCTCCGAGCACGAGCGTACGGAACAGGCCTTAAGCCCTACACTATGGGAAGCCCCACTGAAAATATGAATGCAATTCTTGATGAATACCTTCGCGAATTTATTGGAGAGGGTAAGCGATGGTGGGCCTTACGTCGCGCTGGCGATACCTACGTCTTTGCTAACATCCCTAGCCAATATCTTCCCGCTGGGCAAAACTTTAAATTTTTGTTACCCATTTCTGTCACGATGCTAAATACTGACCCAAAATTGGTACAAACCCCTGGCTATTAAATAGGTTAATTGTGAGATGAGAAGGGAGGCTTACCTAAGACCTCCTTTTCTTTCTAATTCATTTTTTGCTTAATATCGTGCCTCTGTTTGGCCTAAATTACATCAGACCACTCCATTTTTTCAAATTATTTTAAAGTATGCTAACCAAAATCAATGGTCTTATTGCGGCGCCCTTTACCCCGATGCAAATCGATGGCAGCCTCAACCTTGCCCTCATCCCAAAATACGCCGAAATGCTTATTCACAACCATGTACAAGGGGCATTCGTGGCAGGCTCGACGGGAGAAGGGGTTTCAATGAGTTACGACGAAAAAACGGAAGTCATCAAAGCTTGGGGCTCAATTAGTGATTCTCGTTTAATCAAAATTGCGATGGTGGGCGGAAATTCCGTCGCTGAGATGAAACAATTAGCCCAATTGGCCTACCAACAAAAATTTGACGCGATTGCCATCCTTGCGCCCCATTATTTTATACTAAACAAAGCAGAAGTTTTAGCCCAAATATGCATTGAAGTTGGTAAAACAGTCCCTAACATGGGCCTTTATTTCTACCATATTCCCGTCCTGACGGGCATTTCGGTATCAATGATCGAGTTTTTAGAAAAAATCAACAACCAACTTCCCAATTTTCTGGGCATCAAATATACTCACCACGACATGATGGAATTTAATCGTTGTCTCAACTTTGAAAATGGCAAATACGACATTTTATGGGGTTGGGATGAGGTATTTTTGGGTGGTATGGCAATGGGGGCCCGAGGTGGTGTGGGTAGCACGTTTAATTATGCCGCCCCTTTGTATCATCAATTGATAGATTCGTTTCACAATGGAGACCTAGTACAGGCCCGAAAACTGCAAGAAAAATCCATTGAAATTGTGCAGCTTTTGGGAAAATATGGCGGAATTGCGACAGGAAAGGCTTTTATGCGTGCAATCGGTCTTGATTGTGGACATTTTCGTTTACCCGTACAAAACATGAACGAACTCCAGTACGAAGCCTTTTTAGAAGATTTAGCACGAATAGATTTCTACCGTTTTGCATCTCGATTCCAGTAAGTAAAATTTGGTTTCATTCACAAATCCCTCAGCCAATAAAACTGAGGGATTTTTATTTATAAAGTGCAAGAAGTTAAACCAGAGGCACTTATTTAAGATATAGAAGCTATTTGCCTTCTAGGTATCAATCCTGTATGTCTTTTAACCACTACCTTGAGCCAAATATTAACTTCATTTTTACAGTTTTTTCAAAAAAACTGTAAAAATTTCAACTATCAATTACTTTTTTTTGCTTTTTAGAGCTCAGATTTTTTGAATTAAAAATGAAAATTGTGGCCAAAAATGAAGAATGTTGTAAAGCAAAAAGCCGCTACAGTTAGACTGTAACGGCTTGACTTTCAGTGTAGCGGGGAGCAGGATCGAACTGCCGACCTTAGGGTTATGAATCCTACGCTCTAACCATCTGAGCTACCCCGCCATCGTTTTGGTGGTGCAAAAGTAGAATAAATATTTTAAATACACAAACACATTTTGAATAATTGTCAGAAGTTTCTATTTTGCCTCCTAGTTGGGGATGGTAAATACCTAGGTACTAGGGCATAAAATTCAGAAAAAAAAATTGATTGATTATGCTCACTTTGAAATCCTAGGACTTTTCTTACCTTTAAGACCGAACAAATAAAAAGTTATGCAAAAATTTAAATACTCTAACGAATACGAGCTTCGTGCTTCGCCTAAAATGTTGTTCCCGTATTTGAGTTCAGCTTCGGGACTTTCTGAATGGTTTTGCGAAAAAGTCAATATGAAGCCAAACCACACCTTTGATTTTATATGGGATAAGGAAAGTCACATTGCCGAACAAACCTCGCTTCGCCTTAACAAAAGCGTTAAGTTTGAATTTTTAAATACCAGTGACAACAACCGAGACAATAATTACATCGAATTTAAAGTTGAGGTAAGTGATTTGACAGGCTCTACCTACATCCGAATCACAGACTACTCGACAAACACCGACAGCGAAGAACTAAAAGACCTTTGGGATGGTTTAATTGAGAGTCTCAAAGAAATTGTAGGAAGTTAAGGTTGGTTAGCCGAAATTCGGTTAAAAGTGCATGAAAAAGATTGATAAGTTAGTTTTACGGTCATTTATTGGGCCGTTCGTGTTGACATTGTGCATTGTGGTCTTCATTTTCTTGATGCGCCTCATCTCACAGTACCTCAATGAACTCGTTGGCAAAGATATTGAACTGTTAAACTATGTTAAACTACTCGTCTTTTTTAGCCTCATAACGATTCCAATTGCTCTTCCTCTTGCCGTTTTACTTTCATCCCTAATGACTTTTGGTAATTTGGGTGAATTTTTTGAATTAACGGCCATCAAAAGTGCAGGCATTTCTACATGGCGAGCCATGCGCTCGGTCATGGTGATGGTCATTGCAATTACCCTTTTCTCATTTTGGTATAACAATGAGGTAGCTCCTTGGGCCAATTTGAAAGGTTACAGTTTACTTTACGACATAAAAACAGCCAAAGCAACCCTCAACATTAAGGAAGGAATTTTCTACAACGACCTTCCTGGATACAACATTAAAGTAGATAAAAAATACCCTGCTCCGAACGACCGCTGCCTAAAAAGTCTGGTCATTTATCGACACAATGTCAATGATTATAACGCAGGGAATCGAGAAGTTATCTTAGCCGATTCAGGTTTGATGTACACCATCAACAATAAAAGCTATTTGGTTTTTGAGCTTTTCAACGGCACCCAATATTCAGAAGCAGCACAGACGGCCAACTCGTTTTCTTCTCCCAGTAGTGGTGGGCAATTTACACGCTCCAACTTTGGGCACTATAAGATGGTCGTTAGTTTGGAATCATTTGGCTTAAAACGTACCGATGAAAACCAGTTTCAGTACCATGAGTACATGAAAAATGCCAAAGAATTGCGTAAAGTAGCCGATTCGCTCAAAAAAGAATACCGTAAAAGCCGCGATGGTCTTCTTCCACAATCAAAGCAGTATTTTAGCTACGCTTTTCGGGCGGAAACCATGGCTAAAAACACTGCTCCAAAATTTGGTAAATGGGTCGATTCCTTGCTCAAGAAAAAAGCGATTGTGCTTCCCGCCGAAAAAGAGCAAGTGCTAGCCACTGCTTTGAGTCAAGCCCAAAATATCAAATCATACGCCGAAAGTAACAAAACGTATATCACCGAAAAAAGTAAAGCGTGGTACCGTTACGACCTAGAAATGCACCACAAGTATACCCAAGCAGTTTCGTGTTTTATTATGTTTCTGTTGGGTGCCCCACTTGGTGCCATTATCAAAAAAGGAGGGTTTGGGATTCCTGTGTTAGTTTCGGTGCTGTTGTTCATTCTTTCGTATGTACTTACCCTACAAGGTGACAAGTGGGCCAAAGATGGCCTCGTTTGGGTTCCTGTGGGTGCTTGGTTCTCAAACACTATCCTGTTTTTCGTCGGGATGTACTTCGCCGACCGTGCCTTGAAAGACTCCCGTCTCTTTGACAAAGACATCTACATTATTTGGGTAGAGCGGATGAAAAAGAAGTGGAAAAACCGTAAATCATCCGCTAATAAGGTGGCTGTTGAAGCCTAATTGAACAAGTTGGTTAAATACATCCTGAATCGTTTCGGGAATTTCCTGCTCAATTTGAAATCCTTTTTGAGGGTAAAGTTGGATGCGCTGAAAATCACCAACCATGATATGAATAACTTCTTCGAGCGAAATCTCTTCGTTGGGATAGTCTTGAAAAGCGATTTGGGGTGAGGTGACAATTAACTCTTTTTCTGGCCAGTGTTTCTTGAACGTCGCATAACTCCTGCGCTCCATATATGGCTTTTGAACCACTATAAATTGTTCGGGATTGAGATTACGTTCCTGGAGCAATTGCTGCGTAAATACAATATTTTCTCCTGTATTGGTTGATTTATTTTCAATCAAAATGGCCGCTTCGGGCACCCCCATTGACTTGGCAATCGCGGCAAATTTGTCTGCTTCTGGCTCCGACCACCTATTTTCAGTCAGTCGGCCTAGCCCCCCCGAAAAGATAAGGAGAGGTGCCCACCCTTGCAAATACAATTCTGCACCGCGTTCTGCCGCCCGCAAATCGTGACTTCCTAGGACTAAAATACAATCTGATACTTGAAGTATGTGATTGACGTGGTGATAGTCCCATAGTTGTTGGGCCAGTTCTAGCGTACTTTTTGCAATCATTGTTTCTTGTTCGATTAGAATGTTGTTTGCAACCATATAAGAAATATAAGTACATATAAGTTTTTCCTCATCGCACGAGCTTATATTCCCTTGTATGATTTATAAGGTTCAAAAATTAATGCCACCACATAAGAAAGATTGATGCTACTTTTTACTTTATCCATCTAACCTCTTCTCACAAAATCACACATATTTTAAATGAAAAGCACCTATTTATTCTTTTTTTGGCTGGCAACGAGCAGCCTTTATGCCCAAACGGGACTATTTGAAAAAATTACACAACTACGCCCCTCCACCGAATGGAAGCAAACCGCAGCCGTACAGCTCAAATTTCCAAGCTTTCATCCCCAAGGTATGCTAAAAATCGGTGAGTATTTTTACATGAGTTCAGTAGAAGTAACTCGAAAAAGACGAACCCCAAGTGATAACGGAGAAGGGATTGGACATCTTTTTAAGTTTGACATAAATGGTAAACTAATCGCCCAAATAACCCTCGGCGAAGGCACAATGTACCATCCTGGAGGAATTGATTTTGACGGAAAATATATCTGGGTACCCGTAGCAGAATACCGCCCCAACAGCAAATCAATTATTTATAAAGTACAACCTGAGTCAATGACGTCGGAGGTAGTGACGCGGTTTAATGATCACATTGGGGCAATTGTTCACCCAAATACTTCCAAAACACTATCGGGAGCGAGTTGGGGTTCTCGGTATTTTTATCATTGGTCAATAGACAAAAATGGTCATGTCACTGATACAGATCTTTCTCCCGAAAAAATCCGCATCGCTAACCCATCGTTTTACATTGATTACCAAGATTGTCACTCGCTTGGCAAGCACTTAATGCTTTGCGGAGGACTACAAAGATACCGCAAACCCGACGGCACCTCGCTTAGTTTAGGAGGGCTGGAAGTCATTAACCTCACTGACAACCGCCCCGTTTTTCAAGTTCCGTTATTACTTTGGTCACCTACGGGCGCCCCGATGACCAACAATCCATTTTTTATTGAAACAACGACCAGTGGTTTACAAGCCTATTTTGTTCCTGACGACGACGCGGCTTCTACCCTTTTTGCCTACGAAACTATTTTGAAGTAAGAAAACGCGATTTACGGCTTTTGAAATGAATCCAACTACCTCTCAATTATGAAATGTATCTATTCTAAATCTCTGCTCTCTGCGGTATTTATCGCCTTTTTCACGTATCAATCAACTGCTCAAGTGGGAGTTGGCGTAAAACCTCCCAAAAAAGCGGAAGTGTATTTTGATGGCTCTCGCAAAATGCTCGACGAAAAATGGACGTATTGGGATGGCCCTCGCTTGGCGGCAACTCTTCCTATCAAGTGGTTTATTGTCAACGACCCTGTCGATAAGGGAACCGTCCTTAACACCAACGACCCCGCAGCCGCTGGTGGTAAGTATGGGTCAGCAGATATTGTGACCAATGAAAAATTTCGTGATTTTCGGTTGCATATTGAGTTTTTAATTCAAAAACCTGGAGGAAATAGTGGTGTTTATCTTCAAAATCGCTACGAAATTCAGGTATTAGATGGTGATACCACCTCACACGGGATGGCAGCGGTCATCAACGAAACCCCTTCCCCGTACTATGCCTACAATGGCGTAGGAAAATGGAATGCCTACGATATAGTGTTTAGAGCAGCTCGCTTTAAGGATGGTCAGCTGGTGGAAAAAGCCTTGGTCACCATGTATTTTAACGGCAAGAAAGTCCATAAAAATCAACGCATCCAACAAGTATGGGGCGGACCAAACTCAGGTATCGACGGGGGAAATAACGGTGGAAAAGGCATCACCGATACACCAGGTGGCCTCAAGCTCCAAGCCGAAGGCCACGACGTGTTGTATCGAAATATCTGGATTCAAAAAATGGATATTCAAAAAGCTGACACCGATTTTTAAGCTATGAGCGCAGTTTCCATTGCTGCCTAGTTTCATTCCACCAACGCGCCCAACGGTGGGCAAAGTACCCCGTTGGCGCTAGTAAAAGTGCGTATAGTGCGGCTATTTTGGCGTCAACTACGGCCCACACTATTCCCGTTTGCAACAACCAAGCTAAAGGAAACGTAACGAGTGCAAACAAAACAATCCGAAAGGCGCTCGAAAACTGTTGATCTTTCAACTTTTTGGTCATCAAAAACGGTATTCCATAAGGAATCCAGCTGTTGATGACCCCGTACGCCCAAATGGGTGATGTGATGAGTAGCGCCAATGTTTTTGTTAGTAAAGCCCCCATCGAAAGCGGAGGTTGACCCGCAATCTCCGCCTCTATTCCTTTGGTAGCCAAACGCTTACGTTCCGCCGACGCCTCTTCCATTCGTTTGGTATATTCTTCGGGCGCTTGGTTTTTTAATTGGGCAAGTTCATCGGCTTTTTTCAAAATATTAGTCAACATATCTCCGTCTTTTCGGCTTTCTTTATCGGTCAGCCACTTCAACGTATCGTGATGAGGTAAGTCGTCAAAGTTCAACATTAACGATTTAATATCATCCGACATTCGACGGGTAATTTGGGTAAACGCTCTCGGTTGGTTTTGCTCATAATCGGCCCGATAATCGCTCACTTTGAATGGCTGTCCAAAGTTAAGTACCAGCTTCTCACCCATTTTCTGGCAATGAGAGTAATACAGTCCACAGGGGAGAATCTGTAAATTGACGTTCCAATCATGCTCCGTTTCTGCCCGAAACGCAATCCTCGCCAACCCTTTCTTAAACGGACGCAGGTGGTACTGAACCCCGTGATTTCCTTCAGGAAAAGCAGCCAGCGTCCCCCCCGTACTTAAAATAGTGACGCAGGTCTGAAAAATTTCGTCATTTTGCTGCATTTCGTCCATCCCATCCCGCAAACGATACACGGGGAGCATTTTGAGCGACATCAATAGCTTTTTAACGGTCGCTTTTTTGAAAAGATCAGCCCGCGTTAAAAAATAAGGTTGCCGTTTCCCAACATTTAGCACAATAGCCAACGCATCCATTAACGTATTTTGGTGATTCGAAATCACGAGCAAAGGAGCATCAGGCGGCAAGTTTTTAGGAAAATTCTTGATTTCTACGTTTCGGTAAAAAATAGTGTTGTGCCAAAAACGAACGTAAGCCCTCAGTAGGCTGTAAAAAATATTGCGATGTGACATAATTACTGGAGGCTAGCTTTGCGCAAACTCTTCTAAAATCTGTTGATATTCTTTTAAAAACACGTTAAATTCTTTTTCAAGATTGGTTAAATCTTGCGCCAATGTACTGGTATCATTGGTTTTCAGTTTCCCCTCTCCTATTCTAGCGATTTCGGCCACTCGCGAAACGCCAATGGTTCCCGCACTCCCTTTGAGGGTGTGCATGTTGCTCTTGACCACTGTAATATCGTTTTCGGCAAAAGCGGCTACTGCCTCATTGACCAATTCCGTTGATTCAATGACAAAGTCCTCGAAAATTGAGCTTATTAGCTCCATCCCACCTAAGTCACGTAATTGGGCAACAATGTCTAAATCAATGATAGGAAGCTGAATCTCTTGAGCGATTTCCTTCTGTTTTTGGCTCAAAGCAATGGTATCTTTCAATGATTTTCCTGCATCCACAATCTCTTTTACTTTTTGGATAAGCACCTGTGCTCTAATGGGTTTGGGCACATAATCGTCCATCCCTTGGCTCAAGAAACGCTCTCGGTCTTCTTTCATCGAGTACGCCGTCATGGCCACTACTGTAGGGAGATTTTTACCAAACTGAGCACGAAGATTCTGCGTTGTTTCGATGCCATCCATATCGGGCATTTGAATGTCCATAAAAATAGCATCATAATACTGCTTTTCAGGTGAAAACGTAGCGCCAACCAACTCAATGGCTTTTCTACCACTATCGGCCGTATCCACTACACAGCCTGCTTTTTTCAGAATCTCACTCGCTACTTTACGGTTGACGAAGTTATCATCTACCAACAAAACCGTAGGGCGATACTCGTGGAAGAAATTTTCGAGTTTTATTTCTTCCGTCGCCGATTTTTGCTGCTGAATAGGGCTGATAACCGTCTCTTTGGTCTCGAACGTAAACCAAAACATACTTCCATGACCTAGCTCCGATTCTACCCCGATTTCGCCTTTCATCAAACGGCTCAACTCCTTGGAAATCACTAACCCAAGGCCCGTTCCACCAAAATTTTTCCGCGAAGAATTATCCACTTGCGTAAAGGCGTTAAACAATAGTTTGAGGTTTTCGGGCGTAATTCCAATCCCTGAATCGCGCACTTCGACTTTAATTTTATGAAATTTACCCTTTGTCCATACCGAATATACCTGCACTTTTACTTCCCCATTTTCGGTAAATTTCAGCGCATTTGACGTAAGGTTTGATAAGATTTGAAGTAAGCGCGTTTGATCTGCGATAATGTACTGCGGCAAGCCTTCGCCAAACTCACATTTGAGCGTATTGTTCTTATTTTTAGCCACTTGCGAGAACAACGCCGTGAGTTTTTCAAAAATCTCTTCCAGAGCCACAGGAGCTTCGTTGAGGGCCATTTTACCCGCCTCAATTTTCGACAAATCAAGAATATCGTTCAGAATATTAAGCAACGTTTCGGACGAACGGCGCATGGTTTGCACATAATCCTTTTGCTCGCTGTCGAGCTTAGTACCGTTCAGAAGGTCCAACATACCAATCACTCCATTCATCGGAGTTCGGATTTCATGGCTCATATTGGCCAAAAACCGCTCTTTTACTTTCAGCGAACGCTCAGCCTCTTCTTTTGCTTTTACTAGTTCGGCTTGATTTCGCTTCAATTCCGTAATATCCCGTGCCAAAGCGGCAAAAATGGGGGCTCCTTCTTCGTCTTTCAACAACAACATATTGAACATAAACTGACGAGCCGTACCGTCTTTAATGCGCAATTCCGCCTCAAAATTGCGTAAACTTTTATCACGGCTTAATCGAACCAACGCCCCCCTCAATTCTTTTTTATTAACAAAATAATCTGTTACGTTGGTACCAAGCGCCTCTTCGATGGTATAACCTGTCCGTTTCAGCACCGATGGACTAATCATCGTAATCTTTCCAGAACGGTCAGCACGAACGTAAATATCTTGAAGATTGACAAAAATTCCCCTGAATTTCTCCTCACTTTGCTGCATCGAAAGTTCCGCCAGTTTACGTGGCGTAATATCCCTTGCCACTCCCGACACTTCTTCAATCGACGTACCGTTGGTCCGAATAGGATTCATGCTGAACTCCAGCCACATATCACCTTCTCCGTTACGTGTTTCGATTTTCATCTCAAACGCCTGCGGATTTCCTCTGAAAGCTTGTCGGTAACGTTCTTCCATCAAACGGCGATTATCTACCGACATCAATTGCCACCCCAAACGGTCAGTTGTGGTATTGATGGCTGGCGTGGTGCGCAGGTGTTGTTGTAAAAACGAAACGTAATTTTTATTAAAAGACGTGAGTTGCAATGCTTTGTTGACCGACCAAATCAAATACGCACTACTATCAAAAATGGCATTTAAACGCGCCGTTTGGCGATTCAATTCGGCTTCGTTTTGCTTCCTAGCAATCGCCAACGCCACTTGCCCCGAAATAAACTCAAGCATTTCTAAATTACGGGGGCGGTATTGGTTGGGGTTTGCATACGACTTTACACCAATGATTCCCGTGACGCGATCCCCAATTTTGAGCGGAACGCACAGCAACACTTTCGGAATTTTTCCATACATATAAAGCCCTTGCTTTTCAGCCAGTTCCTCAATATCTTTTTCGTATAAAAACAGCGACTTATTGGCTCGAATCGCGTATTCGGTTAACCCATTTCCGATTTTTCGTTTGGTAAAACGTACGTTTCCCTTGAAATATTCATCCACGTAGTACGGAAAATACATGTAACTTTTGGTAGCGTCGTACAGGGCAATGAAAAAGTTTTTGGCATCAATCACTTTACCTAACTCTTCGTGAACACGCTCATAAAACTCATCCAAATCTTGGGTTTTTATCATCCAGTTAGCAATGCTGTAGTATAAGCTTTGCGAACGTTCGGCCCTCACGCGGCTTGTAGCATCGTGCAAAATGCAGCGAAAAGCCGTCGGTTTCCCATTTTCATACCGACACGTAACGCTTCCTGTTAGGTAAATTTTCTTTCGCTGTTTATCCCAAAAGACCGTTTCAAAATCAGGCACTTGCTCACCATCTTGGATTCTTTTTAGAAGTTGAAGCGTTGATTCGGCCGCTTCTGGCCACAAAATATCCTTTAAATTAAGGCTCGTTATCTCTTCTAAATCATACCCGAGTCGCTCACGCCACACACGATTGACAAACAAAAACTTCCCTTCTAAAGAAACTAACTGAATCAAATCACTTGTATTATCAACCAAATCTTGGAGCTGAGCGTTTGACTTATCAAGGGCATTTGCCACCCGAAGTTTGTTAGTAACGTCGTCTCCAATCAACGTAAAGTCGACCAACACGCCCTCTTTTTTATTTAGAATCAGCGAATTAAGCTGAATTGTGCGCAAATGTTTATTTTTGGATATCAACGGTATTTCACGAAACTCGGCTACACCTCCTCGTTCAAGCGACTCGCTGATAAAAGACTGTATTTCTTGACGATGCTCGATGGAAAGTAAGTCGTCAAAAAAATTAAAACGCTGTAAATCAGCTAGACTCCAGCCTAACATCCGAGTGGTATAGGCATTGGCAAAACAAATACTACCACTGGGTAATACTGTTAATCCAAACAAATTAAGCTGTTCAATAAAGGGGTTGGGTTCCATTCGTAAGGTAGTTTCTACAGATAAGGTAGTTAAGATATTCATGTAAATCCGTCCGTGTTTTCGCTAAAAACTCATCATAAATTCCGCCAAGTTTTCGTCGGTTTTTAAGTCCATTTTTTTGCGCAAACGGTAGCGTTTTAGCTCAACACTTCGGTACGTAATATTCAATAGTTGCGAAATTTCTTTCGAAGAAAGGTTCATTCGAAGATATGCCGCCAGTTTCAAATCGCCTTTTGAAAGATCGGGGTATTGTTCCAGTAATCGTTTAAAAAACTGTTCGTGAACTTGGTTAAAATTCTGCTCAAACACCTGCCAATCTCTATCCGAGGAGATGTGGGTTTCAATCCATTTAGACAATTGGTGAAAATCATTGGGCTTGGTATGCTGCTGCATATCCTTCATTTTTAGCTGAATTTCCTGAAAAAGTTCATTCTTTTTGATCAATTCCATCGTAGAATTTGCCAATTCTTCCGATTTTCTCACCAAATCGCGCTCCAGCTGTTCGTTCCTGATTCGAATGATTTCCTGTCTATTTTTCTCCTCTTGTTCCTGCAACTCTTGGGCTTTCAGCCTGAGCAATCGCTTGTTTTCTGCCTCTAATCGTTTTTTATGCCATCCGTAAAGCACAAATCCAAACAAGCTCAAAAGCACGAAATAAAACAGCTTACTCCATAGATTCCAGTACCAAGGTGGCAAAATACTAAAATTCAGCGTTGCTTCTTGCAAACCCGTATTCGTTTTCAAATGCAATGTATAATTCCCTGGCGATAGGTTATTAAACTCTTTGAATGAATTGTCGGTATAATCCGACCATTCGGTAGTCGCATTTTCCAACCAATAACTGTACTTAACGCTTGAGGCAAAATCGGTGGAGCTAAACTTAAATCGGAGGCTATTTTGATTGTATTTTAGCTCAAAATCTGACACATTATCATTATTTGAGAAATAATGAGTCAATTCTGGAAATCGTTCTACGTCCAACCCACGAATCAACGGCCTTCTTTTATTTTGGGTTAAAAGTTCAGTAGAAGCCAAAAACGCAAACCCATTTTCACGCCCAAAAATCCTAGCTTTCGACTCGTACGGGACAATGGTTTCGTAATCATCTACCAAAAAATTATTTTGAAGTGGCACTACTTGCCAATTATTTCCGCCTCTCAATAACTGTAATTCCCCCGAAGTCATCAGTACCCACCAGCTGTTGTCCGAAAAAGGGAAAAGTTTTTGTGCTTTAATACCCTCAAATTGACTTGATGGAACAAATTTTCGAAGCTTTTCATCAAATTCAAGCACCCCATTTTTGGTAGTTATGTAAATTTTGTTCCGTTTCATCAAATTAATGACTACCTCACTAAAATTCGTCAATTTTTTGGCTGTTTTGTAATCTTCCGAGGGATGTAATTGAATCAACCCGCCATTCTTCGTATTGAGAATAAGCGTTCCATCGGCTAGTTCTTCCCATTGTGCCGTTGGGTTTGAAAAACCTTCCATGGTTTGTTTAAAAACCCACTTTCCCGTTTTATTTTTTTCGTACATACACAGTTTAGTGTATGTACTTTGCAGGATGAGCGAAGGATTTTTTACCGAACGTTTCATCTGCCAACCTCCTGTAATGTTAGACAATTGAATTGCCTTGCCCCCTTCAATTCGGTAGGTTCCGTTGTTGTGCCCACATAGCAACTGATTATCAAACACTTCCAAATCCCACGCCTGTCCTTCCAACCCTCGAATTAGCTGAAAATCAGAATTATTATCAATCGGTTTGGCAAATACACCGTGGTTGGTAGCTAAATAAAGGCTATTTTGAAACGTCACAATGTCGTACACCGTCCCAATTTCTCCTTCGAGGTCTTCGTAATATTTGAAAGGGGAACTCAACGCCAACATCGAAATTCCTTTGTCCAATCCCATCCACACATTTCCAATTTCATCCTCAAAAAGAGACAAAATAGTATTGTTTTGAAGCCCGTTTTTTTGGTTAATCTTGTAGAGAATCTCCCCTTGTGGATTGGTCAAAACCAACCCTTGTCGAATCGTCCCAAAGACATAATTGCCATTTCGAAGCCGAAGCCCCGCATTGAGTTGGTTGGTTCGGATAAAGGTATGAAGTACTTCATTAAACACCGAAAAACGCGTTCCATCAAAACGATACACGCCTTTGTTGGTACCGATGAGAAGCTCTCTGGGGTTGGGGGTTGTTGCAACCGTGTAGATGGCTTCACGTCCTAAAAAATCGCTTGCGGGGACTTTTCGAAACTCCTCCCCTTTCAATTCAAACAATCCTTTATCAATCACCTCAACGTAAAAAGTATTCTGAGCCTCGAAAGTAAACAAAATATTTCCTGGCGTTTTGAGCTTTTTTACTTTCCCATCTTTGTAGAAATACATGAAGGCAAACGATTGAAAAAGAACCCCCCAAGGCGTCTTCACCATATGCCAAATTTCTTCATTTTGAAACGCGGGGTCTTTCACCAAGTGCTTCAATGAATGATAGTGAAGTAACCCGTTTGCGCCTTCTTTCCAATACCCAAACTCCCCAAGCGCACCCGTATAAATAAACCCATTGGCATCAGCCCAAACCGACCTAACAATCTGTTTGTTGGGCAATTCGTACACCTTCCAACGGGCCCCATCAAACTCTAAAAGCCCTTTTGAATTGGCAAAATACATAAACCGCGTAACGGGGCTTTGAGCAATTTTCCAGTTTTGCCGATCTGCTTTGTATGTCAGGTGACTATAGTTGTAAAGAGCAGGCAAACAAAGCGATTCAACGGTTTGAGCAACGCACATTTTACCCAAAAACATGCCCCACCAAAACCAACTCCAACCTATACTTTTCCAATACCTTGTACGCATAAAAAAGAGGGCGATTCGCATCAAAAAAACAGTAATGATGTGGCAAAATACGCATTTATTTGAAAATTTCTAAGATATGATGTGGTATTGATGTAGCCATTTTTTAGGATTGAATTTTTAAAACACCCTACCTTTGCCTCTGTATTACACCATTATATCTTGCTTTATTACAATACCTGTTTTTTTAACCTATCTTAAAATATGGTGCATCAACAACTACAGCTTACCATGAAAACACTGCAAATGGCCCTGCTTTTTCTCTGCTTTGGGTTCATGTCGATGGCCCAAAACAAGCTCACGGGCAAAGTATCCGACGAAAAAACAAAAGAGGGGATTCCTGGCGTTTCTATCGCCATTAAGGGAACCAACCAAGGTACCACCACCGATATGAATGGGGAGTTCTCGATGTCGATTAGTCCTTCGGCGATTCTCGTTATTTCGAGTGTAGGATACGAATCGAAAGAAATTAGCTATACAGGCCAATCAACCCTCAACATCAGCCTTACCGAGGCCGCCAACGAACTGCAACAAGTAGTCGTAGTCGGGTATGGTACGCAGCGAAAGGTCGACATCACTGGAGCTACGTCAAGCATCAAGGGCGAAGATTTGGCCAAACAACCCGTGATGACCCCTACTCAAGCCATTCAAGGAAAAGTAGCGGGGGTGCAAATCATCAGCAGCGGTCGTCCTGGGAGCTCCCCTGCCATTCGTATTCGCGGTACAGGAACCGCTTTGGCGGGAACAGCCACCCTTTTTGTAGTTGACGGTGTGCTGACCGATGACATTAGCAATATCAATACCGCCGACATTACCAACGTCGATATTTTGAAAGATGCCTCTGCTACGGCGATTTATGGTTCTCGGGGAGCCAATGGGGTCGTTATTATTACCACCAAAAAGGGGACTTCGGGTAAGTTATCGGTCAATTATAACAACCAAATCGGGGCACGTCAAGCCGCCAATCTCGTCAAGATGGCCAATGCTACCGAATATGCCAATTACCTAAGCGCCGCGAGTGGTCGCCCGATACAAGCTGGGACTCAGTCGACCGACTGGTACGGACAAATCCTCCGAACGGCAATGATGCAAAACCACAACCTGTCGATTTCGGGAGGTTCTGAAAAAGCCACGCACTACCTTAGCTTAGGGTATTTGACCGACGAAGGGATTGTCATCAATAATATTTTTAAACGCTTCACAGCACGCTTAAACAACGATTTTACACTTCATCCCAAACTAAAAATCGGCTTGATGACTTCGTACTCCAATAGCCGTGACCAAAACGTAAATCTAGGTACTGCCTACAACAATGCCTACCGCGCTGCCCCCATTATCCCTGCCGTTGAGAACGGGCTATACGGCAATACTTCTCTGTACCAAAACGTGGGAAATGCCGTGCTAGACATCAAGAACAACGATGACCTCACGCGTGGAAACCGTTTGCAAGGCTCGGCCTATGCTGAGTTCAAACCACTTTCATTTTTGACCTTCAGAAGCAGTATTGGGGGCGACTTAGTTTTTGCCACGCAACGCGTCTACAATTACCAATTCAACAACGATGGAACTACTTTTATTCAACCAGGTGGTAACCAACGTAACCCCAATAGTAATTTGACAAGCCGCCAAACCAATACCTTCCGATGGGTTTGGGACAATACTGTATCGTTTAATAAACAGTGGAACGACCATACCATCGGTATTATGGCAGGAACAACCGCCGAGGCTTTTTCGCTAACTACCTTCAGCGCCTTCCGTAAAGATGTTCCCGCAGCGTCAAATTTATGGTACATTAACACTGGGAATGCCAACACCTCCACCAACTCTGGCGACGGCGACAAATGGGCACGTAATTCGTACATCAGCCGTGCCAATTACAACTTTAAAGATAAATACCTATTAACAGCCACCTTACGCGCCGATGGTAGTTCTCGTTTTCCGATCCAAAACCGTTGGGGTTATTTCCCTTCGGTCGGGGTTGGTTGGGTACTGTCGGAAGAGTCATTCATGAAAAATCAACATCTGGTTGAAACCCTAAAACTACGTGCCAGTTGGGGACGTGTAGGCAACGACCGCATTGATTCGGACGGCTACATTGTTACCGTTGAACCCAACCTTGCCTATGCGTTTGGAGGAGGGACCGCGACACTTGGCTCCGCAATAACCCAAATCAAAGACCCGAATTTGAAATGGGAAACGACCGAAGAGATGGATTTAGGGCTTGAATTCACCGCTTTACGTGGTCGATTACAGGGTGAATTTGGATTTTATGATAAAAAATCGCGCGACCTCCTCATCAATGTAAAAGTTCCCTCAGTAACGGGTGACAAAGACGGGGTAGTACTTACTAACGCCGCCTCTATTCGCAACACGGGCTTTGAAGCCATGGTCAATTGGCGGGATAGAATCAGCTCTAATCTATCCTACCGAGTAGGTGCCAATGCTACTTTCAACAAAAATAGTGTGATTGGACTCAATGGAGGTCAACCTATCCTTGATGGTGGAATCGGTGCGGCACAACAATACACCACCAAAACCGATAACGGTCAGCCCGTAGGAAGTTTCTACGTCCTCCAAGTGCTTGGGGTATTCCAAACGGATGATGAAATTACCAACTACAAAAACTCAAAAGGCCAAGTGATTCAACCTGGCGCCTCAGCGGGAGATTTTAAGTACCAAGACACCAACGATGATGGTCGCATTGACGATGCTGATCGAGTTTTTGCAGGTTCGTATCAGCCAAAAGTCTTCTTCGGAATCAACCTTGGTCTTACCTACAAAAACTTTGATTTTAGCGCTGATGCCATTGGAAACGTGGGAAATATCGTGTACAACGGAAAAAAAGCCTTCCGCCAAGCGCTACTTGATAACGTAGAACGCTCGATGGCGTATGGACGCTGGACGCGCGGTAGCGGCATTCAAACCGAACCCACCGCCAACGCTGGCAACCTTCCTGCCTCTACTTATTTCATCGAGTCTGGAAATTTCATCCGCCTCAACAACGTCACCATTAGCTATTCCCTTCCGAACAGCACCCTTCAAAAGGCTAAAATTGGCTCTGCCAGAGTTTTTGTAACCGCTCAGAACATTTTTACCCTAAAAAAATACTCTGGTTTTACCCCTGAACTACCAGGCGACCCTACACGAGCAGGAATTGAGCTGAATGCGTATCCTACTACCAAAACATTGGCCGTCGGTATCAACGTGGGTTTCTAAATCAACCGTATTCTAATCGAGAAAAGACATGAAAAAACATACACTTTCAGCGGGGTTAATGAGCTTAGTTTTGAGCCTAGCGGCTTGTAACAGTAGCTTCTTAGATGTGCCATTACAAGGGAAACCTACGGCTGATACAGATCCAAATTTTGCCCAAAATCTTGTCGTAGGCGTTTATAACAGTCTTATGTTGGGAGAAGCATTTGGCGCCGAAGGAGACGTTCATGGCATTGCCTTCGTATCAGCCACCAACATTTTATCGGACGACGCCGACAAAGGTAGCACGGCAAGCGACCAAGCAGGGACGGTGGGTGTACTTGATGAATTTAGCGTCACTCCAACCAATTTGTTTGTTCAGTCGTTATGGAGTGGCCACTATAATGGCATTGCCAAGGTGAATCAATCGCTCGTTGCCATCGCTAATTCAACCCTCGACGAGGCGACTAAAACACGCCTAACGGCAGAAGTTCGTTTTATTCGCGGGTATTATTACTTCAACTTGGTTCGTTGGTTTGGTGGAGTTCCCAAAATTTTGCGCGTGCCCAAAGATGCCGCCGATGCCAATACCGATCCCGTTTTTCAAACGCGTGCTTCGGTCGATGAGATTTATCAAGTCATCACCGACGATTTACAAAATGGCGTTAGCAACCTTCCGCTTCGTAGCCAAACCCAAGCAGGACGAATTTCGAAAGGCACTGCCCAAGCCCTACTCGCCAAGGTATATATGTACCGAAAGGAGTGGCAAAAAGCCTACGATTTATCAAAAGAAGTCATCACGTCTGGGCAGTACGACCTATTACCTGACTACTCAACCCTCTGGCGGCAAGCTGGCGACAACAGTCGGGAAGCTATTTTTGAGGTTCAAACGGGACAATTCAATAATTCGGATTTTGGGATTAACGCGTATTCGATGTTCCAAGGACCACGCGTGGGAGGAAAAGGTGGCTGGACCGACTTAGGCTGGGGTTTTTGTAACCCAACTGCCACCCTGGCAAACGCGTACGAAGCAGGTGATGTGCGAAAAAATGCCACCATTATTTTTATAGACAACAGTGGTACGTACAAAGGAACAGTACTTTTTGATGGATTCCGTATTCCTAGCGCCGACTCGGTCGAAAACCTTCGCTACAACTACAAAGCCTACCATAGCGAAAATAAAAATGTCGAAAGCTGGCTCGGTAACCGCGATCGTAAGCAAAAAAACGTCCACTTACTTCGCTTTGCCGATGTACTCCTCATTCACGCAGAAGCAGCCAATGAACTTGGCAAAAGCGGAGAAGCGCTAGTACCGCTCAATCGCGTACGCCAGCGAGCTGGCCTCAAGGCCGCAACTTCTACTGCCCAAACGGCCCTCCGAGAAGCCATCTGGCAAGAACGCCACGTCGAATTGGCGATGGAACATGACCGTTTTTTCGACCTAGTTCGTCAAGGACGGGCGGCCGAAACGCTGCAAAAAACAGGAAAGAAATTTGTAAAAGGAACCCATGAATTACTTCCTATTCCTGCGTTACAAATTGCCTTAAGCGGCGGCAAACTCATTCAAAACAGCGGGTATTAAGCCCATTATTATTCGTAAGCATCTCATTTTTAACTTTTTCAATCTAACGTCTCATTTTTTTAACACATCTAAAAATCACATGAAAACTACAAAAATTCTTTTGGGAGCTTTGGCAAGTGCCATCATCACGGGAAGTATGTTGACCTCTTGCAGCAAAGAAGAATCATTACCTCCAATTGGCGGCTACAACAACGCCGACGAGGTAGCAAGCTCAAACTTAGTAGCGTATTGGGGGCTGAACGGAGATCCGAAAGAGTCAAAGTCAGGTAGTGCGCCTACAAAATCACAAAACGTTTCATACACAACGGGTATCAAAGGACAAGCCGCCAATTTTACCGCTGGGTACTTGGCCTACGATGCGATTTCGTCGTTGAACAGCCTCCCTAACGCCACCATCAGTCTTTGGGCAAATGTGAAAAACAATGGTTCAAATCCATCGGTCTTTTTCACCCTCACTCGGCCAAACGAATGGGCAGGAAACGTCAACTTGATGGCAGAGACGGGTTGGAGAAAAGCCGCCTCTGATACCTTGGTGTTAAAAGGCTTGGTAGTGACCAAAGTAAACGGAAACGATTCTTGGCAAGATTCGCGCAACGAGCCGACCAAAGGGGGTGTTCAAGCGGCGAAATTTGGGGGTTCATGGGTACACCTTGTTATGACGTGGGATGGAGCTTCTTCAACGTTCAAAATCTACGCCAATGGCACGAAAGTCTCTAATCCTGAGTGGGAATTGAGAGGTACAACAGGACCCCTTAACTTTACAACTCCTACCAAGCCAATCATTGGTGCATGGGGAACCAACATTTCAGGAACACCAGACGCATGGCAAGTACCTTTGACAGGTCAGGTGGACGAAATACGCGTTTGGAACAAAGCCCTTTCGGAAGGCGATATTAGCTCGCTTTACCAACTTGAAAGCGCTGGTCGCTAATTGTTAACATACCCTACTTTGCCTCATAGAAAAAGCACCATCTCCTCCGAGGGGTGCTTTTTCTATAGGTACTTACGTCTTTTACAACCAGTAAAAACTTAGATACATTATGGTTACAGTCAAACCGTTCCTCCACCTTGCTAGCGTAGCTACGCTCATCGTATCGACGGGTTTCTTTTCTTGTAAAACCCAAAATGTCGCTACTCCTGAGCAGTTTTATTACAAGCTAGTAACCGTCAATGACCAACAGTCGGGAGGATTTTATGCCAACAATACCAACCTTTTACCTAAAATCGAGATTAGTTTTTCGGCTCCCCTCAATACAACAAGCGTCCCCTCAGCCATTTCGTTGATTGAACGTCAATCGTCCGCAAAAGTTCCTCTAAATTTCACCTTTTTTAAGTCTGACAGCGCAGTGCGCCTTGTTCCACAGCAGCCACTTAAAAGCATTACCCAATACACGGTTTCGGTGGAGCCTACCTTAGCATCTCGGAACAATACGCCCCTCAATACCACTATTAACTTTGGACTTACCACCGCCTTAGATACGACCGATAAGTTTCCGCGAATAAGCGACGATGAGTTATTGACCTTGGTTCAAAAACAAACCTTTCGTTATTTCTGGGATTTTGGCCATCCTGTTTCGGGATTAGCCCGTGAACGCAACACTTCGGGCGATGTGTGTACTTCGGGCGGAACAGGTTTTGGCATTATGGCCATGGTAGTCGCCGCCGAGCGTGGCTTTATTACCCGTCAACAAGCCGTGGAGCGCTTAGCGAAAATGACCGATTTTCTCAAAAATAAAACCAAAACATACCACGGAGTTTTCCCACATTGGTTGAATGGAAGTACAGGAGAAACGGTTCCTTTCAGTACGTACGATAATGGAGGTGATTTGGTAGAAACGGCTTACTTGGTTCAAGGCTTGATGACTGCTCGTCAGTATTTTGACAAAAAAACAACCGAAGAAACTGCCCTTCGCCAAACCATCAACGACATTTGTAATGCCGTAGAATGGGATTGGCACACCAAAAACGGCGAAAAAGTATTGTACTGGCACTGGTCTGCCAACTACGAATGGCGCATGAACCACCAAATTCACGGTTGGAACGAGTGTTTGATTACGTACTTTTTGGCCGCAGGTTCGCCCACGCACAGCATCAGCAAAGAAGTCTACACAAACGGATGGGCCGAGAACGGAAAAATGAAAAATGGCAAGCAATTTTACGGCGTCACCTTACCACTTGGTTTTGATTTAGGGGGTCCGTTGTTTTTCTCCCACTACTCATTTTTGGGCCTCAACCCCAAAGGATTGAAAGACCAATACGCCGACTATTGGCAGCAAAACGTAGCCCATACTCAGATTAACTATCAATACTGCGTGGCCAATCCTAAAAACTACTCAGGGTACAGCGCCAACTGCTGGGGGCTGACCGCGAGCGATTCTAACAACGGTTACGCCGCTCACTCACCCACCGAAGACTTGGGGGTTATCAGCCCCACAGCGGCGATTTCGGCCATGCCCTATGCCCCTCAAGAATCAATGCGGGCATTGCGATTTTTCTATTACAAATTGGGAGACAAAATTTGGAAAGACTACGGGTTTGTTGATGGTTTCAACTTGACCAATCTCTGGTGGGCCAATTCGTTTTTGGCCATTGACCAAGGACCCATTATTTGTATGATTGAAAACCACCGTACAGGCTTGTTATGGAAACTTTTCATGTCGTGTCCCGAAGTACAAACCTCTAAAACCAAGTTAGGTTTTGACTAACTTCACTTCTGAGTGCGAGTCGGACTGGTCTCAGCCCGACTCGCGCTCTTCAACATTTCCTGCTCTTTTATAGCCCTCTCCCGAGGGTAATTTTGTACTTTCGTGCCGCAATTGCCCAATCCAAGCAAAAAAATAGCCTCAAAGGCATGAAAGTTAAAGCAAAAAAACACTTAGGACAGCACTTTTTACGCGATTTGGACGCCTCCAACCGCATCGCTGACCTCCTATCGGGACACGGTAATTATGACACGGTGCTCGAAATTGGCCCTGGGATGGGGGTATTAACGCAATTTATCTTACCCAAAGAGCAATACAAAACCTTCGTCGTTGAAATTGACCGAGAATCAGTTGCGTACCTCAAAGCCAATTTCCCCGCCTTAGAAGGCAAAATCGTTGAAGGTGACTTCTTACGAATGAACTTGAATGAGTGGTATCAATCGGTGCAGAGCGAATCGGCCACGGGACGTTTTGCTTTGATTGGCAACTATCCTTATAATATTTCGTCTCAGATTCTCTTCAAAGCCCTCGACTACCGCGATTTGATTCCCGAAATCGTTGGGATGTTTCAGAAAGAAGTAGCGTTGCGCATTGCCGCGCCTCCAGGGAAAAAAGACTACGGAATTTTGAGCGTTTTACTTCAAGCTTTTTATGATATCGAATACGCCTTTAGTGTTGGGCCTGAAGCTTTTGATCCCCCCCCGAAAGTTCAATCGGGAGTGGTACGACTCAAACGCAACAACGTTCAGCAGCTCGACTGTGACGAAAAGCGGTTTATTCAGGTCGTTAAAGCGGGCTTTAATCAGCGACGCAAAACATTACGCAATGCGCTCAAGCCGCTAGGAATCAACTTTAATCACCCGATGCTAGACAAACGAGCCGAGCAACTGAGTGTGGCCGATTTTGTTGCGCTTACCCAACTTGTTGATAATTCCCTCACCAGTGGCCAATAGCCCCAATTGACGCATTGAAGGCATGACGTTTGAATTGACCAAAGAGTTTCTTGAGAAAATTGAAAAAGCCATTGTGGAGCGAGACGACCATCTACTTCGCACGGAAATGGAAGAGCTGTACCCCGCCGACATCACTACGTTGCTGTATGAGCTGGAGACAGAACCTGCCCATTACTTGTTTAGTTTGCTCAACACCGAAATTGGCGCGGAGATTTTGGCCGAGATTGAGCCCGATGACCGTAAACGCTTTTTGGAAAACTTTACGTCGGCCGAAATCGCACGTTACATCGAAGTATTTGACTCCGATGATGCCGTAGACTTGCTTCAAGAACAGCCCATTCAAATTAGAGAAGAAGTCATTGGGCTACTCGAAGACCGCGAACAAGCGCGCTTTATCATCGACCTTCTTCCTTACGACGAAGACGTAGCGGGTGGATTGATGCAAAAAGAATTGGTCAAAGCCAATGTTAACTGGACAGTCAACGAGTGTATTGAAGAAATCAGGAAGCAGGCGGAGGATGTCGAAAAAGTCTACGCCGTGTACGTGGTAGATGACGAACAGACGCTTTTGGGCCTAATTTCACTCAAAAATTTGGTCTTAGCCCGTAAAAACACCAAAATCGGCAATATTTACGACGAAGATATCCACTACGTAGAAACGTACCGCCCCGTAGAAGAAGTAACCGAAATCATGCAACGATACGACTTAGAAGCCATTCCCGTCGTAAACGTTCAAAAACGCCTTCTTGGGCGTATTACCATCGACGACGTCTTGGACGTAATTACCGAAAAAGCAGAAGAAGATATCCAAGCCATTTCGGGTATCACGGGTGAAGTAGAAGAAGATGATAACCTTTGGGAACAAGTGAAAGCGCGTTTGCCTTGGCTCATTGTGGGGGTGATTGGGAGCTTAATGGCCGCCACGGTTATTCGTATTTTTGAAGGTGAGCTTAGTAAAATTGCCGCCCTCGCCATGTTTATACCCATCATGGGTTCGACGGGTGGAAACGTGGGCATTCAAACCGCTTCGCTCATTGTGCAGGCCCTCGCTGACAAGTCAGGTTTAGAAATCAGTTGGAAAGAACGTTTGTTGAAAATCATCGTTATCGCCTCCCTTAACGGACTCATTATCGGACTTTTAGCAGGCATTTACGTGCTTATTTTCAGCGAAACGCAGTTGTTTTGGGTAGTAAGCTTGTCGTTATTAGCGGTAGTTTTATTGGCTTCCTTTATGGGAACAATTACCCCACTTATTCTCGACCGCTTTGGCATCAATCCTGCGGTAGCTTCTGGGCCTTTCATCACTACAGCCAATGATTTAGTGGGCATCGGCACTTATTTTTTGATTGCGCATTTTTTGTTGAGTATGTAAAAAGCTATTTTTTGCCATAAAATCCTGAGCAATACCATGAAACAGGAAATTCAGAAAGAACTTTTACGCTTAGAAAAACAGCACAATATCAGAGTTTTATTTGCAGTTGAGAGCGGCAGTCGTGCTTGGGGATTTGCTTCTACCAACAGCGATTGGGACGTTCGATTTATATACATTCATTCACTAGATTGGTATTTAACAATCGACGAAAAGCGCGATAGCATAGAGGAAATGCTGCCTAATGAGCTTGATTTATCAGGATGGGAGCTAAAAAAAGCCCTGAGGCTCTTTCGAAAATCAAACCCTCCTCTACTAGAATGGTTACAAAGTCCAATTGTTTATTTGGAACAAACGTCTACAGCACAACAACTTCAAACGCTCACCGAAGAGGTGTTTAATCCGAGAGCTTGCCTTCACCATTACTTACACATGGCAGAAGGTAACTACCGAGATTATTTGTTTAAAGAACAAGTTCGTTTAAAAAAATACTTTTACGTTTTACGCCCACTACTTGCCTGCGACTGGATATTAAACACTAACCGTATGGCTCCTGTAGAATTTGACTTACTTCTTGAAAGTCAGGTTCATGACTCTAGTATTAAAGCCATCGTACAAGAATTATTGATACGAAAAAAGGCAGGTGAAGAACTAAATGAAGCAGAACCTATCCCAGCTCTCAATCTTTTTTTAGAAGAGAAGATAGCATTTTATACCAACTTTGTCAAAAGCATTGACAAAGTTGACCCTCCTTCCACTCAATTATTAAATAGCCTCTTTCGAAATTCATTGAATGAAGCTTGGGTGTGATGTAAGTTAACCTGTTAGTTGTTCCTGTTTTTACTACATTTGAACATGCTTTTCATCGAAGCACTCCAACCCTCCACCGTCGCTGCCGTCGCCCAGTTGGCTGTTCAACTGTGGCCTGATACTGAGTTGGAAGAAATGCAAACCCACTACTCAGAGCTATTGACGCAGAATCAAGGGGCTTGTTTTCTTTTACGAACCTCCAATCAATTCATTGGTTTTATTGAACTTAGCATTCGTAACGATTACGTGGAAGGTGCCGACGAACTACCTGTTGCCTACATCGAAGGGCTCTACGTCGATAGCCATCACCGACAACAAGGATTAGGGCAAATGCTTGTCACCCGCGCTGAGCAATGGGCTGTCCAACAAGGCTTTAAGCAACTTTGCTCTGACGTTGAAATGGAGAATCAACTTAGTCTACTCTTCCACGAAAAGGCAGGCTTTACCGAAGCCGCAAGAATCGTCTGTTTTGTCAAAAACCTTAGATAGACATTTTATCTATCAAAATATTTTCCTTTACTGTTTATATCTAATAATACAAGGTTTTACCCTATTCTTACCTTACAAAATATCTTTTTTTTGGATAGAGGCACATTTTCAATTGTTTAAACAATTATTTTCCAGCTAATACCTACTAATTTTGCATTAGATTTTGCAAAAACATAGCTAATTCGCAAATACGTTTAATTTTTTTCAGATAAAATGTCAACAGCAACAGGAACGTACGTACCGTACAAAGTTAAAGACATCACATTGGCCGATTGGGGTCGCAAAGAAATTCGTTTGGCAGAAGCAGAAATGCCAGGTTTGATGGCACTTCGCGCAGAATATGGTGCTACTAAGCCATTGAAAGGCGCTCGTATCGCAGGATGCTTGCACATGACTATCCAAACTGCCGTGTTGATTGAGACATTGGTAGAGTTGGGAGCGGAAGTAACTTGGTCTTCATGTAACATCTTCTCTACGCAAGATCACGCTGCTGCTGCGATTGCGGCTGCGGGTATCTCAGTATACGCGTGGAAGGGCATGACTGCAGAAGAATTTGATTGGTGTATCGAGCAAACTCTTTTCTTTGGAGAAGAGCGTCAGCCTCTTAATATGATTCTTGACGACGGTGGTGACTTGACAAACATGGTGTTTGACAACTACCCTGAGTTGATTGACGGTATCGGTGGTTTATCAGAAGAAACAACTACTGGGGTTCACCGTTTGTACGAGCGTATGAAAAACGGTACGTTGTACCTTCCATCTATCAACGTAAACGACTCGGTTACTAAGTCAAAGTTTGATAACAAATACGGATGTAAAGAGTCATTGGTAGACGCAATCCGTCGCGCTACTGACTTGATGTTGGCTGGTAAAGTAGCCGTTGTAGCTGGTTATGGTGATGTAGGTAAAGGTTCGGCAGAATCGTTGCGCGGAGCTGGTTGCCGTGTATTGGTTACTGAAATCGACCCAATTTGTGCGTTGCAAGCAGCAATGGACGGTTACGAAGTAGTTCCTATGGATGAAGCCGCCACTCGTGCCAATATCTTCGTAACTGCAACAGGTAACATCAACATTATCAAAGAGCGTCACTTCAAAGCAATGAGAGACAAAGCGGTCGTTTGTAACATCGGTCACTTTGATAACGAAATCGACATGGCGTGGTTGAACGCAAACTATGGTGATACGAAAGAGCAAATCAAGCCACAAGTTGACTTGTACACACTCGATGGCAAAGAAATCATCGTTTTGGCAGAAGGTCGCTTGGTGAACTTGGGCTGCGCGATGGGTCACCCATCTTTCGTTATGTCTAACTCTTTCTGTAACCAAACATTGGCACAAATTGAGTTGTATACCAACCCAGGTAAATACGAAAAACAAGTATACATCTTACCTAAACACCTTGACGAGAAAGTAGCGAAATTGCACTTGTCTCACATCGGTGCTAAACTTGAGGTACTTGATGCAGAGCAAGCAGCTTATATTGGAGTAACAGTAGAAGGGCCATTCAAGTCAGAACTGTACCGTTACTAGTAGCTCTCGGTACCCAACAATAAAAAAGCAGTGGCATACGCCACTGCTTTTTTATTGTTGTTTGTTCTTCTATGGACACACGCGGATAAATTTTCGAGCATTTTTTTCTCCTTCTTTTCCAACCACTACCACAAACACCATTTCTTGGGTAGTAAGCTGAGAAACGGTGGCTTTCTTATCCCAAGGCACACCGCCTAAAATCTGTTCGTCCAACAAAATTTCTTTTCCGTCGAATTTATAGTTGGTAGCCAATTGAGCTGCATTGCTTGTCGAAAGTCCATTGGCCGAATAATCAATTACTTTCAGCTTACCATCGCTTGTAAACTCAATCGTATAGGATTTTTCAGGCGCTTTTTTCCAAGTTGAATCTGCAATAACAGGGCAACAGCCTCCGTAGTACCGAAACTCTATCATCGTCCATTTTCCTTCCAACGTCGCCTTTTCAGAAGCACAACCCGCAGGGGTCATCATGGCTTCGGAGGCAGATTTACACTGTACTCCAATCAAAGCGATAAGTCCAACAATTAGTATCTTTCTCATGGTTTTTGTTAGTATCAATAACTCAAAATAATGGGTGTGTTACTGAAACCATGACGCTTTTGGACCGTAAATGGTTGGAGTCGTTATTCAACTACCCACTTATTTTGTACGTTATATTTTCCTTCCAACACTACTTTGTACAGTTTTGAAGGAAGTTTTGAGACATCAATCACTACTTGTTCGTTTCCTACGGGCACTTCATCCATGAGTAGGTACAAATCGTGTCCTCCTTGCTCGAAATGGTTGGTGGTCGTGAGCCAAACTTTAACGCGGTCTTCTTTCTCCATGGCTTTCCACGTCAATTGAATTTTTGATGCTTCCTTTTTAATCGTAGCATCTATCAACGACAATTTACCCGTCAATGGCGTTCCATCAACCTCAAATGCCTGTTCTTTCGGAAAAGTCACCTGCAAGTGTCTAGCAATCGTCGGCATAATGTCAACAACTGCGGGCAGCACATTTCGTTTATTTTTATCCCCAAAATAGTCATTCAACCCCTTCGCATTGGTCACTATCCACGTACTTCTTTCACGGTCCGATTGCCCGCCGTGGTTTCGTCCGCTCGTCACGTCTCTTCCGTGGTCAGTCGTGATGAAAATCTGCCAGTCTTCGTTAAACTTTGCTTCTCGGTATTGAATCACCTTCCACAAACGCCCCATTTGGTCGTCCATCATCCTGACTGCCTTCGTAAACTGCTCACTGTCACCGTACTTATGCCCCATATCGTCAGTATACTCCAAATATACCCACGTCAAATCAGGACTTTCATCTTTGATATAGCGCGCGGCTTCTTCCACCACACGTTCGTCGATTTTATGGATATATTCTTTTTCTGAATCGTGTGGGTAATGCAACGTATCCAACTCAAAGCCATCAAAAAAATAGTCAACTTTCAAGTGATTGGTTTGTGGTAAACCCGTTCCTAACAACTTGGTACGATTGTCGAGCCAAGTCGAAAAAATAGCCGTCTTTTTCTGAGGATATTGCGCTTCGAAAAAGCGAAAAATAGTCCAGTAGTTATAATTGGGCTCTTTGATGTTATTATCCCAAACGTTGTGTTTATTGACCCACGTCCCCGTCAATAAACTATTGTACCCAACTGCGGAAATCGTAGGGGTCTGAGAATACGTATTTTTCTTCCCTCCTACGTATGCCCTTGTGTAGCCGTTGGTTTTCGCAATGGCTTTTAGGTTGGGTAGGTCGAGTTTTTCTATAACATCCGAGGCTATCCCGTCCACAATCACAAAAAGTGACTTAGGCGTTCGATTCTGCGCCTCTACGTCCATCGATACCAGCCGCAGAATACCTATGTACACCAGCGCTTTTAGAGAATTTTGAACTAGTTTCATTCGTCTACTTGTGATGTAGTTTCGTTAATTACCTCTTCTTGGCTACCTTCTGACACTTTTTCCTCTTCTTTTTTCTCTGGTTGTACAAACAAACGAGTAGCCATGACTTCCTCAAGAGTAACGTGAAAAAATCGTTCGTGAATGTTAAAAGGCTCGCTTCCTTCGTCGCTACATTTAGTATAATTTCCGTCTTCTTGCAGCTCATACGCGTTGATATTATCACGAAGGTTATAATCTAGGATGTGAATGGCTTGCTGTTTTACGCGTGGGTTCACAAATTCGAACATGGACTCGATACGACGGTCAAAGGAGCGCACCATAATATCAGCACTACCTCCGTACACTTTGGGTTTTCCGTTGTTGTGAAAATAGAAAACTCGTGTGTGCTCCAAGAAATCACCTACGATAGAGCGCACCGTGATGTTTTCACTTAAGCCTTTGCGGCCAGGACGTAAACAACAAATTCCTCGTACGATGAGGTGAATCGTCACCCCTGCTTGAGAGGCTTTGTACAACTCTTCAATGGTTGACTTATCTTCTAACGAGTTGATTTTGATACAAATACCACTTTTTAGTCCCTTTTTGGCGTTTTCAGCTTCCCGTTGAATCAACTTAATGATTTGCTTACGCATGTCGCGCGGGGCGGTCAACAAATACTGGTAATCATTGGGCAACGAGTGTCCCGTAATTACGTTAAAAAACTCCGTGATATCCCGATTATACACCTCGTCGCACGTCAATAAGCCTATGTCAGTGTACAACTTGGCCGTTTCTTCGTTGTAATTTCCACTAGCTAAGTGCGAATAACTTACGACACCTTGTTCTTCGGCCCTAACAATTTGAAGCAGTTTGGTGTGGGTTTTAAAACGGCTAATTCCGTAGATTACAAAGCAGCCAGCTTTTTGTAGTTTCTCCGCCTCACGCATGTTGTTTTCTTCGTCAAAACGGGCTTTCACTTCAAACAACACCGACACGTGTTTCCCGTTTTCAGCCGCTTTCAGCAACGCAGCTGTGATTCGAGATTTTTTGGCCAAACGGTAAATGGTCAATTTGATTGCTAATACTTGAGGGTCTTCTGCGGCATTTTCTAGCATCTTTAACACTGGCTCAAAGTTGTTGTAAGGATGATGCAACATGATATCTCCTTCTTTGATTGTGTCAAAAATATCGTCCAAAATCTGCCCAGGTTCAAGGCCCAATGGTGGCACAGCCGAAGGGGGCAAAGGCGTAAATTCGGCAAACTCGGGATGCTTAATGATTTGCCACAGACACGTAAAATCAAGTAGGTGATTGCACGTAAAGACATTATAGTCATCAAATTCCCAGCGTTTTTTTAACAAATTCAACAACCACTCTGACATCCCAGGCTCTACCTCCATCCGCACGACACGGCCTAAGCGACGGGTTTTCAATTTTTGTTTTACTTCATCCAAAAAGTCGCTCTCGTCATCGTCATTTTCTTCAATCGAAAAATCGCCATTCCGTATTATGCGGAACAAGTGCATGTCTGTAATCTCGACGTTGCGGTAGAGTTTATGCAGTTCGTGGCGAATGATTTCTTCAATTGGGATAAAGAATAGTTCCCCATTTTCGCGCTCAATCGTATAAAAGCGGCGGAGGTTGGCGGGTATTTGTACAAACGAAATGCGCCGATTTTCTTCCTCTGCTTTCCCCTTTTCGTGTACATTCGTAATGACGGCAAAAATCAGAGTTTTAGCTAGTAACACGGGGAAAGTATGGGTATAATCGAAGAGCATCGGGGTAAGCATCGGATAAATCGTGCGATCAAAATACTTCCCCACTTCATTTTTTTCATCTTCTGTTAAGCTTTCACACCCACCGATACTCATTTTATGCTCGGCAAAAAGCGGGATGAGTTCGTTTTCAAACACTTCGTCTTGCGCTTCTGTAAAGCGATGTATCGCCGATAATAATGCCTTTCGAAAAGGTATTTCCCTCAACCCCGAATAGTCGACACGCTCTTTTCCGTAGTCCAAGTAGTTATACAAACTACCCACTCGAATGGTAAAAAACTCATCAAGGTTTGAATCGGAAATTGCCAAAAACTTCATCCGCTCAAACAACGTTCGACGGCTCCTCCGTGCTTGGTCTAGCACTCGGAAGTTGAATTGTAACCAACTCAAATCCCGACTAATAAAATTACTTTGTTCAATCGTTTGGCTCACTCGTTCAACCGAACGAGAGAAACGGTCATGGTCTTCAATGGGCTGTCCTCCTTCTTTGGTTTCGCGGCGGTCACGACCAAAAGAAAATAAAGAGGCTAAGTTTTTAAGGTTTTCGGATGCGGGCATAATGCTTATTCAATTGACAATTGATTCGATTAGCGAATTTGGGTTTTCAAAAATAGAGGGTTAATAACAAAAAGCCATTCGCCTAGGTGGGCGAATGGCTTTAATTAACGTTTTCTTAACACTGGTTATTTCAACAGTACATTCGCCAAATATGATTTCATTAGACGTCGACGCGGGCATATTTCGCATTGCGTTCGATAAAATCGCGGCGAGGCGCCACTTCATCGCCCATCAACATAGAAAACAAATGATCGGACTCAGCCCCTGACTCGATGCCGACTTGCTTCAAGCTACGGTTTTCTGGGTTCATGGTTGTTTCCCAAAGCTGCTCTGGGTTCATTTCCCCCAAACCTTTGTAACGCTGAATGTACACACTATCCTCTTTTCCGCCCGAAATCTCACGTACCGCTTGCTCACGCTGCGTTTCTGTCCAACAATAGCGTTCTTCTTTGCCTTTTTTCACCAAATACAAAGGTGGTTGGGCAATGTAGATATAGCCATTGTCAATGAGTTCTTTCATATAGCGGAAGAAAAACGTCAAAATCAAAGTCCGAATGTGGCTCCCGTCCACGTCGGCATCCGTCATAATGATGATTTTGTGGTAACGAAGTTTTTCAATGTTGAGCGCACGTTCGTCACCATCACGTCCAAACTGTACGCCAAGAGCCGTAATGATGTTTTTGATTTCTTCGTTTTCGTAAATCTTATATTCTTGGGCTTTTTCTACGTTCAGGATTTTACCTCTCAACGGCAAAATCGCTTGGAAGGCACGATTACGGCCTTGTTTAGCCGAACCACCTGCCGAGTCTCCCTCCACGAGGTATAATTCACAAGCCGATGGATCCGTTTCCGAACAGTCTGCCAACTTACCTGGCAAGCCGCCACCGCCTAAAACGGTTTTGCGCTGCACCATCTCGCGGGCTTTACGCGCTGCGATACGGGCTTTGGCGGCCAAAATTACTTTATCAACGATTGTACGTGCTTCTTTGGGGTTTTCTTGCAAGAAGTTATCGAGCATCTCGCTCACTACTTGACTTACGGCCCCCGCTACGTCCGAGTTTCCTAATTTTGTTTTGGTTTGCCCTTCAAATTGAGGTTCTGCGACTTTGACCGAGATAACCGCCGTTAGGCCTTCACGGAAGTCGTCACCGCTGATTTCGATTTTTTCTTTGGCCAAAATCCCCGTTTTTTCGGCGTAGTTTTTCAACGTGCGCGTCAAGGCCATACGGAAACCCGACACGTGCGTCCCGCCCTCAATGGTGTTGATGTTGTTTACGTACGATACCACATTTTCGGAATACGAAGTATTGTAAATCATCGCTACCTCAACAGGAACTGTACCTTTCTCGCTTTCCATGTAGATTGGCGACGAAATCAATTGCTCGCGTGTGCTATCGAGGTACGTAACAAACTCTGTCAAACCACCTTCTGAGTGAAATTCTTCTGTACGTGCTTGACCATTTTCATCCACATCACGCAGGTCAGTAAGCATCAAGCGAATACCTTTATTCAAAAAGGCCAATTCGCGCATACGGTTGGCAACGGTATCGTATTTATACTCAGATACAGTAAAAATAGAGTCATCGGGCAAGAAATGAACCGTTGTACCTGTATCTTCCGCTTCGCCTATTTCACGAACTGCATACTTTGGTTTCCCAATGCTATATTCTTGTTCAAAGATTTTTCCTTCGCGGTGTACTTCTACGCGGAGGTATTTAGAAAGGGCGTTTACGCAGGATACCCCTACCCCGTGCAAACCACCTGATACTTTATATGTGTCTTTGTCAAACTTCCCCCCTGCGTGCAAGACGGTCATTACGACTTCAAGCGCAGATTTCTTTTCTTTGGGGTGAATACCTGTTGGAATACCACGGCCATTATCTACTACCGTAACAGAATTATCAGGATTAATTGAAACCTTGATAAGGTCACAGTGACCTGCCAACGCTTCGTCGATTGAGTTATCGACAACCTCCCATATTAGATGGTGAAGTCCCTTAATACCAATGTCTCCAATGTACATCGCAGGGCGTTTGCGAACGGCTTCGAGACCTTCAAGAACTTGGATGTTTTCGGCTGAATAATTACTTCTGTCAATCTGTTCGGAAATTTCAATCGTTTCGGTTGCCATATGTTGGAATTGGTAACGAATAGGGTACTTATTGATGTACTTTTTGTATTAATTAAGGCGTAAAACTACAAAATTTTACGCAAAAAACCTAAAATTTACCCCTCTATGGCCTACGATATATCCGCACAGATTGATTAACGATTCCGAATACTAAATAGCTGCCCATCGCAGCCATTAAACGCCCTTCTCTCGTAAGTCTAAGTCCCGATTTTGAAGGTCGTAAGTAGCTAATTTGGTACAAATAAATCACCCAATTTTTAAAAATTTCGAATGTCATAAAAACCGCCGTTTTCAAATTGGTTTTTTCCAATAGCTTGGTGTAAAAAGGTAGCAACGCTTTGGGGAGAACGGAGCTGCCCTTCGGTATACAACCGCTGAAAACGTTCTACTTGTGAAAAGTGCGTTTGAGAGAGAGTTCGAATAGTAGTTTGCATTTCGGTATCTACTACTCCAGGCGCAAAGCCCCACACTTTGGCCCGAAAATGATGTTGTTTTACTTCTTCCGCTACCACTTGCGTGGCCATCAACAAACCAGCTTTTGACGAACAATAGGCTCCCCAGCCATCGTAAGGTTTGAGCGCCGCCCCTGACAAAATATTGACGATTTCCAACGGGGTATTGTGGGTATTACCTATCGCCAATAAGCCATTTTGCAGAATCATGGGAGCCGTTTGGTTCACGAAAATGGTTTGAGCAACGTCGTAAGGAGAGGCTTGAAACGAAGGAACAACCTCCCCTAAACGGCCTGCATTGTTGAAAAGAATCACCTGCTCAAACGCGCCTCGGCCAATCAGTTGACCCAACATCAAAAGCACCGACTCACAGCCTTCAATGCTGCTCAAATCCGCCCCTACATCCACGTAGCGCGGCGAAGATTGCTCCACGTACGTCCGCGAAATTCCTACCACCGTATCTTGACTTCCGTCCATAAGAAACCTGTCAACGAGTGCTTTCCCGAGGCCACGGTTACTTCCTGTAATAATAACGAGTCGTTTGTTCATTGAGTCCTATATTATTGAAACAGCTTTAATAGCTCAAACTCGTAAGCTGACAAATTTTTGGTTAATTTAGCAATATCCGCAGGTTGAGGTTCCTGTTTGGTCAACTTTTGCATCATCCACTTTTTGAGGTACCACGTCAAGCGATTATCAGGGTTGTAAGGCTCGCCCGAGCCAAGGTTTTCGGGCCATTTTTCGGCCTGTTCTAAAACCGCAAACGCTTCACGGTATTTCTTTTGCTGGTTGAGCGTCGCGGCGTACCGTATGTTGAGTTCTCGGTACAACTTGTGCGCGCCTGAGGCGCCTTCGTTTGGCAAAATCGTCAGCGAATTTAGCACCTCAAGGGCTTCTTTGTAGCGCCCTGCCTGATTCAACAACTCTGCCCGCTGTTGTCCTAAAATATAAATCTCGTGTTCGGGCAAGCCCGAAGTTTCTACTTTTTTGGTTTTTAGGTACTTGTTCAACTTTTCCTCGTTGAGACGAATGGCTTTGTTCAACTCCCCGTTAGCCGCATAAAACTCAGCCAGACGCTTCACTACGCGCCAACTTTTGGGGTCAATGTCGTAGGCTTTTTCGAGGGCTTTTTTGGCAATCTCTTTGTCATTTTTAAGTAATTCTGCCTTGGCTAGAAAATACGGAGCGTAGGCGATTTCTTCTTCTTTCTTTATCAATTTTGGGTCGCGGGTTTGCACCGCCAAAGCTACCAAAAACGAATAGTAACTTGCTTTGGCAACTAGCTCTTTGTCTTCATCGAACTGAACGTTCTGAAGCATCAAGTTATCTTCCAACCGAAACGGGAAACTCCCTTCCGCTGACATTTTCAACGCTTCACGCTGAACCGACTTACCATCCTGCCCTAATGACTGCATAAAATCTCCTTTCCAAAGCAATACCATCGGCTGCTTCGGTGCCATATCCAACAGTTGTAGCCCTTCTTCTCGGCAAAAGAGTTTGTTGTATAAGTTCGCTAATTCAAGGTACGTTTCGTGCGGCAGTTCTGATTGAATTGAGGCAATGAAGTCGGTTTTATCTTCGGCTCGTTGGGTAATGAGGTATTCTTCAAAACGTGCCAAATGGTTGAGTGGGTCTTGGTACAGCAGCGTTTCGGCAAGCTTCAGCGCCTCCGCCATTTTTCCTTGTTTTCGGGTGTTAATAAGGCTCAGTTCTGCTGCTCGGACGTTTTGCACATCGGCCTCTTTGGCCAAAAGAAGGTACTCTTCCGCTTTTTTCCAGTCTTTATTACGCATCGCAACGGTGGCTAGGTGCGTTTTCGCCGCCGACCGATACCTCACATCAAGAGACGCCACGCCCAGAAAGTCTTCGGCAATGTTTAAATTATTCCACTCTAGCGTGCCTTTTACATAATTTGCCTTGGGATGGTACGCATCAATAGCCAGCGCTTTTTTCAAGTTAGCTAAAGCAACGTCATTCCTTATCCATTTTTTGGCTAGATACAACTCGGCAAGATCCACCAGCCCATCGACGTGCGTAGGATTTTTGGTTAACAGTTTGGTAAAATATACCTCTGCTTCGTCATAAAGTCGTTGGTTAGCAAGGTCTTTGGCACGGGTATAAAGCCCATATTCCGACTCCCAATCAAATTCTTTTGGGGCGGCAAGGGGTCTAGTTAAATCAGCGGGTTGGCCATTAGCAATCACTGTTCCTCCTAGTTGTATTTTGAGACGTTCCACTTCTCCCGACCAGCGTACTGAGTCCCTGATGGTTTCCAGTGGTTTTAATTGAAGTCGCTTTATTACGGGTTTATCAAGGGGATAAGGCACCGACATCGTTAGGGTATCGTTGAGCGGGCTAATGGCGCAGGCATCCCATTTCAACCATCCATTTTGTACGCGAAGGTTCAATGCTATTTCAGGCGTTGCGTGTGTCAACCCACGAGTTTGTTTCACTGGAAACCAATATTCCGTCCAGCTATCGTGGGTAAAGGGTTTAAACGAAACGTGTTTAAAAGGGCTGTACATGCTTTTTTCGGCTGCTTGATTATACAACCTCCCTGATTGTAGTTCGACGTATTGGCCATCATTATCAGTCAATAATTTTTCCCAAATCATCCCTTCGCGCGACAGTCCCCAAATCCAGATTTTCTTTCCTAACTTATCGTGATAGGGCGAATAGCGGGCAAAACCCATGTTGTCGTCGTGCCAAAAGCCGCCGTAAAAATTGGTATGTTTTCCAACCACATGATACGATTTGTAGCTACCAAAGTTATTTTTTTCGTAAAAACTCAGATTTCTACCCAACGAATCCTTGGGCCAAGTTCCTACTTCACCCTCGTGCCCGATGTAATGGCTGCCAGGAAAAACAAATTCGAGGTTTCCTGCGGCTTTGAAACCTGCATTCATCCAGTGATAATAACTCGTTTCAAAAGCTGTAGCGTTGTACCAATGCGACTTGGTGGTAAAATAGGCTTTGTCTTTGGGCAAATTTACCTCCACCATCCAGCGCGTTCGTGATGACCAATCCCACGCGCCTAAAAAACAGCTAACACTACCGTCATCGTTGGTTCGCGTAAAATAATCGACAGGAGTCGATACCGTAGGCGCATGGCCAATATCTCCAAAGTTGATTTCAATACCACCCGACGTCCACGCGCCCCGCATCGCCACGTCTCGGAATTTGACGACGTGGTTGAAGTAAATGAAAGGGAAGTTGGTGGACTTTTCGTAAGCGCCCCAAATTTTACCCCCGATTTCGGGCGTGATATAGACTTTGATGTAGTCGTTTTCAAGTTCAATAAACTTCCAATCTTTCAACACGGGCTTGTCGGTATAGCCATCGTAGCGAAAATAAGGATAGATACGCCCAGGCTTAGGCACTGGGTCAGGGTCTGAAAACGGGTAGGTGGTGAGGGTTTGGGTGGTTTCACGAACAACTGCATTTTGAGCCGTTGAAGCTTGGAACAGTCCCAACATCAGGCCGATAAACAACCATTGTTTGGGGGCTAAAAAATAGAGCGGACTCATGGGTTTGTGTGAAGTTATTGGATAATGCAAGATAAAATTTTGGCTTGGTTTGTGTCGCTTTTTTGAGTAAAATTGTCAAAAAAAGAACACGCTATGGTTGTCATTGCCACCAAACGACGCCCAAAAATTCGGAAAATACCCGCCCACTTGGTCTATGAGGAACTGGACGGGCAAGCCTTGCCTTATCGCGGTTATTTGGAAGTATTGTCAGGAAAGAAAACATTGGAAGAAATCATGGGCAGCAGTTCATTACAGGCCGTGTTGGTCTATTTAATTGGTCTTTATATCGGGATTCGTATCAATCGAAAAAAATATTTAATTGCCTCCAATGAGTCAGGCTTGCACGTAAGTGCAGGGAGTAACTTAGCCAACGATATTGCCATTTTTGAAAAAGGCAAAATTACATTGACCGATAAATACTTTGATGTAGCCCCCAAAATAGTGATTGAAGTGGACATCAAAGTAGCTCTCGAAGAAACTGGGCTGACAAGCGACCTAGCGTATATTTTGAACAAATCGCAGAAAATGCTTGATTTTGGGGTAGAAAAAGTCATTTGGATTACTACCCAAACCAAAAAAATCTTTGTCATCACGGCCAATGCTCCCTGGTATCTCGTCAATTACGACGAAAACATCCCCTTAATGGAAGATTGCACCCTGAATCTCGCCCAACTGCTTCAAGATGAAGAAATTGACTATTAAATCAAAAACGGTTCCTGCCAGCAAAGCTACGTTTTAAAACACATAGAGAACATTAGAATAAACACATAGTAAACATAGACAGACGTGAAAATTCTATGTGGGCTATGTGTTTAACTTTTCCTAGTCAACTGCAAAATTTCTTACACCCACGTACTCGGAGTTGGATACTCCTATTTACTTCCTACTCAAAATCAACGCCTCGCCATCGTTTACCCCAACAATTACCCGTTTATTTTTGCCTGAATTGATAGTCTGTACGCTTCTAACGTTGCCTTTTAGATTCAATCCTGACTGAGATTGTGAAGCATATTTAAAATTGTTTTTTCCATCACCCAATAGCAATACCCCGTGATTGGCGAGGTAACGCCCAAATTTGATGCGTGTCCAAGTATTGCCACCCGCCAAGAGCAAATCTTTTTTGCCATCATTGTCAAAATCATCAGCTACAATAGCCGTTACAGGCGCATATTGGGCTTCCATCGGTAGTGTATGGGCTTTAAACCCTTTAGTTCCTTGATTTTCGAGATAAAGGGTTTGCATAATTTCTGATTTCAAAATTTTAGCATTTTCCAACTCTTTTGGGCTAAAAATATCAGTAATCGTAGCCGTTGAATACGATTTATAATCAGTGAATTTTTTCTTGACAAACGGCATTGGTTCGGCCAAATCATCCCGAGAAGCCATCGGATACGAGACCCCACCAATGTAATAACTCAGCACAGGTACAATCGAACCGTTATCCATAAAATCTTTGTAATGAACAGTCATCGGTTCTTTTTCATTGACTTTAAACTGGGTATTTAATCCACAATTTCCAATAATTAAATCCAAGTCTCCATCGCCATCCATGTCGGTGGCATTGATTTTATTCCACCATCCAGTACTTGCAAAATGGATGTACTCCTCCGATTTATCGGTCAGTTTTCCTTTTGAATTGATAAAAACTTTAATGGGCATCCACTCCCCTACTACAATCAAGTCTTGCTGTTTGTCGTTATTCAAATCCATCCAAACGGCATCGGTTACCATGCCGATTTGGCTCAATGATGGGCAGATTTTTTGGGTATTATCGGTAAATCGTGGCGACGAACTATTTCCTTTCCCTTCATTGATTAATATATACGAATTGGGGGTAACAGGATACTTTCGAGGTACGATTCTTCCCCCAACAAAAAGGTCTAAATCGCCATCAGAATCAATATCAACCGCTTTTACACAACCTTTGCTTGTCAGTAGTTTGGGAAGGGAATTTTCGCTTATAGAATAAATTCCTTTTCCATCATTTAGGTACAATCTATCTTGCAGCAATGGGTCATTTGCTTCAAATTCATACCCGCCCGCCGCTACATAAAGGTCTTTGTCGCCGTCGTTATCTGCATCAAAAAACGTACCTGCTACATCCTCGCTACCAGCACTTTGAGCAAATATCGGCGTATTTATTTTACTAAATGTATTGTTTTTATTTTGGGTAAATAATTGCGAAACTTCGCCTTTTGCTCCCCCCATAAAAAAGTCATCCAAGCCATCGTTATTGATGTCCGCAACCTCAATGGATGGCCCTTGTCGGCTGTAATAATTTGGCAAAAGCGATTGCACGGTAAAATCGCTAAATCCATTTTCTTTATGAATCACATTTGTCAGGCTGCTTTGCGAAAAAATCGGATTTGACTTTTGCTTCTGATACACCCATTTATTTTGGGCATCAGCTATTTTTAATGTTAAAACTTGATTCGTTTTTACAGTGGTTAATTTTTGGTAAGAATCATTTGGCCAAATGACTATGAGTGAATCAATCGTGGTATTTTCGCCAACGCCAAAGTTTAAAACAGGGTCATTTGATGATTGAAAGCCCCTTACTGGCGATTGTTCTTGGTACATAAGTTTCCCTTTAGAATACAATTTCACTTTTGCACCAATGCCAAAACGATTCATAGCGCCACCATCTAATTTGATGGACAAATAATTGTTTTTACTTAATTTTTCAGCATTGTTTTTATAAATACTCGCCAACGCGTTGGTATTATTCACGATTAAATCGAGGTCGCCATCGTTGTCCAAATCCGCATAAGCAGCTCCTGCAGACACTCCTTTTGTAGTAAATCCCCATTCATTAGACATTTTTTGAAAGGTCCCATCGCCTTTATTTTTGAAAACATAATTTTGGGTTTCATTTTTAGGCATTTTTCGTAAATATTCAGGAATCGGATCCACATTTGCGGAGTCTTTTGCCATTGACTTGATAACTCTATCCACCGAATATTTCAAAAAATCCATTTCAGTATAGTCTTTTACGTAGCCATTTGTAACGAAAAGATCTTTGAATCCATCTTTGTCAAAATCGCTGAATAAACCCGCCCAACTCCAGTCAGTATTCGATACGCCAGCAAGCTGCCCCACTTCGCTAAAAGTACCATCGCCGTTGTTGCGTTGAAGCATATTTCGGCTAAATTGATAATAAAACCCTTGCCTAAACAGAAATTGAAATTTATTAAAATTCTCAGGCCCACTGTGCATTTTGATGGTTTTATTGTCCTCTGGCATCATGTCGAGGGTCAGTAAATCCACATTGCCATCATTGTCATAGTCAGCAGCATCAGTTCCCATCGAATAGAGGGAAATGTTATCCATTTTCTGAACAAGTTTTTCGGTAAATCGAGGGGATGAACCTGTCACATTTCCATTATTTTCAAAGAAATAATCAGGTTCGTTAAAATCATTGGAAACCGAAATATCAGGCCAACCGTCATTGTTAAAATCTGAGACTGTAACACCCAAACCAAAAGTCAGGACATTTGAAAAAATGCCTTCTTGGTCAGAGACATTGGTAAAGCCCCCCTTAGTCCCCCCAACAGGGGGAATTAAATCGTTGCGGTACAATTTACTAGCATAATCAGGATTACGTTCTTTTCTTAACTCGGGATTATCTTGGACACCAGCGGTATATTTTTGTATCGAGTGGTTGATGATAAAACAGTCTAAATCGCCGTCTTTGTCATAATCTAAAAAAGAGGCCATGGTCGAATAACCATTATCGGCTAAACCATATTCATCCGCTTTTTCGGTAAAACTTAAATCGCCATTATTGATAAAAAGAAGGTTTTTACGGCGGTCAGGATTAATATCAGCACTTCTACAAATATAAATATCTAATTTTCCATCATTGTTTACATCGCTCATCGTTGCACCTGTACACCAGCCCTGCATTTGGTCAACGCCTGCTTTTTTGGTAATATCTTCAAACTGAAAGTTTCCTTTGTTCAAAAAGAGCCTATTTCTGACCATATTTCCCGTAAAAAGTATGTCTTGTAGCCCATCGTTGTTAATATCACCAACGGCGACCCCTCCGCCATTGTAGAAATAGATATAATTGGCAACATTTAAAGGCCCATCTTCAAACAGCGTATTTCTGAAATTGATACCTGTTTCATCATCAGATAATTCAGTAAAAAGGGCATTATTGTCTTTACACGAATTCAAAAAAAACAGTGTAAAAAGGGCGAATAGAAGTTTTCGCATGGTTTTGGGTATGAGTGATAAAGAGATTCCACCAAATAACAATATTCGGTGGAATCTACAAAAAAGCTTAGTACAAAATCTAGTTTTTATCCCACCAAAGAGGGGTTGTCACTTTATCGCCACCAGAACCTAACAAAGGAACCGCCGCATCAACCGCCGCTTTGTTGTTTTGTTTTTCTGATAACAAGAATGGGATTCTTCGTATCCATTGCTTCGTTGGGTCTGTAATATCAGGGTTTTCAGAGTTTGCCACTGGATATAAAATGAAGTTACGAGCACGACGATAATCGGCCCAAGCCTCTGATCCATCAGGGAAAATCGCCAACCATTTCTGAATCGCAATTTGTTCTCTTTGGGTGGCTATGTCACTTGCCCATTTAATTGGAGCTTTTGACACCGCTGGCGATTTCAAGAAATCTTCGGGAGCAACAGGCACATCTGGGCTATTGATATAGGCCGTGATTGCTGCGGCATCGGTTATTCCCCATTGTCTCATTGATTGTCGAATACCTTCTTCGTACAAACTTTGGGCAGTACCGTTCATATTCCAACCCAACAAGGCACCTTCGGCACGCAAGAAAAATGCTTCCGCTACCGACATGATGTTTTGTGGAGTCTCTAAGTAAGTGCCATTTCCTCCAAAATCAGGTGAAGACCATCTAGCACCTACTTTGGCATTGGCCGTTGGCAGGTTGATTGCCTCCGTCAATTGGGTAGAAGTAAGCCCATTGCGCAAACCGTCGTATTTTCCTGTCCCATTAGGATTGGCTTTGGTAGCATTGTTTGGCAACCAATAAACCGACATACGAGGGTCTTTGTATCCTTTCATCACAGACTCCATCGAAGCACTCATACGAAATTCGTTCCAATCTGACATGATTGAAAGGCCGTTGTTATCCGCTCCTTTTGTACTTTTCTGAAGCAAGGCATCATCACCAGGACTGGCCTGAAATACACCAGCCGCCACGGCTGCTTCCGCTTCTGTTTTTGCTCTTGCAGGATCTACTTTTGAAATACGCAAAGCTAAACGTAATCTTAACGTATTGGCAAATCTAAACCATTTACCAGCATCACCACCGTAAATCAAGTCAAAAGTTCCGTAGGGTTTTTCGTTTTGCTTATTTTTCAATACATCAGAAGCGGCAGCCAATTTTTTGAAGAAATCATCGTAGATTTTATCTTGGGCGTCATACGCTACCGAACTACCCGGTTTTCCAGCATTAAAGTACGGAATTGGCCCCCAATAATCCGTAACTCTATGAAAACCAAGCACCCAAACCACGTCAGCAATGGCTGCTTCAGCAGAACCCGCAGGAGCAGCCGCCTTGATTGATTGCAACTGAGGCACCATGTCGGTATAAATCGGATTAAAAGCTGCCCCTACCCAGTCCATACGAATATTCAATCGGTCGGATGGGAAATAAGTAGCCGTACAAGCAAAATATTGGGCGTATTGGTCAGCAAAAAGATTTTGTGCTACCTGATAGTTCCAAATATTAGGAACCGCTGAAGCCTCGGCTTTGGCAAAAAGAAATGGTAATTCGGCCGAACCTACGGTAGCAACTGAGTTTCTGTCTGTATTGATTTCGTCAAATTTATCTGTACAAGAACTGAATAGGAGTACAAAAAAACTGAGAACAGACAAGGATTTTAAAAAGCTATCTATTTTCATTTTGTAAAATTTTAATTGAAAAATTAAACCTTAGAACGTTACTTGTAAATTTACTCCCAATGTACGAGTCGCAGGCATTGTACCATATTCAACGCCTTGGAAGTTGCCATTACCCAAACTCATATCAGGGTCAAACCACATTTTACGTTTTTCTAAACCTGGAATGTCCAAGATTGAACTGCCTCTGTATAACCACAATAAGTTACGGGCGACGAGCATCAATTTGGCTGCTTTCACCGCTTTAATATTTTTTACAGGAAGATTGTAACCGATTGAAAGTTCGCGTACTCTGAAATTAGTAGCATCATACGCAAAAAACTCACCTGCACCGTATCTTTTACCAGAAGCGATTTGCCAAAAATCCTGCGCTTTGATGGCTTTTGAATTGGCTTCTCCTTTATCATTTACACCACCCAAATTCCAGCCGCCTTCGCGATATGCCTCGGTTCCTTCAGTAATACCACTAAAAGCTAGGTTCATTTCAGTTCCTGAAACAACAATGCCACCCACACGACCATCTACCAATAAGCGTACAGAAACACCTTTGTAGTCAAAGGAGTTGGAAAGGCCGAGTGTTGCTTTTGGATTGAAATTACCGATATAGCTTTGCTCCTGTGTTAAAGTAGGCTTGCCATTGGCATCAACTATGTATTGTCCAGAGGCGTTTGTGTTCCATTTGAAAGCCAATAAATCACCATAAGCTTTGCCTTCTTCAACTACTGGCGTTGCCGAGCGACCGAATCCACCACCAAGATAGAATATTTTTACTTGATCGCTCAATTCCACCACTTTGTTGCGGTTCATCGCAGCATTGAAAGTAATATCCCATTTCAAAGGCGAATCTTGCGGCAAAGGGGTGCCTGTTAGTACCAATTCAATACCTGAGTTTTGGATATTTCCAGCGTTGATGTATTGTCTGCTGAATCCAGTGGCAACTGGTAAACTCACACTCAACAATTGATTGAATGAGTTACTCTTATAGTAAGTAGCGGTAACCCCTAATCTATTTTGTAAGAATTTAGCTTCAAGTCCAAACTCTAAGTTTCTAACAATTTCAGGCTTTAAGTTAGGGAAAGGAAGCGTAGAATTGATTTGTAGAAATCCATTTCCAGCCCCTTGACCATAGTTATAAACCGATTTCAATAGACCAAATCTACCCCCATTACCTACTTCGGCATAGTTTAGGCTTGCTTTTAAGAAGGAGATGCTTTCTGGTAATTTAACCAAATCAGAAAGTATGGTAGAAAGCCCCGCCGAAGGATAAAGGAAGGAGTGAGGACTTGGAAGCCTTGAATCCCAGTCGTTACGCAAACTTAAATCTAAAAATACCGATTCTTTCAAAGCCAAGTTAGCTTGTGCAAATACAGACTGTGTTTGTACTTGGGTAAAGCTTGATGTTACGGATGGATTTTGTGCAAAATTCAAGCTGAATTTATTGGTTACATTCAAACCACCTGCTGACTGAGAATTACCATCGTATTGGCTATCTTGGAAAATTCCGCCCAGGCGATAATTGATGTTTAAATTATCAGTGATTTTGTTAGTACCATCAAGCATCAAGTCAAACCACTTTTCGGTAACATTTATCGTGCTTCTTGAATAATCCCCCCCTGGCTTAGAATACAAGATGGTTCCTTGATAAATCGAAGTTTCGCCGTTGTCAGTAGTTTTATCAAGGTTCGCTTTTCCTGAAAGAGTCAGCCAATCAGTAAGTTTGTATTTAGCCGTTAAAAACCCAATCACTCGATCTCTTGCTTCGTTATTGATATAATTATTTATCATCCAATAAGGGTTCTGATAAATCGAGCTTAGCGTAGATGGGAAAGTAGTAGGCTCTGGGATACCGACGTTGTTCAATTTCTCATATTGCATCAAATCGGCAGTCGTCATGTTTCTCGCCACATTATAGATGTTAGCGACGGGGGCGTTTTCTTCTCCCGACCGCGGACGGCTATTGATGCGTTGATTCACATACGTGATTTTGGCATCCGTCGAAAAACGCTTCGAAACTTGGTTAGTAATACGAAGGTTTATTGTATTTCTGTATAAATCATTTTTGTTAATAATCCCACCAATGCGGTTGTTGGTATAAGACACATACGTTTGCATTTTATCTGTCCCCCCCGTCACGCTAATCGCATTATTTAAGCTCGAACCGTTTCTGAAAAAATCCCGAACATTGTTAGGCTGTGCCGAATACGTCCCCGACTGTCCTAGATAATTAGTAATCGATTGTCCCGTCATTTTAGCACCCCAGCTTTCGCCCGATGTCGTGCTCAATATACCCCCATTGCCTTGGCCATAAGTATTTTGAAACCGAGGTAATGCCCAAACATTTTCAGTACTAAACCCTGAATTGATACTTACCGCAACTTTATCTGCTTTACCTTTCTTGGTTGTAATAACTAAAACGCCGTTACCCGCCTGGCTTCCATACAACGCTGCTGCTGAAGCACCTCTTAATACCGTAACCGACTCAATATCATCGGGGTTGATACTCGAAGCGCCGTCAGAACCTTGCACAAAACCGAAGTCACTTCCAGCGGTACCGTTTGTTCCGTTGCTCAATGGCACACCATCTACTACAATCAAGGCATTGTTTGACCCCTGAATGGAGCGGTTACCCCGCAATACAATTCGAGCACCCGAACCTGGCCCGCCCGAACCTTGAGTAATAACGGCATTAGCAATTTTACCTGACAGTGAATTGATCACGTTGTTGGGATCTCTTGCTTCTACCAATTCAGTGGGTTTAACCGTTTGGGTGGCATACACCAACGTTTTCTTTTCACGAGAAATACCCAGTGCCGTAACGACGACTTCGTTTAAGGTACTTGCATTTTCAGTAAGCGAAAAGTCCATCGTCGAAACATTAGCTCCCACTAATTTTTCTAGGCCATTAAAGCCAATGATCGATACAGCCAACGTCACATCACCGTTTGGCACGCTTAAACTATAGACACCATTAGCATCTGTGACGGTTCCTTTATTTGTGCCCTTGACAATCACCGAAGCGCCAGGTTGGGCTTCATTTGCCGAGGAAGTCACCTTCCCTGTTATGACACGCGTTTGTGCTCGTAGGCCATTTACCATGAAAAGTAAAATGGCCATGAACCATACAAGTTTATTTTTTTGCATAGTAGTTTTGATTAGAGAGAAAAATTGAACGCTACATTGTTTTGTAGCCCACTGAAGAAAACACCAAAGTCCCATAAGCTGGAACCAAAAGTTTAAAGGCACCATCCCCAGCGGAGTTCGTTCCGCGGTTGGTGCCTTTGAGTAGAATGTTCACACAGGGCAGTCCTTGCCCATTTTCGTCTTTGACAGTCCTCGACAGTGCTCTGTCTTGTGCCATCAAGTTCCCAGTCGCAATAAGTATTACGACCAGATTGGCAAATAAAATTTTACGCATAAATTGATAGGGATTAGTTTAAATTACCAAATGCAATTTATACGCAATTTTTAAATTATTGTTATTAAAATGACAACATTTGTTAAATTTTTTTAATATGTCATTTATACACTTAAAAATTGGACATATCAACGATATACCAATATTTAATCTAATAATAGTACAAAACCCGTTTGGATTATTTCCAAGTATTTATAAGTAATCTTAACCAATTCTTATGGAATATATTCTCAATATCGGTTTCGGCGTACCCGCGTTGGCGCAATAGGTCTTGGTACTTTTGAAGGTCGGAGATGGTGTCTAAGTCGTAAGGCGACTGCTCGCGGCCAAACATTCCGTCCAAATCCGTACCAAATGCGACGTGGAGGCTATTGCCCGTCAATTGGCAAATATGATCCCAGTGATCCACGAGTTTATCCATCGTTACACCAAACTCTTTGGGGTCAGATTGACGTTGCAAAAACCCTGGAGCCATCATCCATGCATCCAACGCCCCGCCAATCACCGCACCTCTTTCCACTAACCGTAAAATTTGCTCGTCAGAAAGCTGGCGCTGGTGAGGCACTAACGTACGGCAGTTGTGGTGACTCGCCCAAATCGTACCTTTATAAATGGCCAGTGCTTCGTCAAAACCTTTGTCGGTAAGGTGCGTGGCGTCCAAAATCATTCCGAGCGAGTCCATCTCGCGTAACAAGTCTTTTCCAGCGGCCGTCAAACCGTCGGTCGTAGCCGTACCCGACGCATACCGACCTGGCCCGTACCAAGCAGGCCCAAGGGCACGCAATCCGTATCCGTATGCTTTTTCTAAGTACGATAAGTTTACTAATGAATCAGCTCCTTCTAACGATAAAATAAAACCAACTGGTTTTATCTCATCCGAAATACTTGTATTTTTCCAAAGGTCAAGGTGCGTTGCCAACTCTGCTGCGTTCGTAATTTGAACCATTTCCCCCAAATCGGCCATCGCTTGGTACCATGCCAATTGCGCTTGGGTTATGGCCCAAGCTTGGGCTGGCGAGTACCACCCATCAAATGCACTCCCCCGCTCAGTCACTCGCGCCAACTGCGTTGCCACCACTAATCCAATTTTCCCTTTTCTTAGTTCGGGCAGGGAAACGGTACCTTTACCACGGTCGCGTTTATCGGTTAAGTTTTTTTCAATTTCACGTTCGCGAAGTTCCTGAACCGTACACGTATAGTCTCGGTTCCATTCAACGGCATTCATCGCCATATCTAGGTGTGCATCAATAATAAACATCGTAGCTAGTTTTAACGAATTTGAAAAGTTGTTGGTAATTAGATCAAGAATTGCGTTAAAACTACTTAAAATCTCCAAAAGGAGGTGTGATTTCGATAGTTAGAAAGAAAACAATTTAAAATTGTCTCTAATTACCAATCATTTATCCTATACTCAATTATTCAAAAAGCAAATCACACAATTAACCGTGTATTTTTAGCGTAGATTCTTGGAAACTTTTACTTTTTCTCTAAGTTTGCTACCGTAATCAAAGTTCCCATTTAAACCTCTTCCTTCCCATGAAAAAATGGATTTTATCCCTTTTTGGAGTAACGGCCATTGCCTCATTGTTGGCTTTAACTCCCTCACGCACCACTGCCCCTTCTGCTGATCCTCGCGAAGACAGCCTTGCTGCTGACCGCGCTAAGCACGTAAAAGCCATCAAGGAGGCGATTGTGGGCAAAGAAAAATTACCCGCAGAACAGGTGTTCAAAAACATTAAGATTTTTAAAGGACAACCCGCAGAAGCCGTTTTAGGCATCATGGAAAACCGTTGGAGCAAAACCCTTGGCGTAAGCTGTAGCCACTGTCACAATCTAAACGACTGGGCTTCTGACGAGAAAAATGACCACAAAATTGCTACTGATATGGTGGCGATGGTGGGTAAAATCAACGATGAAGTCATTGCTGCTTTGCCTTCATACGCAACTAAAGACCGTAAACCTCGCATTGGTTGCTCTACTTGCCACCGTGGCGAAGCCCACCCAGGCCGTCCGAACGGTGCTCGTCCAGGTGGTGGTCCTGGCGGTCCTCCAAGAAATTAATATCAGTTAACTAAACTCACCAAAAAGCCGCGATAGACATCCTATCGCGGCTTTTTTGGTGGTACACCTTCCCGAAAGTTTAGAACTTTCGGGAAGGTGAAGGTATATTGCTACAAACCTAATACTTTACGGTTAAAGGCTTCATCAGCGCCCGTTCCTGCAAAATCATCAAATGCTTTTTCGGTCACCTGAATGATATGATCAGCGATAAACGGTGCTCCTTCGGCAGCTCCTTGAATCGGCGATTTGATGCAGCACTCCCACTCCAATACCGCCCAACCATCGTAGTTGTATTGCGATAATTTAGAGAAAATTCCGCTGAAATCTACTTGACCGTCGCCCAACGAACGGAAACGACCTGCGCGGTCGGCCCAACCTTGGAAACCACTGTAAACGCCTTGCTTACCCGTTGGATTAAACTCAGCGTCTTTGACGTGATAAGCAAAAATACGCTCGTGATAAAAATCAATAAACTGCAGATAATCAAGTTGTTGCAATACAAAGTGGCTTGGATCATAGTTGATACCCGCCCGTGGGTGGTTGCCAACAGCTTCCAAAAACATCTCGAACGTAACGCCATCGTGAACATCCTCACCTGGGTGAAGTTCGTAGCCTACGTTTACGCCTGCTTCGTCGAAAGCATCCAAAATTGGCTTCCAACGTTTTCCTAATTCTTTAAAGCCTGTTTCCACCAAACCTGCTGGACGCTGAGGCCATGGATACAAGAAAGGCCACAACAACGCTCCTGTGAACGTCACGTGTGAGGTTAAGCCGAGGTTTTGAGAAGCTTTTGCCGCCCATTTTAATTGCTGAATAGCCCACTCCGTACGAGCCGCAGGGTTATTACGCACCTCTGGCGACGCAAAGCCGTCGAACATAGGGTCATAAGCAGGGTGAACTGCGACCAATTGGCCTTGTAAGTGCGAAGACAATTCGGTGATTTCCACGCCGATGTCGGCCAATTTCCCTTTGTACTCGTCGCAGTACGTTTTTGACTCAGCAGCAGTTTTGAGGTCGATACAACGCGAATCCCAAGTCGGAATTTGAATTCCTTTGTAGCCCAAATCGGCCATGTACTTTGCGATGGTATCCAACGAGTTGAACGGGGCTTCGTCGCCCATAAATTGCGCCAAAAATATGGCAGGTCCTTTGATGGTTTTCATTGGTTTGAACGAGTAAAAGACAAAATGTTTTACGTTACAGCCCGCAATTAAACGAATTCCTGCAAGCTTTTTGGTACTTTTTAAAGCAGAAAAACGGGTTTTATTACTGATGGCTGCCACAAACATAGCGCTTAAATTCCAACTTTTTGTTGAAGTTGTGAGTCTCAATAATAAACAATAAGCTCCATGAAAAAGCGCACCCTATCATCTGCTTGGTTGACAACAATTATCGTAAGCCTAATAAGTTGTGAAAGCTCTTGCCCCATTCCACCCAATTGCGCTTTAGAGCCTGAAACTGGAGTATGTTTTGCGGCGTTTGAGCGATTTTATTACGACAAAAAAGAAAAGAAGTGCAAAGAATTTACGTGGGGTGGATGTGGCGGCGTGGTTCCCTTTGAGACGTTGGAAGCTTGCAGGGACTGTGAGTGCCGAAAATGATGATTTCTTCAAAAAATAAAGTATAAAAAACGAATAGCTCGACCCACGGCCGAGCTATTCATCAAATACAAAATCACTTGTTACCCTCTACCAGCCCGCATTTTGGGTAAGTTTTGGATTGGTAATAATATCAGCCGTTGGAATCGGATAATAATAGTTTCGGTCTGTCCACTTACGTGGAATGTTGTTCAACCACGTAAGTTCACCTGAAGTATCTCCCGAAATAAGTTGTGAGTTAGGCTTGCCCGCGATTGTAGGCGACACTTCTACGTAAGTCACTCCCGCTGGACGAGAGGCTGGCAGCGTTTTGTAAAATGCTACGTCCAAAATCCCGTCTTCGTTCAAATCCATCGGCGTATTGAGCGACGGAACATACATGCCATTCCACTCCATTTGCATCAACTCTCCGCGTTTCCATCTTAAAATATCGTCAAAACGGAAACCTTCCAAACAAAGCTCAATCCCGCGTTCGCGGCGTACTTCCAAAACCACTGGGTCGGTGATGGCTGGGAAATAGTTGGATTGCAAGTAGCTATCAACGACCGTTGGTTTGGTCGTAAGTCCACCCGTAATGCCCGCCCGCTTGCGTAAGGCACCAATCGAAGCCGCCCAATCAGCGTCGGTGAGCGCTCCCAATTCAGCTTTTGCCTCGGCATAGTTGAGTAATACTTCAGCATAACGGAAGATCGAAACGGAGTTGATGTTCAAGTCACGCGTGTCGTAGTACATGTCGTCCAACGTCCATTTAATAGGCATATACCCCGTAAAAGTATACGAAAACAACGGCGGTGAAGGCACCAAAACACCTCCGCTTGTGCGCTTGTAATCACCTACGCGAATGGTTTGTTGCAAGCGTCTATCCCGTCCTTTCACCTCATCCTTAAACAACATGGTTTTGTAGGCGGGGTTATTGGTAAATGGCGTACCGTCGATGTTCAAATATGTATTAATGAATGTACGAATAAAGCTTGCCTTGTCACCGTACGTACCACTGGTCCAGTACCAGTTGGCATCGTTTAGGTTGTTTAGAGCCAAATCACAAACGGCAGAAAGCATAACTTCGGTCGTAACAGGAGTTGGATTGATAAACACTTGTCTATACGACTTATCTGTCCCAGAACCATCAAATAGCTTGTAGCCTCCTTCGTCCATTACTTTTTTAGCTGCATCAGCCGCTTGGGTTAGAAAACCTGCGGCTGTATTTTGCAGCCCTAAGTTGGTGTGGTATTTTCGGAAAGTTCCTTCAAAAAGGCAAACCCTCGCCTTAAAGGCGTACGCGACGTATTTAGTAACCAAACTGCGCGATGCTTCGCTATTCGTGGTAATATTTTGACAAGCATAGTCCAAATCTGCTACTAAAGAGTCCATTACTACCGTTCTAGGATCACGGCCTTTATAAAGGAGTTCGGTATCCGATACGTCGAGTGCTTTGCCATACCAAGGCACATCACCAAAACGTTTGACTTTATCGAAGTAAAACCAAGCGCGAAAAAACCGTGCTATTCCAAGGTAGTTTTTACGAACAGCCAATGGCACCTTGGGGTCATTACAGTTTTGAATAAAGTAGTTGATGTTACGCAAATCGGACCAACTCCACCCCGTGCTTACTTGGGCACTATAATTTCCTTCGGTAATAAAGGGCGGCGTGTCTTTGCGCGCAAGGTAGTCAGACATGGCATCGGCGCGGTGTAAATTTTTCCCATTAAACATCGTATAAAACGAGTTGGTATAAAGTACTAACCCACTTTCACTACCGAAAATTGGCCCTTTAGAGGTCGTAGCCACTGGAAGTTCTTCCAAATCGCAACCCGTAAGGATAAGGGCTATAAACAAGAAGAAAATATAATTACGCTTCATGATTTTCGCTTTTAAATGATTAGAAAGTGATAGATAGCCCTACCGTAACGCTTTTCATTAGAGGGTAGTTGTAGGCATCTCCTGAGTTACCACCTGGGTTAAATACTTGATCGGATGCAACGGCATTTTCTACGTCAAAATCATGCGTGATTTTGTGCAAAGGCGTCAGGGTCCAGATATTTTCAGCTGACACATATACTCTTGCAGCGGAAGAGCCAATTTTTGACGCAATTGAACGTGGAAGATTATAACCAATTTGAATATTTTTCAATCGGATATAAGCAACGTTTTGGAGGTAACGCGTTTGAGCGGCAATCAATGTACCATTAGAATTACTTGCCAAGCGTGAAACATACCTTGGGAAATACGCATCGGGGTTTTGTTCCGTCCAAATATTACCTAACTGACTCTTAGGTATCCCACCGTACGGGCGGTTGTATTGGCCCCAAAACAAACTTGCCTCGCCACTTGGGTACCACTGCTGCTTGCCCACACCTTGAAAAAACGAGGAGAAGAAAAAGTTGTTCCAATCGGCCCCCAACATGATTCCGTAGGTATAACGAGGCGTTGAATTTCCAATAATCGAACGGTCACCTGGGTTTTCGATACGGTTGGTACCTGGGGTGATTGCACCGTCCCCATTAACGTCTTTAAACTTGATGTCTCCAGGAAACCACAAACCACTAGAGGCCGTACGGAACAAGCTCTGGCTGGCACTGTTTTTGACATCATCAGCCGATTTGAAAAAACCGTCGGTGGTATAGCCCCAAATTTCACCCAGTCGTTGTCCCTCGTAATAATCGCTCAGAATTTTTTGAGGGTTGTTGTATTTCGTCACCACAGCCGTATAATCTGCCATGGTCAATCGTACGTCAAAATTAAACGGCTTGGATTTAAGCATAAACTTGTCGCGGTACGACAACATGGCTTCCCACCCTTTCGTCTCAAGATCGGCGTAATTTCCCTTAGGCGCAGTAGCCCCAAACACCGCTGGCAAAGTCAACCCAACCGTAAACATATCGGTTGTTTTACGAATGTACGCATCTGCCACAAACGTCAAGCGATTTGAGAACATCGATAAATCAATCCCTACATCTTTGGTTGTAGCGGTTTCCCACGTCAACCCTTCAGGCAATACCGTTGGGTTTCGGGTTTGCTGCGGTTTTTGTCCGTTAAGAATAACCGATGATTGAGAAATAGAGAACTGTTCCAGGTAGGCATACGAACCAATGTTACCATTCCCAAGCGACCCATACGAAGCACGGAGTTTCAAGTCAGAAACCAACTGCTCAGGCACACGCCAAAAAGGCTCTTTCGACAAACGCCAACCTACTGAGTACGAAGGGAAGAAAGCAAAACGTTGGTTAACTGGAAATTTTGAAGAACCATCATAACGTCCATTTACCTCTACCAAATAGCGATCCTTGAACGAATAGTTGAGACGAGCAAAACCACCCTGTATTTTCCAACGCTCCCAGCCTCCCGTTGTCGTTATGGCTTGACCAAGGGCAAGGTTTATATCATTTGCATCTTCAAAAATAAGACCGTTGCGTTGAGCCGAAAGGCGTTTAAAGTTGGATTGCTCGTAGTTATAACCCACCAGCGCTTTTAAATAATGAACATCCTTAAAAGTATCTTCGTATTCAGTATAAAAGTTGGTGGTCATATACGAAGTCTCACGATACACATCATTGATGTAATTGGTGGTCGTTCCAACGTAGGCAATCACTCCTGGCTTAGTGCTGTAAGGTACAGGTACTGCTTTAGCACGGTCGTTATTGTCGGTATTCTGTATGGTGAAATCACCTTTTACTCTAAACTTGTCTCTGAAAAAATTAGCCACAAATCCAGTGGTATTACGAAATACTTTTTTGTTGTTGTCAATGCCATTTTTACCGTAATAAAAATCACCCACGGTATACGCCGCCGAGGCAGTTAGTGTGCCGTCGGGGTTCAACAACGGCGACAGAACGTGCCCTTCATCCGCGATATTTCGCCAGATACCGCCTCCTTCCCCTACGTTAGAAGGGTTGTGGTATTTCATGTCAGAATACTGAGACATGTTGTTGATTTTCAACCAAGGGAACAATTGAATCGACCCTTTCCCCGTAAAGTTGAATACACGATAGTCATCAGAATTGTAACGAAACAATCCATCTTGGCCATAATAGCGTCCCGTGATTAAATAACTTGCCTTATCCGTGCTTCCCGAGATGCTCAAATTTTGTTCGTTTGAATGGGTTACGTCTTTATACAATAAATCATAGTAAGCCGTGTTTCCGTAGTAGACATATTCCCCTGTGACAGGGTCAATTTCTACTTCAGGCAGCCCTCCTACTTCCGACCTGCGTTTGATTTCGTTTAAGTATGCCTGCGAAAACTTCAATGTCTTGTTGGCATTCTGCGGGAATGTTCCTCCAAAGTTGACAAACGCTTCGGCAAACATCGACGCCCACGTATAGCCATCCGTCACTAAGTCAGGTTTGGCAATGGGTCGTTTGAATGAGTAATTACTTGAATAGGTCACGTTGGTTTTACCCGCTGTTGGATTTTTAGTGGTTATCAACACCACCCCAAACACCCCCCGAGCTCCATAAATCGAAGCAGAAGCGGCATCTTTAAGCACAGTTACGCTAGCAATATCATTGGGATTCAATAAACTAGGGTCGCCTTCTACGTTATCAATCAACACCAAAGCACTTCCACCCTGACCAATAGACGTCGTCCCACGAATGTTAAACGCGGGCGCTTGATTGGGTTTTCCATCGCCCATTTTAATATTTAAGTTGGGAAGCACCCCTTGAAGACCTTGGTTAATGTTTGACAAGGGGCGATTTTCAAATACATCGCTCGTAACCATATCAACCGCTCCCGTGAGGTTGGCTTTTTTCTGAACACCATAACCTACCACCACTACTTCGTTCAACGTTTTCAGATCTGCCTTGAGCGAAATAAGCAACGTAGCTTGATTACCCACGACCACCTCTTGAGGCGTGTACCCAACGTAGCTAATAATCAGCACCGATTTATTGTCGGGCACCGCCAACGAAAACTCTCCATTGGCATTGGTAGTTGTTCCTCGCTGCGTTCCTTTGACAAGCACACTTACTCCTGGTAGTGCTTCTCCTTTTTCGTCGTTGATACGCCCTTTTACGTTTTGTTCAATGGATTGCATCGGCACATAACTCCGCTTTTCGAGCAGTTGCACCTCCGCTTTTGTCAAAATGATGTATTCCCCCGATGCTTCATACGTTAGTCCAAGAGGCTTTAGTATTTTTTCCAGTACTGCTGAGAGTTGCTGATTAGAAACCGACAGGGACACTTTTTCATTTTTAGCAATCAGCTGTGGTAAGTAGGTAAACTTCACACTTGCCGTTTTTTCGATGAGGGTCAATGCCGTCTTTAGTGGCTTGTTATCAATAGAAATGCTAATATTTCGATTTAGAGCTTCTTGAGCCAGTCCCTCACGCGCGACGGCCAAACCACTAAGCACGACGCTAATCAGTAGTTGTAAACAGGTGATTCGCATAGCTATAAGCAAGAGTTTGCGCTTTTTTGGTAAACTTTCCATACATTTGGATTGGTTTAAGTTCAATTTTTTTGGACAAAATCATTCCCCAGCACCCGTTTAGGCGGGTATTTGCAGCACAACAAATCAGGGGAAAAACTGCAAGTCGGTAATGTTGCGACCATTGCCGACTTCGTTTTTTATAAAGTAGAGTAGTTATGGTGACATAGGCAGAATTGGTGTTTTAATGTTGGATACGTTTAGAAGGGAACAGATGTTATTTATTAATCAGGGACACCCGCGACTGGAAACTACAATTTCGGTTTCAACAATTTCGTAACGCGCCCCAATGGTTTTGCATATAATCGTCAATTTCGTAAACAACGACTCATCTCCCAATGGAGCCGTGACCGAGCAGTTTTTCATTACTTCTGCATCATAGATAATATCCACGCCATAAGCCGTCTTGAGCCTTTGAAACACTTCGGCAATAGGCGTATTTTCAAACGTAAAATTGGGAGTTTCAATGGGTTTGGTAATAATGGTAGGCTTTTCAACCAATGCCTTATTAAACTTCTCTGCTTCCCTTTCAAATGTCGCCTGTTGGTTAGGAGTCAAATACAAGCTATGTACTTGATAACTGGAGTTCTTTTCAGATTTTTTCAATTCAGAAATAGGGAAGACCATGACTTTTCCTGTCTTGACGGCCACCACCACCTCTTTGTCTTTGGCATACGCTCGAACGTTGAAACTTGTACCTAATACCCTTGTTACCAATCCATTTGCGTATACATAGAAGGGTTGGGTGGGGTTTCGAACTACGTTAAAAAAGCCTTCACCCGTTAAATAAACTTCTCGCTTATCTCCAACAAACCTTTCACTAAAGCTTACTTTACTCCCCTTTTTGAGCATTACTGTGCTACCATCGGGCAATGAGGCCGTATACTCCGAATTTGTATTATTGATAACTTCTACTTTTTCATTTTTTGCCGTAGAGTTTGACATCACGGGGACAGTCGACATAGAAGGCACAGTCTTCACCATGTATGTGGTCCAATACCACACTCCTACCCCTAAAACTACTACGATAATAGCCGCGGCTCTTACCCAAAAGGGAGAAAGTTGACGTTGATAAACATTAGACTCTGACTCAATTTTGTTCACTACTTCTTCTACTTCGATCGAAATTTCGTCGTCATTGATAAACGTTGGCTGGTTTTTTAGGGCCTCTAATAAACGTTTAGCTTGTTGGATGGTATCCGCTTTTTCTGGATGAGCTTCGAGCCAAAATTCCCAAAATGCCGTATGCTTGGGTGACGTACCTTTGACCCACAAGCCAAAAGACACATCCGCTATAAAATCTTCAACCTCGTATTTACTATAATCTATCATAGAAAAAATAGTACTTATCTGCGCTTTTATAAGGTATATCCTTCCGCAGTCGCTCAATACTCATGAAATTCAAAAAAATTTTATGCAAAGGACTCCCTAATTCTCAGTTGTGAGAAATTTAGGGTATTAACAAATTGTCAATACTTATTGAAAACCCGCTAAATCTATGATAAGCAGGGGCTATTCTCCCGCCCACATCGCCAAGAAAAAAGGAAGTGTAATGAGAAATAAACGCGATTTTAGCAAGCGAAGCCCATTATAGAGAAGATTGGCAACCGACTGCCGATGGATATTCATAATTTCGGCGATTTCGTCGTTGCTAAGGTCTTGATAAAATTTCAAAAAGAGAACTTCTTGCTGACGTTTAGGCAGGTTTTTGAGATGAAGCTGTAATTTAGCATTCATCTGTTGGGATGATTCTGCCGAAATTATAAATGACTCTTCGGGCTCCATGAATTCCAATTCGACAAATTGGCCATCGGCAACCCGTAAATGCTGCTTTTGAAGCTCTTTAAACAAACTATTTCGAATGATTTTAAGAAGGTACAATTTGGCGTTTTCATCGGGGTTGATGAACGCTCTTTTTTGCCACAAAACGACCAGTGCATCCTGAATTACATCTTTTATAAGTTCACGGTCTTTGGTAAACTTACGGCCATAATCAAACAAAAAGCGATAATACTGCGTAGAAATTTGCCCAAACGCAATGGTATCTCCCAATTTGAAACGATCCCACAACTCTCGCTCTTCAAGCTGTACTTTTGTCAAATTCATTCATGTAATAGGTCATGGGTGAATAAATTAACGATGACTAATAACAGCTTGGTTGGACAGCATGGTTTAATTTACCTCTTCCTACGATTAAAATCAGGTAGGAAGAGGTAGGAGAAAGATTAGGCTTTAAATTTCACCCATTTGCTATTGCTCTTTCCTGAAGCGATGACCGTTTCAACAAATTGCATTCCACGGATTCCATCTTCGATGGTTGGGAAATCTAAATCAAATTCGTTAGGTTCTTCGCCATTCATACGCTTCCGCACTGTACGCGCGAAGTTGCGGTAAATATTGGCAAAGGCTTCTAAGTACCCTTCTGGGTGTCCAAAAGGAATACGTGAATGCGCATTGGCCGACTCGGACAACTTACCTACGGACGGTTGATAAATCTGATACCCTTCGGTGCTTTTAAAATGAAGGTATTGAGGGGTTTCTTGATGCCAATGGAGGCTTCCAAACTCGCCATACACGCGAATATTCAGGCCGTTCCAATCACCGTTACAAATTTGGCTACAGTGTAAAATCCCCCTAGCTCCGTTGTCGAAATGCAAAAGTACGTTGGCATCATCATCAAGTACGCGTCCTTCAACGACACGGCTTACATCAGCGCACACTTCCGTTATTTTTAGCCCTGTGATGTATTCCGCTAGGTTTTCAGCGTGGGTTCCGATATCCCCTACTGCCCCCGCAATCCCCGAACGTTTTGGGTCGGTACGCCATTCAGCTTGTTTTGAACCATCTTTTTCGGCCGCAAACGATAACCATCCTTGCGGGTATTCAACAACTACTTTACGAATGGCCCCAATCTTCCCTTCTTTGATCAATTGACGTGCTTCTTTTACCATTGGATACCCCGTATAGTTGTGGGTAAGCGCAAAAGTAAGGCCCGTTTTATCCACTATTTCTTTCAGCTTTTTAGCCTCGCTCAACGAAAACGTCACTGGCTTATCACAAATCACATGGAAGCCATTTTCAAGCGCTAGTTTAGCAGGTGCAAAGTGCATGTGGTTGGGTGTAACAATCGAAACCACATCCATACGGTCTTTACGGCGCTTTTCTTTTTGAATCATCTCTTTGAAATCGCCATAGCAACGCGACGGGTCGAGCATGAGGTCTTCACCAGAGGCTTTCGATTTATCGGGCGTTGAGCTAAAGGCGCCACACACCAAATCAATTTCTCCGTCGATAGCCGCGGCAATGCGGTGTACCCCACCGATGAAGGCCCCTCGGCCACCACCCACCATGCCCATTCTAATTTTTCGAGCCATAAGTTTTTTAATTTTTTGATTAACTACTTTGGTTACTAGGTTAGTTTAATTTCAAGGTCGTCTTTATTTCAAATGTCGACTTTTTGTATTTTAAGTCTAAAGTAAAAAAAAGGCTTTTTCTCACGAAAATTGGGTAAAAAAAAACTTTGAGCGACTTTAGCTCACTGAAAGCATTATGTTTAATACCCTTTAACCAAACCTTTCATACAATGATTAACAAAGACAGATTGTTTTACGGTAGCTGCTTCGCGCTGATTACCACCGCGTTCTCGTTCAGTATTCGTGCAGGTATCCTAGATCAGCTAGGCAAACAGTATGGGTTCACTGGAGAACAATTAGGAACTATCAACTCGATGTGGTTCTTAGGTTTCCCCATTTCGATGATTGTGGGGGGATTAATTTACAACTCAGTGGGTGGCAAGAAAATCATGCAATTCGCATTTTTTGCACACGCAATCGGGATTTTATTGACGATTTTTTCTGGTGGAAACTACATGACGCTGTTGGTTTCTACCCTTCTTATTGGATTGGCTAACGGCTGTACGGAAGCCGCTTGTAATCCTATGATTGCTGATTCTTACGAAGGCAATCAAATGAATGCCATGTTAAACAAATTCCACATGTGGTTCCCAGGTGGAATTGTGATTGGTTCATTGGTTTCTAAATTTATGACCGAAGCCAACACGGGTTGGGAAGCCCAAATTTGGGTTATTCTTATTCCAGCGCTTATTTACGCTTATTTGTTCTGGGGACAAGAGTTTCCAAAACCAAAAACAGAAGCGGCGGCTTCAGTGGGCGAAAACATCAAAGCGATGCTTTCTCCGTTGTTCATCTTCATGTTTGCTTGTATGGCATTGACGGCGATTTCTGAATTTGGGCCACAACAGTGGGTAGGTTTGATTTTGAGTAAATCAGGTGCAGACCCAATGTTACTTCTTGCAATTACTACAGGTACCATGGCGGTAGCCCGCTTCTTTGCTGGACCTGTTATTCATAAAATCGACCAAACAGGGGTTCTTCTTGGTTCGGCCATTTTGGCAACCATCGGTTTATTCTTATTAAGCAAAGTAACGGGCGGTACAGCTTACGCTGCGGCCTTTGTATATGCTTGTGGAATTGCGTATTTCTGGCCTAACATGGTCGGTTTCGTTGCCGAAAAAATTCCTGCAAGTGGGGCCCTCGGTATGTCAGTAATTGGTGGTGTAGGGATGTTTTCTAGCTCTATTTTCCAACCTATCATTGGTAACTGGATTGACAGCGCTAAAACTGAAGCAGCTGCACAAGGTTTCCAAGGCGATGCTCTCGAATTGGCTGCTGGTCAGGCTACATTGAGTACAATGGTCATCTTCCCTGCCATCGTTACCATTGCTTTTATTGGCTTGTTTTTCTGGGCTAAAAACCTCAAAAAAGCGTAAGTATCTATGTTAAGTTAATCGTTATTGGTTAACTGTTAAGTACTTACGAACATTCCATCAAAAAAGCCTCGCCGATTGATTCGGCGAGGCTTTTTTGATGGAATGGCATTATCTCTCATCACTCCAACTACTTACTTACAATTCTGCTCTAAGGTTTCTTTGGCCGAAGGGTACCCGAGTTTCTCGGCTTGTTTTAGGCTCAAACACCCTGATTCTTTTTGCTTTTCCATCAACTGTGCTACCCCCAACGCATGAAAAGCTTTACCGTATTTAGGGTCATTTTTTACCGCATTTTCAAAAAGGGTAATCGCCGTTTTGAAGTCACCCCGTTGGAATACAATGTTGCCTTTGTTATAGTATGCCAAGGCGTTTTTAGCGTCCAGCGAAATTGCCTTGTCAAAATCGTTGAGTGCCCCATCAGCTTGACCCATCGCCGCCAATAATTGACCTCGATTGACGTACACCTCGGCATTTTTATCATCCAGTCGAACCGCTTCGGCATAGTCTTTCAGGGCCCCGTCGGCATCATTTTGGGCAACTTTTAGCATGGCACGGTTGTAATACGGACGGTAAAAATCAGGTTTTACTTTTAAGGCTTGTTCGTAGTCCAACAACGCGTTTTGGAATTCCTTCAACTCGTAATACACCACTCCTCGCGCATTGAGAGCTTCATAATTGCGATTATCACGCTCGATGGCTTTGTTCAAAAAAGGCAGTGCTTCGCGAAACTTCCCTTCTTTCATTAACTCTTTTCCTTTGTCAAACATATCGCTTGATGAAAAGCCACACGATTGGACGAGAATGAGCAATGCTCCTAATGATATGGTTATGAGATATTTCATTGATTTTTGGTTGATTTTCTATCCCAAAGATACAAGGGAAATGCAGGGATACCAACCTGTTGATTGGGGGGAGATAATTTCAAAACCAGATTAAAATTGAGTTTAAATCGACAAAACCAAGCATTTATAATTGTTTTCTTTTTTAAAAATCCACTTATTTACACCCAATAAGTTCTCTGAAAATCAACTACATACAAAAATTCACCTACTCGTATGAAAGCTTCCATTTTCACGCTGCTTTTGGGTCTACTTTGCTCCGTAGCGTTTGCTCAGCTATCCAATGAAAATTCATTAAGTGCCCAAATTGATGGAAAAGAATTTAAAACAGCGCCGCGACGCATCCGAATCGGCAATGCTTGGTACATAACTGCCAACGCTACAAGTCCAGATAAATCCCTTCGGTTTTGGTTTGCCACTTGGAGCAACAGTGATACCCCCGAAGTAGGTTTGTACAAAATAGTGGATGAAGAGTTTAACGGCGAAAAACTATGGTCTCCCCTTGTGGCCGAAGGCAAGTACAAAGGTGTAGCCTACGTAAAATACGTGGAAGAAACCCGTTCTCCACGGATGGAGTACCACGTAGGTAAATCAAAGCGAGATAATGGCGGTGAGATTGAGGTGATAAAAGCCGAAAATGGTTTTTTAGAAGGCAAATTCGCCTGTAAACTCGATGGGACTCATTTTAAAGAAAAAACATCAGCTACTGCCCTTGGAGGATTAAGCCGCATAAAAAGTAAACTGGAGGATAAGGTCTTTACCAGTGCCACGGGCTACGACTCGGACATTGACCCCGAAGGAAGAGGCTACAAAAAGACCGACGATAAAGATGAAATAACGATAACAGCGGGCAGTTTTAAGCTAAAATTTGAGAAATAGATTGAAATAAGAAGGGCGGTAGCAAACAATGAATGTTCCACTACTGCCCTTCTTAATTAAAGGTGAATACCTCCCGATACCTCAATGCGTTGACCATTAATCCACTTTGCTTCGTCGCTGCACAAAAAAGCGGCTACACTTCCGATATCATCGGCCAAGCCAACGCGACCGAGTGCCGTTCTTGAAGCAATCGCCGTATTCAACTCTTTGTTATCACGCACTCTTCCTCCCCCAAAATCGGTGGCGATGGCTCCTGGAGCAATCACGTTGACCCTAATGTGGCGACGGCCTAACTCTTCCGCTTGGTAGCGAGTCAGGGTTTCGATACCTGATTTCATGATGGCATAAGCCGACGAGCCTGGGTAGGAAAAACGTGCCAATCCCGACGAAGTATTTAGAATAGCGCCGCCGTCGTTCAGTAATGGAAGCAGTTTTTGGGTTAAGAAATAAGGCGCTTTTAGGTGAATATTCACCATTTTATCAAAATCCTCCTCGGTTGTGTCGGTGTAAGGAGCATAATGTCCTGTACCTGCATTGTTTATTAAAACGTCGAAAGAAGAGGCTCCCAGTTGTTCTTGTAACACCCCTTGTAAATTTTTGACAAACCCGTCAAAGTTTTTCGAAGAGGTTATATCCAACTGCAAAGCGGCTCCTTTCTGGCCTACTGTTTGTATTTCTTCGACAACGCGCTGAGCTTCCTCCACGTTGCTGTGATAAGTTATGATAACATCAAAGCCTTTTTTGGCCAGTTGTATGGCTTCATCTTTTCCTAAACCGCGGCTCCCGCCCGTTACTAGTGCAATTTTGTTCATGAATTTTGTTGGTTGATTTTGTGAATGCAAAATTGGCAAGAATACCCAACACAACAGTTGCAAAAACAAAGCCATCTTTTGCAAAATTCAAACAAATGGCACTTATACAAGTACACGAAAAACTACTTAGCTAACCAATGAATGACGAAACTGGACAGGAGAGAGGGAAGTTTGGCGCTTAAAAAAATTGGAAAAATGGGCTACTTCTTCAAAACCTAATGAGAAAGCAATTTCGGAAATATTCCAATCGGTCTGCCGCAACAAGATTTTAGCCTCCTGAACCACTCGGTTACTGATGATTTCGGTTGTCGTACGCCCCATATTTTCCTTTACCACTTTATTTAAATGATTGACGTGAATCGACAAACGCTCCGCATAGTCTTTGGCCGTACGTAAATTGAGTTTTTGGTGGAGCGTATCAATGGGAAATTGTCGTTCGAGCAATTCTAAAAATAGCGAAGAGACCCTCGTAGCAGCATTATGTGTTGAATACAGGGCTGTGGCAGGTTGTAATTTTTGGCCAAAATGAATCAATTCAAGCACATAATTTCGGAGTAAATCATATTTAAACGCATAATCGGAGGCAATTTCTCGATGCATTTTTCTAAAAATCGACTTCAATTCTTCCACATCCTCAGCGGTCAGTTTAAAAATAGGATACCCCTCAGGCCTGAATATGGGTAGTTCGTCGAGCGTAACCCCCGTTTTACTTTTGAGCATAAATTCGGGAGTAAAAACGCAAAAATACCCACTCTGATTGGCATCTTGCGGCACGTAATGATACGGGATATGAGGGGTAGCAAACAAAAGTGCATTTTCCTCAATATCAATGACTTTATCGGCATATTCTGCCCTATTTTTACCAATAATAAGACTGATTTTGTAATATGAACGTCGATTGTAGGGCATTGCTCCCTTTTCGCGAAGCCCCCGAATAAAATCATCAATTTGGAAAACATTAAAATGCCCAATTTCTTTTTTTAATCCTTCGGGAAATGGAACATTTATGTCTTGATAAAACTGCTCAACCGATTTTATGCTCATACACTTGTTGTAAATTTCAAATATACAACATAAAACCAATATCAATAATTCAGAGGTTACTTCCTACTTTTATCACTCCATACGAGTCCCGTAGCAATCAAGCTTACCACAAACGCCCCTAATGCTAAAGGCAGAAGCGTATCCGTTAGTTGGGTGCTTAATGTAGCCCCAAGTGATGAACCGATGAAGAAAAAAATAGTGCCATCCACTGAGGCAGCCAAGCCCGCATTTTCGCCCATAAACTCCATAGCCATTGCATTACTATTGGGGTCACCTGCCGTAGTCAGGGCCATCAACATAGCAATCAATACAAAAAAAACAATCATTGGAGGCGGGTCGCCAAGGACCATTGTGCATCCCAAAAGTATACCTGCAGTAGCTGTGTATAGTAGCAATATCAACTTTAGAGTTTGTTTAGCACCATAACGTTTGGTAAAGTATGAATTGCTAAGTGCTAGTACAGCCATGAATAAACCTATCGTTCCAAAGATGATGGGGAATAAATCAGGACTATGGTATATCTCTCCAATAATTCGCTCCGAACTCGACACATAACTACTTAAAATTGAAAACAATAAAGTGGCCACCGTCACGTAGCGTGCAAATCGCTCATTGGTAATAATCGTTTTCAAATTTGGCAAAATTTCGCCGATAGACGTGCGTACTCTAGCTTCTTTGGGATGTGATTCCTTCAATCTGAATGACCAAATAAGTACCAAAAAAGCAAACGATGGTGGTATCAGGAAAACAGTTTTCCAAGAATAATACCTCAAAACAAGAGCTCCTAATGCAGGTGCAACGACGGGAGTAAATAGAAAGATGGTCATTACAAAAGACATAATTCGGGCCATTTCGTCGCCTGCATAACGGTCACGAACGGAGGCAATGGAGGTCATCAAGACGGCTGCCGCCCCCATTCCCGAAATAAAACGTAGAAAAAACATCCACTCAAGTGATGGAGAAAATACAGTAACAAACCCACTTAAAATGTACAATACCACCCCCAATCGTAAAATGGGTAACCGTCCATGTCGGTCGGTTAAGTAACCAAACAAGATTTGCATAATTTGCCCCATAAAAAAGAAAGAAACTAGCTTATCTGTCTGAGAAGTATCTTCCCCCACGGAATAGTACTCACGTACATCAGCAAAGGCTGGCAGCATAATATCAATCCCTAAAGCGGTCAATACCATCGCAGCAGCGGTAAAAACGATAAATTCTTTCGAAATAGCACTTCGCCTCTCCATAAAACGCATTAAATTTCGACAAAAGTACAGCAAAATTCGCCCCTACTAAAGGGCAAATCCGACAAAGTAGAGGAGAAACTAGACAATTGTAGCTCTTAACTAGCTTGCCCAAACGTTAGTAAAGTTCCGTTTGGGTCGGTGAGGGCAAACTCCGTTTGTTGCCAAGGTTTAGGGGCAAGAGCTGCAAGAATTGACACTTGCTGCTGAATTAGCTTTTGGTATATTTGCTCAATCCCCTCCTCCACTCTCAGATAAATCATAAAATGTGAATTGGCGGGACGTAATTGAGGGTGATGGAAAAAATGCAATTCCGCAACATCAGCTTTGATTATAAAATAATCTCCATAGTCTGACATGAGTTCAAACCCACATTGACCTACGTAGAAATCTAACGTTTTTTGCTTATCGACAAAAGGTAGTTTGGGAACGACGGAAGTTATCACAGCTATTTATTTGCTAAATACTTATACATTCATGTAGTTTTTGTCCCATAACCGTACCTCATCAATTATATTTTTTAAAGCATAACCTTTTTCTGTTAAAGTATATTCAACTCTAGGGGGCACCTGTGCATACGCTTTTCGTGTAATAATCTTATTTTTTTCTAACATTTTCAACTCCTTTACCAGCATTTTTGTATTTATTCCATCAATGCTTTGCTCTAAATCTTTAAAACGTTTTGCTCCTGAAAGTAAAACATAAATAATTAACAATCGCCATTTTCCACACAAAGCATCCATAGTGCGTATAATCGAACAATTGGTTATCAACAACATTTCTTTTTCCATAACTCCCTGATTTACAACACTACTTTACCTTTGGTTATTAATACATTTTTTCTTAAGTACTTGTAAAAGTAATTTAATGAATATACGTTTGCAACAAAGCAACACATTTTACCTTATTTTATTTCCCTTTCCCCCTATAAACATTCAGTAACTTTTTAAAGTTAAAATTTTGTATAGTAATAACCATTACACTGTTACTGTTAACTTGCCCACATACAATGAATATCCTTGCACTATGTACCCAATATGATTTACAAACGTCGTGGTTTTTAAATGCTCTTGAAGATATCTCCGATGAAGAAAGCAACATTCGCATTTCTTCTAATCTAAATCCGATTAAATGGGTAGCTGGCCACCTACTCAATAGTAGGTATATCATCGTCAATATTTTGACAGGTCGCCCTAGAAATGAATTTTATTATTCTCTTTTTAAACGAGGCTCTTCCAATGTCATTAACAACACCTATCCTTCTATTCTGGAGATTAAAGAGGATTGGATTAACATTTCTCAAACGTTAATGTTCGCTTTAAGAAATGCGTCCGAAGAGAGCCTTCTCTCTCCTTCCCCTTTTCCCACTACAAATTCTGATGGGACTATTTTAGGGCTCGTCGCTTACTTTGGTATACACGAAGACTTCCACATTGGGCAATTATCGGTATTACGAAAACTCATTGGTAAAGAAGCCATGCTCATGAACGCCCGCGAATCCTAAAACGAAGGTCACGAAGCCTTACCTAGCTCCGTAACCTTTGTAAATCAGCAATATACACCATCTAAGTCATTAATTTTTCACCCCAAAAACAGGCAAAATTATTGCGCGAGCAGTCTACGTTTTTCTTTCGCTTCTAGGCTCAATTTGTCCTGCCATTTTACAAAAAACGGTTGCTCAAGTTGGTTTTCACGATAATTATCTGGAATCATGATAGGTACGCCATGAATAATGGGGTACAAGCGTTGGCACGTAGGACAGCTAAGTAAGCCTTCGTGAATGACGTCGTTTTCTTTTTCAGTAAAAACCTGAATCGTAAGGTCACTTTTGTCGAATGGACAACATATTTTAGATAAGAAATTCTTTGTCATAGTTGGGTTGATTTAAAAGTTGCGAAAACGTCGATACCGCGTGCGTTGGATTTTCGGCCTCCATGATGGCCGACACCAAGGCAATCCCATCAAAGGGCAATTCGAGTATTGATGGTAGGGTAGATTCAGTAATTCCCCCTGCCAAATACACTTTCCCTCGATAGAAATTTCGGGTATGTGCAATCGTTGTAGGTGTTACCAAATCGCAGCTAGTAGCCGTTTTTGAAGAAAAAACGGAGCAATACGAAACATAATCGAGCGAATGATAGTCGGCCCATTTGAGTACCTCCACGTCATTGGAACAGGTTACTCCCCACCGTAAATCAGGGCGCTGCCTCCTAAAATCCATCAATTGTTCCGTGGGGGCATCGAGGTGAATCCCATCAAAACACCGATATTTTAAATAGTTTAGTCCCTCATTCAAGTACAAAGGAACTTTTGCTTTTTGGGTTAACTGATGCACCTCTTGAATCACCTCTAGGGGATTAGCCACACCCTTCCACTGATTCCAAAGTTGAACTGCTACCAGTCCTCCTTGAAGCGCTTTTTCGATTTGATTGAGCAAAAATTCTCGGTCGATACTTGGGTCGGCTACGAGATAAATTCCTTTTTTCATTTCCACCCTTTTTTCAGTGCTCCAAAATACGCTGCCCAATATGGGTCTGTCTCAAAATAAGGCATAGGCCGCTTCTCCCCCTCCGTTACCAACACACGGCTATCAGCAGGTTGAGACCATTTACCAATTACGGCAGCAGGTACGTTATTTTCACGTAATGTTTGAATGACCAACGTTTCGTGCTGCGGCTTAACGGCCAAAATCATCGACCCAGCCCCGATACAGAAACGCGGATCTAATTCAAACAACGAACAAACCGATTTTTCGACAGGCGTATAGTCAATCCGTTCATTCCAAACGTCCACTCCTAAACCACTTGCCACTGACATTTCGAAAACAGCGCCTAACACGCCCCCTTCGGTTACATCGTGCATGGCATTTACCACTATTTCATGTTCATTCAATTGCCTTACCACTTCAGCTTCTTTGAGCACTGAAGTTTGGTAGAACAACTCATTGGCTTTTTGAGTAAGCTCTTTTCCTACATGTTGCTGTACCGTTTCTGGAAAAGACATGGACAAAATCGCCACCGACGACATCGCGCATTGGTTGGTCATCACGACTAAATCCCCAACTTGGGCTTTGTTAGAAGTTAAAAGTCTATCTTTAGGGGCAATGGTAATCATTGTCCCGCCCCCTGAAATGGTAGAATTTTGCCCTTCAATACTTCCCGTATGCCCCCCCGTAATGGCTACGCCAATTCGCTGACAAAACACATCAATATGTTGCCAATATTCTCGAAACTCCGCATCGCTCAAACTCGTGGGTAGGTTCAAAACCGTTTGCAAATACTGCGGTGCAAAGCTTGTAGTAGCGATATCATTGGCCATCAAATGCACTGATAACCATGCCGATTCTTGTAACCCCAACGTTGGTATCAGGCTCAACGGATCACTAGTAAGCGCCATTGCTTTTCCATCGAACAAGTCAATGACAGCGACGTCAACCCCAAAGTTAGGACCGATGAGTACTTCTTTTCGGCGAAAACCACTGTTCGGCAAAATCACTTTTTTGAAGTAATCCTCGTCAATTTTTCCGACCTTTTTCATTCGTGTACGTCATTGAATTTGACAAATAACCCAAAGAAATCACCGTAAGCTACGTGCCATTCCTGCACTGGAAACCACGAAGGGAGACCCGTTGCTTGCCATTCAATGGTATAACTTCGGCCTTCAAGCGCTTCCTCAATTTTTTGCATCAGCATCGCAGGCGTGTAAAAAGTCGCCGTTACATAAAAAGGATTTTTCCCAAATGCTTCTTGTACTCGTCGGCGTACTACTTTGGGTGAATTGCGGTTCATCATCCCAAAAGCAATGCCGTACTTTGCCACGCGAGCCGCTTCCCGAATGACTTGTACGGGGTCGCGGTAGTACTCAAATGTAGTGATAAAGGCAAGACAATCGAAGGTGTGGTTTTTGAAAGGCATGTAGTGAGAATCTGCCCACACCAAATTGCCGCCGAAAAGATGAACTGCTTGTCCCAGCATAAAAGGAGAAATGTCTCCACCCGACGCATCTATTCCAACTTCTTTCCACCAACGCGTAAACCGCCCCGTTCCGCAGCCAAATTCGAGCAGGGTTTTGATGCGCGGGTCAGACGTAACCAACCGCCCCATGATTTTCTTTTGCCAAATTTCAGCTCGTTTGTAACGGCCTTCGTACCAAAGCTCGTACGTGTCGGTGTGTTCACGGTTAAAAAACCATTCTTTTCGGCCTTGCCAATTACGGAGTGGAGGATTGACGAGACTCTTGTCGCTTAATTGAAGTTCTTCCATAGTTGTTGGATAAAAAAATAAAACCTCATTTCTGCACCGAATGCCTGAAATGAGGTTTCAAAACAAGTATGAATACGACCATGCCACGTCGGGCATGTTACTTCAATGTCGTTCTTCTCCTGCATTCCTCCGCTGGTACTAACCAGTTCAGGTTCTCGGGTATAATCTCAGCTTTTTACAGCACCCCGTGCATGAAATATGAACACAAAAGTAGGCAGGAAATCGAAAGTTCCAACAATTTTTTGTTTTCTGCCAATCACTCAACAGCCAAACCTATGCCATTTCGTCGGCACTTGGGCCATACACACCTGGAATCGGAATGTCAAGCAACCGAAGGTACACACCCAACTGCGCTCGGTGGTGAATCATTTGACCAAATGAATGACGAATTGTTTCATATTTAGTGAGTTGCATAAAAATCACTTCTCCATTGCGCATCGTCCACGTTCCTTCCAAGTCCTCGTCTTTGCTTTGAAGTAATTGTTCTTTAGCCTTAGCCACGTTTTCGTCAAAGAAAGCCAACAGCTCGTCGGTTGTTTGAAAAGTATGTGGCACATACGGTGTTTTTGCAAAATCCAAACCATCGCTTTCCAAAGCTGACTTTATCCAGCCTGGAATTTCCGCGACATGCGAAGCTAAATACTTCATGGCCATACTTTTTGTGTGTGGCTTCCAATCTCCTTTTTCAAGAGGAACAAGGGCTAGCATTTTACGAGTACCAATACTTTCAAGTTCTAATTCGGCGACGAGTACTTCAATAAATGTTTTCATGGTTGTTGTTTTTTGGTAGATACTAATTTCGTTTTTGAACATTACAAAGGTCGGAACAGTGAGTGACAACCCTATGTCAGTAGGTTTTCAACAACCGAAATTGTTTTCAGACGCCTTAAACTTTCCACCTGTTTTTACATCTAACCCCCAAATATCATCACCATTAAATAGCATAAAACACCCATGAAAACCCCCTTACTATTTGTAGGTCTTTTGCTTTTTTTAAGCAGTAGTTGCCAACCTTCTCAGCCGTCGACACCTACTCCATTGCGTACCGAAAGTACCCTGACCGTTGATGGCCGACTTCGGTATTATTTAATCAATCTCCCTCCCAACTATGATCAAGCCAGCGACATTCCTCTTGTCATTGCCTTGCACGGAGGAGGCGGAAAAGGCACCCAAATGGAAAGTGATTATTTACTAACTGAAAAAGCCAATGCAGCCCAGTTTGCCATCGTTTACCCCGACGGGGTGCAAAGTGACGGAATTCTCGGTGCCCGTACTTGGAACGCGGGTACTTGCTGCGACTATGCTGTCGAACAAAACATCGACGACGTCAAATTTATCAGCGTATTACTAGATGAATTACTGAAAAAATACCCTAAGCTCAACCCCAAAAAAGTATATGCGACGGGTATGTCTAACGGAGCCATGATGTGTTATCGGCTTGCCTGTGAGCTTTCAAACAGAATCGCCGCTATTGCCCCCGTTGCGGGTACGTTAGCTACGACCAAACCGTGTCTACCCACCCGAGCAGTACCGATTTTGCATATCCACTCAAAATTAGACATGAAAGTCCCATACGAAGGGGGTACGGGGATTTTTGGGTACTACTTTCCACCCGTAGCCGACGGCCTGGCTACTTGGGTGAAAAACAATGGTTGTAATAACACCACCAAAACTGTTACCAATTTACCCAACTATACCCTCACTCAGTGGAAAAACTGCAACAGTAGTAGCATTGAGTTTTATTTCACCAACGACGGCGGGCACTCATGGCCAGGCGGTGTCAAGAGTCGTGCTGCTGCCGACGACCCTTCCACCGCCATCAATGCCAATGATGTCATTTGGGAGTTTTTTAAACGGTACCAATTGCCGTAAAGGGCAAAAGAAAATTGGTTGTAATGAAACACAGAACTCAAATATAGCGTAGCCACGTGTTGTGTGAATTCGCCTTTTTGTATTGTCCAAACCATTTACACAACGGATACAGCATCCCGACGATCCCTATCCACACCAAATACACGCCCCACAGTGGTAAGCCATTTGCTGCTTTGGGGCGGCCAAATCCAAAACCGAACTCAAAGTCTTTTACCCCAAAACCTTGTGCAAACAATATCAAAAACATAACCGAATGAACAATATACCAATGGAATAAATAATAAAACATAGGGACTTTGCCATAGGTATCAAAAACTTGACTAATTGTACTTTTTGAGTTTTCGAAGTAGTACAACAGTAAAAACATGATCCCTAAAGTCATTAAATCATACAGAAGTGAAGGCGGATATTTTGTAACATTGATGAAGGATAAAAACGTAAACAGGCTGTTTTTTTGTACCGACCATTGTTGAGGATCGAGTAAAACATTGGTAAAGCGAAGAAGCACAAAAGCCCCCAACGCCGCCCCCCCCAGCTTTAGAAAAATCACTTTTCGTTGCTCAGAAGGCTTTTCAAAATACGTACCTGCTCCGTAACCTGCCAGCATAATTCCCAGCCAAGGGATGAGCGGATATCCCATAATTAGCGTTTTGGAAGCAGGCAACGGGAAGGCCGTTACTGAAAAAATAGGAGTCAATAGTGTCCGCAAAACCGAATTTTCGGCAAAAGGAATCAACGCAAACGCCCCGTGAAATGTCATGATGGCCACTCCGACCACGCCCAACACCGAAGCTGAAACCCGATGCAGTAACCCCAAAAACACGAAACTAAGCCCAATGGCAGCAATGACCTGAAACAGAAACACATTGAAATGAATATCCCACCAAACTCCGAAAGTGATTACAGTAAACTCGAGCAACACAAGCCACAGCCCTCGTTTAATCAAAAATAAATGGTTATCTGGTTTCTTGGACGACAAATAAGCCGATGAGCCCGCTAGAAAAACAAAAATTGGAGCACAAAAATGCGTTATCCAACGCGTTAGAAAGATGGGGGCAGTAGTGGTTTCAAGGTTGGTTGGGTCGAGGGTTTGAGAAGGCAAATGGATTAAGTCACGAATGTGGTCGAGGGCCATGATGACCATTACTATGCCCCTCACGGTGTCGATTGACGAAATACGTTTCATAAAAATAGGCTGAAAGGGTTGATTATAAGGATAAAAACGAGTCTATTATCCTTAAAGTCAAATTAGTACAAAAACTCATCTACCGTACTAATTTCACCGCTACATCATTATATCAATCAGCTCAGTATAAAGCTTCGCTCGCTAAAAGCAGGTAGATTGGGTTTGCCTTCGTAAAAATACCGAAGCTCGTCTTTTGGATCCATCAGCCCCAAGCTATACAGCACTGGCACAAAATGGTCGGGGGTCGGAGCTGCGAGTTTTCCTAACTTATGACTTGTTTCATAATTGATGATGCTTGACACGTTACGGGAACTGATTTGTTGCGTAATCCAGCCATCGTATTCGGCTTCCCACCCAAAAGGAGTCATGTCTCCTGTGCGCATTTTGGGGCCCAAAATTTGTAGGTTATGAATCAATGACCCACTTCCGATGATTAATACCCCTTTCTCCCGTAACGCTTTGAGCTGTTTTCCCAATTCATAATGGTATTGTGGCGTTTCGTAGTAGCTGATACTCATCTGAAACACAGGAATATTGGCGTTGGGAAACAAGTGCATCAGCATAGGCCATGCGCCATGGTCAAGCCCCCATTCGGTGGTTTCGTGAACCGACGGGATGATTTTGGTCACTTCTTTGGCAATGTCTGGCGCCCCTTTCGCGTGGTATTTGGGGTCATAATAGTGCTTTGGAAACCCGTAATAGTCGTAAATCTGCTGCTGTTCGGGCGAAATATTCACGAATGTCCCCCGTGAGCACCAGTGGGCCGATACCACCAAAGCCGCTTTTACTTCGTACTTTTTCTGTAATTCCCCTCCCAAGGTGTACAACGCATCCCAAAAAGGGCGCTGCTCTTTCGACAACGGAATATCCATCGGGCTCCCGTGCGACGTAAAAAGTACGGGCATTCGGGCACTTTGAGTGGGAAGGCTATCGTTATATTGTTTAAAACTGCTCAACGTTCCCATGGCAGAGAGTGTTAGGAGTGATTGAATAAATTCCTTGCGTTCCATCGTGATAAGGGTTTTCCTGCATAAAGTAACGATAAATTCTCTAAAATTTCACTTAAAACGTGCCCTCGATTACTTATAATCGAGGGCACGAGAATAACCTTTGCTAACAACCACTTGCTTCACCAGGTTTTGTTAAACCGTCTCTAGCGCAAAGGCTTCTTTGAGGAAGGTGGTTAAATCGGTAGTTTTGCGACCAAATAAGGTTTCAAGCGTGGGTGAAGGCTGATCAAAATCACCGTTTTTGATACCTGCCGCAAACAAAACTGACATCAAAATAATGCCTTCGGGTAACCCAAACTGCTTCAATGCTCCTTCAAAAGCCTCAGGTTCAGGACTGATATAATGTACCGTTTTACCTGATAAGGTCGAAAGCTCGGCAGCTATTTCTGCAAACGAATAGGCTTCTGAACCTGTCAACGGATAGGCTTGGTTTTCGTGGCCAGCAGTAGTTAAGATATGAGCAGCGGCTTGTCCAAAATCTTGGCGTGTCGCAAAAGCCACTTTACCATCGCCTGCGGGAAAGAAAATGCCCGTGTCTAGCACCCCTGCTCCCACAAACATCGGAACTACTTCGAAGTAGAGGCTATTCTGTAAAAACGTGTACGTCAAACCGCTCGCTTTTATGTAGTCTTCCGTTTGAAAATGGTCGGCAAGAAGAGGTTTCAACGGCGATACGTTGATATCTTTCATCGCCACTCCTGTGTATAAAATATGTTTTACACCCGCTGCTTTAGCTGCATCTACCACATTTTTGTGCTGTCCTAACCGATCATTAAAATCGTTAGAAGAAATCAACAAAACTTTTTCGATTCCTTGCAAAGATGACGCTAGCGACGCCTTATCGAAATAGCTACCTACCCGAACGTCTACCCCTTGGGCTTTGAAATGTGTTGCCTTTTCGGCATCTCTTACCAATACTGCCACTTCGCTAGCGGGTACTTTTGTCAATAAATTTTCGATGACGATGCCACCTAGTTGTCCTGTTGCTCCTGTTACTAAAATCATTTTATATAAAAGTTTAATCCTCAATTGTTTTTGATGTCACAAATGTAGGTTAACTTTGCTATGGAAAGTATAGCGATATACTTTTATATACTAATATCAAAAAGTATAGCAATATGATTAACAACGTGATACAAAATACAAAATCAGTTGACCAAGTAAAAAAATGTCCCGTATCCTACGTTTTAGCAGTACAAGACACGCTCAATGCGTTTCAGGGTAAGTGGAAAATGCCCATCATCGGGACGCTTTTATTTGGCAAAAAGCGATTCAAGGAAATTGAACGTGAAATCACAAAAATCACTCCGCGTATGCTATCACAGGAGTTGAAAGACTTGGAAGTCAACGGCATCATCAGTCGGCGAGTATACAACACCATACCCGTTACGGTGGAGTATGAATTGACAGATTCAGGGCGCCAATTGTACAAGGTTATTGACGCCATGATTGAATGGGGATTGCAGCACCGCCAAACCAATATCATGGATAATCTACCCGCCTTTGCCGAAGTTCGCAATGCAGGATAAAATTTAGCGGAGGCACTCAATATGCCTGTTTGTAAACAATTTTTCTACTTTTGTGGCAAAATTAAAATAAAGACCTTCCTATGTCAGAATTTCCTCCTTGTCCCAAATGTGGTAGTGAATACGCTTATCCAAGCGATGGTTTGTTGGTGTGTCCCGAGTGTTTTCACGAATGGAATCCTGAAGACGCAGAAGCGGAAGTCGAAGAAACGGGGTTAAAAGTAGTTGATTCCAACGGCAATGTCCTTCAAAATGGAGATACTGTGGTAGTTATTAAAGATTTGCCCGTAAAAGGCGCTCCCAAGCCCATCAAAGCAGGTACCAAAGTTAAAAATATCCGCCTCACCGAAGGTGATCACAACATCGACTGCAAAATCGACGGCTTTGGTTCTATGGGTCTCAAATCGGAGTTTGTCCGCAAAGCCTAAGCTATCTAATTTGAAAATGAGCTAATGAGATAATTTGAAAATTCACCCTGATTATCAATTATTTGCTCATTTTCAAATTCCCCCCTCCACTCTACATCTTGCATAGTTCGGGCAATCCCGTATACCCTCTACATTCAGAAAATAGTTATCTTTGACTATTCACTTAATCGTTAACCTATCAATGAAAATAGTACACCTTACCAAAGTAATTTGTTACGCGCTTTTGTGCGCACTCTTCACTACCCAAACGACCAATGCAAGTGCCTCCAGCAACTATACTCTCGTGGTAGAGGGTTACGACTGGGGCCCCGCCGTTAGCAAAGTGATTGTTGCCCTCGATGCCCCAACAACCACCGCCGATTTCAACCACTTTAGCGTCAGTGTAGAACGCAGCTCAGACTGCGCCACCATTCCCGACGCCCTCAAAAGCGGTAGCCGTAACGTGGTGTTTGCCTACGTTTCCGACGCCCAAGGTCACCGCAAACCCGAAGGTTCGTATATCACATTGGTGTTGTCCGTCGCCCCCAACGCTCCTATTTGCTCCCCTTTTCAGTATTCTCAAAGCGGCAAATGTCGCGGTAATTCGTGGGTCAACTACCAAGTGACCGTCACTAATACTAAAACAAACCAGGTTTGGAACAAAGAAACCGCCCGCATCAGGCCCTACCTCGATGATTTTGACCTGACGGGCAAGTATGAGTACGAAGCAGGAAAAACGATGTCGTACGCTTCTTTTACTCCTAAAAATAAATCAGACAAAACGCCTTTAATCATTTGGTTGCACGGCGGTGGTGAAGGAGGAACCGACCCGACCATCCCTTTGATTGGGAATAAAGCCTTTAATTATGCCTCAGCCGACATTCAATCGTATTTCGGAGCGGCTTATGTATTGGTTCCACAATGCCCTGGTGCGTGGATGCACAACAAGGAGGGTGTCATGCAGCCTGGTTCAGGTGAAGACGTTTATAATCAGGGATTAATGGCGCTCATCAAAGACTACGTAGCCAAGCACCCCGACATTGACACGAAGCGTATTTACGTAGGAGGCTGCTCTAACGGTGGCTACATGGCACTCAAACTCATTTTAAAAGAGCCTAGCTATTTTGCAGCAGGCTATATCAGTGCCTTGGCCTACCAATCTCAATACATTGCAGACGCTCAAATCAATAGCATCAAAAACGTCCCTATCTGGTTTATTCATTGCAAAGAAGACGCTACCACCAAACCCGAACTTACGGTGGTTCCCGTGTACGAACGCCTCATGAAAGCGGGGGCTAAAAACGTACATTTCAGCTATTATGACCACGTAATGGATCTCTCGGGCTATTTTGGGGGTGAAAATTACTACTACAACGGCCACTGGTCATGGATATATTCGCACATCAACCACGCCAAACTCGACTACGACGGCTCGCTCGTACGCCTCAACGGCCGCCCTGTCACGATTATGGAATGGATGGCCGCGCAGAAACTGAAATAAACGAAAACTAAGGTGCAGTCTATGATTGACTGCCCCTTGGTTTTTTGCCTAATTCCATATTAGACGCATTAAAAAAGTAGCCTCAGCGAGGCTCAATCTTAGTCGAAAAAAGCGAACAAACACCTTCATTAACGAATTTAAAGGTCGTTTTTGTCACAAAGAGAAATGCTTGTTTATCTTCATAGTTGCCTATATTTACGGCAAACAACCAAAACCTAAAACCCCATGGCCAACTCAGCAGGAAACAAGGATTTTACTCAAATGGCCCTTGATAAATTGGTAGCCGAAGAGCAAAAACTAAGGTCGCAGCGTATTCCTACGGCTGTGTTTGTTGGCTTTTTAGCGGGTATTGCCGTCTACGCGGCTGCCACCAAAGGGGCTATTTTGTTGCCCATTATCTTGGTGGTAGCAGTATACATCATTGGCCGTAATGCTTCGAAAAAATTAAAGCAGGTGCGTGATGAAATAGCCCGTAGAACCGATGAAGCCAACGGCTAGCGCCTGAGTACTTTTAATATCCAGGCACTACGGTTCCGAGCTCTTTAGCGGCAGCGTCGTTGATGGTTTTAAAAAACTTATACTGCTTTTGAATGTCCATAATTTGGGCAAACTCTTCGTCGGAAGCTCCCGTAAGGCTACCCAATTGGTTCATCAAATCCTTCATTTTATCGGCCGAATACGCCATTTTAAGGCGCAAAATCTTCTTAAACGCAATCTCGTGCAACAGGTCTTCGTCGGTAGGAACGATAATTTCGTGTTTTTGCCAATTTTCGCTCAAATGATGACTATTGGTACACAAGTCGATGGTTAATCGTTGAATATCGGGGTCGATATGGCTCAAAAAATAATCGGTCGGTGGTACTTCTCCGTACTGAAAACGTTGCCTAAAAATCTCCAAAATGAGGTTAAAAAGCGGCGTTTCAAACGTAATCTCGCCAATTTCGTGCAACAAATAACGACACACCGAAATACCCGCTTCAAGTTCGATTTGACCATACAAAATCAACAGCCGCACAAACGCCTGCTCTTGCAAGTACAAACGCGTTTTGAATAAGTCGTTGGGTAACTCCGTTGCAAGCTTAGGTGATTCTTTGGGGAGTGGTGGCGGGAGTTCTTGAAAGTTATCTTCCACCAAAATCCCAAATTCTTCCTCAATAAACGTTTCCGAAAAAAACGACAAATCGGGCTCCTGCGGCGGGGCTTGGTTGGGCTTCGGTGGTGCGGGACTTTGGAGCTGCTTTTTGGGAACTTGCCGTGGCTCAGCGGTTTTCGCTTTGGCTTCCTGTTGTTTTCGCAGGTACTTATTTCCTTCCGAAATCAGCGTCTGCTCGTCCATTTTCATCAAGTCGGCCGTACGGCGAAAGAAAATCTGCCGCTTGATGGGGTCAGGAATCTTGGTGATGCTGGCTACAATTTCATTGATTGCTTCCGCGCGTTTAAAGGGATTATCGCCTGCATCGCGCAGCAGCATCTCTGTTTTAAACGTAATAAAATCTTTGGTCGCCTTTTTGACGTGCGCTTTAAAGCCCTCTGCCCCAACACTGTACACGTAGCTATCGGGATCTTCGCCGTCGGGGAGGGTCACTAAACTCACGTTGAGCCCCTCTTCCAAGACCATATCCAACCCACGCAACGCCGCCTTAATCCCAGCGGCATCACCGTCGTACAAAATGGTGATATTCTGGGTAAAGCGCGCAATGAGCTTAATCTGGTCTTCGGTCAACGACGTCCCCGACGAAGCCACCACGTTTTGAATACCCGCTTGATGCAGCGAAATCACGTCGGTATAGCCCTCCACCAAATAACACACATCCTCTTGACGAATGGCATTTTTGGCCTGATGAATACCATAAAGCACTTTGCTTTTGTGGTACACATCCGTTTCGGGAGAGTTGATGTATTTCGGCTGGTTTTTATCGTTGGTCAGAATCCTAGCTCCAAACGCAATCACTTTTCCTGACACGTTGTGAACAGGAAAAATAACGCGCCCACGGAAGCGGTCGTAGAAGCGGTCGTTGTTGCCTTCTTTGTGCAGGGCCAAGCCCGCTTTTTGAAGTAACTCAGGGTTATAGCCTCGTTTGGCCGCTTCTTTCGTCAAGTTATCCCATTCGTTGAGGCTGTATCCTAACCCAAAAGACTTAATGGTCGGGTCGTTGAAGCCACGGTTTCGGAAGTAACTCAACCCAATCGCCTGCCCCTCTTCATGTTCGAGCAGGAGTTTTTGGTAGTGTTTTTGGGCAAAATTTAAGACAATGTATAAGCTATCTCGCTCATTTTGACGCAATACCTCCTCGGGGGTTTGTTGCTCTTCCTCTACCTCTATGTGGTATTTTTGGGCCAAATGCCGCAGGGCTTCGCCGTAACTTACCCCTTCAATGTCCATCACAAACTTCACCGAATCGCCCGCCGCGCCACAGCCAAAACACTTGTAGATTTGTCGAACGGGGTTTACGTTGAACGAAGGTGATTTTTCATTGTGAAAAGGACAACACGCAATATAGTTTGCTCCCCGTTTTTTTAACGACACAAAATCGCCAACGACCTCTACGATGTCGGCGGTTTGTTTGATACGGTCAGCAGTTTCGTTTGAAATTCGCATGGGACAAAATTAACATTATCAAAACGCTTCAAAATAAAAAAAGCTCCCTTTATCGGCGTTTTTTTGCACTTCACCACATTTCAGTTGAAGCGAAGAAGCTGAGGGATATACTTTTACAGAAAAAAACAGCCATGACAACTTCCATCAAAAAACAAATAGCAGGTTTACTCTTTCTCCTCAGCGGGCTCACATTGCTTTCGCTGTTAATTTTTTACTAACAGACGGTCAGACGACAGTCAGACCGTCTGTTAGTCTCACCTTAAATAAATGCGGTCTGACTGTCGTCTGACCGTGTGTCTCCCCTTTCATAAATGCGGTCAGACTATCATCTGACCGTGGCGTTATCAATCGTTTTTTGCCAAACACGCCACACGTTTTTGTACATAATATTAGCAATATCGCTTTCGGTGTACCCTCTTTTGAGAAGCACATAGAACAAGTTGGGGTACTGCGAAACATCTTTCAAGCCCGTTGGAAGGCTATCTCCTACCCCGTCAAAATCAGAACCAATGCCTACGTGTTTGGTACTTCCCGTTAGTTTCACAACGTGGTCGATGTGGTCGGCAACCGTTTCTACATCAGCAAAAAGTACAGGATTTTCTTTTTGAAATTGTTTTTGAAACTCGTCGGCTTCGGGCGTACCCATCTTGATACCTTTTTCTTTCAGCGCTTTTCCAAACTTGTCTTGCAATACCTCAATTTGTTGGCGGTATTTTTCATCCAAAAAGCTAGAACCAAAGTTGATTTGAATGACGCCGTCTTTTTTGGCCAAAAGTTTAATCATGTCGTCCGACATATTCCGTTTGAACGTAGGCGTAAAATACCGACACGAAGAGTGCGAAGCAATCACTGGAACGGAAGATAGCTCAATGGCTTGGTAAAACGCATCGTCCGAAACGTGCGAAATATCGACCATGATACCCACGCGATTCATTTCTTTTACCACTTCTCTCCCATACGCGCTCAATCCTTTATGCGTGTGCGTCGTATCGTACGACGAATCACAAATATGATTGTCTTTGCCGTGGGTGAGAGTCACATAGCTGATTCCTTTTTTACGAAAATAAGCTACGTCACTGATTTTGAGCAGCGGAGCGCCGTTTTCCATCCCCATCGGAAACGAAATAATTCCTTTTTTAAAATTAGCATCTGCCTCTTTCGGGGTTGAAACAATGCCAAACTTATCAGGATGCGCCGTTGCAATACCCCGCACCATGTTAATCAAAGAATCAGCCAGTTCTTTGGCTCCTCCCGTTTGTTGGTAGGAAGAAGGAATATAAATCGACATAAACGGCGCTGTGAGTCCGCCTTTTTTCGCTCGTTCGTAATCAAAATCACCTTCCGTCGTTTTCAGCGGAATCCCCAAATACTCCCGTTCCAAGCGAAAATTCTTGATTTTGAGGCGGTACGGCAAATCTACGTGGCCATCGGTAAGGATATATTTGTGAGCAAGTTCATCCGCTTTTTTGCGAAACCACTCATCAGTCATTTCTTTTTTTTCAACTTCTTTGAGATGACTTTGGTTTTGCGCATTGGCACTTACTTGAAAAAACAGCAACGCCACAACGGTAATAATAAGGTGTTTCATGTAGGAATTTGTTGATTTGAATTGTTTAAAGACTTCCGTATTATTTGTAAAAATAGCTTTAAATTCTAAAATGAGCGTCAACGAAATACAAAAGCACCTTTTAGCCATGCCTCATGCTTTTTTGATTATTCAAAAAGCCCAAGAAGCATTGGAGAAAGAATTGCGCCAGCATTTTTACGAAGTTATTGAAGAAAATAAAAAAATGGAGTTTATCAACGGTGAAATCATTTTTCAATCTCCCGTCAAACGCCGTCATAATGATGCCACAGGGAACATTTATAAAATGATGGATTTTTTTGTCGTTGAACATAACTTAGGTTGGGTTGGAATTGAGAAAGTGCTTGTTTCTCTCTCCCGCAATGATTACGAACCCGACGTTTGTTTTTGGAAAAAAGACAAGGCCAAACATTTCACCGACGACCAAATGCAATTCCCAGCGCCAGATTTGGTGGTTGAGGTATTGTCAAAATCTACTGCTCACACCGACCGTACGACTAAATTCGAGGACTATCAAGCCCACGAAATAAAGGAATACTGGATTGTAGCCCCTAACATCCAAGTGGTTGAACAGTACGTACTTCACAGGAAAAGTTACGCACTTATTTTTAAGGGAAAGGATGGATTTATCACTTCTACCGCAATCAAAAACTTGGCGATTCCTGTCGCGGCAATTTTTGACAAGAAACTCACCAACCAAGCACTAGCGGGTTTCTCCAAATAATATCCAAACAACGGTTTCCTTGTTATTCAAAAAGCTCCAAATAACTTTTCAAATCCAGTGCTCGTTTTTTGACAATTTCGAGACGGCTATCAACGGCCATCGGCTGATACATCGTTCCCTCCATCGTTGAATACAATTCCGCCTGAAACTTAAACTCCAAATCACGGTATTCGATCCATTTGCGCTGCGAAGTAAGCAAAGCGGCCTTTTGTTTGGCGTTGAGTTTTAGGTTAAGGGCTTTGTAATTTTTGTTCAATTCGGCATCCCATTTTTTGTACGCTTCGTCCAAACATCCAACCATTCCCTGAGTGGAAGGATTTTTATCCATACATTTGTCAAGCGCAATGTCAATCGGATGTTTTTCTGCATCCTCTTGTGCAAAACTAACAACAGGAGCGCTTAAAAAGAGGCCAAAAGCCAACAAGAAATACAATTTCATAAGATGATACTTGGGTTTAAATTCGGTTTGTTGCAAATAAACAAAAATAAATGACGTCAAGCGATTTCGTACAACAAGAGCGAAGCCAAATGATCAAATCTAAAGCCCAAGCGCTCGGTTTCGATTTTTGCGGAATTTCGACGGCTTCTTTTTTGGAAAAAGAGGCACCACTCCTCGAACAATGGCTGCGGCAAAATCATCACGGACAGATGCACTACATGGGCAATCATTTCGACAAGCGACTCGACCCTCGGAAACTGGTCGAAGGAGCAAAATCGGTCATTTCTGTCTTGTTTAACTACTATCCAGAACAACGTTTACCCGAAACGGAGGATGATTTAAAACTATCAAAATACGCCTACGGAACTGATTATCATTTTGTTATAAAAGACAAACTCCGCGCCTTAGTGGAAGATATTCAGGAAGAAATAGGGGAAATCAATGGGCGAATTTTTGTGGATTCGGCTCCCGTGATGGATAAAGTTTGGGCAGCAAAAAGTGGCTTGGGATGGCAAGGAAAACATACCAATCTCATCAACCGCCAAATGGGAAGTTTTTTCTTTATTGGCGAAATCATCAGCGACCTTGAGCTGTGGCCCGACGCCCCCATCAAAGACTACTGCGGTACGTGTACACGCTGCATTAACGCCTGCCCCACCGATGCCATCCCCGAACCTTATGTCGTTGATGGCAGTAAATGTATCAGTTATTTTACGATTGAACTCAAAGAGGCTATCCCAGCCGAAGTAAAAGGGAAGTTTGAAAACTGGATTTTCGGCTGTGACATTTGCCAAGACGTCTGCCCGTGGAATCGATTTTCGCGCCCCCACCAAACGCCAGCATTTAACCTTCATCCCGATTTAGTACAATTTACCCGCCAAGACTGGGAGGAAATTACGCAAGAAGTTTTTCAAGAAATTTTTCGCCGCTCGCCCGTCAAACGAACGAAACTAGAGGGCTTGAAACGTAACATTGGTTTTGTCACTACGCCCCAAGAGTAGGTTTGTAATCAATAGACCTGACAAGTTTTTGAAACTTGTCAGGTCTAAATTTACTAATTTTTACTTAATCGTACTTACGTGAAGATGCGAATCGTGTTTTTCGCTGTGATAAATCCGAATCGTCGCTTTTTGAAAGTCTTTTTCCTCCGCCTCACTTATATTCATGAATTTCTGCGGGTTACGGTCTACCAACGGAAACCACGAGCTTTGGATTTGCACCATAATTTTATGTCCTTTCTTAAACGTATGAAGCACATCAGGCATCCGTACTTTTACATCTGTCACTTGGTTGGGTACAAAAGCTTCGGGCTTTTCAAAACTGTTCCGAAACTTGCCCCGCAGCACCTCAGCACGTACTAAACGTTGGTACCCTGCCATGGTTAAGTTCTTGGGGTTAGGTGTGGGACTCGCCGCATCTTCTGGAAGAACATCAATCAGCTTCACAATAAAATCAGCATCCGAACCTGTCGTTGACGCAAAAAAATGAGCCGTCATTGGACCAGAAAAAGTCACATCTTCCGTCAGTGCTTCGGTTTCATACGTAAGTACATCGGGGCGACGAGCCGCAAACCGCTGGTCCTCAATCATGTACTGATTATTCCGACGCGCAAAAACGCCGTCCGTGTAAGGCACTGGTTTAGTAGGGTCACTTACGTATTCATCAAACCCTTCTTTCTCCTTCGTTTCATCCCACGACAGCTTCCCATTTGCCTGAAAATGAAGCTCTTTGGCGACTTTATCTTTGGGCGGCCACGTCTCAAAGGTTTTCCACTCATTGGTACCCGTGTTAAATAGCGTCGCTTCCGCCGCTTTCCATTCTCCCTTGTCTTTCAAGTAATAATTAAAGAATTTCAGCTCAAGTTCTTCTTGAAAATACTTTGCGGTATTGCTCCCAAACGACAACGGCCCAAACTCCGACCAATCCACCCTCGACCATGCACCGTGCGTCCAAGGCCCCATCACCAGCTGATTTTTAGACGTAGGACTCTGTTTTTCAATGGCTTCGTAGGTTCGCAGCGCCCCAAATAAATCTTCCGCATCAAACCATCCCCCTACGACCAGCGTGGCAGGTTTTACGTTTTTTAAAGCGGGACGGATATTTCTGGCTTTCCAATAGTCATCGTACGTTTCGTGCTGGAGGTACTCATTCCATATTTTCCCGCGATTGTTGAAATAAGTCGCACTATTAGCATTTTTTAGCGGTCCCAATTTCAGGAAAAAATCATACGCATCTCTCGTACGATTTGTAAATAAGCCCGTGTACGAGGCGCTTGGTTTGGGGCGTGGGGCGTCGAAATAGCTCAGAAAATTGAAATTATCCAGCAAGAAAAAAGCCCCGTTATGGCGGGCATCATCTCCAACAAACTCATCGGTCACAGGCGCTTGGGGAGAAACCGCTTTGATAGCGGGATGTGCCTCTGGCAGCGAAGCCGAAGCATAGAAACCAGGGTACGAGATTCCTGTTACCCCTACTCGACCGTTGTTTCGAGGTATATTTTTCAGCAACCAATCTACCGTATCGTATGTATCAGTGCTTTCGTCGGTATCCTTAACGCTTTTCTTATCAAACTTGTGCGGCGTCATTTCTTCAAAATCCCCTTCACTCATATAACGTCCGCGCACATCTTGAGTGACAAAAATGTATTTTTCTTCCGACAAAGGTCTGCTTGGTCCTGGACCATTTCCTGTATAATTATTTTCACCATAAGGCCCTGCCGAATAGGGCGTACGCTCCATGATGATAGGGTACTTTTGAGTGCTATCTTTTGGTACATAAATAACGGTATAGAGTTTTACTCCATCCCGCATCGTAATTTGTTTGTCAAGCTTAGTGTAATTGTCTTTGACAAAGTTTTGAGCCTGAACTCCTATGCTTAAGAGCCCAATTAGAGCAAGTATTGATTGTCTCATGGAACGATTTGGTTTTGAGCAAAAATAGGACAATATTCCTCCTCAAACAAAAAAGGCACTATACTAGTGCAAGGCCTTCTTAGAAAAAACAAGAGCGGAGCTTTTAATACACTGTTAGGGAAGTTTCTTTAACTATTACCCGCAGATTGACGCTAATTAATGACCACATAAAGCCCTTTTTCAGCGAAAATCAGCGTTTATAATTCTGCGGCTTTCTGCGGGTAAAAAATAGAACTACTTAGCTAACATTGTATTTAATTAGTTCTGTCAATCAATTTTGCATACATTCCAACCACTTTATCCACTTTGGTGAGGAAACGATTGGCTACCGTAAACATTTCATCGAGCTTCATGCTCTTGGCTTCATACATGAGGCAATTATCTTGCGTACAGCGTTTTTCGACGATGTTCCATTCTTGAATTACTCCTGCCATTGCGTCGTCAATCTCGGTGGTATTAATCGAAGAAGTAATCAAGGAACTTAACCCCATTTGAAGATTTTCCGATACTCCTTTTAGGTTAGGAATGAGCGTTGGTTCTGGCAAATCACCATAAAAAGCGGCATAAAGAATGCTCAAACGCTGTGATAACATTCGCATTCGTCCTGAGATGTTGGTATTGGTTGCCACTTCAAGGTTAGTAGTTCCCTCATCTTCTGCCATTTTAGGTAAGATTGCCACGTACTTGACAATATTTTGAACAACGTCATCGCAAGCCTTTAATATTAAGCCACTACTACCGCGAGGGCATTTTCTTTGGAAGGAGCAGCTTGAAGGAGCTTCTTGTACTCTTTCCAAGTTACTTCTTCAATGCGTAATAACTCCTTCATTTCGTCTGTTCTCGCAAACGATTTTAGCGCTTCAAGGTTTTCTTCAAAAATTATGGTTGAGACCGCCAACTCACGTTGGGCTTGTTCAGCTTGTAAATTGAGCGTAATAAACACGATGTCTTTGCCCATACGTTGGCTTAACATGCGTTGTTTCCCAGAAATATTGACAGCATTTCCTGGCAAAAGTTCAACGGTAGATTGAGTCATGCTAAGTGATACCACAAAGATTAATACCACTACTTTGAGTAGTGTTGAAATTGTTTTCATTTGTAAAGTAATTTTGGTAAAAAATTATGGATTGGGTAAAATGCAATTAGTGATTGGCTACCTTCGCATACCAATATTTCGCCTTTTTAAGGTCTTTGGTGATTGTCTCTGAGCCTTTAGAATAAATTTTCCCGAGTTGGTACTGCGGCTCCGTTAAGCCATTAACTGCCGCTTTTTCAATGAGACTTACTCCTTTTGCTTCGTCCTTGGGCACATGGTACGTTCCATTAAAATAGATTCTACCTAATTCTAACGCAGCGCGTGGATATCCTTTTTCATCCCCTTTTTTTAGAAAATCGAGGGCTTCAGTCGCCATTTGCGGCTGTTGTAGATATAGGTTTGCAAGCGCCCAATTGACCTCCGCACTATCGTCTAACTTAGCAGCTTCAAGATAGTAGTCCGCTGCTTTGTTCATACTTAGGGGAATCCCGTACTCATATTTGCTGTACACATACCCAAGGGAAGAAAGCACTTTTGCATTTTTGAGTATGGCCATTGGATAATTTTTGAGCCTGTCAAACGCCTTTTTGTAGGCTTTTTGATCAATTTCTTCGAGAGCATCCTTAATATCATCGGCTGGACAACCCACACTGAGAATAGCCACTAAAGGCTGCGCTTTTTCGAATGATTGCTTTTTCTTTGGCAGGTCAACGGTCCGATAGGTAGCTTTTACAGGCAAGGACTTGGGTGTTACTTCACGCAAATTCGAACGTTTTTTTGTTAAAACCACACACTTTGTATGGCTTACTAAAGAAGATAAATACGTTGCTTTCCATCCAGATTGGTGATACCCATCAAAATAAACACCTGTGAATTTATTTGAAAGGTAAATTTTCGGCCACTTTTTTAGCTTACGTCCATTAAGCTGTTGTAACGTAACCGATATGACTTCATAAGAAGGAAAAATCACATACCGTAGGCCATCTCCTTTAATGAAATGCCGTTTTTCATTGACCACTACAATTACGTCGCGATCGGCTCGGAAGAGAAGTTTGGAGTTGGTTATATTAGCAGCAGAGTGTTGTGCATAGACAACACCACAATACCAACAAAACACCACAAACCGCCATTTGCTGTGTTTCATCATGTATGTATTAAAGTATGTTTTTGTACTAAGTAGTACCCTCTAGTTAATCCCACCCAAATATACTTACGAATTCTGTTCAAAGAAAAGTTAAAAGACATATTTTTAACGATAAACGTTTACTAGGTGAGTCATTTGATTTCTTTTTATGTGGCAAAAAATGAGTCAGTTAAAAAAATATTTTTTCTCAAAAAAAACCTTTACAACCTACTATTTCCTTCCAATGTTTACGGCACACCGCCCTGTTTTTGAACTATTCAAATAAAAAACTAGCCTATTCCAGTTCTTTGCAGAGATAACATTGTAATAATCTGAGTTTCTCAAGAAAAAAACGTACCTTTGCGGGTCTTTTTTCAAAGCCATAATTAATTGTTAATCACTGACTTTCTTTCGATTAATCATTAAGGCAAAACAACTAACAAAAACACAAATGCAATCCATCCGCAACATCGCCATCATTGCGCACGTTGACCACGGTAAAACCACTTTGGTGGACAAATTCATCCACTATTCCAAGCTGTTTCGTGAGAACCAGCAGTTTGACGACCTCATTTTGGACAACAATGACCTCGAGCGTGAACGAGGCATTACGATTGTTTCTAAAAACGTATCTGTTCGCTACAAAGACGTAAAAATTAATATCATAGATACCCCAGGCCACGCCGACTTCGGAGGAGAAGTAGAGCGCGTACTTAAAATGGCTGACGGTGTAGTGCTTTTGGTGGATGCTTTTGAAGGCCCTATGCCTCAAACGCGTTTTGTATTGAGCAAAGCACTTCAACTCGGATTAAAAGTTGTGTTGGTAATTAATAAAGTGGACAAACCAAACTGCCGCCCTGAAGAAGTTCATGAAGCAGTATTTGATTTGATGTTTAACTTGGAAGCCAACGAACACCAACTTGATTTCCCAACAGTATTTGGTTCTTCAAAACAAGGTTGGATGGGTCCTGATTGGCAACACCCAACTGAAGACATTTCTCACTTGTTGGATGTTATCGTTGAAAATATCCCAGCGGCACCTTCCAACGAAGGTGAGCCTCAAATGCAGATTACCTCTCTTGATTATAACTCGTTCGTTGGACGTATCGCCATTGGGCGTGTACACCGTGGAACGCTTAAGGAAGGTGCGCAAGTAGGTCTTTGCAAAGCCGACGGAAGTGTAAAACGTAACCGCATCAAAGAAATTCAGGTTTTTGAAGGTCTTGGCCGCCAGAAAGTCTCGGAAGTTTCTTCGGGAGATATTTGTGCTGTAACAGGTTTGGAAGATTTCGAAATCGGTGATACAATCACTCTTTACGAAAATCCAGAGCCAATTACACGCATCGCCGTTGATGAGCCAACGATGAACATGTTGTTTACCATCAACAACTCTCCTTTCTTTGGTAAAGAAGGTAAGTTTGTAACCTCACGGCACTTACGCGACCGTTTGTTCAAGGAAATGGAGAAAAACCTTGCCCTACGCGTAGAGCCATTCGATAGCGAAGATAAATTCTTGGTTTTTGGTCGTGGTATTCTTCACTTGTCAGTATTGATTGAAACCATGCGTCGTGAAGGCTATGAATTACAAGTTGGTCAGCCACAAGTTATTTTCAAGCAAGACGACAACGGGCAACGCCTCGAACCTATCGAAATGTTGGTAGTGGATGTTCCTGAAGAAACTGCTGGCAAAGTGATTGAGCTAGTAACACAGCGTAAAGGCGACTTACTCGTAATGGAACCACGCGGTGATTTGCAACACTTGGAATTTGATATTCCTTCACGCGGCTTGATTGGACTTCGCTCCAATGTATTGACAGCTACGCAAGGAGAAGCGGTTATTTCTCACCGTTTCAAGTCGTATGAGCCTCACAAAGGCCCAATCCCAGGACGTATCAACGGTTCTATCATTTCAAAAGGAACTGGCCCAGCTACTCCTTACGCTCTCGATCGTCTTCAAGAGCGCGGAAAGTTTTTCGTTGACCCAAGCGAAGATCTATACATGGGTATGGTAGTGGGTGAACATAGCCGCCCAGGTGACATCGTGGTTAACCTTCAAGAAACGAAGAAATTGACCAACATGCGCGCTTCTGGTTCGGACGACAACGTGCGTATTGCTCCTAAAATCAATTTCTCATTGGAAGAATCAATGGAATACATCCAGAAGGATGAATACTTGGAAGTAACGCCACAAACGCTTCGTATTCGTAAGATATACCTCGATGAGAACGAGCGTAAGCGTAACTCAAAAGAATTAGAAATGGCTTAATTGCAGAAGCTTAATAAATAAAAAGCAGTTTATGGTAGGTAAGTTCATCAGACCCCTACGATAAACTGCTTTTTTTATTGGTATTAGTGTTTAGGACAATCGCAGGCGTTTCTTTTCCGAAAAAGCCCCCACATAAACCCCTTCCGCTGACGGTTTCGTCTTTTCTTCCGTACTGCCGTAGCTTCCGAAGACGCCTGTATAGCCGTTTTTCCTGCTTTTGGAGCGCTTTTTGCCTCAACGGTTGGTAATTCAACCATTACCCCCAACATCAATAAGCAAAGTACCTTTTTCATTGTTTATAGCATTTCATGTTTCCACTACAAAAGTAAGGAAATATCCACTAAGGTGTTGAAAGCACAACTAGGCTTTCATTACATCATTACCAACGCCGACGTCCGTGATTGTAATTGTAGCGGTTGCGGCTTTCGTATCGGTGCGGTGGACGGTAGCGTGGTGGCGCCATGTACACGCGTGGACGTACAACTACGGGCGGCGGCACGACTCTGACGTACGGACGTGGTGCGTAGTAAGGATCGTCATAATACCGAGAACGATACCCTCCCGAATAAAAACAACTACTCAAAAAAGTAGACAGCACCAAAAAAGTGGCTAAAAGTGTGAATCGGGTTTTCATAGCTAATTAGATTAATTGTTGACACTAAATTAACGCAAATCCGTATAATTTAATGCAAAGACAAATCAAAAAGTATTTTCCCCTACAAGCTAATTAATTAAATTAACTGATGCTCCACGCAAAAGTACTAAAACTCTGAGTTTTTGATATCTCATTTTTTGCGGCTTTACGTGCATGATTCTAAACAAATACTCGCGGTTTGGTATTATCAGAACTCTCGAAAAAAGTACTTTGCAGTGATTAAGCTACTATTTGATGAGATTCGGGAGTGAGAAGGACAAAGAAGTTGTATGCGTGGGAGTTGAGGGATTCGAACCCCCGACCCTCTGCTTGTAAGGCAGATGCTCTGAACCAGCTGAGCTAAACTCCCAATAAACTATTAATCTGTCAACAAACGCACTGTTTGTCTGTGGGAGTTGAGGGATTCGAACCCCCGACCCTCTGCTTGTAAGGCAGATGCTCTGAACCAGCTGAGCTAAACTCCCAATAAACTGTTAATCTGTCAACAAACACTCTGTTTGTCTGTGGGAGTTGAGGGATTCGAACCCCCGACCCTCTGCTTGTAAGGCAGATGCTCTGAACCAGCTGAGCTAAACTCCCAATGCCCTTTTTTTGTCGTTTCGGGCTGCAAATATGTGCGATTAAATTTCTTACTCCAACCTTTTTTTTGATTATTTTCTAAAAATTATTGTTGGTGCCGACTGCACAGAAGCGTAAATCGTTAAGTCTGCGATAGTTACGCGTGCAGGGGCATTGACCGCATACAAGATTGCATCCGCAATATCTTCGGCTAAAAGTGGTTCAAATCCTTCGTACACTTTCGCGGCTCTCTCTTCATCGCCCTTAAAACGTACCAACGAAAACTCCGTTTCCACGGCACCAGGAGCTATATTTGTCACTTTTATGCCGTGTTGGGTTAAGTCTAAACGCATCCCTTCACTGATGGCTTCCACTGCTTTTTTGGATGCACAATACACTGCCCCATTGGCATACGTTTGTTTACCCGCTACTGAGCTTAGGTTGACAATATGTCCTTTTTTTCGTTCAATCATTCCGCCCATAACGGCCTTCGACACGTACAAAAGTCCCTGCACGTTTCCGTCAATCATCGCATCCCAGTCGGCAACGTCGCCGTCTTGAATGGGCGATAGGCCGTGGGCATTTCCCGCGTTGTTAACCAAAATATCAATTTGCTTCCATCCATCGGAAAGCGAGCCAATGGCTTCTTGTACCTCTTTAAAATCGCGCACGTCAAACAAAAGAGTCGTCGTTTTTACCGTTTTACCCAACGTGGTTGCGAGTTCTTCCAGGCGCTCTTTTCGACGCCCACATAAAATTAAATCAATACCAGCGGCGGCAAACGCTTCGGCAACAGCCTTACCAATTCCAGATGAAGCTCCCGTGATTAGGGCAATTCGAGACATAGTTTTTAGAGTTAGAGGTAAAAATCATTGGTAAAATTGGGCTAAAAACCACAATTTTAAAAACGAAAGCCCTCTTTGTTCTGCACAAAGAAGGCTTTGATGATTTCTGGCTCAGCGACAACCTACGTTTAGCTTATTTGTTGGGCTGGGCGGTGTAACGCAAATAGGGCTTAACGATTCTCAAATCGCTGTATTTTTTCTGCGCATCCTCCGTCGAAACGGCTGGTACTACAATCACATCTTCGCCTGGTTTCCAATCGGCAGGAGTTGCTACTTGATTATAGGCCGTCAATTGCAAAGAGTCAATGACACGAATCAATTCGTTGAAGTTACGACCCGTCGAGGCAGGATACGTAAGGGTTAATTTGATTTTCTTATCAGGGCCAATCACAAACACCGAACGAACCGTTGCTTTTTCGCTGGCGTTCGGGTGAATCATGTCGTACAACGTTGCCACGTTGCGGTTTTCATCCGCAATGATAGGGAAGTTTACTTCAGTACCGTTGACTTCATTGATGTCGGGTACCCAACGCGAGTGCGAATCCAAATCATCTACACTTACCGCAATTACTTTTACGTTTCTTTTTGCAAATTCGCCTTTCAATAACGCGGTTTTACCCAACTCCGTAGTACAAACGGGAGTAAAATCGGCTGGGTGAGAAAAAAGCAGCCCCCATGAATCGCCTAGCCATTCGTGGAAACTGATAGGACCTTGGGTGGTTTCTGCTTGAAAATCGGGAGCAATATCGCCTAATCTGAGTGACATGGAACTAAGAGTTTTTGTGAAACGAATATTTTTTACTTATAAACTATCGACTTTATATGGTAAAATCAATAATTGAAAGCCCCTTTTTTTACCAGAGGCTCGACAAATGTAATACAAACTGGCAGGAAAAATTGTTCCTTTTGCAAAAATTAAAACTAAAACTTCTGAAAAAAACGTTATTGCTATTACTTGTGTTAGTTTGAAGTACAGCATGTTTTTTAAATATCTATCCTATCTTCTTTTAGTCTTGTCTTTTAGTTCGGTCTCAGCGTGGGCATTTGATGAAGATACAACGCAGTTGACCCATAAAGACACCGTCGAAATGTCGAAAATGCGCGCATTTCTCAGGGAGTTGTTTGCCAGTAGTAAAGATAGTTTGCAAAAAGGCCCTAAGTTGATGTACACCCTAAACTGGGATGCCCGAAGTTCGTTTATTGACAAAAAGTACGTCAACATTTGGGGGGTGAACACGGGAATTAAATTCGGGCAAAAACGCCATGAACTTACTTTTGGGTACTATTGGCTTACTTTTAACTCGTTTCTACGACTCATTGATTTTCGAAAAAATGCTTCGCAGCTCATCAATTTGGGTTATTACACCAAAACAGATTTGTATTTTTTCAGCTTAATGTATTTCCCAAATATCATTGAGAACAAGCGTTGGCGTTTCAGCATACCCGTCGAACTAGGTGTGGGGGCAACCCAAAGTTCGAGAAACAAACTTCTTAATGATTTGATGATTTGGCGGCGGAATGATATTTTCGTACCTGCTCAAGTTGGCCTTTTTCTTAAATGGAAAGCGACACGGTGGGTAGGTTTTAGCGCGCAGGGTGGCTACCGCTACGCACTTTATCAACGAAACTTACCCACCAACTACAACGGCCCCTATTACAGTCTTGGCTTTACGATGGAAAGTGAGATTTTTACTGATTCTTACCAATGGGCAAAAAAAACCATAAAAAAACGGAGGGAGAAGCAGGGAAAATAGCCCAATTTTTGACTTATTAGCAATATGAAAAAGATTGTTACTTTTGGTCAAATCATGATGCGGCTTTCTCCACCCGCATTTGCCCGTTTTAGTCAAGCACATAGTTTCGACATTACGTACGCTGGAGGCGAAGCCAACGTCGCAATTGCCACTGCCCAATGGAACGTTGAAGCAGTTCACGTTACTCGTTTTCCTGACAATGATATTGGTAAGGCAGCCATCATGTACCTTCGCAAATACGGCCTCGATACGTCCGAAATTCAGCTGGGAGGCGACCGAATGGGTATTTATTTCGTCGAAAATGGTGCCAACGCTCGGGCAAGTCAGGTGATTTATGACCGTCTCAATGATTCGTTTTGTACCCTCGACGAAAACAGCTTCGACTGGGAACGTATACTAACGGGCGCGGATTGGTTTCACTTTACAGGTATTACCCCTGCCTTATCGTCGAGCGCGGCTAAAGCCTGCTTAGAGGCCGTAAAAACTGCTCAAAAATTAGGGGTGAAAATTTCGGCGGATGTCAACTACCGCAAAGGGTTGTGGAACTGGGGCAAAACCCCACAGGAAGTAATGCCCGAGCTGGTTTCGTATTGTAACCTGATTGTATGCGGAAATAGTAATGCCGACGATTTGTTCGGCATCAAGCCTTTGCCCGAAGATAAAAACAAGTGGGTGTCGACGTCGAAACAAATCATGGAACGTTATCCTAGCATTCAACTGATTTTGGACACCAAGCGCGATTCTATTAGTGCCTCGCACAATCAATTGAAAGGCAAAGCTTGGAACGGGGAGAAATACTACAAAACCATCACCTACGACATCCACCACATCGTCGATCGTATCGGGAGTGGCGATGCCTTTATTGCTGGATTTTTGTACGGGTACGATTACTTCGACCAAAGTGTGCAGCACGCCCTCGAATTTGGAACTGCCGCCGCCGCCCTAAAACATACCGTAGAAGGTGATTTTAACCTAGTTACCGTCGATGAAGTAGAGCGTTTGGCTTCGGGTGACACCTCAGGCAAACTTTCTCGGTAAACAAAAATTTATATAAAATTTTCTTTTATACATAGTTTTGTAAAATATTATTTCTAGTTTCGTAGTTACAAGAGCAAACCTCTCTAACTATGAAACTATTTTTTTTATCATCTATCTTCTTCATTAGCTCATTTGCGTTTTCGCAGGTCAAAATTATGACTTTTACAGAAGCTGAAAGCAAGCGACTGAGTATAAAGCAATTGGACAGCCTCTATCCTAGTCCCAAACAGTTTTTTAACGGTGAGACTAACACCTATTTTAAGTCTCAACAAATGTTTTCACTCCATGTGAACAGTCAGGCAAGGAAAAACAGCAACAAAAAAGATAACGGTACTCTGTGGGGCCGTTTTTATGTAGGCAACGAAGGACGGTTCGACTATTTCCTTTATAGTTTTGAAGGCAAATTCTCGGAAGAATCCAAAACAAGGGTCTTAGATTCGCTACGTGCTTACTTAGACAACTACCGCTTTCCCGTTAAGATTACAGCCGCCCACTCCTTTCATCAACTTATCAACATTGGGGTGATACGTCAGTTGCCTAAAGGACGCAACATCATTAGCACCCTCGAAGAGGCTGTCGCCACCACTCGCCCCGATACCGTCAAGATCCTTGCCCTCAATCAGCTGGAATTGAAAGAAGTTCCTGACGTTATTTATAAATTTATGGAGATGAAAGAGCTGAATCTAGGCGGAAACGAACTCAAAAACGTCAACCTAGATTTGACACGTTTACCTAAACTTAAACACGTGTGGCTCAACAACAATCAACTCACCAACAACAGTTTAACGTTTACAGAGAACAAAACCCTCCGAATTTTAAATATCCAAAACAATCGTTTTACGGACGTTCCAGCGGCGGTTCAAACCTGCAAACGGCTGTCCAGTTTATGGCTCGGTTACAACAAACTTACCCAGCTAAACGATGATAGTTTTCAGGGCTTGAAACGACTACGCGACATCAATTTGTACTCATGTGACCTCAGTACTTTGCCCCAAGGAGTAAAAAAATTAAGAAAATTGGAGGTGATTGACCTCTATCATAATAACCTTTCCGAACTTCCTTCATCAATCGGGCGTATGCGTCGATTGCAGCAATTGGCACTTTCTAATAACCAACTGAATCAACTACCCGTAAATCTTCGGAAGCTGAGACGCCTACAAGCCATCTATGCGCATCACAATAAATTGTCGAGCCTTCCTAATCTCAAAAGATTGCGGCGGTTGACCATCCTTGACATCAATCATAATCAGTTTAGTACCTTGCCCAACTTTATTGGCACGTTGCGCGTGGTAGAAGAAATCGACGTAAGCTATAATAATTTAAGTGAGCTACCGTCGCAAATGCCCAAACTGAAGCGTCTCAAAAAACTATATCTCCGTGAAAACCCTGTTACGGAAGACCCCATGTTGTTAAGTCGCTCCAAACCCATCATGGAAGATTTAGCGGAAAACAAAACGGACGTTTCTTATTAAAGTATTTTTTGGGAAAGTAGTTGCAAAAATCGAATCGAAACTACATCTTTGCACTCCGTTTGGGGATGTAGCTCAGCTGGCTAGAGCGCTTGCATGGCATGCAAGAGGCCGTGGGTTCGAATCCCATCTTCTCCACCCTGAAAATCAAAGAGTTACGACCACAATCGTAACTCTTTTTTATTTCTGCTCAAACATTGCTCAAACATTTTAGGATTGTTTGAGCAACTTCTAAAATGAGAGACCCACATTCTTTCCCTCTTCTAATTATAATATTTAAGCCATATTGTAGCATTTGCCCACATCAGTACAAAAAAGTGCTTTCTTACTCTTTATTTTCAACGTATGACTACTTGACTCGCCAAATTTTGCCTAAATACATAGAATATCAACCTTCCTCTATACTTTCAAATTTAAGTTTTATGGAGAATCAGGTTATTTTTTCGTCGTGATAACCGTTTGATAAGAATTTCATTGGTTATTTCGAGAGAGGCTTGGAAATTTAATTTTTTATTGAAAATATTGCACAAATTGACATATTTAGTATGTCAATTAATTGCTCAGTAACAGAAGCATTATTCGTTCAATTATTTATCAATACAAATCCAAATCAACAAATGGCAAAAAGTAGGCAAAAAACATCTATCCAAGATATTAAAATTCAAGATTTCATTTTCCATGTAGTGCATCATGGAGAGTCTGAGCCAAAACTTATGAATAAAACTCCAATTAATGGATTTGAAGTTTTCTTTAAAGAGAGGATTGCCGAAATTATTGATGGAAATAAGTTTTCATTTGTAGAAAATTCATACTTTTATGTTAATATAAAAAAAATAAACAATAATGAAAGCTCTTTTGTTGATATTAGTAAAGAATTAGCTATTCAATTTCACAAAGATGATGAACGAATAAAAGCAGGCGTAATGATTTTAATGAAGGCTGAAATATGTAATAAATTAGCTTATATTCTTTTGAAATATGACCATGCTGAAGTTGTAGCATATAATACGAGTATAACAGGAGAGGCCGTACTTACAGAGCTAAAAAATACTTTCAGTAAAGAAAAATATGCACTTCAAAAATCAGCTATTATTTATATCAATGATGATTATGTTATAGTAAATGATTTATCAAACAGAGTAAATATAACAAGGTTTTTTAAGCAATTTTTAGGAGTACAGAGGCATTATAGTCAAAGCGTTTTGACTGAAAAGGTAAGAAAGTCATTTTTAAAAACTGTAGCACACTTTAAAGATGAACTACCAACAAGTTTTACAAGCCAAGCAGCTGGAAAATATTACGAGATTATACAGGCACAAGATTCTTTTAATAAAGACACTTTTTTAGATATTGCTTTTGGAGCATTTTCATTAGAAAAAATTGAAAAAGTATTTGATAGTGAGCTAAAAAAGCAAGATATTTATGGTGAGAATTTTGAGTTTGACAAAAACATAACTCCCCCTAAACAGAAGAAATTTAAAACAAAAGAGGGGGTGCAAATTCAATTCCCTACCGAAGCTCAAGATACAATAAAAATTATAACAGAAGGGAACAAATCAGTAATTACCATAGTTACTGAAAAATTAACAGAAATATCATGAAAGAAGCTACTTCTATATTATCATTACTAAGTAAGCTTTATACAATCAATGAAAGTGAAGATATTCTACGGATATTTTCTTACCCTCTTAACAATGAAAATGCAATAAAAATCAAAAACCTTATATCGTCAATTTCTGACACGGGAGAGGTTACCATTCAAGACGAGTCGTTAAATACCCCGATAAATTTAGATGATTTAGATGAAGACATTGAATCAGAAGTAACTATCAAAATAACTAAATATCCTTCTCAATACTTATTTTTTTACACTCTAAATGGTTTTGAAAATTATTTATCAAGTAAAAATTCGCTGATTAATACATCTGTAATTATTCTTCCTTTCTTAACGAAACCTTTTAGAACAAACAGTATATTATTTACTACATCCTTTGAAAATTCAATTGAAAATGAAACAGAAAAAATTTCTGTTATAAAATATGTAAAACCGCTTACAATTGATAGTCAAAAATTTTTATCTTCAAATATTAACGCGTGGATAACTCAAGAAATTTTCCTTGATTCCCTTGTATTAGATTCTTGGCGAGAAAACTCTGTATTAAGATTACTTTGCTCTTTATGTTCAGAAGTTTTTAAAGAGAAAAAAAGTATTGAGTTATATTTTAGAGGTGATAGACGAAAAAAAATACAAATTGATACTGCTGATGTTGAATCATTAAAATTGCTTTTTAAAATAAGCACTAATTGTGCAAATTGGATTTATGGACAAGGCAAGGACATAGATACAAGGCACGGAATTTTCAATCATCAAATTTCTACTTTAGTTCCTGACAATATAAAAAACGATAATTTGCCTTCATATTTTGAATTAGCATTGGACAATAGCAAATTAGCTTACAGATTTTATTTACAAAACAATAACAAAGACCTAGTTAAGACTCTTACAGATTTAAATAAAACTTTATTAGAATACACAACTAAAATTAGGCAAAACTCAACAGACTTAATTAGTGCTATTTGGAGAGATTTTGGCACAACACTTGCTTTATTACTTTTAAATTTTTCCCTCAAGAAAACAGAAAGCCTCGACAAACATTATGATTATTTAGCTATAGCTCTTTCCATTTATTTGCTTGCCAGTGTTACTCTAAGTGCTAAGCTTGGGTTTTGGTTTTACTATAGTCTAAAGGCAAACCTTTTTGACTGGCGAGGAAAAATATATGGGTATTTAAGTGATGATGAATTCGACAAGTATGCAATCGTTCCTTTAAAGTCGGCGCAAGGCAAATATAGATTCACTTTCTTTGTTGCAGCTGTTTTATATTTAGCTTTAATAGTTGGTGTACTTATGTTCTCTTTTGATGTTATTAAATTTTAGTTACCTCAACCTTTTTCACCATTATTTAATAGTAGAGTTTACAAAGGCTAACTTGTTGACTGTAAAATTATTTTTTCTTAATTTTACAGAATGATTAACACTTAAAATCAATAGCCATGTTTAAATTAGAAATTACAGGTTTAAAGGAGTTAGAGAAGCAGATTAAGCAACTCGAAAAAGACCTTACAACTGTTGAGGGTATGGAAAAGCGAATTAAAAAATTATTCCCCTTTGCAAAAGTTAAAGTTACTAAAAACTTTAAAGGTGAAATCTCAGTTGAAGGCTTAACTCAACAACAACTTGAGAAGGTTTTTCAAATTTAATTCTGAATTGCAATGCAAAAGCCCTCACAGGAGGGCTTTTGCATTGCAATTCAGATAAAGAACGTTCGCTTAATACTTCATACCTCCTGCTCCTCGGTTATTACATTTGATTTTGGGCTTTCCTTAGGCAATTTAGACCTCCACCAATAAACTAATCCTGCAATCCCAATCAAAGTGGCAATTAGGAGTAACCACCCTAACCAATTAGCTGACCCTTCATTTTGATTCTCATCGGAAATAAACGATGAATTTCCTGTCAACGTAGGTAAAATGGCGGTTTCTCCACCAAACGGATAATATGTTTGCTCTATCATGGCTTTTGAGGATTAAAACTGTGAATTAATACGGTGAATACATCTGATACTTGGTTAATAATTATGCTCTGCTTGTGGCCTTGAGGATTAAGATAAGTTATGCTCTGACCCTTGTACGATTTGAACAATTCTAAAAGCACTGAGTTCTTTTCGTAGAAGTCCAGCTGTTTTTGCAATTGTTCCGACTGCCTCTTAGCGTTATTCAGCTTACTTTCCCATTCACTGAGCGTGTAACTTGACTTTTGATGATTGTTTGTAACTGCTTTCTGATGGCGCATCGAAACCACCGTTTCTACATACTCACTCAAAGTCATTTGGTTTTGGTTGGCTTCCTGTGCCAATTGGATTTTTGTCCCTGCGTCACATTTGAAGCCAAGGGTTACTTTGTTGCGGGCGTTTTCGAGTCCTTCCAACTGCAACGCCCTTCCGTTTCTTTGATAGTGTTCCATCTTTGTAGGTTTAAAGATTAATTCAATACTCCAAAACTAATTAACCCCGATAAACCACTTAGAGGTTAATCGGGGTTAATGCAGGTTAATCCGCGTTAATTGGCGTTAATCAGTAGGTTCACCAAGGTGTTCGATGATAATACCCACTTGTTTCGGAGTAAGTACTCTTTCTTTGATGTCTAGTTCAAGATTTGGCACTTTTGCTAACCATTTTTTAAATGTTTCGGGGCTTACGCCATATCGCCTAGCTAACTCGCTTCGAGTAGCTACTCTAAATGTTGTTGTTTTCATTTCAAAGATGCTGTTAATTATTGATTTATCGTAACAGTCGTAACACTAGGAACAATTGTTACAGTTGTGACGGGTGTTACGCACTCAGTCTATCCAAGATGCGTTTGACTTTCATTTTATTTGTGCCTGTTTCATCGGCAATTTTTTGAAGAGACCACTCAGGATGTTCATTCTTTAGTTTTGTCACGCTTTCGGTTAGCTCATTATTGGCTTCATTTTTGGGCTTTAAGTGGTTTTGCTCAAAATCTGTTTCCAAAAAAGTAAAGCCAAGAAAGTTGTGTTGTTTTTCCAACCTACAAACAAAAACCTCCTCCGAAACCGAACAGGAGCGCGCTTTTAGCTGCTTTATATAGCGTAAATCAGGTTCTTGACAGCTCCGACCAATACAAAAAATGCTATCGGCAAAGTTGGAAAGCTGCTTGCTTCCTGCCAAATCATTGAACGTTAATGGGCTTGTTGGGTTCAAACGTTTTGGGGTATGAGCAATAACCAATAGCGAAAGTCCAAATTGGTGTTTGAGGCGTGTTAGGTGCTTCATTAACGGTAAGGCTTCTTTTCCAGATTCAGTTGATTGCATTTTCAGGTAGGTGATGTTATCAACTACGATGATTTTTATGCTTGTTTCTAGTAACAACTTTTCAATTTCAAAAAAAAGCTGCTTTTCGAAGTCATCAAAATCGGTAAACGCAGTATTAATTTTCACCCGCAAAAATCGTTTATCCCATGTATAGTGACTTTGATAGTCAATGGAATAACGTTTTTCAAACTGCTTGTCCGACAGCTCAAAATCAAGGTATAAAATGTACTGTGCCTTAGCTTCACATCCAAATACTCCTCGTGCATCACCTTTCGATATTATGTCAGCTATCTGCACGCTTAATATGGATTTACCTACGTTTGTATCCGCAAACAGTATGGAAACTTCACCTTCAAACCAAAAATTACCACACAGAGCATTAGGAATTGCTTGCAGTTTCGCATCTTCAATCGTCTGATTGGCTGTTTTTACTACCAAAAGCCCTACTCTCGGAGAAGAAACAGTAGCAACACTATCCGTTGTTGCTACTGTTTTTTTCAGAATCGGTTTAAATTCCATTTCCCTCAGCATTAATGTGTAAAGCACCAAAATGGCCAACTTCTCGAAGCCTAACTTCTAGGAAAAAGCCTCCTAAAAAAGGGTCTCGTTCCAGCATTTGTAGCAGTGTTTTATCTGCTTTTTCCCACACCCGCTGGTAATCTAAACAATTGATATTGTTATAGATAGAGACCAATTCAGCGATAAGTTTATTTTGTTTTTCAATGAATTTTTCGCTCGCTTCTGGACGTTGAGCATAGTTATTCAAATCCGCCATTAGCCTATCAATCACGCTTTTTAATTCTTGTTTAAGGTTCATTTTCTCATCCCTCCTTTCCGCATATTGGTCATTGCTTCTTCTTCAATTTCCTTCATAGACTTTCGACGGTCAGCGGCCATGAACGCATCAAGGTCGGCGCGTAGGAAATAATTACGTTTGCCTCGTTTCACGTAAGGGAGTCTGCGATTTGCACAGAACTGATACAGCGTGCTTTGGGGCATTTGCAGATATTGAGCAGCTTCGGCCATGCTCAGGTACTCGTGTGCCGCGTGTTGGCGGGCTTGGGGAAGTGCTTGCTCTGCAAGCGCATTTTTCACTGACTGAGTTATTAGCTCGGTGAGTTGTTCGGGAGTAATAATAATTAACTGGGTATTCATATAATCACCACAATCGGAGTTTAATGGTTTGTTTTCAAGAGCCGATTGGGTGATGCAAATGTTTGCTGGGATTTTGGAGGTAGGGGTACCCTATGGGGGGGGGCTATATTTCTGTCATTATTTTATTTATCATTTTTTCTTACACATATCTATCTCTCTATCAACCACTTGTACAATCTCATTAAATCCATAATTTTCAAATATTGGTCTTATTTTTTCCAAGTCTTTAAGCAATTCCTTATCTACTTTGAAATTGGGTGCTTTTGATAATTTATCATAAATATCTGAATTTTGTACAGTCGAATATTTGATTCCTGTTGCTAAATGAATAAATCTGGCTAAAGGAGATATATCTATATTAACTCTCGGCTCTAACCCATTTTGTTTAAAAAAGTAATAATACACTAGTACCCATTGAGACTGAGTCAATTTCAAAGAAGTGTCTTTAGAATTGAATGTTTGGTATTCACTTTCTGGTAGTAGTTCTTTCAATTCATTTTGCAACTTTTGATTCAACTCTTCTTGAAAGTGGTCATTAAATATATTTTTAGCAAAATTTAATAACTTAGCTTTAAGTGTATTCTTTCTTACTTTTTCATTATTTAACTCATTGATAGGCTTTTGCAGATTTGGATGTCGAAGAAATTTTTTGTATACACTTTTGGGATTTAAATCCTCTCCAAACAGGTCATTTGGCATGTTTTTTAGAGCCAGTATGGCCATCTTTTCTTCATGTGATAATTCTAACCAACGAGAAGTCTTTTGAAATTTCGGAAATATTTCTTTGATTTTAACTATTAACCTATCAATAGTTGTTTCTCCAAAACCTTCAAACATTATTCTGAAGTCATCATTTTCAAAATAATCTTCTAACGCATCCAATTCTCTAAACAATATCGTCTTTTTCCGTTCCAAGGTTAGCTGGCGCTCGACTCGCTTACTAATTACAAGCCATTCGTCATTATGTGAAATTTGATGATATGAATATTCCTCTGGAAAGGCTTCTTTCAAAATATCAAAAATGGTGTACGTCCCAAGTTGTTTGAATGCCATTTCAAGCTCTTCCCAAAACCTGTGTTTTTCTTGTTCACTCATCGGATTACTATTTTTTACCCTATTTCATCAATTACTCCACCACTCCAATTGTTGAAACCATGCAGGTTTCGTATCCGCACGCACCAAAAACTCTGAGCCATTCAGTCCAGCAGACATCTTTTATCGTGGCTGATATGGTTTATCAATCATAATCTAATTTTTTCACCAATTATTGCTGGTTGAGGTTTCAAAATATCTTTAACAAACTCTTTTGTACCATCAGGAAATACCCTCATTAATCTACCATTTTCAGCAATCAATACACTCTGCCCCGATGCTAGCGTTTGCCACTAAGCTTGCTTAGTGGCAGTTGCCATGAGTTCTGGGAGGTGTTCTTCCAAATAATCAATTGTTTTTTCGCTTAATTTCATGTTTTTAGGCTTAAAATCTACACAAATGAACTTCAATGTATCAAATTGTTAGTACTTTCATCTGTCACTGGCTGATTGAGTGACAAATAACTGTACCCCAAACGTCAGAGGTGAAGAATTGCAGGAATCTTGTCGCGAGTATTTTCATTAAAAGCCATGACTGTTTGAACGATTGTTGAGTTTACTGAGGAATAATTATTTTCTTAAACCGCAACTTATCAAGTAAAGAACGATACGATTCGTTGTCTTCAATAAGTTGCATGACTTTATCAAATTGTTCAATAAACACTTCTATTAATTGTTTACCATCTATCAAGTTAATAGGCTGGAAATTAGGACTTGAAGCACTTTCAATTGCTTTTCTACTGAAAGATGAAAGTGTAATAAATGTACCTTGGTAGCCATTTTTCAAACTTCCCCTGAAATTACGGATTTCGCGCTCACTGATAGCGTTGTTTTCGTAGCGTTTTACCTGAATTTGCAACTTAATGGAAGCAAAGCCTAGCACATTTAGAATCCCCTCTACATCAGTTCCGCCATCACCAACGTTTCCATGCTCCTGTGTGGACTCAAAGCCAAGCGACTGCATGATGCAGTTAACAAATATTTCAAACTCTGTGGGGTCTAAACTAAGTAGTTGCGCTTTGATAACCTCTATATAGTTATTTTGCTGAACAGACAAAGAAGTAGTGGGCTGAATACTGTCAGGCAAGGGAATACGAGCCAAATTTGCAATCTCATGGATGGCTGGTACTCTAAAAATAGTGAGTGAGCTTCGGATAGTATTTTGTGTGGGAATACTGAGAAGGCGACGGTCGTAACGTTCATTTTTCCAAGCAACATTTACTCTGTAATAAAAACGACAAATAGTATCTTTTTGATAGTATGCTTCACTTGTAGCCTGACCGATTAATAACGTCCCATCACGATAGGGAGTTACAACGATTGTACCCACCTTAATTTCATTCAAAAAACGATAAATCTGCCCAACATTTACACCCACTTTCACAGAGCTTCCATCAGGAAAATCTTGCCTGTACTGTTGCTCTATGGTGTCCCAATCATTAAAATTTTCGATAGGTTCTTCAATCCAGCCAATAGCAGCGAATCCATTTTGTTTAAAGGTATCTGTAAGTTCTCCATTTAAGGCTCTAACAACGATTACATTCATTGGTGTTTATCTATGACATAGAATTGCAAAATATGTCAAACAACAACTAAATACAAATAACAATCATGTAATTATCGCCTTAAAAAAACTGAATATTACTTTTAGCAAGGTGGTTGATAGACGGAATTACTTCTCAATCAATCGTCTCAACTCCTCTTCTTTCGGCAGTTCCACCAAATACTTTGAAACAAACACTTGATTATCAAGCCCTGCCGTAGAGTATAGAACTTTGGTATCAGAGCCGCGTTCGGTGCAAAGAATAATGCCTACGGGTGGGTTGTCAGTAGGTTGCATTACCTCATTTTTGTAGTAGTTCAGGTAAAAATTCATTTGCCCTGTATCGCTGTGACGGAACTTACGTACTTTCAAATCAATCAGTACGTGGCATTTCAAGATGCGATGGTAAAACACTAAGTCCACTCGGTCGTGTTCTCCATCCATAGTGATGCGTTTTTGTCGTGCTTCAAAACAAAAGCCTGTACCCAATTCCTGTAAAAAATGTTGTATTTTGTCTAACAAGGCAGTTTCCAAATCATTTTCGGAGTAGGTTGCCAATTCTTTGAAGCCCGTAAACTCCAAAATATAGGGGTCTTTGATAGTATCTTCGATGGTTTCTATCTCAGCTTTGAGGTTGGCAATGAGCGCGTCTTTATCGGTCGAAAGGCCAATACGCTCCAATAGTAGGCTTTCGATTTGCCGCTCCAAAAATCGGGCGTTCCAGTTACCTTTGATGGCTTCTTTTTCGTAGAAGGCACGTTTAAGCGGGTCTTTGATACGCATCAAAGCCGTAAAGTGTCGAAACGAAAAATGCGATAGCAGATTTTCGGGGGCGAGTTCAGGATTTAACAACTCACTATCAGTTAGTTGTAATTGTGCAGCCAGTGGCTGCACAATTACTGAAAGGTCTAATCCTTGTTTAGATAGGCCGAAAATATCAAGTGCTTTCAATTTGGCTGCCAGTGGCTGCCAAATTTGAGGATATGCTAAATAGAATTGTTTGTATAGCTCTAAACTTCGAAATGACATTCCCGCAATATGTCTTTCTTTAAAATACTGCTCTATATTACGAACGAGCCTATCACCATATTTGGCTCTATCTTCGCCATTTTGCTCAAACTCAACGATGTAAAAACCGATAAGCCAGTTACGAATGACCAACTGCTGATTGGCAAAAGTGAGGGTACGTTTTTGTAACGAAACATGCGTTGATTCGATAGATTGAATGAGGTCTTGATAAGTCATTAGAGTAAGGAGTTGGCAATGTTGCTAAGGGTTTCTGTGTCAAAACTTTGCAAATAAATTTCGGTTACTTTTTCTGACTCATGCCCCATCAATTCTTTAATTCGGGCAGTAGGCACTTCTTTTCGATAAAGCGTAGTAGCAAAGGTATGACGGGCTGAGTAAGTAGTCAGATTCTCGTCAATGCCTACCAGCTTCGCGATTTCTTTAAGGTCGTGATTTACCTGTTTCAGCACTTTATCAATACGATTATCAATCTGTACGGAAGTCTTATGAAAATCACTCAGGATTGGAAAGATATAAGCATCTTCCCGAATAAAATGATGCTGACGATAATAATCCAAAATCTGAATGGCTACTGGATTAAGATTAATATCAAATTCATCATTGGTTTTCTTACGTATGTAATGAAGGCGCTCATTTTGTAAGTCAGTCCAGCGCAGGTGAGCAATATCTATAAAATTGATACCCCAACAGTAATAGCTGAATAAAAAGTAATTATGAGCATGAAACAGTTTAGAACTGGGTGGTAAAACCAATGCTTTGATTTTATCCATTTCCTCAATTTTCAACGCCCGTTTCTTGGTTTTGATTCTTCGGTACTTTTTAAAATCTATGTCTTTGAAAGGGTCGTATTCTTTTTTGACAAAGCCTTCTTTTTTGGCATGATTGAGCAAAGTCTTAAAATGTCGGAAATAAACAAAAAATGCGTTGGGCTTCATGCCCCGTTTCAGGTGGTACTCTTCAAATTTTTTGAGAAAACTGTGTGTCACATCCGAAAACTCCATGTCTCTCCCGTTACGAAAATCCATGATACTTTTTTTAGTGGAGTGATAGATATTGGCCGAACCGATTTTGTCATTGGCTTTAAGTTGTCCTACATAACTATCAAAGTATTCAAAAAAAGTCAGCTTGCTTTTGCGCTTATCAGCCAGTAAGTTGTTTTTGAGTTCTTCTGTAGAAAAGTCTTGGTCATCATTATGTAAGTTGAGAATTTCCCGATTAGCTTCCAGTTTAGCCTTTTCGATGGCAATGGTAATTTCTTTATAGAGTGGGTGGCGTTTTTTGGGGAGGTTGTTAGCCTCATCCCATAAATCTTTTTTACAGGAAAAACCTAAAGAAACATAACGAGACTTTCTATCTTTGGTGATGCGAAGGTAAAGGGGATATTCGCCTGATTGGAGCGGGCGACGCATATCTATGTAGACTTTTGTAGTTGCCATTTATATAGTTTTCAGGGTTTGTCATTCAACATCTGCTCAAACATTGCTCAAACAAATCTATAAAAAAACCGCGAAAATTTACAAAAAGCAAAAAGAGATATTTTTACAAACATCTGATTATCAATACTATTATAATAAAAATAAATTTACGAAATTGTACTCTATTTTGCATGGCATGCAAGAGGCCGTGGGTTCGAATCCCATCTTCTCCACCTTGAAAATCAAAGAGTTACGACCACAATCGTAACTCTTTTTTGTTTCTGCTCAAACGATCTAGATTTGTTTTAGTATCGCTAACTTTCTATTGATACGTCTCCCATCTTGATATCTATTTTCAGGATTTTCAGTTTCACGTAAGCCTAGCGATGTAAAACCTTACCCTAGATTACGGGTCAATACGTTCAAATTCCGTTTCCCGCTCATTTAGTTTTTCATTTCATCTTTAATAGACTTCAAAAGAATCTGTTTATAAGGTAATTTCAGCATATTGTTCGAGATAAACAATTCGTTTTTAGGCCCTAAAGCAGCACATTCTACTTGTAAATTGTTTTTATCGGTGTATAAAGTCAGCTCAGCGGGGTGGTATCGCCTCCTGTTATTTCATTTTTACGGTAGTAGTTGAGATAAAACAGCGTTTGTTCCGAATATGCATGGTCAAATTTACCCACTTTCAAAGGCATTTCAGGATATGATGACGGCTGGCCGCTGCCATTAAACACCAAATCTATTCAATATACGCATAGCCGAAAGTGATTCTCTTCTGTGGAGCCTCCCCCCCCTACCCATGTCAGTCAAAAAGGTTTGCAGTTAGCCGACAACATTCATTACTCCTTCCTCACCACCCAACTTTTAGCATTTTTTGATTTGTTTGTGAGCTTGAGAATATAGAGTCCTTTGGGGAGGTGGCGGATGTCTCCTCGGAGTTTTTCGGCATCTTTTTCTACATTGATTTCTATTTTTTTGCCTGTGAAATCGTAACAAGCTAGCTCGTCGTACTCCGCTGAATTACTTTCAATTGTAAAAAATCCAGTGATGGGGTTGGGATACAGGCGGTATTCGTTGACGTTTAGGGGGTCTTGCACCGAGGTAATCGCAAAAAGTACAGGCTCCGACAGTTCGCTTTTGCAGTTCCCCAAAGTAATCTGTAGTGTGTATACGCCTTGTTTGATTACGAAATACACCGTATCGGTAGCATTCGGAATGACCTCATTGTTAAAGAACCACTGATTTCCCGTCTTCGAACTCGATACCAACCGCTCCCCTACTTGCCGAATGGTTGGTTTATTGACTACGATGGTCGTAAAACTGACGGTATTTGAAGCTGCCAGGCCGCACCCAAGCTCATTAGTTACATTAACTTTATACTCCCCCGCCGACGTTACTTTCACCGTATTCGTGGTGGTTATGTTGGCGAGTTGTCCATCTTTAAACCACTCGTATTTGGGTTGTCCTGCGGGTTGCGCGGTTAGCGTCACGCTTTCCCCCAAACAAACCGCCCCCGTTTTATCCGAAGTAATACTAGCCGCCGCCACCGTAATTATGGTAAAGCGGCTAGAGGTATAGGGGCGACAAGAACCGCTCACTCCGTCCAACGACGCTACAATAAAATACTTACCCGCCGTTTTGGGGAGGGCAATATTCGCCAAAGTGGCCTCGGTTTTATTGGCGGTCAAGGCGCTGTTTGCCACTACTCCCAACAGCGTACTACTCGTAGCGTACGCCTCGTCTTCGGTCAATGGCTCGGTCGTCGTCAGACGAAACCGCACGCTTTGATTGGTAATCCCATTGATGCCTTTCAGCGAAATGGTTGCGGTAGCACTAGGACAAAAAGAGGTTTGGTTTGAGTTGATGGTCATCGGGGTCGTCATCGTAATCCCAGAACCACAACAATACGCTGGCGGATCCAATGGGTCCGAAAACTGCTCCAAAGGAACTGCGTTCACAAAGTTACGTTGGCCTGAGCGAGAGTAAAAACTGGGCCGAACGTTTAGGGCATACTTTTCAGCCAGTTTCACAAACTCATCCGTTTCGTCCAACACCGATATAGCACCAAAACACCCGTTGCCTCTAAATTGAAAAAGAGCCACGGCCTTATCTTTTGTAAACCGACCGTAGATGGTCTCCGTAGCTGATTTCCCAATCACATAGTACCTGTACGCATCACTCAATGAATTGAAAAACGACTGGTTGGGTTCGTTGGGGCCTAAGCGCAACGGTTTTTTGTCCCAATCGCCTTTGAGGGCAATCACCTCACTTATCAAAAAATCTTTAGGTACTCGAAGTGTTACCTGCGCCGTTGGCCCTTTTTCTGTAGTATCCGTATTGAACGAATTGGGAGTACTGTACGCTGGAACAACCCAAACGGTATATAATTTCGTAGAGGTTTCGTATGTAATTTGGTAACGAATGGTATTTGTTGAAGATTGTCCTTTTAATTGACCAACCACTGCAAACAATAAAAACCAAAAAATCAAAATTCTTTGTTTCATTTCAATGTTGCTTTTAGTATTTATTTACGTCAAAAAACCGTATTTTTATTTCATGATAAATCAAATTGAAAATGCGTTTTCTTGGCTATTATACTATAATTTTATTTCCAATTCAACTTTACGCTCAATGTAACCCTCCTCAAGTAAAAAAATCAGTATTAGCGACTGTGGAGGGCTCATCAGCAACCGTAAAAATATTGGACGCACAACCCAACGAAAGGTATCACCTTTACCGTACTTCTTTTTCGTCAAATTCATTCGAAAAAGTAGCGACTATAAATTCATCCCAATATAGTGATATAGAGGTAGACCCATCGGCAGGAAGCTACTGTTATTATGTCAAAACCGAGAACAATTGTGGTCAAATATCTGATGCTTCCAATAGTGTTTGCAGCATTTATTTGAAAGGAAGGGGGCGCACACTTCAATGGAACTCTCCTTTTCCAAGCCATTCCAACGTAATCCAGTATAAAGTTAGTAAGATTGACTCGCCTCCAACAGACGTGTCAGATTGGCAATATCTGGAACGATTCACCTTGTCAAATCAGTCAAAACCCAATGATACTTACCGTGTTACGGCATCCGTAACCATCGAAGTCAATGGGCATATCGTTTCTACTGAATTATTTTCTTCTTTGTACGAATTAATCGACCTCCCAGGCATATATCCACCCGATGTCTTTACTCCTAATAAGGACAACATCAATGACACGTGGGTTATTTCTTCGTACCTAATTCAAACCTTTCAGTTGAAGATCTTTGACCGCCAAGGAATTGAAATCTTTACCTCCGATTCGCTTTCAAACTCGTGGAATGGGCTATTGCCTGATGGTAGTCAAGCACCCAATCAGGTTTATACTTATGTTATCGATGCAACTGATTTTTTCAATGAACGGTGGCAACAAACTGGCAAAGTTTTACTTCTTAAATAATGAAAAATAGGACTACCTAATTAGGTAGCCCTATTCACTGATTAAGAAGAAGACGAAAACCATTCGCCTTCTTCTTTTATATCCTTACTCTTTTGTAATTTTTTTAGTAATTACTTTTCTATCTTTATCTGTACGAATAATGTAGGAACCCGACGACAATTTTTCAACATTAATCTTCGTCGTATTTATACCCTGTTTAACGGTGTCGTACGTTTCAAAACGCACAATACCCGACGGGTCAACGAGTTCAATATGAATTTTTCCACCGTCACTCTTTGAGAAATATTTTACGTTTACCTCATCGATCGCTGGATTTGGATAGGTAATTACTCCTTTTGCTTCATCCAACTCATTTTCCATTGTCCCTACCGACGTTTGCAGTTTCTTCGCCAGTTGCGTCAACACATTACTCAGTGTAATTGGCTGCGAAAATTGTTCCAACGGACGAACCAATACACTTGGCTGCTGACCCGAGCGCGAATAAAAACTATTACTCACATTCAATGACATTGATTGATTGGCAATACTCACAAACGGATCATTACTATCCAGCACTGTCACTTCTTCTGGTTTTGCTCCTGTACCCTTAAATCGAAAGAGCGCAACGGGCTCCCCTTCTTTAAAAGAGCCATAATTCGTTTCGGCGGCCTGTTTTCCTACCACATAGTATTCGAACTGCTGATTAGCTCCTGCTTTCAGCAACTGGGCTTCGCTTCCAATTCGGCTGGGAGCTTTGTCCCAATTCCCACGAATATCCTCTAAACTCGTTAGCTTAAATCCTCTAGGTACTTTGATTGTAACCTGCGCCGTGGCTCCTTTTTCTTCTGAGTCTGAATTGTAACGATTGGGAGTACTATACTGCGGCACTACCCAGGCCGTAAAGGCTTGCTGCACCGCATCATAATCAACCATGTAATGAACTCCAAATGGAGAGGAACTCTGACTATGCCCTTTTATTCCTACCAACAAAAGCGAGCAGGTAACTGCGATTTTTTTTATACTTCTGATTTCCATTGCATTTCAACTTGGTTAGGATAGCAAGGGGCTAGATTAGCCCCTTGACATTCGTTTTACTTTTTGCGCTTTTTCACTGTAACTGGCACGCATAACTGTACGGGACAGCAATTGACACCCGCTTCAATAATGACTGGGCAACAACCACCCGCTGGACAGGCTCCATTCGTTGCAGTATAGGTATAGGTACCTATCTCCGTTAGTAATACCACATTACCCGTTGCCACCGCTGTAGTTCCACCATTTTTGAACCATTGTACATTGGTGTATGTAGCTGGTACGGTCACTTCTACTTTTTCACCTACACACAGTTTTAGAGGTACAGTGGTACAAGCACTTGCTTCGTTGTTGTCTGAGGCAGGGTCTGCTTGGTCTGAACCGATGATTTTTGCGGTATTAAACCAAACTCCTTCACCTAATAACTTGGCTTTTAGGGTCAACACGGCACTATCTCCCGATGCAATACTTGGGATAGTCCAAAGTGGGTTTGAATACGCTCCTTTGTTGGCAGTTGCACTCACAAACTGCATTCCCGACATTAAGCTATCTTTCAAGGTAACATTTGTCGCCATATCTGGGCCTAAGTTTTTAACAACAACGCGATACGTAATCTCATCGCCCACAACTGCCGTTTTCTTGTCTGCCACCTTGGTTACTTTTAAATCTGCACTACCTGTACTTACGGTTTGCGCCAAAATGAACACGGTTGCTGTAGCACACTGTTTAGGGTTTTGACGGTCACAAACTTGATACACAAACTTGTCTCCTCCAGTGTAACCCGCATTAGGCGTATAAGTAAATGTTCCGTTGGCATTAAGTGTTACCGTACCGTTGGTTGGGCCTGATACAGGCGTGGTCGTTACATCCAATCCTGTATTTGAATTGTCCTTGTCATTGGCTACAATATTTCCCGTTGCCGTACCCGTAGGGGTTCTAAAAAACAAGTCATCGTTGGCCGTTGGTGGAATTGCTCCTGAGTTGGCAGGATACACATTTAAATCAACGCGAGCAGTATCGCATAAAACGGGCGTTCCATTGTCACAAACACGGTAGAGGAAAAAATCATCACCCGTATATCCTGCAGCAGGTGTATAAGTAAATGTACCGTTTGCGTTGAAGGTCAAGGAGCCATGTGATGGGGATTGAACAAGCGAAGCCGTTAACGTTTGTCCAGCATCAGGGTCTTTATCATTTAAAATAACATTACCACTTACGGGCTGCTCTTGGGTTGTAGCAAACTTGTCGCCTAAAGCTACGGGAGGATTATTTCCCGTTGTATTCACGGGACGAACTTGAATCGTTACCGTTGCAGTATCGCAAATGGCAGGGGTACCACTATCGCACACTCGGTACTTAAAGACATCATTCCCTGAATACCCTGTTATTGGGGTATACGTATATGTACCATTGGCATTGAGAACTACGCTACCGTGAGCGGGAGCTTGCACTGGTGTTGTTGTAACAGTCAAAGGGCCTTTACCAGTAGCGATGTCATCATTGGTTAACACGTTGCCTGATACCGCCACATTTTGGTTAGTAATGTTATCATCATCATAGGCAAAGATGTAAGGGCTACTACACAATGCAGGGCCGCCTACTACATTAGAGAACTGTTCGCGTGGATCAACGTTCCCTCCCGCTGGCTGCCCTGAGCGTGAATAAAAACTATTGGCAACGTTCAAACTGTATTTCGAACTAGCGGCCGTAATAAAAGGATCGCCTGGGGGCAACACTCTCACTGGGCCAAAACAACTTGAACTCTTAAAAGTAAACAATGCCACGGGGGTGCCATTTGCAAAAGCACCGTAGTTTGTTTCATCGGTCGTTTTACCAATGACATAATAAGCGACATTAGTAGGAACGGTTGAGGCATAGGTTTGGGTGACGCCGTTAATTACCTGGCCTTGGCCAAGTTTGTCTGGGCTTTTTTCCCACGTACCTTTTACATCGGTAATGTTCTGAATCACAAATGCTTTAGGAACAGCAATCGTAAACTGAGCCGTAGCCCCAATTTCATTCGACGTTGCGTTGTTTGCATTGGGGACAGCATAATTCGGGACAACCCACGCTGTGTACGTTTGTGTGGTAGAATTAAACGTCACTTGGTAGTTAACCGTGTTTGAGGATTGCTGGGCATTCAAAGCGTTCATCATTCCCAAAACAAGCCCAAAAACGAGATAGAGAGCTCTTTTCATAAATTTTTAAGGTTTAAAATTGGTTTTTGCTTCTTCTTTCGTATCGAGTTTGAAGTGGAAGCCTTGGTAGGCTTCCACTCTATTGTTGGTTAGGGAATCTGCTCTTTAATAATGAAGAACTTCTGTCCTAAGGTATTGCCAGGATGGTTCTTAATGATGTTTTGGTAAATGTATTCCACATCATTGCCTGTACCTTGGAAGATGGTATCTCCATTAAGGTTAATATCGCCTGTGTAATAGCCCTTGAGCGTGTAGAACTTGCTCACAAAGACATTACCTACGTAATTGATCACTTGCTGATAAATCACATTGACGTCATTGTCAGTACCTTGATAAATCACTTGTTTATCGAAGTGTGAATTACCCGCCCACATCGCTACTCCTTGAACAACATCCACTTGCGCCTTATTGATGACGTTTGTTTCGTCCAAGTTGTAAGTTGGAGTGGTCGTTTTACGGAAATCAATCACGCCACACGTAGTACTCATATCCACTGGTGTTTTACTCATTACGCCTAAGTGATTACGGTGTTTTACCACTACATAATAACTATCAGGTGATGCAGAGTTGAAAGTTACAGTGCTTACTCCATCAACATCTACAATGTCACCATCACGTTGTAAGAGCGCCGAACGGCTATCTACCACTGTAGCTGGGTTTGTTTTACTACGTAATTCAACAAATACCCAATCTACAATAGCATCTTTACCCGATGGGCTGCTTGCTCCTACGACGGCAAGTGTACTTGTATTTGCCGCAGTTACTCCCGCCAATCCCACCGCTGGGTACGGGCTCGTTGTTGGTAAGTAGCCTTTTACTCGCAAATCATCGCGCATCAACGTATCTGGTAATAGCACTCCAAACAATGCTCCTTGTAAGTACACTTTTGCCTGTAAACACACCTTCGTCTCTGGTGGTAATACAGCAATTATCACCGTTCCGAGGGTACATAGTTGTGGGTTACCACTATCGCACACTTTGTAAGTGAAGATATCTGAACCAATGTACCCTGTCGTTGGCGTATATGTGTATGTTCCATCCGCATTGAAGGCCACTGTCCCATGACTTGGGTTTGTCTGTTTGCTGAACGTCAATGTTTGCCCTGCATCTGGATCATAGTCGTTTCTTGACACGTCACCACTCTTCGGCGTATTGAGCATTGTGATAATTGCATCGTCAATAACCACTGGAGGCTTGTTGCCCGCAGGTGGAATGGCAAGTACATTTATAGTAACAGTTGCTGTATCACACAAACTTGGTGTACCATTGTCACAAATCTGATACGTGAAACTATCAGTACCAACAAACCCTGTAGTTGGTGTATATGTGAACGTACCATCACTGTTTGCAACAACTGTACCATGTATCGGATTAGTCAACTTAGTTGGCGTCCCTAACGTACCATTTGGCGTATTTATTAAATCAGGGTCTGTATCATTAGATCGAACAGCAATTAATACAGAAGTATTCTGATACGTTTGCGTGTTATCATCGTTGGCAACAGGCTTATCATTACCTGGTGTCGGCGTTGGAATGATGTTAATCACCACACAAGCCGTGTCTTTCAAGCCTACATTGTCCTTCACTTCATAACAGAAACCATCTTGTCCCGTTACCCCTGGATTGGGTGTATACGTAAACGTCCCGTCTGGGTTCAAGCTCACCGTTCCTTTCGTCGGTGGTGTTACTGGTGTCGTC